>Ga0180433_10000327_pt1 | contig 82307 bp, 85 predicted proteins | sample SS_ome_8_FD_132980 | JGI IMG/M metagenome (GOLD analysis project Ga0180433, IMG submission 132980) | Hypersaline lake sediment archaeal communities from the Salton Sea, California, USA - SS_1_D_1 metaG | ecosystem: Environmental > Aquatic > Non-marine Saline and Alkaline > Hypersaline >...
AGTAAATCCTCGATTATTCTTAGCATTAACATCTGCACCCTTTGAGAGTGTGTCTTTCACTCTTTCTAAATCTCCATTCAGTGCTGCAGCTCTCAATTCGTTGTTAAGTTCTTCCTTATCCATCTTCCTCACCAAATTCCTCAAGGGCTTCTGCAACTCCAAGTATGTCTTCTCTTTCTCTCAATGCCTCAGCATCAGCAAATTCTCCTGATTTTTTCAGCTGTCTTATTTTATTTGCTAAAGAACGAGCATTTCTACCTAACTCTTCGCCAATCTTCTTAGCTATATTAAAATCATCCAATCCTTCTTGCAAAAACTCAAAATATCTTCTTTTGATTAGTTCAACTTCTTCTTCACTAAGATAGTTAACTCCTATACTGGGGTTTTCTTCGATTTCTTTATTTTTCCTAAGAAGTTTCAACTTTCCCTCAACAACCCTTAATCCTCTTTTCAATTCACTACTGATCTTCTTAGCAACCTGACGATCATTCAATCCTTCTTCTACAAGTTCGGAATATCTTCTCTTAATCAGTTCAATTTCATTTTCGCTAAATTCTTTACGCTCTTGTCTATTAGGATTTTCTTCAATTTCTCCTTTCTTCCTCATTTTTCTTATTCTAGTTTTTAGAGAACTGATGCTCCTCCCTAATTCTTTAGCAATTCTTCTAGCAATTTGATTATCAATCAAATCTTCTTCCAAAAGCTCAACGTATCTTCTTTTAATTAATTTTAGTTCACTAGAAGTAAGTTTTTTTTCTATCTTCTTTTTGTTAGAGTTATCTTCAATTTTATTATTTTTTCTCAGTTTCATTATCTTATTTTTTACAGAACCAGAACTTCTTCCCAACTCTTCTCCAATCTTCTTACCTATCTGTCTATCACTCAAACCTTCTTGAACAAGCTCAGTATACCTTCTTTTTATTATTTCTATCTCCTCATCAGTATATTTTCTTCTTTTCCTCTTTCCAGCCAGTCCTTCATCTAGGGGTTCAACTTTCTTCCTTGGTTTTCCTCTTCTATGGGTTTTCCTAGTCCTGACGCTGGTCATTATGTAATAAAAAGTGTTAAAAACAGTATTTAAACATATCTAATCATTGGACAACTACTGCATCAACCCTGCATTCTGCCATCTTATATGATTCATTCACTCCTACTTCTGCCCTGTTTTTGTAGTAGGTGGTGCCGTCTCCTGAAACTATGTGAAATGCGATTCCGTCCATGAATTCGTCAACACACTCCTGAACTGATCTTTTCCCTTCAACAGTTGCACATTCTGATTCATTCATTGCAAATATTACAAGCTCTTTTCCCGCAAGACCTGAACTTCCTGCAAAATCAGTGCCGCACTGAAGTATGTTTGTGCTTTCAAAACTGCTTGAAGCATTTCTCACATCCATCACTATGTAAACTTTATCAGCTTTCTCAAGAGTCTCTACAAAAACCCATGGCTCAACAGGGCTCTCTTCAGGAACTGGCTGATTTTGAAGTATTACATAAACTGCCAATACTGCAAGAACGACGAGTGAGGCAACAAGTATGTTTTTCGGTTCCATTGAAATCACCTGAAGATGTTTGCTATCATGCATTCACTGTAATACTCCTCGTCACCGCTTAGGTATGCTTTTCTTTCATAGATTGCATTGTAATGGGGTTCAGTATCAACTGAAGAATAGTTCAAAAGGAATGCAGAGCCCTCATTCATTTTCTCATAGCAGTATTCCTCGCTTCTTGACTCTTCAGGCCCTTCTTCAGTGTAAACAATGCACGCACCTTCATGGAAATAGTACTGCTGTACAGTCATATTCGGGTCATTCTCCTTCATGCTCTCAGCAAGAAGTCCTGCGCAGGTTTTCATGCTTCCCTCTGCTGATGCAGGTATTGAATCCAAATCAAGAACGACAACAGCCCTTTCCTGATTTGACATGTCAATCACAAATTCCTCTATATCTGCATTGTTTGCAGTGTTGTCAAGATTCATGTAAAGGAACACTGAAAATGCAAGTATTGCAATTATTGCGACTATCAATCCTATTGCAGGGATAATCACGGTTGTCGGTTTTATCACTGCCATATTTGAGAGTATTATAAGGAAAACAAGGACCACTATCGCACTGAGTGAAAGGAATGCCGCAAGAGAGAATCCTCCGAAAGAGGTCATCTTGTTTTCAGGAACCTCTGAAGGCTCCATAACCTCTGTGAATTCAACGAAATCAGCAAAACCGTTGTTCACCCTTCTTGCAAATGACCTGAACTTTGTCATTGCTATCCCCGGAAATCCCTCTTTCTGTTCTTTCAGTATTGACCTTGCCTCGCTTGCAAGTTCTTTGTATGCCACAGTAAGATTTGCAAACTGCTCATCCGATAGTTTTTTTCCTGAGAAACGTGCATCCAGTGTATCAAGATCCTCTTTGATTTCAACTATCCTCGTTGCTGAGTTTTCATCAAGATTCTTTGATTCGAGTATGAATACGTATGCTCTGGCATCATACTTCGCGCCCATTGATTCATCATAGATCGCTTCAACTGAAGGAAGCGAATCCGTGATGTTGTCAACAAGGAATTCATACCTGTCAAGATCCTCCTCTATCGTATCAAGGTCAAGAGTCTCAATGCTGTTATTTATTTTCTCATCAAGGTCTTCAAGTTCGTCAACCTTCATTCTCAGGGATGTGTTTGTTATTGCAGAAAGGATTTCCTCTGATTCGTTAATCACTTCCTCTCCTTCTTCATGTATAGGTTCAAAAAATTCTGCATAATATTCAGCTTCTGTTTCAAGATATCTCTGAGTTACTCTGTAGTGGGTCTGGTTGTAAATGCTTGCACTCACATTTTCATAGTCAGAAAAAGGCTGAACCTCAGAAAGGATGTTATCAATTTTTCCTTCCAATTCAGCAAGTATGGTCTCATTGAATTCCAGGGGTGGGCAGAGACCGTATGCTCTATAGTAATCCTCATCCTTTGTGTTCGGAACCCTGAATCTGCTTGCCTCTATAGTGGCTTCATGCTGTTCTATATCATCTATAAGTTCGCTTACATCGTAAAGGTGGCTGTGAATATTATCCTCATTCAATTCATCAAGCTTATCAAGAGCTTCATCAGTAGACTCATCAAGGCCGTCGCTTGCATAGGAGAAAGCCTGGACCATCTCAAACACTTCATCCATGCCGCTGAAGCCCACACCCTTTCTGTAAGCACTGTAAACAAGTGCTGCTGCTTTCTGGCAGCTTTCATCATCAACACATACAACCGGCTCTCCTGCTATGTCAACTTTTCCTGAAATAAAGAGAATGTCCCTGCAGAGGTATTCCTCTTCGCCTTTCCTGAATTCACCGTTGTTTCTGCTCTGGTTGTATTCATGCATGAGCTGATACAGCTCCTCCATTTCTTCATCAGAAGGATAGCTGCTCTGCTTATAATAGCTATAAATAACATAGGATATGTCCTCCGACTCATTCAGGACATCGCCGTCTTTTACAAGAAACGATGCAGTTCCGTTGATTCTTATCAATTCAAAATCCGAGCCTTCGAAAGTGAAATTTTCATATGTCACTGAGCTTCTCTTTTCTCCTGGCAAAAGATAATCCATGGCTGAAAAAGAAGAATACGCCAAAGATAGAGCCATCACAATAAATAACATTGTTTTAATGGGTCGCATGTAGGGTATTTTATGAGATTAGATTTAAATTACTTATCCTTCCCTCCTAACTATGTATTCGCTAAGTGAGAGAAGGGCTTTTTTCTCTTCAGAATCCTTAAGCACTTCAAGAGAGGAAACTGCGTCATTCACCAATTCTTCGGCCTTCTCTCTTGCATAATCAACAGAGCCGTATCTTTTTAGAAGTGAAACTGCAAAATCGATGTCTTCCTTTTTTGATGAATTGGAGTTGAGAATCCCGGTAAGTTTCTCTCTTTCATCTTCCTCTGCTTTTTTAAGAGTGTCAAGAACCATAAGTGTTCTTTTTCCCTCTGTTATGTCCCCCCCTATCTCTTTCTTGTATTTATCAAAATCACCTGTGATATTCAATAAATCATCATGAATCTGGAAAGCGAGACCTATCTTTTCACCGAAGTTTCTCAATGATTCTCTTGTCTGTTGGTCCCCTTCACCTATAAAAGCTCCTGTTTCGCATGAAAGGCCCATAAGCGCCGCAGTCTTTCCACCTATCATCTTAAAATATTCCTCTTCTGTTAAATCAAACCTTTTCTCCCTGTACCAGTTCAGTTCTATCCCCTGACCTTCCACCACCTTCCTGAACGCTTTTGAAAACATCTTCTGTATCTCAGTGGTTTTGCCATTGATTTTAAGGGATGCCAGGCCTTCCCAGAGGATTGTATATAATGCATCGCCGGCGTTGAGAGAAATGGGGACACCGTATTCGACATTAAGAGTGGGCTCACCCCTTCTCATCTTTGAGTCATCGCATATGTCATCATGAATAAGTGTGAAATTATGGAATACCTCTATCAATGCGGCAGGCTCAATTCCGTCTTCTTTTCTTCCTCCCACAGCACTGCAGCACAGAAGAACAAGCATGGGTCTTATCCTCTTTCCTCCTCTTCTTATGAAAGAGGGAAGTATTCCGTAGACCTCCTCTGGTTCTTTTGGGATAAGCTCCTCTATTCTGCTCTCAACTTTATCTATGTCTGGTTTGATAAAATCATAAAAATTCATGACTAAGGAAACGAAAGGAAGTTATTATAATTGTTTCAGTTTCTAAATAGTCTCTAATGAAAAAATACTCTATAGACGAAATAACGCCCTTAAAAGATTCCGTAAAGCTTTTCAGAATTGTTCCTGATGATAAAAAAAACATGGGGTTCAAACCGGGGCAGTTTGTGAAACTCTGCGATGTGGAGGAAAGGGTCTACAGGCCGTATTCAATAGCATCTTCTCCCGATGAAGAATATCTTGAATTTGCAGTGAAGATGGTAGGTGGACAGTTCACAAGCTATCTCGACGGATTGAGAGTGGGGGATGCTCTTCTTGTTGACGGCCCTTTCGGTGATTTCACGTTTGAAGGTCAGGAGAAGTGCGTATTCATTGCAGGCGGAACGGGAATTGCGCCTCTCATGAGCATAATAAGGTATATAGAAGAAAAAAACGTGAAAGGTGATTTTACACTGTTTTTCAGCTGCAAGCATACGAAAGACATACTGTTCAGGGATGAGCTTGAGAAACTGGAGAATGTAAAGGCCGTTTTCACACTTACAAGGGAGGAGCCCGAAGACTGGAAAGGGGAAAAAGGCAGGGTATGCGAAGAGATGATTAATAAATATGTGAAGGATGTTGAAAAACAGCACTGGTACGTCTGCGGACCTCTTGCAATGTGCCTGAATCTCAGGAAAAGGATAGTCGGCATGGGCGGAAAGGATGAAAAAATCAAAATAGAGGGCTGGGGTTAAAGCGAATATTTTAAAAAACAAATCACATTTATTCAAATACTCTTTGTGAGTTGATATACAATGGAGAAAACAATAGATGCAATAGTTGAAGGTGGAAAAGCAACACCTGGTCCGCCTCTTGGTCCGGCACTCGGGCCTATGGGAGTTAATGCAGGCCAGGTTATAGCGAAGATTAATGAACAGACAAAGGATTTTGCAGGTGTAAAGGTTCCTGTCAAGGTTATCGTTGACACTGAAACAAAGGAATTCAGGATTGAAGTCGGAAGCCCCCCTACATCAGAATTGATAAAAAAGGAGATAGGGATAGACAAGGGGGCAGGAAACAGGGAAGCACCCGCAGGAGACATAAGCATGGAGCAGATTGTTAAGATAGCAAAACAGAAAAAGACATCCGCGCTGGGAAAGAGTTTAAAAGAACTCTCAAAGGAAGTAATAGGAACATGCGTAAGCATGGGAATAACAGTCGCAGGAAAAAATGGCAAGGATGCAATTGCTGAAGTCGATGAGGGAAAACACGATTCCATGTTTGCCGAGTAGGGGTAAATAAATGAAAAATGGAAAAAAACTTGCATTGTTTCTTCTTTTTCTTCTATCAATATCCTTCTCTTCCCTTTTATGGAAAGAAACAACAAACGGCCCTGTTACAACAAAGCCGCTTGTTTTCAATGGGGATATAGTTGTTGGTTCACAGGACGGATACGTTTACGCCTATTCAGCATCAGGAGAGGAGAAATGGAATGTTCTTGTTGGAAAGTATATAGACCAGCCTATTATTGTTAATCAAAAACTTATGGTTGCCAACACTGCTGGGCAGATCAAATATATAGACAATGAAGGAAATGTTGAATGGGAGCTTGACCTTAAAGAGCAGTTTGAGATTGAATATCTCTATGGCATAGAAGGGGAAACAACCGCTTATGTAAGCACCAACAAGGGGTTGTACAAAATAACAAAGGAAGGGGAGGCAAGCTTATTATATGAAATAGAAGCAACCATGACCCCCCCTACTGTTGAAGGCTCATATATAATTGTGGGTGCAGGAAAGAAACTTCTTGTAATAGGAATAAACGGGGAGCTCAGATGGGAAAAGGAAATTGAGGATTTCTGGAGGGCAAAGCCTGTTTTAAGTGCGGGAAAGATTTATGCCGGAACACTTGACGGAAATGTCAGGGCTCTCGATTTCTCAAGCGGTTTTGAGGTTTGGAAAATTGAGACAAACGGCTGGATAGTTGCGGACATGCTTGTTGAAGGAGGCTCTCTTTATTTCGGAAGCAATGACGGATATGTTTACTGTGCCGATATAACAACGGGAAAAATCAAATGGAAAGCAAAAACAGATCAGGCCGTACAGGGAGCTCCCGAGTCTGGAACAATCGGAGGAAAGGAAGTTATTTTTGTAGGAAGCAATGATGATAATATTTATGCAATTGATAAGAACAATGGGGACATCGTCTGGAAATATTTGACAGGCGGATGGGTTAACGACCCGTTGACATATCAGAAGATGGTTATTTTCGGTTCACATGACAATTCTCTCTATGCTTTTGATATAAGAAAAGCATGCACAATAACTGAACCTGCAGATTATACAGTTATTGGATACAAGGAAGTGAAGATAAAGGGAATGGCGCTTTCAGAGGCAGGAGGAGTCAGTTCTTCGATAAGATTTAACGGAGGGCCCTGGGAGGATGTTAAAGTTGAAAATGATGAATGGGTTTATGTTCTCGACCCCACAAACCTCCCTGAAGGAACAAATACTGTTGAATGCAGGATAAGCGACGCCTCAGGGGGAGACACCCCGCCTTATCCAAAGGTTGAATTGATAAGGTCTCTTGCAAGCCCCATGGGTGAGTTCAAAGTTGCTTATCCTTTATCAATCCAGGTCGGAGAAGAGTTCACTATTTATGTGAATGACAGGACGGAAGGGACACCTGTTGAGAATTTCAAGATAAAAACAGACGGAAGCGAATTCACAGGAACAGGAAACATAACGATGAAGCTGAACACTGCGGGGGAAAGGGAGATGACGATAAGCAAGACCGGCTTCAATGACAAAGTAATAACGATAAATGTCTATTCCCCTCCGGATCCAGTCTGGATTATAGGCCCTATCGTTGTTCTGATAATAATAATTCTTGGTGTTTACATCTACTTTGCAAAAATAAGAAAACCATTTGAGAAAAAGTGAATTCATGGATTTTGATAAATGGGAGAGAAGATTCGGGCTTGGAGGTGCAGTGTTAATTGGGCTTGCTGCTGTTTTTGCAGTGATTTATTTTCTTGTTCCGATTATTATCGATTTTATGGTGGTCAAACCGGATGAAGGCACAAGTGCCGCTAATGCCATAGGTGACCTTAAATCAACAGCAACACTCATCATGGGAACTCTCATTATACTGACAACAATATTTTCATCTATGCTTTTTTTAATATTCTTTATTATAACTCTGGCTGAAGTTGCGTCAACTCCTTATCTTGAAGGCAGGACGAAAATTCTGTGGTTCATAGGTATATTGATTTTTGGGGTGTTCGGTTCTATTGTGTATTATTTCCTTGGGAGAAAAAATATCAAAAAGAAGAAAGTTATTCAACAGTAACTGATTTTGCCAAATTCCTAGGCTTGTCAGGATTTATTTTCCTGTAGTTGCTGACATAATATGCCAAAAGCTGCAGTGGGATAATCATTGCAAAAGGATAGTATATCTCTTCAAGTTCAGGAATATCTACTGAGAATTCTGATTCCCTTTTTACGCTTTCATCCGATGTCAACGTAACAACAAATGCTCCTCTTGCCTTTACTTCCTTTATGTTTCCGTAAATCTTTGACAGACTTTCATCCTTGGGAGCCAAGGCAATGACGGGAACTCCATCCTCAATAAGTGATAAAGGGCCGTGCTTCAATTCCCCTCCAGGATATGCTTCTGCATGAAGATAAGAGATTTCCTTGAATTTCAATGCGCCTTCCGCTGCAACAGGATATGACAATCCTCTTCCCAAAAAGAAAACATTCTGTCTGTCCTTTATTTTGTTTGCCAGCTCCCTTATCTCTCCCTCTTTTTCAATCATGCTTTCAACTATCTTAGGAATCTCAGAAAGGTCTTTTTCAGGAAAAACAAGCTTGTATATCACTGCCAGTTGTGAAGTGAATGTTTTTGTTGCCGCGACACCTATTTCAGGGCCTGCATTCAGATAAACCACTTCATCCGAGAGTCTTGTTATTGAACTTCCGACTATGTTTGTCAAAGAAATTATTTTTGCATTTTTCTTTTTTGCAAATTTCAAAGCCTGCATGGTATCTGCTGTTTCTCCGGACTGGCTTATTGCTATAATCAATGTTTTTTCATTGGGATTTGCAGTGAATGAGTATTCCGATGCAATATATGAATCCGCCCTTTTGTTCAAATGTTTTGTAAGGAGAATTTTGAGGATTAGTCCCGCGTGGTATGATGTTCCGCACGCAACTATGTCAACATTATCATGTCCATTAAGGAGGCTCAAAGCTCCTGAAACATCTGCTGACAGCGATTCATAGAGGAAATGTTTCTGGTCGTTTATTTCTTTCAGCATGAAATGAGGATATCCTCCTTTTTCTGCCATCTCAAGGTCCCAGTCAACTGTTATTGACTTTCTTGAAACCTCCTCATGATTTTCATTGTATATTCTGTAGCCGTTTTCTGAAAGAACCGCGAGATCTCCTTCTTCCATAGGAATGAATGTCTTTGTGTATTTCAGCATTGCAGGGATGTCTGAGGCGCAGAACATTTCCCCTTTCCCTATGCCTATTATCAAAGGGCTGTTTTTCCTTGCAAGATAAATTTCTTTTTCACCATCTATCAATGCAACTATTGCATAAGAGCCCTTGAGCTGCTTTACTGCCTTGAAAAATGAATTCTTTGAAGACATTGTTTTTTTGTACTCCTCAATCAAATGTGCAATGACCTCTGAATCAGTATCTGAATTGAATTTGTGCCCTTTTTCTTCAAGCTCTTTTTTCAAATCGTAGTAATTTTCTATAACTCCATTGTGAACAAGAACTATCTTTCCTGTGCAGTCATGGTGCGGATGGGCATTTTCCCTGCAGGGGACTCCATGTGTTGCCCATCTAGAATGGCCAAGCCCTATATTGCCTTCAACATTTGTGAATTGCAGGGAAGTCGAAACCTCGTCAAACATTCCTTTGTCTTTTTTTATTTCTGTTCCCTTTTCGTTGGCTACTGCTATACCTACAGAATCATAACCCCTGTACTCAAGCTTCTGTAGGCCCTGTGTTATTACCTCTGATGCTTTTCTGGCTCCCACATAGCCTATTATTCCGCACATTAGAAACAACTCAATAGATTTATAAAATTGAAATTGAATATTACTACTCTTCTTGGATGTATTTAAAAAGTTAGTTATTAGGTGAAAAACATGAATGAATTGGAAAAATTGATGGAAGGAAACAACAGGTATGTAGAAGGAAAAATTACAGAAAAGGATGCAAAATCAAAGAGAGATGAAACATACAACGAACAGAAGCCGTATGCAACTGTTCTTACATGCAGTGATTCAAGGGTGGTTCCTGAGCACATATTCAATGTTAATCTGGGTGAGATATTCGTGATAAGGAACGCAGGAAACATTGTTGACCCCATAACACTGGGAAGCATTGAGTATGGTGTTGAGCACCTGAAAACCCCTATTCTTATTGTACTCGGGCATGAAAGATGCGGTGCTGTTACCGCAACATACAAAGGAGGGGACGCAGAAGGCCATATCAAAGATGTTGTTGAGAAGATTTCTCCGATTGTAGAAAAAGTGAAAAAAGGCGGTGACGAACAGGCAGAGATTGAAGAGGCAATTGATGAAAACATGAAGAGCGTTGTTGAAGAGATAAAGAAAAGAAGCGCAATTGTCTCAAAGCTTGAGAATGACGGAAAACTGAAGGTAATTCCCCTGAAATATTACCTAAGGGATGGAAGTGTGAGGGAGATCTAGATTTTCCTCTTGAAACCGCATTTGCAGGAATATTCAGTTAAATTTCCTTTTTTTCTTATTTCAACTGTTTCTCCCGGAATCCATAGGGAAAAACATCTCTTGCAGAATTTCTTCTTCTGCTCTTTTGTCAATCTGACTTTATTTCTTTTTACAAGATTCCAGGTCATCTTAAGATAGGTTCTTGCTCTTAAAGGGTCTTTTTCAGCTTCTTTGATGAGAATTTCGATGTCCTCGGCCACTACGCTTCTTAAAAACCTTTTCCTGCTACTACGCATAGAAAGTGAGATGCATGGAAGATTTTATATACAATTATTTCATTGAGCCGATAAATGCGCACAGCGGATACAACATGGTAAATACTCTGGTTTATGCAGCAATAGCGCTGATTGCATTGTATGGCGTATTTCTTTTTTTCAAGAAGAGAAATGTAAGAATTGACAGGACATTCATCTACGGTGTGCTGACATTTGTACTGTTCGGTTCAACAATGAGGGTTGTCACTGACTCTTTGGATTCAGGTGCTTTTACTGCAATTACTCCTTTGCATAAATTTATTCTCGATTCCCATATCCTTGATTATGGATTTTTCACTGTTTCACCGATGGTATATGTTAATGTCGCATTCCTGTTTCTTTTGTCATTCTATGTATTGAAAAAAATAAACAGATATGAATGGCTGCCTTATGTGGGTTTAGTGCTTTGGATTCCGAATATGTTCCTGCTGCTTTTCTTTATGGAAAAAATACTTTATGCGATACCAATCCTTGTTCTTGCATTTATCCCTGCATATTTAACTTACAGGTATTTCAAGAATGATGTGTATGCAATGATGGTAGGGGCTCATGCATTGGATGGTGCAGCAACATTCATTGTAATAGATTTTGGAGCCCAGATATGTGGATTGAGCTATTTTGAACAGCATGTGATTCCAAGCTTCATAGGAGGACTTCTTGGAACATACTTCCTTTTCTATCTTGTAAAAATCGCAATAGCGTTCGGAGCGGCTTATGTGATAAACAAGGAAAAGGCAACAGAGCTTGAAAAGAATTTCATTTCAATTGTAATAATAGTAATGGGTCTTGCTCCAGGAGTAAGAGATGTACTGAGAATGCTGGCATGCACCTAGATGTGGCCGAGAAGGAATAGGACGGCAACAAGAGCAGCAATTAGTATTAAAGGCCCTATTATCTTTGCAACAGCAACTATTGAATTTACTGTTGAAACTATTTCGATAGACTGCTTTGCACCCAGAACATTTATGTCAAACCATTTCTTGCATGAATAGAATTTTGCAGGCTTCATATCTTTTACTGCTTCTTCAACACCTGTTTTTATCTCCTCAACAACCTGTTTCTCATCCTTTAAGGGATTCAGGGTTCCCCTCACAACATTTATCTGGTGGGTGTCTGTTGTGTAAACACCAACCTGGAAATCACCAAGAGACTTCACTTCATCCATTATTTTTTCCCTGAATTCAGGGGTTACTCCGTTTGAATCTATTAGAACAAGAACATAGTTCGGAGATGATGAAAAAACAGCAATCTTTATACCTGCCTTGCCGACAAGAGAGGATTCAACGCTCCTCTGCGACACTCCAAGTTCCAAGTTATTTTTCTTTATCTTATGCTGAACCGCATCCTTTATTGCTTCAGTGTATTTGAAACCTACCGGGTCTCCGGGTTCAAAGGAAGTCACTTCTCCTGTTTCTGCATTGTGCTGGTCAACCACCGTCACATTCTTAACTGATTTTTCAGCTTCAGACATCATTGAAAGACCCAAACCGAAATTGATATCTTCTGTAAGTTCAGGAGCCCTGCTTATGCCAACAAAAGAATAATCATCATCAAAAACAAGAGCGTCCGCATGGCATTCTTCCTTCTTTCCCTGTGAAAAACCCACTTTTGCACTGCTGTATTTTGCCTTTTTCATACAATCCTCAAAAGCATCAACAACAACATCAACCTCATCTGATGAAATTGGATTCAGATCATGGGTTACTGTTCCATGGAAGACGAATGTTTTTGCATTGTATTTGCTGTCGAGCTTCTGGGGAAGGAGAGTTGTGAATTCGCTTCCACCAAGGTTTCCGAAAGGACCGTAATGGACATATGGGGTTACAAAGAATATCTTCCCATCATCCCTCTCAAAAGAAAGTATTGATAATAGAGTTCTTACTCTCATTCCAACGCTCTCAAATACACTTTCAAGGTCTTTTTTCTGGTACAACCACTGTGAAATGAATAGGGAGAATGCATCAGTGCTGCTTACTCCGAATGTTCTTTTCATAGGTGCATTTATGATGACAAAGAAGAGATACAATGCCCCAAGAAGTACAAATGCGGACAGATAGAATTTTGTCATCGATTCCATCAAAGGACTGTCAAAATGGATGACTCCGCTGTTCATAAAAAATGCAAGATGGAATAGCAGTTGTATAACTGCGAATAAAATTGCCCTCCATCTTAATACAAAAATCAACCTCGCTATTACATACCAGAGGACAAAAACGACTGCTGCACCCACCAAAACTATCAATTCAGAATAGAATTTGCTTATGTCTGTAAGGAAAAATCCTCCTCCATAAGCCAGGGCATAAAAGCATTCTCCTATGAAGGTTGTTGCGAGTATTCTTCTGAAAGGCATTCTCCTTATCATCAATTTTATTGCAACTGCAGAAATGTATGCAGGGAATGTTAGGAGAAGCATCCCGTCTGTCATTCCCTTTAAGAGAAGATCATATGCAGAGTACTCTCCGAGGTTAATGCCTATTCCTAAGAGAAGACCGAGTATGAATATCCCGACTATAAATACTTTTGATTCAGGCAGGGATATGAAATAACCCGTGAGATTGACTGCCTTGTTTATATTCTTCATACTAATAAAACACTGTTGTTATCTTTTAAAAGCTTCCTTATAGTTTTAAAAAGTGTATAATACATGGTAATAATCATGGCAAGACAGAACGATAGAAAACTCACATATCTTCAACGAGGGAAACCCGGGATAACCCCAAAAAAAATCCGCGGCAATCCATTGCTTGAAGGATTACAGATGACAAAAAAACTTAAGGGACTCCTGAAAAAATTAGATAACGGCTCAGAAGATGTCAGATTAAGGGCGCTTGAAAAATTATGTGAAGATAAAAATGAACAGGTTGTTGTGGCCGGTTTGTATCAGGCATTAAAGAATGAGAATTTCTGGGTAAGGCATCATGCAGTTAAAAAATGGAAAGAGTGTCTAAGAGAAGGAATCGAACTTGGAAAAACATTCCCTGTTATTGTAAGATGCATTGCAGACAGCACAGAACTTGTTAGGGAGGAAGCAAAAGATGCAGTGCTTAGTGGAATGATAATGCATAGAGAACAAATGATAAGTGCTTTGATAGATGCGACAGAAGACAATTTCATCGGTAGACATATCGAGATATTCATTGGCAAGCATTGTCAGAGGTAGTTTCTAGTTAATTCCTTTACTTTTTCAATAATTTTCCCTTCGTTTTCTATTTTTTTGTTTTCCATAACTATTTTTCCATTGATTATTACGTCAGCAACATTTGAAGGATTTGCTGAATATACAAGATTGGCAAGAACATCATGAAAGGGAACCATGTTTGGCGCATTCTTATCCAGAAGAACTATATCCGCGAGTTTTCCTTTTTCTATTGAACCATTATTGAATCCAAGGGCTTTTGCTCCATTTATTGTAGCAAAATCAAAAATCTTTTGCGCTGAAAGGATGTTTGCCTTCCAATAATGATGTTTTTGTAATAGTGAAGCCATTTTCATTGTTTCAAACATGTCCAGGGAATTGTTGCTCGCAGCACCATCTGTTCCAAGAGTAACATTCGCACCCAATTCATCATACTCTGTCAACTGGCATATTCCTCCTGTTGCAAGTTTAAGATTGCTTACCGGACAGGAAGAAATTGATGCTTTGTTTTTTCCTACAATACCTATTTCCCTTTTTGTTACCCATCCCGCATGCGCAAATAATGAATGTTCGTCGACCAATCCGATTGAATTAAGATACTCAAAAGGCCTTTTTTTCTTCTCTTTAAGAATATCGAAAACTTCTTTTCTTGTTTCACTTACATGCATGTGGAATTTAAGGTTTTTCCTGTTTGCCTCTTCTTTTGCTTTAACCAGAAGTTCTTCTGAACATGTAAAAGGAGCATGGGCGGAGATACATGGTTTTACCAAATGATGCTTATTCCACCTTTCAGCAAATTCAACTGCTTCTTTCAATTCTTTTTTGGCATCTCTTCCGGGAAGAAGGTCGAACATCGCTCTGGGGATTAATGCTCTTAACCCTATTTTTTCAGTTGCCTTTGCTATTTCATCAGTGTGAACAATGTACATGTCGCTATAGCAAGTTGTTCCTGAGCGAATCATTTCACAGGCTCCGAGCAAAGTCCCCCAATAAACTTCTTCTGCCGTTAACTTTGCTTCCGCCGGCCATATTTTTTTATTCAGCCAGTCATGGAGAGGAAGGCCTTCGCCATATCCTCTAAAAACAGTCATCGAAATGTGGGTATGGGTATTAACAAATCCGGGAATTGCCATTTTTCCGGATGCATCAATAACAGAATCTGTTTTTTCATCTACTTTTCCTACTTCCGCTATTTCATTTCCCTGAATCAGGATATCCCCTTCAAGAATTTCCCTTTTTTCATTCTGGGTTACGATTGTTGCATTCTTAATTAGGATTGACATCAGATAATTTAGAGGATAAATATCTTAAAAAGTGTTAGTATTGTCGGGAGAATTACTCCCCCCATGAGATTTGTTCTTTCAATCCCCATCCTTATTGTGAAGAAGCCCAATACTGAACCAAGTGCAAATATGCCAAGTCCTGTAATTCCGTCAAGGATAAAAACTATGGATATCAGGTAGGCGGCTATCAATACATTCATTGTTGAGAAATCAAAGCCTGCGATTTTTCCTATATATTTCCTCAATGAAACTATGATGAATGTTGTTGCTGCAACTGATAGGAGGAAAAATACAAGCACAAGGAGTATGTTTTCCTCTACTGGCATGAATCTGCTAAGCCAGACAGTCGCCCCTATCCTTGATTTTTCTATCGACATCTGTGTTGAGAATGAAAATATTGCCTCGCTTATTGATATTGAAGATAAAGATGCAAGATATCCCAAAGTATTCACAGGAAGGAAAATTGTAAAGAAAGCAGCAACCTGTGAAGGGGAGCTGACTCCCGGGAGAAGGTCTGCAAACATTCCCCCGATAACACCAAGAAATGAGAATTTAAGGAATTTCAAATCAAGCTTCTCGTCTTTCTGTTCAGGTATTGTGCTTTTTTTGTAATTCAGTATTGCACCCATTGCAAACATACCTGAGAAAAGAGGAAGAAAAGGGTCGTAGATATCGGAATTCAGGGAAAAGTATCCCAAAATCCCTGAGAGAAGGAAAACACAAAGGGAAAGAAATGGATTTTTTGTCCTTAACAGAAGGATTGCAGAGAGTATTACAAGAATGTAGCCCAGATGGGGCCTTATTATTGAATAAAGAAAGGGGAAAATATGCAGGGACGGGTAGAATAAAATTATAGAAAGCAACGCAGCAAACAAACCTGAGAAAAGAACTGCTTTTAATGCAGTTATCCCCCTTCCCTCCCTTACAAGCCTCTGCCCGGGGAGAACAGAAATGAAAGTATTTGATTCAGGTATTCCAAAGAATATCGATGGGATGAAAGAAGTGAGGATGTGTGCTGCCATTATAACAACAATCATGATTCCCAATTCTTCTGCAGGAATTCCGAAAGTTGAAAGTATGGATATCACTGTGTTTGAGTGAAGTCCTGGAATCAGCCCTGAAACTATCCCAAGGCACAACGCCTCTAGGAATAGGATAAAATCCATCTATCCTACCAATACTTCTTTTATTCTCACGTGAGGGCCTCCATCGCTTACTCTTACATCCTGGCCCATCTTTGAGCAGAAACCGGGTGATGTTGCAAAATCCTTTCCAACTTCTTCTATATTTTTAAGAATCTTAAGGATGTTTCCGCTTATTGAAACATCCCTGAGGGGTTTTTCCTTTTCCCCGTTTTTAATTCTGAAAGCCTCTTCTGCCTTGAACATGAAATTTCCTGAAAATGGGTCTACGCTTCCCCCTCTCATTCCTTTTACATAAATGCCCTCTCTGACATCGAAAACATCTTCAAGTGATGATTTTCCCGGAAGGAAAAAGGTATTGCTCATTCTTACAATAGGAAATGAATCGTATGAGGCAGACCTGCAGTGGCCATTCAAATCATGCTTCAATCTTTCAGCAGTTTCTGCTGAATTCAAATAATTTACAAGCTTTCCTTTTTTTATTAAGGTAACCTTCTTTGCCTTTGCACCCTCTTCATCATAAACATAGTGACCGAAATCCTTGTATGTCGGGTCATCAACAATGTTAACCAGAGGGCTCCCTATCATCTTCCCAAGCTTGTTTGAAAGTATTGATTCCCTTTCAATGATTGAATCAGCTTCTGAAGCATGACCGACAACCTCATGTGTGAATACCCCCGTCATTTCAGGGTCAAGCACAACTGTTGCTCTTCCTTTTGGAGGAAGGGATGCGTTGAGAAGACGTTTTGCCTTTTCCCTGACTGTTTCAGCCATCTCATGAAGATTTATGTTTTTGAAACCCTTGATTGAGCCGGCAGTTTCAACAGCTTTCTGCATATTGTCGCCTTTTTTTGCAATTGCAGAGCAGGAGGCATAGCAGGAATTTGTTTCCTGTGTTATTTCAGAACCTTCTGAAGAATAGAATTCAGTTTTTGTAACGTCCTCTATTGAAGACACCATCATTGTTTTGATGTTTTTCCCCTTTATCCTGTCTCTCGCATACTTCATTTCCTCAATCTTGGTTTCAACAGGGGATGTTCTTCTTTTTGATGTTATTTTCTTTTTGACAGGTTTCGGGGTTTTTAGCTTTATCTTTCCTTTTTTCAGCATTGCAAGCTTTCTTGCCTTTTCAAGAAGCTCTTCTGGGTCGGTTTTCCTGTTTGATGATGCAAAACCCCATGAGCCGTTGACAAGGACCCTTGCCGATATTCCATAGAAATTTCCTGAAAAAGTCTTGACTTCCTTGTTTGATATTTTTATTACATCCTCCATTCCCTGCTCTATACGAATGTCTGCATAGGAGTATCTTGAAAGGAGTTTTATTATGTTCATAGAAGAAGCTTCATCCTGTCTGCATATCCTCTCAGTTCATCTTTCTTTTCCCTTTTTGAAAGAACTCCGCACAGCATGTGCTGCCTCATAGGAATTATCATAAGGAATTTACTGTCAACTGAAATCTCAACTTCCCTCTGGGAATCATCCACGCTTCTTAGCATTGCATCTATTACGTTGTTGAAGGATGAGATGAGTTTTGCTCCCCCTTCTTCAAGAGCCATTGTAGAGCTTACAAGCACTCCGTCGTTCCTTATAACTGCTCCTTCAATGCCTGCACTCTTCATTTCAGAAAGGACATCATCAACTCCCGGTCTGCTCTCTTCATGCTCTTCTTTTTTTTCTTCATTCATTTTATCACCATCTTTGATGGTTAATTATGAACTACGTTCATATTTTTTCACCTAGGGTACTGTTATGCCTGCAGGACCAAGCTTTATCGGCACTGATGCCGCTATTGAAGGAAGCTCAAGTTCAAGAAGCCCTTCCTTCTCAGCTAGAGTATATATCTCGTCCATCATGTGTCCTGCAGTGCTTATCAACTGTTTATCATGCACTCCTTCTTCAACAAGCATCAAAGTGGTTGCATCGGCTTTTTTCAACCTTCCTCCGACAACCTGAAGGAATTTGAGTATTGAATCTTTTGGATTGTAAAGGAGGAAAGTGGAAAGCCCATAGAAAACAACCCTCATTTTTTTCCCCATGCTCTGAACTATCGCCTCATTTATTGCAAGAGACAAATCATTGAGAGAGCTCGGGCCGGGTATTACCAATTCTGATTCAGAAGGTTTTTCCCCTCCTATTGTGGATGAATAGCAGTCTATGAATACCGTCCTGTCCTTGATTTTAATCCCCAAAGAAGCTGCCTTTTCCTTTATTCCCTCGGGGGTTGCATCAGCAGTTATGAAGTAGATGTTTTCATTTGGTCCTGCTGCTGCTGCAAAATGAAATGCGAATGCTGACTTTGCAGAGCCTGCAGGGCCCACAAGCATCACATTGCCGGGGTTTATGTATCCTCCTTCAAGGACTATGTCCAAGTCCCTTATGCCCGTAGACATCCTGTTTTTCTTTAGAATAGGAATGGTATCATCCACACCCATAGGTGGTAAATCCATGGATTACACTTATCGTGAAAATTTTATAAATCTTCTTTAGAGGAAAATAAAAGAAAAAGAAAAGAACTAGGTTGACGTACCGCCACTTACAAGCTGACAAGAGGTACTCGGATCAGAAACACAACAGTTGTCTACCCAGTCAGTGCTTGCAGTTCCTGTAATTATTGCTGAAATCACATAAGGCACTATGATGTAGATTGCTGCTGCAATAAGAGCACCTGTAAACATTGCTGTTGCCCATACTGATGCTCTTGCCCTTGTTTCAGCACCCATAACCTGGCCTGCTGCATAAACAAGTGCTGCCATTATGATCATAAGAACGAGCGCTACTGCCATAATCTGTCTCATTAGATTACAAAGTGAACCCAATGCTATTGCTATGTTTTCTGCACCTCCGCCATCTGTAGCGGTAGCGAAAGTTACTCCTGCAAAACTTAACAAGAATATACCCATTATAAGGTATCTTCCAATGATTCCTAATTTCATCGTTGTGTTTACAACATCCATTTCATGTCACCTTTTGAATATCTGGTTGATAGATTTCTTGAAGATAATGCTTATAAAACTATCATATTGTGCTTTAATATATTTTATGTCTAGGATTTCCTTGCCACAAGAACTTCTGTTACCCCAAAAGGCAGTTTCAAACCATTAAGAAGTAATAAACTCTCAAAATCAAGAATTCTACGTAGAATGACACTGAATGGACTGGGAGATTGTTTTCTGCTTTTCTTATCAAACTTTCTGAAGATAAAAATAACTGGTAACAGTACCATATTCCAGTATGAAGAAAATATTATTTCTAATCCGTTCTTTTCCAAAATTTTTACAAGTTGTCCTCCCGAATAACGCCTCTTGTGTTTCATTAATACGTCATGATGAGACCATAAAAATTTATTTGCCGGCGCAGTAATTATTACCAGACCACCTTTCTTGGTATTCTTCAAAGTATTGAAAAGTGCCACAGAATCATTGTCAATGTGTTCAAGAACATCCATCAATAAGACGACATCTGCTTTCTTTTCAAACCTAAAGGTTTCAGCTGTTGAAAGAAGAACATCAAGGCCCTTTTTCTTTGCATTTGCCACTTTAGAACAATCAGCTTCTATCCCATGGCATTCAAATTCCGGACCTATATCCAGGATTGTGTTTCCGCATCCGCATCCGACATCTAAAAGAATCCCTCCTTTTGAATATTTTTTAAGAAATCCTTTAATTAGGCTTCTTCTCGCCTTAAACCACCATCCGATAACTTCTTCATTTTCTCCAGCCATCACAATTCACTTTATAACTTCTCCGATGATAATTATTAAAACCGTGGTGAAACACCTATGGAAAACAAAAATATAGATGAGTTGTTAATTCTGCTTTTCATAGCAACCTTGTACATTTCGATACATCTGTTAACTTTTACAAACTCTCCTTTGCTAAGGGATGAAACTTTTTATGCAGAAATGGTTGAGGGCTGTTGTGAGTATGAAGGTATATGGCCGACTGCATATGAAATGCCGGCATTATGGAAACCGCCTGTTTTTTTCTGGGTATACTCTCCAATAGTATCTTTATTGAAAGAAATAGACATTCTTCCACTAGAAGCAGTATACAGGATTCCGACAATGTTTTTTGGACTGGTTAACATCTTCCTTGTTTTCTTCGTTCTTAAGAATATAATAAAAGAAAAGGAAATACTTTACCTGACAACTCTTACTTACTCACTAATGCCCTTTGTGATACATACGGACAATAAAGTACTTGTTGATTCCCTAGCATATACATTCATATTGCTTGGACTTCTTTTTTACTTTAGAAGAGACTGGAAAGATTGGAGATTTATAGTGGGCGGTATTTTCGTATTTCTTGCATTCATGACTAAACTTTTGATTGCTGCAATGATACCGATACTCGCAGTAGCATATCTATATTTCAAGGATAAGAAAACATTGGTGCGCCCTCTTTTTCTGATATCTCTTCTTGCGCTTCCTATCGCGATGGTTTACCATCATTCGTTATTCACAGATGAGAAAACATATGAGGGGATTGCAGCTTTTGATGTCGGTGACAAATTGACATATCTATTATCAGAAAAAAAGATAAGTGCCAAATTCGTGTTGTCCTTTCTTGCGCTTGTGATGCTAGTTAATATATGGATATTTCTTGCAATCATTGGATTGTACAAAATGTGGAAAAAAGATTATTTCATGACATTCTGGTTTCTTCTGATAATAGTTGTTTACCTTGCTTCAGGATCTATATTTTGGTATTATCTTCCAATAGCGCCAGCCATAGCATATTTTGCGGTTATGGGTCTTGCAGTGGACAAAAACAGATTAAAGATTGACAAATTATTTGTTTTAATGTTCATGATGGCGATTATGATAAGCACTATTTCATCAGCCTTTTATTTCTGGCAACTACAGAATGAAGGGGCGGAACAGAAGGAAATAGGAAGATTCATGGCGTCCAAAGAAAATGTAATGTTCATAGGAAATGTAAGGCAAACTGCGGTTGCATATAAAGTACTTACAGAAAGAAGGGAAATGGACTATTATTATGATTTTGGGTGGATAATAATGCCTTCCAATTCATCAGACGAAATTCTTATAGGTTTTATAGAGAATTACCACCGTGACGACATAGAACTGAATGATGGAGACATACATAGGATATATTGGCATCATGATGAGATATTTAGAAAAAAGACTGAGATAAATCATTTTGATTACATTGTTTTAGCTGGTTTTGAGAATGTGAGCATTACAAATGGGAATAGTATATATGATGGGAAAACAATGAGGGTCTTCAAAATGCCTAAAGAAACCTCACCCGAAGCAGATTCAAAAACATTGAAGGTCCTTCAAGAAGACTGAAAGTACTTGTCGGTTTGTGCCCCCAGTCTATTGGGATTTCCTTTATCGCCAACCTCTTTTCCTTCATCCTCCAGAGGAGTTCAACATCCATCTCAAAGCCTTTTGTCTTAATTTCATCAATGACTGCATCAACTGCATCTTTTGTGAAAATCTTTGCACCGCATTGTGTATCATAAAAAGGAAGCCCGAATACAATTTTTGTGAAAATGTTGAAAATCTTTGATGAAAAAACCCTTATCCAGGGCCTTCTTATCACAACTGTTGCACCTCTTATGTATCTTGAAGCAATCACGCCGTCATAACCTCTTTCTATTGTTCTTATGAGTTTCAGGTACTGCAGAGGTGCTATTGAACCATCTGCATCAGAGAACCCCACAAAATTTCCTTTTGAAGCCCTGAAGCCATCCAATATTGCAGCACCCTTTCCAAGCCTTTTATCTGAACAGAGTATCGTTATCTTAGGGTTTTTTCCTGCAAGGTCCTGCAGGGGTTTGAGTATTCTTCCGGGAACACAATCAAGAACAAGTATTATCTCATAATTTATTTTGTTTCTTATGAACATCCCGATGTATGAACCAACAAAGTCGAGAAGCATTTCATTCTCACCATACACTGGAATTACAAGTGAGAGTTTTTTTGATGCCATGAGAAAGAATAAATTAGGAAAAACTTTTAAGCATTCTATGAGGATTCTGAAAAATGAAGGTAAAGCTTAAGCTCAGCAAGTCCCTGCAGGAAAATGTATCTGATTATTACGAAGAGGCCAAAGAGACAAAGAAAAAAATAGCAGGAGTTGAAAAGGCAATAGAAGAGACAAAAAAAGAGATGAAGAAAAAAGAGAAAAAGGAAAAAAAACAAGTGAAAGTGAAAAGAGAGAAAAAATGGTATGAAAAATTCCACTGGTTTTACACTTCGGGAGGAAGACTGGCGATAGGAGGAAAAAATGCCCAGCAGAATGACATTGTTGTTTCAAGGTACATGGAAAAGGATGATTTGTTTTTTCATGCAGACATTCAGGGGGGCTCTGCTGTTGTTCTGAAGGATGGTGTAAATGCCTCGGAAGAGGAGATGGTTGAAACCGCACAGTTTGCAGGTGGATTCTCAAATGCATGGAAGAATGCAAATGCCGCAGTTGATGTCTATGCTGTGAAGAAAGAGCAGCTCTCAAAGCATGCACAGGGAGGATATATACCGACTGGTGCTTTTGCAATAAAAGGGGAAAGGCAGTGGTTCAGGAACACAAGGATTGCATACAAAGTTGGGATAGGTGAAAAAGGTCTAGAAATAATCCCCGAGTTCTCAAAAAAGAATTTTGAAAAAAATGTTCTGATTCTTCCTTCAAAAAGCGGTAATGAAAAAGGAAAAATTGCAAAGAGCATTGCAAAAAAGCTGGGGGTTTCTCCTGATGACCTGCTCGAGATTCTTCCGGCGGGGCGTAGTAAGTTGAAATAAAAAGGTTATCTAATAATAGATTTTAAGGTGGGTTCTCAATGAGAAGGCTGGAGGTTTACCTTAAAGACAACATGAAGGATGTTGTCGGGGGTAATACAAAGGATTTTGTTAAAGAAGAGTTGGGTATAAAGCTCGATGTCAGCAGATTCATTGATGTTTACAATATGGATGAGGAACTCAGCAATGAGGAGATGGAAAAGCTGGGGGAAGAGGTTTTTTCTGATTCTGTAACGCAGGAGTATGCTTACAAAAATCCTGCACTTGAATTTGCATGGAGGATCGAAGTCGGCTATCTTCCGGGAGTAACAGATAATGTTGGAAGAACAGCAAGGCAGGCTATAAAGGATTCTCTGGGAAAGGATGTTGACGTATATCATTCACGGATTTATGCGCTGAGCGGGGAGCTTGATGAAAACAAATGCAAAAAGATAGCGGGGCTTTTGCACAATCCTGTTGTTGAAAAAGTTGTGGTTCATCCCCCTTTACAGCCTGCAGAGCCTTACATCCCGAAAGTGCAGATCGAGCACGTCCCTAATGTTGAAACAATAAGTCTTGCAGGACATTCAAAGAATCTTGAGCATCTAACAAAGCAGAGGCTTCTTGCTCTCACTGTCGAGGAGTTGAAGGAAGTAAGAAAATATCTCAAGAAAAAAAGAGTGCAGAGGGAAAGGGGGGAAGTCGGATTGGATGAGACTGTAACCGATGTTGAGCTTGAATGCATAGCACAGACATGGAGCGAACACTGCAAGCACAAGATATTCAACGCAAAGATAGAGTATAAGGACAATGGTGACGGGCATGCAATAGACAGCCTCTTCAAAACATTCATACAGGGTGCAACTGAAGCTACAAAAAAACCTTACATTGTCAGTGTTTTCAAGGACAATGGGGGAATAATAAAATTCAACCCGGAATATGATATAGCAGTGAAAGTTGAAACACACAATGCACCCTCAGCTTTGGACCCTTACGGGGGGGCATTGACAGGAATACTCGGAGTTCAGAGGGATGTTCTTGGAACGGGATTGGGCGCGATGCCGATAGCAAACCTTGATGTTTTATGCTTCGGTCCTTTGGAGGAAAAATCAGTTCCGAAAGGAGTTCTTCATCCAAAAAGGATTTTTGAGGGTGTTGTAAAAGGAATAGAAGACGGCGGAAACAAGATGGGAATACCCACTGTAAACGGCTCAATAGTTTTTGAGAAAGGATATGTTGCAAGGCCTCTTGTATACTGTGGTACTGTGGGATTGATGCCTTCATTCATTGAAGGAAGAAAAACATCAGAGAAAACAGTGAAGCCTGGATACCTTGCGGTAGTTGTCGGAGGGAGGATAGGAAAGGACGGCATACACGGGGCAACTTTTTCATCGCAGCAGATAGATGAGGGTGTTCCTCAGAGTGTTGTACAGATAGGAGACCCGATAACACAGAAAAAAACCCTTGATTTTGTTCTTGAAGCAAGAAACATGAGAGCTTTTGAGGCAATAACTGACAACGGTGCAGGAGGGATATCATCAAGCATTGGAGAATTGGGAAGGACGTCAGGAGGGTGCAAGATTGAGCTTGACAAATGTCCTTTGAAATATTCAGGCCTTGACCCCTGGGAGATTCTTGTTTCAGAATCACAGGAAAGAATGACTTTGGTTGTTCCTCCTGAAAAAATGGGAATTCTTGAAAATCTTGCAAAGAAACATGATGTTGAGATTTCTGTTGTCGGTGAATTCACGGATACGGGAAAATTCCATGTTACATATGATGGCCGGACTGTTGCCTATCTTGACATGGATTTCCTTCACGAAGGTCTTCCTGAAATGAAATTAAAGGCGGAATGGAAAAAGAAAAAATTCAGGGAACCGGATATAACAGAAACCGATTTGGGAAAAGTTTTGAAGATGCTTTTAAGCTCCCCGAATGTGGCATCAAAAGAGGGAGTGATAAGAAGATATGACCATGAAGTAAAGGGAATGTCTGTTATAAAGCCGATAATGAAAGGAATAGCGGATGCGGCAGTGATAAGGCCCTTGTATCATTCTGAAGAAGGGCTCGTGATAAGCCATGGACTGTGCCCGAAAGTAATACAGGATTCATACGACATGGCTGCACTTTCATTTGATGAGGCTGTCAGGAATGCGATAGCTGTGGGTGCAAAATTCGGATATCTCGCATCTCTGGATAATTTCTCATGGCCGGACCCGATCCAGTCTTCAAAAACACCTGACGGAGAGTATAAATTGGGGCAGCTTGTGAGAGCGTGCATAGCATTGTATGATGTTGCAACTGCTTATGGAGTTCCTCTTGTTTCAGGTAAGGATTCGATGAAAAATGATTATTACGCAGGTAATGAAAAACATTCCATACCTCCTACTTTGCTTGTGACTGTTGTGGGAAAGATGGATGATATCAAAAAGGCAATGACTGCTGAATTCAAATCACCTGGGGACAATGTATATGTTGTCGGAAAAACATATGAGGAAATGGGCGGAAGCGAATACTACAAGATGTTTAACGGTGAAGGCAATGATTCCCCGAAAGTAAGGACAAAGGAAACAATTCCTGTCTACAAGGCGGTTTCATCTGCAATAGAGGAGGGGATTGTCAATTCTGTGCATGATGTCTCTGATGGAGGCTTTGCAGTTGCACTTGCTGAATGTGCATTCGGAGGGGGGTATGGTGTTGATGCAGATGTCCAGAGGATGCCCAAAGAAACTGAGAATGAGGATGCGATACTTTTCTCTGAAAGTGCAGGAAGGTTTGTGGTAAGTGTTTCTGAAGAGAATTCACCTAAGTTTGAGAAGATAATGGAGAAAGTTCCTTTTGCAAAAATAGGAAGAGTGAGAGGAGACAGGAGATTTATAATAAGAAAAGGGGAGAATTCACTTGTTAATGAAGAAGTGGATAATCTGAAAAGGGAGTTTAACAGCAGGAGATTATGATTACATAAGAAAAAATAAATCCGCAATTCAAAAAAGAATTGGAAGAGTCAATCAAAGATTACACAACCGGCAAAACAGTAAGCTTCTCAGATATAAAGAAAAAACTTAAGAAGTAAAGAATGCTGTTTAAGTGTGTTTAAAAGAGTTATGTTGGATAAATAAGTAATATGAGAAAAAAGAAAAAAGAATTCAGCAGCTTCACTAATGCAAGAATAAGAAAACACCCGCCCGCTGCTGAAACTATTCTTATGCCCGAGAAAAGAGATATTGATTCGAATTTTTCATGTTCAAGAAAAGGAGTCTCTGTTTTTTCCCATGTGAGAAAAAGCAGTTTGAGAGATGAGTGCCAGGATACCGCAGTTGTTGTTCTTGATGAAGGATTCTATCTTTTCGGGGTTTTTGACGGATTTGGAAAATACGGAACTCTTTTTTCTGAATTGGTTGCAAGAAAAGTGATTGAACTTTATGATGAGATGAAGGAAAGCATAATCAGAACACTTGCAATTGAAACTCTTTTGAAGGATGCAGCAATAGAAACAAAGGTTGAAATGGACAGGATGTTCCCCGACATTGTAAAGCACGGAGGAACCACCGCGGTACTTGCGGTTGTTCTTTCTGACAGGAGATACTCAATAGCATCAGTTGGAGATTCAGGTTCTTTTGTTTTTGGAAAGAGAGGGGTTGACAGATTATTCGATTATGAGAAAGTGGTTGAGGGAATAGGAAGGACTATCCATTTCACAAGCATGAAAATAAAGGAGTATTTCAATAAGAGGAATATCCTTCAGCATGCAATAGGAAGAAACGGCTTTCCTGAAGATGGGCTTGAGATAATTTCAGGTATTCTCCAGGCCGGAGAGAAACTGATGTTTGTAACTGACGGAATGACAAAAAATTTCATCCACAGGGCAGACAGGAAAACAGAATTCATGGAGGATATAAGCGGATGCGATGACTTGAGAGAGCTTACAAAAAGAAAAAGAAATGTTGTAAGCATGGGCCGGGCAATTGTGGGTCCTGTTGTCATGAGAGCAGTTGGAAAAAGCCATTTTGTCGGAAAGGGAAACAACGTAATTCTTCCTTCAGATGATGACGCAGCAATCATAATGATTTCAGTTGATTAGATGAGAAGATTCAGAAATACAGGAAAAAAAGTTGATGTTGAAAAAAGGAAAAGACCAAAAAAAATTATTGTTCTCAGTGCTCTTGCCGCTTTTTTACCTCTTGCTTCAAATGCAGAAACAGAATGGATTGGAACCCTTAAGGAAAGAATGAACAGTGAAAGGATAATAACAAAGCAGTTCAACGCAGGGCTTCTCACTAGGATTTTTATAAAAAGAGGAAACTGGAAAGAATTGAGAAAGCTTCTGGCGCACAAAGACCCTTATGTCGCAGGGGCTGTGATAAGGACTTTCAGAAAAGCAATATACGACCCGAGGGTTGTTGGAACAAAATGGAAGGAAATATCAAAGGGCGAAAAGAAAAAATGGATTAGAGTATTACAATATTCTGATGATAAAAACACAACAAGAGCTTCTGCATTGAATTATCTTTTTTCAGCAGTTGAAGACCCGAGTCCGCTTGTTAAAGTCAGGGTTTTGAGAATTCTGAAGTATGCCGCGGAAACAGGTTTTGATATAACTCCCGCAGTTGATAAAATTTTCAGATTGAGAAGAGATAATGATAAAAACGTCGGGAAAGCGGCTGAAATGGTTCTTCAGAAAGCAGGGGACAATGAGAAAAGCAGGGATGCTGTAAACAGATTGTTTTCAGGAAATTAAAATGGCCTTTTAAATGTTTCTATACATATACTAATGTGGTGGTATAGTGAGGAAATTTAAGAATGTTAGAAGAAATAAGATAATTGATAATAAAACTGTAAAAAGAACATTTCTTGGAGATGCAAGAAAGATTGTTGTAGGTGTAGGTTTGGGTTTGGTGGGGCCTGTTGTTGCTCCTTCAATTACCGCCGCCCAGGAAACGGGTGATGAAAATAGAACACTTATTCATGGATTGGTTAAAGATCTTAAAGATAAAGACCAGAATAAAAGATGGAGAGCTGCAGCATATCTTGGACAGGCTGCTTTTAGAGGAACAGATATCAGTTCAGCAGTTCCTGCACTGAAAGAAGCTCTAAAAGATGATATGGCTGTTGCATGGCGTGCAAGCGCTGCTTTGGTTTTTCATTATTCTAAGAATGGAAATTGGACTGAAGTAAAAAAATTATTAAAAAGCAAAAATACTCATGCAATGTACGGTGCATCAAGCGGAATTGCTGATATTGCAAACAAAGGAATGGATATTTCACAGGTTGTTCCTGACTTAATATCAATTGTTAATCAAGGAAGATCAAATTCAAAGCTTGCTGCTTCTGCTTTGACTTTTCATTATGTAAACAACAGACAATGGAGTGAAGTGGATAAATTATTGAAAGAGGAATCAAAAGAAATCAAGAAAGGTGCTTTGGATGCTTTAAAGGAAGCGCCTCTTAAAGGAGTTGATGTTAAACCTCTTGTCCCTACTCTGGAAGGACTCTTGAATGACAGAAGCGTCAGAGACAAAGTTGTTTCTGTTTTAACATTCCATTATGCACTTCATCAGCAGTATGATAAAATTGATGGATGGATGAACAGCAAGAACATGTGGATTAAAAAGAGTGTTTTGAACATATTAGAGACTGCTGCTTCTGAATTGGGATTAAAAATAACTGGAATCCTTCCTTCAGTAGCTAAGGTGTTGGGGGATGAGAAAATTGTTCTCAGGCTTAATGCTGCAGAGGTATTTTTCAATGTGGCTGAAAAGGGAAGAGACATAAGTGCCGGTATTCTCGCTCTTGAAAAGGCACTGGATGATGAAAATGGATATGTCAAGAGTCTTTCAGCAGGAGCACTTTCATATCATTATCTTTATACCGGCAATTATGAAGGATTCCGCAAACTGCTATTCCATAAGGATGATATGGTCAGGGAAACTGCAATAAGAACTTCAGAAAGATACGGGGAGAAGATGGGACAGTAACCATGATTTTTTAATCTTCTCTTCTAATTGTTTTGCATGCTTGCAAAGATAAAGAAGGAAATAGCAAAAGCCATTTCAAAATCTGCAAAAGTCAGTGAAAAAGAGGCGTTTGAAAGCCTTGAAGTTCCAAAAGGGGAATTCGGGGATGTTGCATCAAAGATTGGTTTTATTCTCGCTCCAAAGAAAAAGGAAAATCCTGCAAAGATTGCTGCGGAACTTGCAGGAAAAATAAAAGTTAAGCATGTTGAAAAAATTGAAGCAAAAGGACCTTACATAAATTTCTATTTTAAAAATGAATTCTATTCAGAAGCCTTAAAGCAGATTCTCAAGGAAAAAGAGAAGTATGGAAAGGGAAAAAAGAAAAAGAAAAAAGTGATGGTTGAATTCCCTGCTGTGAATCCCAACAAGCCATGGCATATCGGGCATTTGAGGAATGCTCTGCTTGGTGATTCTGTTGCAAAACTTCTTGAGTTTGATGGTTACCCGGTTGAGAGAGTGGATTACATAGATGACCTGGGGCTCCAGGTCGCACAGAGCCTCTGGGGCTATCTTAATCTTGGGGAAAAGCCGGAAGGAAAGCTTGACCAGTGGCTTGGAAAGCAGTATGTTGAAGTTGCAAAAAAGTTTGAGGAAGATGAAAAAATTGCAGAAGAAGTAAGGGAAATGGTCAAAGAACTTGAAGAGGGAGACAATGAAACTGCAAAAAAGGGAAGGTTTCTCTCTGAAGGTTGTGTTGATGCCCAGTATGAGACTGCTTATGATTTGTCAATATTCCATGACGCAATGATTTTTGAAAGCGATATAATCCACACTGTTTTTGATGAAGGCCTTGAAGCATTAAAGAAAAGCAGGGCAATAGTGCATGAAACTTCAGGAAAAAACAAAGGATGCTGGGTTGTCAAGCTATCAAAGGAGTTTGAAAAGGAATTCGGGGAGATGAGGGATGCGGACAAGATACTGATAAGAAGCGATGGAACTGCAACATACACTGGAAAGGATGTTATCTTTCATCTTTGGAAGTTTGGAAAGTTAAGGAAAAAATTCAATTATGATGTTTTTGAAAAACAGCCCAATAAAAAAAATGTTTACAAAACTTCAGAAAAAGGAAAGAAGATGGATTTCGGGAATGCAGATAAAGTGATAAACGTAATAGGAATTGAACAGAGATACCCCCAAAGAGTTGTTCAGGAAGTTTTGAAAAGATTGGGGCATGATGTTGATTTGATTCACCTTGCTTATGAACATGTCTGGCTTCCTGATGCAAAATTCTCAGGAAGAGGAGGAACATGGGTAGGATACACTGCTGATGAATTGATTAGAGAGGCAGGAAAAAGAGTGATGGAAAAAACAAAAGAAAGCGAAGGTGCTGATGATATTGCAGGTATTGTAGGAATAGGTGCAATAAAATTCTCATTTTTGAAAATGGATGCAGAAAAAAAGATTACTTTTGTATGGGATGAAGCTTTGAGCATGGAAGGGAATTCGGGACCTTATGTACAGTATGCCTATGTAAGAACAAACGGAATAATGAAAAAAGTTGATGAGAAGCCCGAAATTAAAATGAATGAATTCAATGATGAGGAAAAAAAATTAATCAAAAAACTTTCAGGATTCTCTGAAGTAGTTGAAAAATGTTCAAGGGATCTGGCAGTTTACTACATTGCAGATTATCTTTTGGACATTGCATCACAGTTTAACCAGTTCTACAGGGCTTCCCCCGTGATGAAAGCAGAAGAAAAAGAGAGAAAAACAAGATTGGCGATTGTTAAGGCAACAAACATTCTTCTGAAAAACGGTCTTGATGTTTTAGGAATACAATGTCCTGAAAAGATGTAACTAACTTTTTATCCATTCCAGTGTTTCTTGAAAATCTCTTTCATAGCCGAATTTTTTGAAATAATTGAGAATATTTCTTACGTCCCTTTCAAGGAATTTCTCTGCATTGGGGTGTCTTGTAACAACCCCCTGGCCGAAATCAATCAGATACGGGACTTTTCCAAGCATTAAGTTGAATTCACTTAAATCAGTGTGAACCAAGCCTGCCTTGTACATTTTTTTCATATCTCCAAGAACAGATTCAAAATCCTTTCCACTTCTTGGGGGAACCATATCCATTGTAGGATAGGGAAGTCCTTTTTCTCCAATAAAACCCATAACAATTATGTTTTTGTCAGTGAAGAGAGGTTTTGGAGCATGAACTTTGGCTTTTTCGCAGATTTCAAGATTCTTGAATTCCTTCCTGACGAATGCAGAAACTATTTCTTTTTCAGTATGTTTTATTTTCTTGAATCTGGGGTCCCCTTCCAGATACTCCGATTTCCTGAAAAAATGGGTTGTTTCTATTTTGTATATCTTCACGGCAACATGCTTTCCATCCTGAGTTGTACCCCTGAAAACTATCGCCTCTTTCCCTGTGGAAACTGGATAATCGAGTGTCTCTATTATTTTCTTTTTCAATAATTTTGATATCACAAGAAGTGTTGGGCGGTCAAAAACCTCTGATTCAACTTTCACTCTCTCCTTTAGAAGGTAGTCATCTCTTGAAGGTTTTTTCTTTCCCATAAAATAAAATTAGATGATATTCAAATATAACCTTTGTTCTTTAGCCACTGGGCTTCAAGAGGCCTGTATCTCCACACAACATCCCCTTTTTTATCTCCTTCAATCTCCCATGGCTTGATTATCACTACATCTCCTTCCCTTACCCATATCTTGTTTTTCAGTCTTCCGGGGATTCTGCAGAGCCTTTCTTTCCCGTCTTTGCAGGAAACCATCATTCTGCTTCCACCCATTATCCCTGAAACCATTCCGAGAACTTCTTCGTCTCTGGGAAGTTTTACTCTTGTTACTGTCTGGGGCTGCTGCGGTCCTCTTTTTTTATGAGGTTTTTTCTTGTAACCGCCTCTTCCCCTTCCTCTTCCTCTTCCTTTTCCTTTATAAGCCATGTTTTATTTCACCATCTATGAAACAGGATTTCTTGCACCGCATGCCTCGCATACAAGCTGTCTAAGGCCATGCCCGACATCCTCTATATGCGTATCCGGCTTCTTGCATTCCTTGCAGATAACATATCTGTTTATGAATTCCTGAAGTTTTTTGTTTAAAAGTTCAGTATTCAGTCTTCTTTGCAGGACCAATCTCTCTCCTTCAAGAGTTACAGGAACCGCAAGCTCTTTTGAAAGATATTTCATAAGGATTGATTTCTCTCTTCTCAATCTCTCGGCGACAAATCCGAAATTCTTGATTATTGTTTTATTGCCTTCAGTGAATGACTGGAAAACTGGAGCTTCGAACCTTTCATCCTTTGTACTCTTTTCAGGAAGGTTGGAATATACATTGTCCAGCAATTTATCATAGGAATTCATAGAAGAAAGTAAGACAAGAAAGAGTTTATAAATTATTGCTTGGGGTTTTTGAGGGGTGCAAGATAGAGAGTAATCTGTTTTCCGTTGCTTTGGGTTACTATTGAAACTTTTTTTGAACCAATTACATGATCAAAAAATGTTTTGTGGAGGTCCAGAATTCTTTCTATTGTCACATTAACTCCAAGTACATATGGAACCTTGTTTCCCTGTGCATCTGTAGTATTGATAAGGAAAACTCCTGGATATTTGGTGGGTCTTATGTTTTTAAGCGAGTCAATGAACCCTTGAATGCTGAAACCTGTGATGTTTGCATCCTTTACAAATTCCGCTATTTCTTCAGGGCTTACTCCTTCTATATTGCGGGAAAGTCTCTGGACATCATCACCGGTATTGACTTCTCCGTTTTGAAGCATGTTAATTAAAATATCAGTAACAGCAGGAACTTCAAACTTTCCTTCTACAATTTTGCTTATTGCAGAAAGCTGGAAAAGAAGCTCTGAGTCTGAAAGAATTTCTGAGTATGTTCTCGTTCTCCTTATCTTAAATTCAACCACATCAGTTCTTTCTTTTTTATCATAGAATTCCCTTCTTTCGTTAGGATAAACTTCATATACACCTACGGCATTACCAGAAGGGTCAACAAAAGGTACGAACTTAAATCCGTCCCTTACTCTCCTTTCTCCGGCTTCTACACATATTCTCTTGCTCAGATTCTTGTCTGCCAAAGAGCCTTTTTCAAAAATAAGAAATTTTTTACCAGAGGCTTCTTCCTTCAAACGAAGATTTCCAAAAGCAGTTGTAACCCTCCTTGTTTCCGAAGGTACTCTGAATACTCCAGTGTTTCTCCTGAAATTAGGATGGATTATTTTCTGTGTCAGGCTGTCACGGTCCACAGTTTCTGGTTTTCCGTTTTGTTTACCGACACCGTTAACTCTTACTCCTGAATCTGGTCTCTGAGGCGGTTCAACTAGACCTTCACCAACAGGTTTTTCTGGACCGATCTGTTTGCTCTTTGACCTAAAAACATCTCTAAGCTTCTGTCTAAGCGTTCTCCTTTTGACCTCTCTATTCGCCATGTATACTATTATACCATTAAGTGTTTTTAAATGTTGCTACGTGCCCTCTTCCCAGCTGCTCAGATACTTCTTCTGCTCATCCGTGAGTGTGTCTTTCTTAACTCCCATTGCTTTCAGCTGAAGCTCGGCAATCTCGTCATCAATTTTCTCAGGAAGCTGCAGCACTTTGACAGGAAGATTTCCTTTATTCTTAACAAGATACTCGCATGCAAGAGACTGTCCTGCAAAAGAAGTCGCCATTACTTCAGATGGATGTCCTTCTGCCGCACCAAGGTTAACCAACCTACCTTCTGCACAAAGGTACAGTTTCTTTCCGTCTAAAGTATATTCATCAAGGAAAGGCCTCATCTTTCTCTTTTTTGCAATCTCTTCAAGGCCTTTTATGTTTATCTCGGCATCAAAGTGTCCTGCATTTGCAAGCATTGCACCATCCTTCATCAATTTCATGTGCTCAACATTGATTACATTCTTGTCTCCTGTTACAGTTATGAAAATGTCTCCGATTTTTGCAGCTTCCATAAGAGGCATGACTCTGTATCCGTCCAAAGCAGCCTGCAAGGCGCGGAAAGCATTCACTTCAGTAACAACAACATTTGAACCAAGGCCTTTTGATTTCAATGCAACTCCTCTTCCGCAGTCCCCGTACCCGCAGACAACAACCGTCTTTCCTGCAAAGAGAACATTGCTTGCCCTCAGAATTCCATCCAAGGTTGACTGTCCTGTTCCGTAATAATTGTCAAGAAGATGCTTTGTCTTGTTGTCATTGACAGCTATAACAGGATATTTCAGAGCACCATCTTTTTCCATTGCCCTCAATCTTATGATTCCTGTCGTGGTTTCCTCGCATCCCCCTATGATATTGGGAATCATGTCAGGGTGTTTTGTATGTATTGTGAATACCAGATCACCCCCATCATCTATTGTGATGTCCGGCTTTCTTGAAACAACCGCTTCAATGTATTTGTAGTAGTCTTCATTTGATTCTCCCTTATAGCCGAAAACAGCTACTCCTTCTTTTGCAAGAGCGGCAGCAACATCATCCTGTGTTGAGAGGGGATTGCAGCTGGCTATTGCAACTTCTGCTCCTCCTGCAACAAGAGTTCTTACCAAAACTGCAGTTTCTTTTGTAACATGCAGGGCCATTCCTATTTTTATTCCTTCAAAAGGTTTTTCTTTTTCGAATCTTTCCCTTATTTTAATGAGAGCACCCATGTTCGCCTCAGCCAATTCAATGTTCAATTTTCCCTGTTCTGCGAGATTAATGTCTTTTACCTCATAGTTTTCCACATAAACACCTCTGAATAATTCGTAAAGTGTATTAATAATTATAGTTATATAATCTTTTTGGTGTGTTTTGGCAGTGGTAGCTTCTGAAGTTATGAGTTTATAATAATATTGTTTCATATAGTATATGTTTGAGATGTATCTATCAGGTGATAATTAATGAGAAAATTCAAAAATACCAGGAGAACCCAAGAAAGAAAAGTGAACAGAGAACCTCTTTATGACGGAAGAAAAGGAAAAATAAGCGCATCATGTTCTGCAGCTGCTCTTTTACTGAGCGGAGCTGCACTTGCAGGTTCAACAAGAGAGGATGTCCCTGTAAGAGTTGGAGCCGATTACGAGGATATTGAAAGAGGGGACTCAAGATTGCAGAAAGTGAGGGCTGCTTTGAGATTAAAGCTTCTTGGTATTGATTCAAAAGGAAACGCCGCTTTTATGGGGGTTGCTGACAGTTTTGCACTTTTCCTTGCAGGAAAATACGGTTATACTGATGTCGGATTGAAATTCATAAAGGACGGTCTTGAACATGAGACATCATCAAGAGGACATTCTGCAGGCGGTGCTGTTGAAATGGTCATTCCCATAGGCGAGCGTGTAAGGCTGGGAATTGAGGCAGGGGGATTTGCATGGATGACCCAAGATACTCTCGGAAGGCATGCAGACTCTGAAGAATCTTCTGTTCAGAATGTTGTCGGTGGAGCTTCAGGAAAAGTTTCTCTTTTGGTTGAGGGATGGCTTCTTCTTGAAGGAGGATACTCAATGAATCCTACAGATGAAGCATTTGCAAGAATGCTTTTGCTGGTGCCCAGCTGGGTAAACGATAGAAGCGTCGGACTGGGTGTTGATTTCCAAAGGGCAAGACTGCTTGATTCTGATTTGGATTTCAACAGGATACGCAATGAAGTTTCAGGGGTTGTCAGGCTTCCTCTTGTGAGTACATCGGCACTTGACATAGATGCGATGGGATTCACAGAATGGGAAGTCGGAGACTTTGAAGATTCAAGGCATGGTGGAGCTCTTGGAATAAAGGTAGGATCTCTTGTGCTTTTCATGGGTGCAGACCACGAAGGAAGAGTAAGAGTAAGTCTTGCACTTGAATCAATGGATATTCAAGGTGAGGTAAGAGTAAGAGATGTCGGGGATTCTCTTGATGTTCATGCTAGCTTGGATGGCGGACGTGAAGAAGTGATCTGGGATGTGGAATATGAATCTGAATCTGCTCCTGTAGCAGAGCCTGAAGAAAAGCCTGCTCCTGTTAAGGAACCCGAACCTGAAGAAAAACCGGCAGCCGCTCCAGCTGATAAAAAAGTTGAGGAAGGGGACTTTGCCGAAGATGAGGGGGAAACTAAAGTAAAAGCCCCGGCAGAAGAGCCTGCAGAAGAAGGAGAACAACCTGAACTCATACCTCTTGTTCCGCTTGTGCCTGTTGAACAGGAGTCAGAATGGAATCTCCCTCCTGAAGACATTCTCGGGACAGGAAAGAAGTTCACAGTGGATATGGATGGTACTGAACACAAAATAAGGATAAACCAGCATTACGTAGGAGATGGAGCTGAATACGGAGCGGAAGGATACCTGTACAATGATTTTATCATAAGGAAATTCGATTCTGACAAGGACGGGCTTCTTTCAAAAGAGGAAGTAAAAGCTGTTCTTAAATCAGGATGCGTTGCGTGCAGGGAAAAAATCAACAACCTCCTGGGAGAAATGAGCATTGATGAATTTTTCAAGAGTTATCCGAACGGAGTCAGAGTGGGATATCCGCTTGGTGAAGGAGTAAAGAGAATTCTTGAAAAAAGCGAAACCAGGATTGAGGATATTTCCATCAGCGAATGATCCTGAACTTTGGAGATTTCGATGAGAAGGTTCGCGAATCATGGGCGCTCCCGCGACAAGAGAAAATTCAAAAAAGAACCTATCATTGATATAAAGAAAGCGGCAGCTCCGCTTGTTCTTATTTCTTTTTTCGGTTGTGCAACTGACTGGCCAAGAATTCTTAGAAGAGACATTCCTTTTGATGTAAATGCGGCATACTCAAAGGAAGAAAGAGGGCCCAGTCTTGAAAAAATCGAAGCTGGTTTCAGGGTAAGGGTGCTGAAGCATAAATTTCATAATATATTTATCAAGGCAGAATATGATTATGCCGACAGGTTTGTTGAATACCTGCACAGGGATGAAAAACACACAACGAGGTTGCAAAGTCATTTGGGATTGGTTGGTCTTGAAACTGTCCAGATACCCCACAGATATTTAAGATTGGGGGTGACGCTCCTTGGATATGGAGGGGCGGTTATAGACAAAATGGAAAGAAAAAGCGACGGTGCGGAATCTGAAGCACTAAACTTTTCTGGATTGGGAGTTCATGTAAGGGCTGCTCTTGGTCTGGCTGACAAACTTCTTTTGGCAGGAGGATGGTCAACAGACACTTCAAGACAGGGGTTTGCAAAGATGATTGTTTCCGCAATACCAAGCTGGGTTGAAAACGAAACTGTAAATCTTGTTTTTGATTATGAAAGAAGAAATTTCATAAAAGGGGATTTCTCGCTTGACCCCCAGGATACTTTAAAGGGATATTTCAGGATTCCTATTTTTGAAACAGATGAATTTGGAATGGATTTGATTCCATTCACTGAATGGGAAATGGGAACAAAAGATATGAGCAGGCATGGGGGGGAGGTTTCACTTGTTGTGGGGCCTGTTGAACTGAGAGCCGGTGCAGACCACCATGGAAATATCAGGTTTTTACTTGGATTGATGTCTGATGATGTTGAGGGGAATGTAAGGATTTACGAGGTTGAAGGTTCAAGAGATGTGAAAGGAAAAATTACAGGGGGGACTTCTGAAGGGGAGCCCTGGTGGCCTGAAAAAGAAGAGGATGTTCTTGAAGTTCCTGATATTGATGATATTGAAATATCCGTAGGGGGCGGGGATTTTGATGAAGATTTGGGTTCATCCCCCATGGAGTATGTCGAATCTGAAATAAGATTAAGGGCGTTGAGGAGAGCATCCAAAAAAAGTTGGATGATTCCGCCGGTATATGTCACAGGCATAGGCCTTCCGGGAGTCGATGATGTTAAAAAAGATGTTGAAATCAACGGAACAAGATATACAATAAGAATAAACAGGGATTATATGGGAGATGGAGAAAGAGGAAAGGAAGGATGGCTTTATTCTGAAAGTTCTTTGGTTGATTTCGACAGAAATAACGATGGTGTTCTTTCTGTTAGGGATATTGAAGATGCTTTGGATGCTGACTGCGGGGACTGTCTTGTTTCAGTAAACAGGATTCTGGGGGATATGAATCTTGAAAGGTTTTCAAAATGGTACAGAGGCGGAATCCAGATAGCCCTGCCTCTTGAAAGGGCTGTAAGGGAGATTTCTGAAGAAATGGCGCTGTCTGATGTTTATGGAAATCTTGTTGAATAGGATTGGTGGTAACTTCTGAATGCGCGGGTTTTTAAATATTGTTTTACAATGTATATAATTGAGATAATAATTCTTGTGGTGGGGATATAAAATGCCTAGAAAATTTATGAATAAAAGAAAAGATAATGTCAGAGAAAGAAAGAGAGTCGATCCTGTAATAGATACAGGAAAAAAGAAAGTTGCAGCACTTGTGTTGCCTCCCGCATTAGCAGCTTTTGCAGGGCTGGGAAGCAAACCTGCCAATTCCGCAGAATGGCCAAATAACCTTAGGGTTGATATTCCTTTTGAGCTGGGGGTTGCATACAGCAACATGACGAGGATGGGTTCAAATCTTGAGATGGTTGATACCGGCTTCAGGGTGAGACTCGGGGAACAGAGAGAAATATTCAATGTCTTCCTTTTGGGGGAATACAGCTACACGGATGCTTTTATTGATTTTATTCACAAGGACACCGAATACAGAACTTTTCTTGAAGGACATCAGGGTGCAATGGGTCTTGAACTTTTATTGAGATTCAGCGATGGTGTTGCACTTAACCTTCTTGCTTCAGGATTCGGAGGGACAACAGAGGATGGATTCAGGAAACTCAGCACTGGAGCCGAATCATCAGTTACAAACCCACTTGGCGGGTTTTCAGCAAGCGCTTCTCTCGGAGTGAGAGGATGGGTTCTTCTTGAAGGGGGATATTCAAGCGATACAAGAAATGAAGCATTCGCAAGAATGCTGTTTTCCGCAATTCCCAGCTGGATGAGCGGGGAAACAATAGACCTTGAGCTTGACTACCGAAGAATGAACTTCCTTAATATTGATTCTCTTGTAAACAAGAGGGTTGACAACATTGTGGGAAGTGTAAGAATTCCCGTTTACACCCAGGCAGAATTCGGATTGAGTCTTATCGGATTCACTGAATGGGAGCTTGGAAATGATGAAAGGTCAAGACATGGTGGGGGAGTTGAATTGGATGCAGGGCCCGTAGGAATCGTTGCGGGTGCAGACCATCATGGACGCATGAGATTTGCTTTTGAACTGTATCCTTCAGTTTACAGGGCTATTGAAGGAGAAGGAATGATGAGGGATGTAGAAGGTTCAAGAGATTATATGCTTGATGTAAGAGGGGGATATGCAGAAGGAGAAGTTGAAGACTGGCCTGCAGGACCCTGGATGGAGCCGATAGAAAAAGAAGAAAGAAGGGAAGCTCCTGTTGAGTCGCCTGTCGGAGAGATTATAGAGGAGACTGAACCCGCCGAGGAACCTGCTCCTGTTGAGGAACCGGCACCCGCTGATGAAGCTGTTGTGTTGGAGCCTGATGAAAGCGATGTTGTGATTGAAGGAACTGAAACTGCAGCTGTTGATGCTGATGAAGAACCTGCCGAAGGTGAAGCAGGCGACCTTATTCCTCTTGAACCTGTCGAAGGGGAAACTGGAGTTGAAGCAGGAGATGCTGTTTTAACTGAAGAACCTATCGGAGAAGTGGACATCGAATCCACATGGAGAGGACCTGAGAGAAAACTCCAGGAAGGAAAGAATGTGAAGAACTTCCACGTTTTTGTTGATGGTGAACACCGCATTGTACCGATAAATATGTTCTATGTAGGAAATGGAAAGATGGGTCTTGAAGGATATATGTACAGCGAAGGATGGATGAGAAGAAACGACGTTAAGGAAATGGACGGATTTCTTTCTGGTGTTGAGCTTAAAAGAGCAGGAAGAAGAGATGGAATTAAAGCTGCAAGAAAAAGGGCAAAAAAACTGTTAAAGGAAAGCCCGGAAGGAGTACAGGCAGCACTCCCACTTAACGAGGCAATGAAAAGGCTTTTACAGGAAGGAAAACTCGATGATAAAAACGGAGACACAATAGTTGCCGGTGATGTTAGCGACTTTGAATTGATAGGGGAGGAAGGAGCTCTTGAAAGAGTAGACAAATGGAGCGAGGAAACAAAAGGGCGTCCTCCGATTCTGCACGCGAACAAAGTGTTCATACGTCCTGTGGTGAATATGGAAAACGGTGAACCTAAACAGGATGCGGAAGAACTGAAGATTCCAGTCTCTGCTTTTGCAGGATCAACCGGATGGTATGAAAAAGAAAAAGGAAGGGAAAAAGTCAGGGAATCATTAGGAAATTTCTTTGTGGGCCTTGGAATGGCAAGAGGTCCTGCTCTTGACAGGGCGGTTGATGCTGTTATAAGAGTTGAAGAGGCAAAAGACGGCAATATATTTTTCCAGGGAAGAGATGGTGTCCAGCTTAAAAAGAAAAGAGAGCTTGGAGACGCATCAGAAGAGGCAATGGGAATAACCACTACAAGGGAATCAGAATGTCCCTACGTCGCCGTAAATGATGTAGTTAACAATGCTCTGATTAAAGTTTTGCTTCCAATGTCAGACGAGGAAGAGAAAGAACTTAAGAGTCCTGAACTTTTAGATAAAAGAAAAAATGAGCTTATCAAAACAGTGCTTAGAAGAGCAAAGGGTTATCTCTGGGGAAGGATGGCAGAAGACAAAGACCTTGGGATGATAAGAAGAAATGAAAGACTGATTGATGATAAGGGAAGAGAGGCCATTGAATCAATCAGAAAAATGGCACTGGAAGACAAAAGGCGAAAAATCTAATCCTTTTTTTATTTTCTCTTTTTAATATAGCGCATGGACAAGCTTCATCTGAAAAAAATTCTTTTCCTGGGATTGTATTTCTCAGTTCTGGCAGTCGTTTTCTGGTTTTTTAAAATAGGGTATTTCATATGGCCTGTTCTTATTCTCAGCGCGATTGGATGGCTTGTTTATGAATACCCGAAGAAAAAAAATATCTTAAAGCAGGCGGTTCTTCTGGGGATTTTTCTTATGGTTTTTGATTTTATTGTTGAAAATGCCGGAGGCATTCTCGGATTCTGGAGTGTTGGTGTCTCTTTGCTTTATTTAGGATATGTTCCTGTAGAAGTCATGGTTCTTATTCTGGTAGGGGGGACAGCCTGGGCCATGGCCCAGCCTGAAAAGATATATGCCGTTAATGTTGCGGCGGATGTTCTTCTTTTCACCGTTTTCGGAGCATTAGGTGAGTTTGTCCTCATACATGAAGGAATGATGGAATACTCAAACGGGTGGAATTCAATCTATGCACTGGCAGGGTATTTTGCAACATGGGTGATGCTTCACTGCATCTGGCACAAATTCCTGAAAAAAAGAAATAGGTTTTTAAATGTATGACGCCTAATGTATGTATCCATGCGTATATATTTTAATAAGTATATATATTAATTTGTACATATACATGTAAGTACATAAGTGTTTAAGATGGACAGAAAGACAATAAAGGAATTTGAAGGGCTAAAGGACAGGGTTCAGGCAGGAAGCATGATGAAGCTGGGAATCGTGGTCCTGTGGATGATTTCAAGAAAAGACAGGCACGGTTATGAGATAGTCAAGGTCCTCAATGAGGATTTGATGGTCAGAACGGCTACAACAAGCAGGATATACCCCCTTCTTTCAGAGATGGAAAAGACGGGGCTGATAAGCCAGAGAGAGATAAAAGACGGGAAAAGAAAGAAAAAGGTTTATAGTATAACGAAAAAAGGAAAGGAGATGCTTGTGCTTACAAAAAAATATGTCAAGGAAATGATGAAGAAAAAAATAATGAAAGATTATGCTAAATGGTTGATGGGATGACAAAAGAAGTTTTGAAGATGGTGGATGTGCAGAAGATATACAGGATGGGGGACAGAAAGCTCCATGCACTCAAAGACGTTGACATGTGCATAAGGCAGAATGATTTTACTACTGTTCTCGGAAAGAGCGGAAGCGGAAAGAGCACCCTTCTTCATATAATGGGACTCCTTGACAGGCCCACAAAAGGGAGGGTATACATAGACGGAATACCCACAGATACTCTGACAGATGATGAACAGGCCAAGATAAGGGGGAAAAAGATAGGTTTCGTTTTCCAGACATTCAATCTTATAAACAGCATAACGGCTCTTGAGAATGTTGAACTTCCGATGGTGATATATGATGTGCCGAAGGAGGAAAGGACAAAACGGGCAACTTCACTGCTTGAGAAGCTTGGTATGGGCCACAGGCTGGACCATTACCCCGGCCAACTCAGCGGAGGTGAAAGGCAGAGGGTTGCCATAGCAAGGGCTCTTTCAAACGACCCTGAAATAATACTCGCGGATGAACCGACTGGAAACCTTGATTCAAAAACAGGAAAAGAGGTTTTAAAGATATTCAAAAAACTTCAGGAAAATGAAAAGAGAACAGTTGTAATAATTACCCATGACATCAGCATAACAAAAATCACAAAAAAGACCGTTAAGCTGATGGATGGAAAAATCGTAGGTGAAATGTGCAAAACAAAAGAGGTGAAGAAAAAATGAAGAAATTGTTTGTGTTATTGATGGTTTTTGGATTGGCGTTCGCAGGACTTTACATACCTGATTATTCTGTATCAAGCGACAGCTTCAAGCCGGGAGGAAGCGGTTCTGTAACTGTTACTGTGGGAAACACGGAACTTACTGCGGGTTCATCGGTTGAGATAAGCAGTGTGACACTTACAGTGTATGCACCTTCAGAAATAGAACTGAAGAAGACCAATATATTTGTGGGGGACCTTGACCCAGGAAGCACAACACTTTCATCAATTCCTTTTGAGATTGCTGATGGCGCTTCAAGCGGAGTTTACCTTATAGAAGTAAGGGCAATTGGTCAGTACACTGAGTATGTAAGCGGAATAGATACAGGAGTGAATTATAAAACGGCAACAATCCCTGTGAACGTTGTTAACAGTCCTATACTTTCACTGTCAAGCAGCAAGAGAACAATATATGACACAGACACCCTCGACCTTACAATAACAAACAATGGGGGGGAAGCAAAAAACGTAAGAATAGCAGTAGGCGGTGAATTCTCATTTATGGGAACAACCGAGATATTCATTGACAGGATAGTTGATGAAGAAACAATAAACATAAACCTCGATTCAAGAAATGCACAGGAGGGTGCAATAACAGTGCCTTTCACAATAACCTATGAAGATGAATTGGGAAATGAAGTAACAGTTACGAAATCAATGCCAATAACACTGAAAAAGGAAAAGCTTGACCTTATTTTCACACAGAAAAGCGAAATAGTGACAAGAAAGGACGGTTCACTTAAAATGGAGATGAAAAACAACGGTTTGGCCCTTCAGGATGTTAAAATAGAGATTGAAACAGAAGGCCTGAAACTCCGTGATGTTAGCGAGATAGACGTGGGGGATATCCCTGCAGGAGGAACAGTTGAATTCGAAGAAACCGTTTTTCCTGAACTGACTCCAGGTGTTAACAAGATAAACATCACAATAAAATGGATAGAGGAGAATGTTGAAAAAACAGAAACAAGGTCAATCCCTATAATAGTAACATCCGATGCTGATGTATCTGTTTACATGGATGCAAAGCCCACCCCTTTGAAATCAGGGCAGGAGCACACACTTTCAGTGCTTGTTTCAAACCTCGGTTCATACTCAATAGACAATGTCGAGGTTGAAATTGAATCCGATGCTTTGGAATCGCTCGATGTATCTGACACACAGTATATAGGAAGCCTTGAGAACGACGATTTCAGCACTGTCCAGTTCACAGTGAAGGTGAAGCAGCTCTCTGAAGGGGATTATCCTATAGATGTTAAAGTAAGATACAGGGATGCATCAGGAGAATGGAAGGAAAGGGACCTAATAACTGATGTAACAGTGTATGACAATGTAGGGGGAGAGGGAAACACAACAGATATGCTGATGTATCTGGGAATTCTTGTAGTGATTCTTGCAGTGATTGTCTGGTACTTTAAATTCAGGAAGAGTGAAGTTAAACCGGCAAAAAAGTGAATAAATGGAAAAAAAGAGCATGGTCAGATATGCGATAAGGTCTATACAGCACAAATCTTTGAGAACATGGCTGACCGTTCTTGGAATCGTTGTCGGCATAGCGGCGTTTGTTGTACTCGTAGGTCTTGTTGACGGGTTAAAGAGAAGCATAACCGAAGACCTGGATGAATTCGGGCCGAGAACAATCCTTGTCATCCCTTCAAACATTCAGGAACAAGGTGCGGGTTACGGCACATCATTAAGGCCTACAAGCGGAAAACTTCTTGAAAGAGATTATGAAAGACTGAAGAAAATAGCAGAAATAGAAAGCATAACAAAAGTGGTCAGCGGAAGAACTTATGTTGAGTTCAAGGATGAGGAGGTAACTGGCGGTATATACGGAATAGAACCGGAAATCTTCAAGCAGTCTCTCGGTTCCATTGAAGTTGAGGAAGGGAGATTCCTTACGGAGAATGACAGAAAAGTTGCTGTTCTTGGTTCAACGATAGCAAAGGAACAGTTCGATGAAGACATCAGGGCAAACAGCGTGATAAAAATCGGGGGGGAAAAGTACAGGATTGTAGGTGTTTTAAAGGAAACGGGAAATTCATTCGCTCCCATAGATGGTACGATATTCATACCTATAGATGAAGCAAGGGATATGTTCGAAAATCAGCTTATTGAGGATGAGATAAGCGCAATAAGGATAATCCTTTATGAGGATGTGGATGTTTCAGATGCTGTAGATAAAATAGAAAGGGAAATGATGGCATCCCACAGAGTAACTGAGGATGAAAAGGATTTCGGGGTAATAAGTTCTGAATTTATTAACGAGCAGTTTGAGAGCATCACGGGACTGCTCACAATGTTTCTCGGAGGAGTAGGAGGAATAGCGCTGGTTGTTGGCGGAATAGGAATTGCAAATACGATGTTCATGTCTTTGCTTGAGAGAAGGCAGGAGATAGGGGTGCTTAAATCGATAGGGGCAAAGGAAAGCGAAATACTCCAGATATTCCTTGTTGAATCATCACTGATAGCAATACTTGGAGGAGCGATAGGAATAGTGCTTGCATTCGTACTTGTGTTTGTCATTAATCTGCTTGTCGGGATTTCAGGTGAAGTTACTCCTGAACTTGCACTGCTTGCATTGGTTTTCTCTGCTGCTGTTGGTATTGTTTCGGGTACGATGCCTGCAAAAAGGGCCGCAGAAATTGAGGCTGTCGAGGCGCTGAGGTATGAATAGGTGAAAAAATGAATCTGTTTGAAGCTTTTCATTATGCTGTCATAAACATTTCAAGAAGAAAGCTCAGGTCGTGGCTTACAATAGTGGGGATAGTCATTGGAATAATAACCATAGTTGCAATCATATCAATAAGCGAGGGAATAACAGATGACATATTAAGCCAGCTTGATGCTTTCGGAAGCAATCAGATGTTCATAATTCCCATAAGCATAGACCAGGCGGGAGGATTTGGTTCTCCCGGTGGACCGATTACCGGAAAATTGTATGAGCGGGATGCGGAAAGAGTGGAAAGAATTCCCGGCGTGGTATCGGTATCCAGCGTCAATTACGGTAGAGCCACAATTGAATTTAGGGACAAGACAATAGATGCAGTTATTTACGGTATGGACCCTGTACTGTTTGAGGAGTACACCAGCTATCTTGAATTGGAGAAGGGAAGACTGTACAAGGAGAATGAAAGAAGAGTGGTGGTCCTGGGATATGGCGCCGCAAACGATTTATTCGGTAAAAGAAAGGTGGAAGTGGGAAACTACCTGATAATGAATGGGAAGAAATTCAGGGTAGTGGGTATTTTCGAGGAGATAGGAACCTCTCTTTCCCAGCAGGATGATTCAAACATATACGTTCCCTATGAAGAGGGAAAGAATCTTCTGGGAAACCAGCTGGCAAAGGACGAGGTATCAATGATTTACATAACCATAGGAGAGGGGCAAAATCCTGAAAAGATAAAGGATTCAATAGAAAGAGCTCTTGCTGCAGAACACAAAACAACACTGGATGAAAAGGATTTCTCCGTTATAACTGCAGATTTCATCTTTGAAATTGTAGGCGGAATTCTGGGTCTGCTTTCCACTTTCCTTTTCCTGATTGCAATGATAGCATCCATTGTAGGAGGAATAGGAATTGCAAATACGATGTTCATGTCTGTTGCGGAAAGAACAAGAGAGATTGGTGTTTTGAAATCTGTTGGGGCTACAAGAAAAGACATAATGCAGCTTTTCCTTATAGAGGCAGGAATAATAGGATTGATAGGCGGAATCATAGGCCTTGTGCTGGGTTTTGTTGCTGTTGAGGTAATCAAGAGTTTTGATGTTCCTGCGATAGTGACTCCGGGAATTGTTGCATTTGCGGTTCTGTTTTCAATAGGCGTAGGGATTGTCGCAGGCATAATACCTGCAAGGGAAGCCGCAAAGCTTGATGCTGTTGATGCTTTGAGACAGGGCTAGTCATTTTTAAATTATACCGATACTTAAAGGGCTTACTATAGGTGTAAAAATGGAACTGGTTGTTGCAGAGAAACCCAAGGTCGCACAGAAGATAGCGAGTTCGATAGGGGACAGGATTGAGAGGAAAAAATACAAGCAGGTCTACTATTATGAGGGAACTAGGGATGGCAGGGAAATAGCTGTTGCACCTGCAGTCGGCCACGTCTATTCTCTTGCGGAGAAAGAAAAGACAAATACTTATCCTGTTTTTGATATTGAATGGAAGCCCGCATTCGAAGTAGGGAAGGGGGCGGAATACACAAAGCAGTACATCCAGCTTCTTGAGAAATTGGGGAAAAAGGCGGATTCTTTTGTGTCTGCCTGCGACTATGATATTGAAGGTTCATTGATTGCATATAATGTATACCGGTTTGCTGCAAATGTAAAGGAAGCGCACAGAATGAAATTCTCGGCATTGACATCTTCAGACCTGACCGAAGCATACATGGATATGAGCGACTTGGATTACAACAATGCTTATGCAGGCGAAGCGAGGCATATCCTTGACTGGTATTACGGAATAAATCTGAGCAGGGCATTGATGAGTGCATTGAAATCTGTGCAGAAGTTCAAGATAATGAGCATAGGAAGGGTTCAGGGTCCTGCTCTTGGCATAGTTTCAACACTTGAAAAGCAGATACGGGCCTTCAATCCCGAACCTTTCTGGGAGGTTTTTGCAACAATTGAAGGAGTTGAGTTTTCTCACACGGGAAACAGGTTCAAAGAAGAGAAAAAGGCAAAAGAAGCATTGAAAAAAACAGGGAAGACGGGAACTGTGAAAAAAGTTGAGAAAAAAGAGGTTACAATCTATCCAATACCAAACTTTGATTTAACAACCCTTCAGACAGAGGCATACAGACTTTTCAAATTTGTTCCTTCAAGAACACTTGAGATCGCACAGAGCCTTTATGAAAGCTCATTGATATCCTATCCAAGAACATCCTCACAGCAGCTTACTCCTAAATTAAATCTCTCTTCAATTATAAGAAAGATTTCTGAGAATGAAGAATATTCTGAACTTGCAAAAAAACTTCTTGATGAAAAGAGGTTCAAACCTTCACAGGGAAAGAAACAGGATCCTGCACACCCTGCGATACATCCTACAGGGCAGAAAGGGAAGATGAACGAGCAGGAAAAGAAACTTTATGATCTGATAGTGAGAAGATTCCTGGGTTCCTTTGCTGCACCTGCAAAAAAGGAAAGAACAAGGATTGATGTGGACAGCAATGGAGAGACATATGCTGCAAACGGAATAGTTACAAAGGAAAAGGGATGGACCGAGTATTACGGCCCATACTACAAGGCTGAAGAAAAAGAGCTTCCTGAAATGAAAGAAAATGAAGATGTCAAGATTGCAAAAAAGAAGAATAAAAAGGGTGAGACAAAACCTCCTCACAGGTATACCCAGGCATCCATAGTTTCTGCTCTTGAGAAAAAACATCTTGGAACAAAGGCGACAAGAAGCGTGATTGTCGATACTCTCTTTAAAAGAGGTTATGTCGAGGGGAAGGCAATACAGGTGACTGATTTCGGGATGAAGGTCAGTGATATTCTAAGAAAATACGCTCCCGAAATAATGGATGAAAATTTGACAAGGAAAATTGAGGAAGACATGGAAAAAATCCAGGAGGGAAAGACTGACAAGGAAGATGTCGTCAAAGAGGGAAAGGAGATACTTGTACAGCTGCTTGACAAATGGAAGAAGAACGAAAAGAACATAGGAAACGATTTGTACGATGCATTGAAAACCACTGAGGAAAAGCAGACAATAGTAGGAAAATGCGACAAATGCGGAAAGGATTTGAGAATAATAAGAATGAAGGCTGGAAGGCAGTTTATAGGATGCACAGGTTATCCGGAATGCAGGAATGCCTATCCGCTGCCGGGAGGGGCATTCATAGCAACAATGGAAAAAACATGCGAACAATGCGGAAAACCCATGGTGAAAGTCGGTATGAAAGGAAAAAGAATGTTCATAATGTGCATAGACCCAAACTGTCCAAGCAAGGCAAAGTGGAAGAAGAAGGGTGAAAAAAAGTGATAAAAATTGACGATATAGACGTCAAAGGAAAAAAGATACTTCTCAGAGTTGATTTGAATTCTCCGATTGAGGAAGGAAAGATAGTTTTGAATCCGAGGATAAGAAGGCATTCAGAAACAATAAGGGAATTGAGCGAAAGGGGGGCGATGGTGATAATACTCGCCCACCAGGGAAGAAAAGGGAAAAATGATTTTACGAATCTTGAGCAGCATTCAAAACTTGTCCAGGAGCTGACAGGGAAAAAAATAAAGTTTGTTGATGATGTTACGGGAGAAAAGGCAAAGAATGCAATAAAGGAAATGAAAGAAGGGGAAATAGTGATGCTTGATAATGTTAGGATGCTTGATGATGAAAACAGTGAGAACCCATATGAAGCAGAGATAGTGAAGGGGCTTTCTCCTCTTGCGGACTGCTTTGTTCTTGACGCATTTTCAATAGCACACAGAAAACAGGCCAGCATTGTAGGATTTACGAGGGGAATTCCCTGCTATTTCGGCCCTGTGATTTCAAGGGAGATGGATGCCATAGACAAAATAAGGCACGCTGAAAAGGTTACTTTCTTTTTCGGGGGTGCAAAAGTGGATGATTCAATAAACATACTTCATGAATGGCTTGGAAAGGGCCATGTGAAAAAAGCACTTCTTGGAGGGGCTGATGCCATTCTCTTCCTTTATGCACAGGGAAAAAACATCGGCAAATCCTACGAATTCCTGAAAGAGCATGACCTGCTGCAGTTTGTGGAACAGGCAAAAGAGATGATGGAAAAATTCGGTGACAGGATAGTCCTTCCTGTTGATGCGGGAATGAACATCAATGGAAAAAGGATTGAATGTGATGTTGAAAACATTTCTGATGGGGAAATATTTGATATAGGAGAAAAAACAATCAAACTGTTTGGGGATATACTCATGGATTCCCATACTATAGTGTTCAACGGCCCTGCAGGAGTTTACGAAGTTGAGGGTTTTGAGAAAGGCACTTTTTCAATTCTTAAATCAATAGCCGACTCGGAAGCTTTCTCTCTTCTTGGAGGGGGGCATACAATAACGGCAATAGACAAGTCAGGGCTTGAAAGGGGAAAGTTCAGCTACATAAGCCTTGCAGGAAAGGCATTGATAGGCTCATTGTCAGGAAAAGAGATGGTTGCAGTCAGGGAGATTCTTGGAAATCAGGAATCCTTCAAAAACAAATAAACTATTTATAAGTTTTTTGACAAATTCTAGATATGAGAAATTACCTGCTGTTCCTTGGGATACTTGCAGTGCTCCTTGTTTATTTCATGGGTGGGGATGCAATTGCAATACCTTATTTCATCTCAAGGACTTTTCTGAGGATGATTGCCGCGTACGCCATATCCTTAGTATTTTCCATATCTCTCGGAATTTTTATTGCACATCACAGGAAAGCATACACAATCCTTTTCCCCATATTGGATATACTCCAGTCAATACCTATTCTCGCATTCCTGCCTTTCGCAGTTATATTCCTTATTGAGGGGGCTCCTATACTGGGGGACGAGCTTGCAACAGTATTCCTCATATTCACCAGCATGACCTGGGCAATACTTTTCAATGTTATTGAAGGGGTTAAGGTAATACCCAATACCATCAAGGATGTTGCGCACCTTTCAAACCTAAGAGGCTTGAGGTATCTTTTCCATGTTCTCCTTCCAGGGATATATCCGCAAGTGGTATCAGGAAGCATGACCGCATGGGGCGGTGGATGGTACTTCCTTGTTGTCGGGGAATACATGATATTCGGTGACCATGTTTATTCGCTTCCCGGAGTCGGTTCTTTTATAGCACAGTCTGCATACTCGGGAAATCTTGTTTATTCTCTTTTGGGAATAGGGATACTCGCGGCTCTTGTTCTAGGAATAAACAGATTCGTGTGGCAGCCGCTTCTCATGAGAACATACAAATACCGTTATGACCAGTACGGCGATGAGATCATGGGGAAAGAAAAAGGCATGGTTCTGTTCCTTGACAAGAAATATGATTCAGTAAAATTCTTCCTTATGGATAGGTTTCAGGGTATTGGGGAAACAGTGCTGAAGGCACTTTCAGTAGACCCTTCAAGGGAAAAGGGAAAGGCAAGCGAACCCATAGTATACACTGTTGTTCTTTTCCTGCTTGTGATAATTCCTTTGCTTCTTCTTCTGTTCTATTTCAAAACAGACCTTGTTGACGGATGGACACTGCTATACTATTCCGGGAGGACTCTTTCGAGGATGATTATCGCATATACAATAGCTCTTGTATGGACTCTAGGTGTAGCAATATGGATAGGGAGAAACAGGAAATTATTGAAAATGTTCATGCCCATATTCGATGTAGGGCAGTCAATACCTGCAGTTGCGGTGTTTCCCATAATAGTTGTTGTTGTGATACACTTTTTTGGGGGAGGAATCGGGATAGAAATTGCATCCATTCTTCTCCTGCTTACAGGTATGCAGTGGTATCTCCTCTTCAATCTCATAAGAGGAATGCAGACGATACCTGCGGATATTCTTGAACTGTCTTCTATATTTAAATTGAATAATTTAAAGAGGATAAAACATATAGTGCTTCCCGCCCTTCTCCCTGCAATAGCTGCAGGAAGCATAGAAGCATTTGGAGGAGGGCTTAACGCAACAATAGTGAGCGAAAGAATAATATACGATAACCAGTTGTATTATACAGACGGTCTTGGAAATCTTCTCCAGGTTGCGGCTTCTGTTGAACCGCCGGACATGGTTGCATTGTTTTCATGCATCTTTGCAATGATGATTATAGTGATTTCGATCAACAAGTTCGTTTGGAGAAGGATTTTAAAAATTGCCGAAGGGTATAAGTTCTAAGGGTTGGGTCATATGGTAGAGCTTCGATTGAAAAACGTGTCAAAAAGTCTGTCCATCCATGAGAGGAAGATAGACATAATAAAAGACATATCCTTTTCAGTGAAGAAAAGGGAGTCGATAAGCATAGTCGGACCCAGCGGCTGCGGGAAAACAACTTTGATAAGAGTTATTGCAGGTTTGGAGAAGCCCACAAAAGGAAAGGTTTCGTTCAAGGGAAAGCAGATAACCGAGCCCACTCCGGGGATAATGATGATATTCCAGTCTTTTGCACTTCTTCCCTGGAAGACAGTATTCGAGAATGTTGAACTGGCGCTGCTTGACAAACCGAAAGAAGAAAGAGAAAAAACAGCATTGAGGTACATAGACCTTGTCGGTCTTGACGGTTTTGAGGAAAGTTATCCAAGGGAATTAAGCGGCGGTATGAAGCAGAGAGTCGGGATTGCAAGGGCAATATGCAGGGAGCCCGAGATACTTCTTCTTGATGAGCCTTTCAGCACATTAGACCCTTTAACGGCAAACAACCTGAAGAATGAGATTTTGAGGCTGTTCTACAGCAAAAGATTGAGGCCTGATGTTCTGATAACAGTAACTCACAGTGTTGAAGAGGCGGTTTATATTTCTGACAGGATTCTCGTTATGTCCCAGAGGCCTGGGAAAATTATTGAAGATATCAAAATAGACCTTCCAAAACCAAGAGATATAAGAAGCAAAGAATTCTATGAATATGTGGATAAGGTCACTGCACTGATTACCTGAAGCTTGTGTTTAATCTGAAAATATGGTCGTCGGCATCGTACTCAAATAATTCTGTATAATTCCCCCATCCAAGCATCAGTTTATGGAAAAGCTTCTGGTCTTCGATGACAAATTTTTCCTTTAAACCATCAAGGAGATTCTTCTCGTCCATCTTTCCTTTTGATTTTTTGATTAATACAATCGCAGTCTTAAAGGGCTCAACTTTTTTCAGTTTGTCTCTGAGTATTCTTTTCTTGTCATCTATATTTCCCAGGGATAATGCTTCACCGAATAATGTAAGAAGAAGCGTTCCGTTTTTGACTTTTATCACTCCAAGAAGCTCACACATGTCGATAACGTCGCCCAGGTCATCCATTTCCATCCTCAATTCATCTGCGAGGAAGGATATTTTTACTTTTCCACCATAGGCATAAACTGTCTCTGCAAGTCCCAACAATTCCCCTGTTGTTGCATCCGGCATGGGTATAATTTTATGTTTTACCATAAGGCAATATCACTCAGATATAGAGTAAATGAAAATGAATAAAAAGGTTTATTTTCCGAATAGATCCTTGACCTTTCCCATTATCATACTCTCAATACCAAATTCTATATCCTTGCTCGGGATTATCACAAGAGCATTCCAGGGCATACCCTGCTTGAACGCAACCCTTACCCTCCTGTGGCCGTCAAGGATTATTGTTTTTTTCTTTTTCTTCAAAAGGATTATGGGTGTTCTGTAATTGTATGCCAATGCTTCCCGAATCATTCTTATCTTTTCTTTTGATGTTGCTTCAACTTCTTCCCCAGGATATGTGTAATGCAGTTCTCCAATCTGTTTTGGTTTCAATCTCATTTCTTTTTTCCTGAATGTCAAACCAGGATATAATTTCTTGTAGTATTGAATAAGTTTCTCGAACAATCTTCTTTCCTCATCCTCAGGTATCAAACCAATAACCATTTTATCACCAGAAAAACTTCGGAAATATGGTTTTTAAAATTACCGCAGGGCTCTTTTTTTCATTCCTGTTCTCCATTTCCCTCTTATGCCTTTTGGAATTTCAGCGGTCTTTAATTTGCCAAGTTCTAATTGGGCACCAAAATTAGAGATAATAAATCTTGAGAGATTCACCAGTTGAATCTTTATCCTTAACCTGTTCTCAGGGTCTTTTTCATTTTTAACTGCTTCTTTCATCTTTCTTTTAATCAAAAGAAGGAGCTCACGATCTTTTTTCTTGATAATCCAGTTTTTAACCGGGGAATCAAGAGCCTTCAATGCACTTTCCCTTACTGTTTCGCTTTTGTCTCCCAAACGTTCAATCATGGCTGGAAGTGCGTGTGAGATATCTCTTTTTCTTGAAAGATTACTCAAAGAATCCAAAGCAAATGCCCTAGTATGAGGGTTGTCATGTTTAAGTGAAAGAATTATCGTATCCAATGCTTCATCTACCTCCCATGCAGCTGCTTTTTCAAGAGAATGCATGGCACCGGATGCCAGATTAATGTCTGAGAGGGTATTTTTTAAAGCCCTTAAAGCAACATCCCTGCTTTTTTCATTAAGAACGGCGTAGGCTAATGCCTGAACTGAATGTTCAGCATCCCCGCTTCTGCTTTTAAGTACTGAAACAAGAGTTCCTATTGCAGAAGTAATGTTCGATCCCTTTTTTGCAGCCTCTTTCAATGCGATTATTGCTGATAATGTGTATTTTTCAGTATGAATGCTGTTTGCAAGGGCGTTGATTGCAGGGGAGATGTCTGCACCTTTTTCAATCGCATCCTTCAGACTGTCAGCAGCAAATCCCCTGATGAATCCACTATCGTCCTTTAAAGCTTTTGTAAGTTCCCTGATCAAAACTCCTCTGCTGGCCTTTCTTCTTATTGAATATTTCAGAATGTTTGTTGCACACTTTCTCAGTGTCTGGTTTTCCCTGTTTTCCAACTCACTCATCATTACAGGAATTGCAGTACTGACGTTGCAGCCTATTTTTGCAGCCACTTCCAAAGTGTCAGCAATTTTTGTCTTGATTCTTTCTCCTGAATTTTTAAACAGATTAATCAAATCAGGAACAGCATAAGAAATGTCGATGTTAGCTATTGCAAATGTCTTTAGGTCATAAATTGTAGCAGTAACAAGAACAGGATTATCACTGTGTAACTTCCTGGCAAGTTTCTTTACAGTTGATTCGCTATACACGCGCAATTTCTCCACTCCAAATACAAGATATCAGAGAATGTTCAAAAAGTTTTCCAGAACCTTATCGTCTGTTCTTTCATCAATTCTAAGAACTATCCTTGTATCTCTTGATAAAATTCTTGATAAAAAGTCCTTGTAAAGCAGCAGAATCTGGCGCACGGTATCTCCTGTGTACTCCGGATGGAATTGCACTCCATAAGTCGCCTCTCCTATCTTTAAGCCCTGTATCGGAGTGGAAATCCCGCTTGCAAGTATTTCACCGTCTTCAGGAATTGTCTTGACATAGCATAAATGGGCAAAAAGAGCCTGAGGATTGTCCCCCAACCCTTGAAGCAATACATCCTTTTTTCCTTCAGAAGTGAGTTTTATTGGTGCAAATCCAAGTTCCGCACCTTGACCAGGATCTGGCATGAATCTCACAACTTCTGAACCGAATGCCATTGCAATTGCCTGGTGGCCAAAGCATATCCCAAGCATAGGTATTTTTCCATGGGTTTCTCTTATGAAATCAAGAATTCTTTTTATTGAACCAGTGGGTTGTCCGTCATCAGTTAGATTTGTTGCAGAACCTGAAAAAATAATTCCGTCACAGTCTTTATGTGTGGGGAGGTCTTTTGGGTCTTTTATGGGCCAGTGCACTTTTGGGTGAAATCCCTTGAAAGCAAGTACTCTCTTTGCAAGTATCCCCCTTCCAGTTGTGTTTGCCTTTCCTTCCCTGAAATTAGGCTGGTTTAAAGGCTCGCATCCTATTATTGCTACCTGTTTTGATTTCATAATTAATTAACAGTGGGAGAAAGGGTTTTTAAAAGTTCAGTGCTCCAGGTTACGGTCATCGGCTAAAAATCCTTGAACGGCGAACCGTTCAAGATTGACGAAATTTAAAAAATTTCATCATCCTCTCACATACCTACATCTCATCATTAAAGATTAAAATGCCAGGAAATGTTTTTATCATTTCCTGAAAACAACTGCACTTTCCCTCGTTTTCACTTTTCTCGGTTTTACATCCGCAATCCTTTCAGCACCAACCAGAATTTCAACATCAAAACCCAATCTTTCTCCAATTTCACCAAGAACTTCATCAACAATAACATGGGTTTCATGAATCACTGAATTTGAAACAACCAGATAGCATGCAGAATTCGGCTTCATAATCCTGTACAGTTCCTTAAGAACCTGTTCCATATCTGAAAAATATGACCCTATCACGGGAATTTGATGTCCTATGTCCCCGACTTCAACAGGAACCTCTTTCAATTTTGTTTCTCCGGTTATGAATGAGCGTATTGCATGCTGTCTTGTTTCTTTTGTAGTCTGTTTATCCATCGAAAGAAGGCTTAGCTCAAGTCCATAAACCTTTGAATAGTCAATATTGTTCAGATAAGGAGGAGAGGTCACAACAAGGTCAACGGTTTCATCTTCAGGAGGAAGAAAACGGGCATCTCCAAGGTTTACTTCCGGTTTCGGACCTTTTATTGGATTTTCAAGGTCAGAAATCATTCTTTTTACTTTTCTTTTGAATATTTCCTTAAGTGGAATTGCTCTTTTTCTTTTGTTTATTTTCAAAACTCCTCCGTCTTTTACTACAAGGCTTGACTGGGGAAAAACAGAAAGCAGTGCAAGAAGCAGAAGATTCCTAACTTTGGGCTCCTCTTTTTCTATCTCCTCCCTTAGATAAAGAAGAGTGTTGTAGTTTGATTTTGGGAATGCCTTTTTAGGTGGAAACAATTCAAACTGCCACTGGATTCCCGGCTCCCTTCTTTTCTTGAAAACTTTTGAAAGGAATCTTTTCGCTGCTTCAGTATCTTTTTCGGTGTAATCATCACATTTCACGCCTGAAACAAAAGCAGCAAGAGGAGAAATATCAATACCTGCGCTTTGAAGGTTTTTCTCCTTTGAGGAAAGAAGAGTTGTGCCTACACCGCAGAATGGGTCAAAAACAATTTCTTTTGTTTTCTCCTCCTCTATTGCAAACTCAACCATGCCGGGTGAAAAACCTTCTTTATAGTAAAACCAGTTGTGCACAGGCTGGTTTTTTGCAATTTCGAACGTGAAGAATTTTCCTATTCCTGGACTGGATTTAATCCTCATTTTCAGCTGCCTTTTTTGAAAGGGCATCGGCCCTTTTGTTTCTCTCTCTTGGAATGTGCTCAAATTTTACTTCAATGTTTTTTATCAATGAAACAAGCTCTGAATTGAGTTTTTTCAAATGGGGTTTTTTTACCTTGTATTCTCCATTGAGCTGCCTTACCAAAAGTTCGCTGTCGCTTCTCACTGTTATTTTCTTTTCACCCATTTTTTTTGCAATCTGAACCGCCCTTATTACTGCAGTATACTCGGCTTCATTGTTTGTTCCTTTACCTATATATTCGCTTATCTCCTTTACCAATTCTCCTGATTTCCAGAATGCGATTCCTATTCCCATGGGACCCGGATTGCCCAAAGAAGCACCATCAGTGTAAATAATCATATTCATGATAGATTCGCAATCATTTTATATATTTTCTCATAAATTGTCAATTGTATGTCAGCCATATTTCACTCAAACGCGATAAAATATCATATTGTAATACTGATAACTGCGCTTCTTATAGCCTCATTGATAGTTATTCTTTCAAATGACCCTTTGACTATAGGCGATGAACTCGTTGTTTTGTGGGTGGTGACAGTAATTCTTTTCATAGGTGTTGAAATAATAAGAAGAATCAACAAAATTGAAGTAAGCGATGTTGGAATCCTAATAAAGAATATTTTTTCAAAAGAAATTGATATTCCTTATGAGCTTATAACTGGTGTTTCAATACAGCAAAGCAGTTTTGACAAAAACCTTCAACTGATTAATATAAAGCTAAGCACCATAGGGCTCCCAAACAAAGAGGTAATCCTTCCTGAAGTTCCGATGAAACTTTACAACATAATAAAAGATGAACTCGGAAGTTCAAAAAGAATAGAGAAAATAAGGGAAAAAGAACTTGAGGAGAAACATTTAGAAGAAAAAAAGGAAGAACCTTCACCTCCGCCGCCTCCGCCAGCGCTTCCTCCAAAGAAGCCTCCTGAAGAGCCTAAAAAGAAGATTCTTGAGATTGTTCCGAAGAAAGAAGAGAAGAAACCTTTAGAGAAGATTGAGGAAAAACCTGAAGAAAAAGAGGAAAAAATTGAATTCGAAGAGCCTTCTGAGGAGAAAGAAAAGGTTGAGGAAAAACCTATAGAAATTCCTAAAGAGGAACCTGAAGAGATAAAGCCTGTAGGTAAGCCGGAAATAAAACCTGAGCCAGAAAAAGAAGTAAAAAAACCTGCGAAGAAACTTTTAGAAAAAGTTTCATCAAAAGAGAAATCAAAAGAGAAATCAAAAAAACCAAAGAAGAAACCTGCTAAAAAGAAAAAGATGAAAAAACAGCCTCCAAAGAAGAAGAAACCGGCCAAGAAGGAGGCAAAAAAGAAACCTAAAAAAGCAAAGAAAGCGGTTAAAAAAACAAAGCCAAAGGAGAAAAAAGTGGAAACAAAGGCCTCAAAAGAAAGCGAAGAGATAAGGGCTCTGATTAAAAAACTGAAGCTCAAGGGAAAAAAGAAGAAAGGGAAATAAATGGAAATCAAGGAAGACTATATTCTGATTAGTGACAAAACTCTAATTGAAAAACTTGAAAGAGTGGGTGCTACTGTTGTAGATGGAAAGCTCCCACTGCTTGAAGCTCTTTATTTTTCCGAAAAAGGACTGCTTGAAAATAAGGAAAAAATCAAAAAAACAGCAAAAAAAGAAGAGATGGCAGATGAAAAATACCTCGTTCTTAAAGATTTAAGGGACAAGGGATACGTTGCGAGAGTAAGTCTAAGGGGAAATGAATATTTCAGAGTCGGAAGAAAAGGAATGAGGGTTGGGGAAGACAGGACCGCATATGTTGTCAAAGTGGTTTCTCCTGATTGGAAGACTGATGTAAAAGGAATAAGAAAGATGCTTGAGTTTTCAGGGAAAATCAGGAAATCTTTAGTTATCGCGGTTGTTGACGATGAAAAAATTTCCTACATCACAATGGGAAGAACTAGATTTGATTAACTTCTTTTTCCTTTAATTTCTCATAAATCTTGTCAACTGTTCTTTTATTTATTCTTTTTCCGGCGCATAAGTGGGGAACCAGACCTCCTGTAAATTTCTTGGGAATATGAAGTAGTTCATGAATTATTGTTTTTGTCTTTTCCTCTTCATCCAAAGGGTCATAATGCTGCGAAAGAACTTCTATGACATAAAAGGGATTGATTTCCAAGGCCTCCCTCCATATCGAGGGAAGGTTCCATATTCTTGCATATGCATTTGCTTTTGCACCATGGCTCCTCATGCAGATTATTCTTGCAGAAATTATGTGCCTCATTTCAAGGGCATCAACTATTTTCTCAAGCTTTTCCTGAACATCGGGAGCCTTCTCAACCTTCATAAAATGAATAAAATAAGAAAGATTTTTTATACTGTTCCTGCTAAATGATATTCCATGACGGTGGGAACAGTTATTGCGTTGGATGGTTCTCCTTCTACATACAAATTTGCATTCGTAGTGGATCCTGGAAGCAAAGTAAGAAAGGGAGAGTACATAGAAGCTGAAAGTGAACAGGGAGTTGTTTTCGGATATATCAATGAGATAACAAGGGCAAACAGATATTTTGAAAGGGCTGAGAGCGTATCAGAATATGAAAAAATGGGCGGAATGAAAAAAAACTTCCCCGTTGACTCCTGGGATTACATGGTCGGTGAAGTCAGGGTTCTCGGGGCATTCACTGACGGAATGTTCCTTCGCGCATTCATTCCTCCAAAGCCAGGCTCAAAGGTAAAACCTGCAAGAGAGGAGCTTCTCAAGAAATTCCTTGGATTCACTGAAGATGGTTTGTTGCTGGGTAATCTACAGCACCATGAACTGAAGGCAATTATAGATATGACTAAATTGCTTCAGAAGCATCTTGCAATCCTTGCCATGAGCGGTTCGGGAAAATCACACCTTGCATCCGTGATGCTTGAGGAGATATTGGAAAGAGAAAAAGAAAAGGGAAGGATAGCAGTAGTTGTAGTTGATATTCATGGGGAATACCTGGGATTCCAGAGTGATGACAAATATTCAAAATCAGTTAAGATAGTAAATGGAAGCGAATTCAAATACCCTCTTAGGAAAATATCTCCTGAAATGATGGAGGAATGGCTGCCCAATCTTTCACCCCCTCAAAGGGATTTACTAAGAAGTTCGGTTATTTCATTGAGGAAGAAAAAGGGTAGGGGGGAAGGATACACATTGAAAGAACTCGTGCAGGAAATGGAGGAATCAGAAGTTGCAGGGGATAATGTGAAGAGAACATTGAAGAGGGGCTTAAGGGAGCTTTCAAGATATAAATTCATTTCAAAAAGCAAAGAGATCCCAAGACTCACTGAGGATGTTTCTCCAGGAGATATGCTTATCTTCGACTGCAGCGATATAACTTCGCTGAGGAAGAAGCAGATAATGGTTTCACTGCTTGGAAGAAAATTGTTTAATTTAAGGAAAAGAAAAAAGATTCCTCCGTTTTTGCTTCTGCTTGAAGAGGCCCATAACTTTGCACCTGAAAGAGCTGAATCTTATGCGGCAGTTTCAAGGAGTGTTATTGAAACAATTGCAAGAGAAGGAAGAAAATTCGGCGCTTCTCTCTGTCTGATAAGCCAGAGGCCAGTAAATCTAAGCACAACTGCTTTATCGCAGTGCAATACTCATATTATTCTCAGAATAACAAACCCGAATGACTTGGACCATATACAAATGAGTTCAGAGGGAATCGATTCAAGAGTTGCAAAATCGATTACATCTTTGAAGATTGGTGAGGGAATAGTGGTTGGGGAAGCGGTGAATTATCCTGTTTTTGTCAACATAAGAGACAGAAAATCAACTAAAAGGGAAAAAGGTGCCCCTTTGCATCTTCAGGCAAAAGAATTTGAGGAAAACCAGAAGAAAAAGAATGAGCAGGTTGAAGCTTTTTTATAATCTGATTCTTTTCATTGTTCTGAATTTTCCCCTGTCTTTTCTTGGAAGCCTCATTGTTTTGAGTTCTAATTCCATTCTTTCAGAACTTTGAAAATATCTTTTGAAATAACTGGTAAAAAGCATCTTTAATTCTAACTTTTTAACAGGATCTTTTTCATTTCTAACAAGCTTATTCATTTTTACTTTGACTTTATCCATGATTTTTCTTCTGAGCATTTCTTCTTCATGAAATGGGAGATTTTCTGTGAGATTATCAAACATATGTACTAGAAATATATTATGATTATCCTCCAAGTCCCGTTCAATTCTCCTAACAAGAGATTCCAAAACCAAATTCTGTGTTTTTTTATCTGCAATAAGAACCTTCAGAATGTTTTGAGCTTCGTGAGTTACTTCATCATACTGCTCATCAGTAGTTAAGCGTCCAACCAAGGTAGATATTGCTGAAGATATATCCACTTCTCTTTCCAAAAGTATTTTCAGAATATCGACAATGTTTTTTCTAACTGCCCATATCTCCGGATTTTCAAGTGCTTTTATTAGAGCAGGAAGGTATTTGCTTACATCAGCTCCTTCTCTAACTGCAAGCAGAAGCATGTCTGCAGCATCAGCCTTATGATAGCTGGGAAGTGAAAGTCCGTCAACAAATTTCTTGATTTGATCTTCACTGTGCATAGTATATAAATACACTATAAAACACCTTTTAAGACTATCTAATTGAATAAAGAAAAGAAAATTCCATACGATAAATTTTTAATTGAGTATTCAGAAATAGGAGTATGCACAGAGAAGTACTCACCATGCTAGTACTGATGACATTGGTCAGCGGAATCCAGGTTCTTGAGCCCACAGAAAAGGAAATTGGGGAGGGGAGTGAAGTATATCTGGGGGAGATAGGACCAGGGCAGACCATTCAGGTAACAATTGAACCAAGAGTAACTACTGGAGGGATACTCGGCAAGGGAGGAGATTATGACCTTGCAACTGTGACGAAACTTCCTGAAGGATGGAAATTTGAAAAAAGCAAACTTCATGGAAAACCTTTGCAGGTTACAATCACTGCTGACAAGTATGCTCCTGAAGGAAATTACACTGTAGATATAACCGTTGTAGATGAATTCAATGGTGAAGAACTCGGCAATGTAACATTCAAGGGAGAAGTGGATATCACGTGGGATGTTCTTGATGTTGAGATTGCACCTAAGAATGTGAAGGTGGGACCAGGACAGCCTGCTAAATTTGAGATAACTATTCACAATAAAGGAACAACAAGCGATGTGTTTGAGATAAGCAGTATTGGCATGAAAAGATGGGAGTTCACAAAGACTGTTTTTGTACCTGGTAAATCCTCAAAGACAATTCCTTATGAAATGACTGCTTATGAAGAGGAGGAGTATGAAGCAAAAGTAACAGTCTCTTCAATGGCAAGCGATATCATACAGCACACTGAAGATGTTACTGTCGTTGTTTCATCAGATGTTATGGGGGATTACAAAGCAACAAACAACGGAGTTCTGCTATTTCCTCTTTTTGAAGCACCGATATATGCATTGGCAGGCCTAATTTCAAACCTTTTCTGAGTGAATGAGATGGAAAAGAAAAAAGCAATAGAATACATAGTGAAGAAACTGCTTTCAGGAGAGAGAAACCTAAAGAAATTGAAAAATGAGGCATCAAAAAAATTCCATCTTGAGGGGGTTGTGAGAAATGCTGATATCCTTTCAAGAATTCCAAGGAACAAAAGAACAAAGGAACTAATCCTTATGCTGAAAAAGAAACCAGTTAGAACCCTTTCTGGAGTAAGCCCTGTTGCAGTTATGATAAAGCCTGAAGGTTCCTGCCCGTGGAAGTGTGTATATTGTCCTTTCACAGGAAAAGCTGCAAAAAGCTACAGTGGTTATGAGCCTGCTGCAATGAGAGCAAGAGACAACAAATTTGATCCTTTAAAACAGACAAAAACAAGGTTAAAGCAATTTAAGGAAACAGGACACAGCACTGATAAATGCGAAGTAATCGTGATGGGCGGGACATTCCTGAGAATGCCTGAAAAATACAAAAGATATTTCATAAAAGGAGTTTATGATGGATTAAATGGGAAGAAATCAAAAAGCATTCCAGATGCAAAAGAAATAAATGAAAAATCAAAGCACAGGATGGTTGGGTTGACTATAGAAACAAGGCCTGACGTATGCGGGGAAAAAGAGATAGATGAGATGCTTGATTATGGGGCTACAAGAGTTGAACTGGGAGTACAGAACCCTGATGACAGGATTTACAAGATAATAAACAGGGGGCACAAGGTAAAGGATGTTATAAAAGCGACAAGACTGCTCAAGGATTCGGGATTCAAAGTTCTCTATCATTTGATGCCCGGCCTTCCAGGTTCTGATAAGAAAAAGGATATTTCTGCAATAAAAAAGATATTCTCAAATCCAGATTTCAGGCCGGATATGCTGAAAATTTATCCCACGCTTGTAATGGAAGGAACTGAAGCATATGAGATGATGAAAAAGGGAAAGTACAAACCATATACAACAGAAGAAGCGGTGGATATTATATCGGAGTTTTACACCTATGTTCCTGAATATGTAAGAGTGATGAGGGTACAGAGGGACATACCCGCAAATCTAATTTTCAATGGAGTGAAAAAAAGCAATTTGAGGGAGCTTGTTGAAAGAAAAATAAGGGAAAAAGGAATAGAAATCAAAGAGATAAGAAGCAGGGAAGTTGGTTTGAAAAAACCTGGAAAACTCTCACTTAAAAGAATAGATTACAAGGCAAGCAAAGGAAAAGAAATATTTCTTTCATTTGAGGACAATGGACTGATTGCGGGATTCCTGAGATTGAGAATACCTTACAAAAGCCATAGAAAGGAGATAGGAAATGATTCTGCAATTGTCAGGGAGCTCCATGTTTATGGAGAGGAAACGCCGCTAAGGAAAAAAGGAAAAATCCAGCACTCAGGAATAGGCTCAAAACTTCTTGAAAAAGCAGAGGAGATAGCAAAAAGCTTCAACAAAAAGAAAATGGTAATAATAAGCGGAGTGGGTGTAAGAGAATACTACTACAAAAGAGGATATTCTTTGGATGGACCTTATGTCCTCAAGACCTTGTAGCTGAATTCTTTTTCCTCATTTTCAAATTCTTTCAGAAGACCATCTTTCTCTTTCAACAGTTCAAGATAGCTCTGCTGAATCATCGCAAACTCCTTTTCCTCTTCATCAGAAAAAACCTTCACCTGCTTTTCTGCATTCTTGAGCTGAATTTTTGAATTCAATGCCCTGAGATTCTCAAGATTTGCAAGAATGTCCTTCTCCTTTTCCTTGCTTATCCAGACTTTCCTGTCGCCTATATCAACAAGAACTTCATCATGCTCATCATTTGATGAAACAAAACCTATTCTCTTCATAAGCCTCATGAGATTTCCTTTTCTCGTTTCATCTATTCCTTCCATTGAAGAATCAGTCACAACACCGCTTCTCAAAGAATCAAAAAATCTGTTTTTCTGTTCCTCATCAAGAGTATTTGCGAGAAGAACAAGCTTTGCAATGTCTTCCCTGTTGTTGAAGTTCTCTTTTATCATGCTTCCTCTTTTCAAAAGAAGCTCATAAACATGGCCTGTTCTTGATTTCAGGGCATTATGAACTTCCTTATGCCCCGCAGAATCTATTTCAGCATTGTATTCATCTATCCTGCTTTCATTTGGAAGTGCAAAAATTACATTTGCCCTTTTCAGTTTGTCAGTAAGACGGTTTATCTCAGAAATCATTGACTCTACTTCTGCTTTCATTTTTTCAGCTTCTTCTTCTGCGTCAGATAAAATTTGTTTCTTGAATTCAGTTTCTGCTCTAAGTTTCCTTAATTCAATCAGTTTTGAAATTTCTTTGGGAGTGATTACATCTTCCATACTATCGCCTCAGGTCGTTAGAATACTAAGACATTGTTTTTTTAAACGTTTTTAAAAATCACAATGAAAAACGTCAAAAACACAAGCATTAGCTCTGTAGCACAACTTTCAAATCCGTTTTCCTCCGCTATTGCGGAATCTGATTCATGGAGTGTGGTGTTCATCTCAGACTGGAGTTCATCGATTGATTTGGAGTAGTAAAGTATCCTGTAGGCATTCCTTTCATCACCGGATTCATGAAGGAACACCCCCTGCGTCTGATATATGTTTCCCCATAAAGATGTTCTTTGTTCTGCGCTCAAACCATTGTTTATCAGTTCAAGATTTTCTTCTGAGATATTCTCGATAAGGACATCTGCTTCAGACATTGCCAAAGCAAAGGTTGCATCATAAGCTGAAGCACCGTATTTCCCCTCTTCAAAAAGGTTTTCAGAGCATCTGAGGTGTCTTTCCCATTCGTTTTCCGTTGTGTTTAGGTTTTTTGCTTCGGTTATCCTTTCCTCTGCTATTTCCTTCCACACCGATTCGTTTATTTTCTCTTGCCCCCCTTCGCCCGCTTCTTCCATAAACTTTGATATCCTGCACCACGCATCGGCATACATCAATTCATTGAAATAGATGTATTTTATTTCTGCAAGGTCCGCATCTTCAACATCAATGGTTTCAAGCCTGTCCTTTGACCATGCTTCTCGGATATCAGCTCCTATAAGCCATTCATATGTTCCTATTCTTTTCTCATGGGGGGAAAGAGAGTCAAGACACAACTCTATCTCAAATACTTTTTCATTAAGGTTGATGGTATCTATCCTTCTCGCATTTACAATTGTTGATGCATCTATGTAGTCGAGGAATGCTTCATTTGCCGCAGAAAACAGGTATCCTTTTTCAACAAGCTCTTCCTGCCTCTCTATATCATAAACAAAGTGCTTTTTTATCTCAGACATTTCATCGCTGTGGTTGGGAATAAGCTGGACTGACAGGTTCTCAAGCTCTATCATTTTCTCTGTTAATTCCCTGAAATTCTCTGGCGGGGGATGGGGATAGTCAGAAATGTTCTCGGGCAATTCCTTTTTTTCTGATGTGAAATTCTCCTGTTCTATTGTCTTGTTGTAAAGGAAAAAATCCATCGCTTCATCTGCTCTTTCAACCTCTATTATTCTAAGGCCGTACATTTCTTTTATTGGAACAAGAAGGACCCTTTCATGCAGAGATATAAGAGGAGTAACAAAATAATCATAACCGTTTCTTGCAACAGCTCTCGCCTTCTCATATAATCCTCCAATGGGGGTAACAAATCCATCCTCATCAACAGCTCCGGTGATTGAGGAGTCGTTTCTGATTGGGAGCCTCTCAAGAGCTGAATGGGTTATCACGGTTAATGCCACTCCTGCACTCGGCCCGTCCACGTACTCCGCGGATTCAACCTTGCCTATCTTTACCAGAACATCGCATTTCTCTCTTTCTTCTCCTGATTTATCAAAAGCCAGGTCAATGGCGGTTATCGCGGATTCCTGAGTTCCTATCCCGGTGTAAGGCGTGGTCGAAACATAAATATCTCCATTTCCGTCTATAATCTGGACTGAAACATTGACGAGCCCCCCGTCAGATTGTCCAAGAACAGCAGGTATGTAATACCATGAAGAACCGCTGCATTCTGCAAAAACAGTGCTTAATGTAAACAAAAATAACAGTATGTGGAGAAATTTCATGAATGTGTTTATTCAATAAACTTATTAAATATTGTTTGAGGAAAGTGTAATGAAATGTGTTCTTTGAAACTTAAAAAGCTCAGAGAGAATATTGGGGGGCTGGAAGATGCTGTTGTTGCATATTCGGGAGGTGTAGACAGCACGCTGCTTCTTAAGATATGCAAAGAAGAGCTTGGAGATAAAACAATTGCAGTTACTGCTGTTTCGCCTTCATACCCTCTAAGCGAGCTTGAAAATGCAAAAAAAATTGCAGAAAAATTAGGAGTGAGACATGTTCTAATTGAAATCGATGAAACAAAAGACAGCAATTACTCAAAAAATGACCATATGAGGTGCTATTTCTGCAAAACAAGATTGTATTCTGAAATAAAAAAAATTGCAGAGAAATTCGGTTTCAGAAATATATTGAGCGGTGCAAATGCAGACGACTGCTCTGATTACAGGCCGGGAATGGCTGCGGGGGGAGAGATGGGTGTTAAAAGCCCACTCAAAGATGCAGGAATAAAAAAAATAGAAGTCAGGGAAATCGCAAAAAAACTTGGGCTTGAAAACTGGAATAAGCCGGCATCCCCATGTCTTGCATCACGCATTCCATACGGCACTGAAGTAACAAGAGAGAGGCTCGAAGCAATAGATAAGGCAGAGAAGGCCATAAAGGGGCTTGGTGTCGAAGGAAACATAAGAGTCAGATACTATGGAAAAAGCGCGGGAATAGAGGTAGATAAGGGGAATATTGAAAAAGTGAGAGAAAAACTCGGAATAATTAAAAAAGAGTTTGAAAGGTTAGGGTTTTCAGATGTTAAAATTGATGAATTCAGGTCCGGAAAACTCAATGATGTGATAGAATGAAGAAGCTTTATGAGGATATTGATTTTTCAAAGGTGGATTTATACAGGGAGAAGCTAAAGGGATTTCCCGAAGTGATACTCTGTGAAGGGAAAAAACCTTCACAGATAATTGGGATAGCAAAAGTGCTTGTAAAGAATAAGCAGAAGGTTCTTGCTACCCGGGCAAGCAAAAGGGTTTTCAATGAAGTGAAAAAGCAATTGAAGAATGCAAAATATCATGAAGATGCAAGGCTCATTACAATAGGAAAAAAAGGAAAAACAGGAAAGAAAAAGATACTTGTGATGAGCGGCGGGACCGCAGACATTCCTGTTGCAGAGGAAGCAGCGATAACTGCAGAATTCATGGGGAATAAAGTAGAGAGGATGTATGATGTAGGTATTGCAGGCCTTCACAGATTATTGAAGAACACGAAGAGAATAAGAAGCGCCAATGTGATAATAGCGGTTGCGGGTATGGAAGGCGCTTTACCCAGCGTTGTCTCTGCAATAACATCAAAGCCGGTTATAGCAGTTCCTGCAAAAATAGGATATGGTGCAAATTTCAGGGGAATAGCACCTTTGTTGACAATGCTAAACAGCTGCTCCCCGGGAATAGCTGTAATGAATGTAAACAATGGGTTTGGAGCAGGCTATTTTGCAGGAATGATCAATAGATAGATTCCAGTACATTGCCTTTCCATTTGTAATCCAATGGTTTTCTGTTTTTGTAAAGTTCAGGCTGCTGCATTATTGAACCCACTATCAATGGAAGTGCAACTGTTGTTTCAACATGCGCCATTGTCTTTGTTGCTTTCTTGTTTACTTTTCCCCATGACTGCGCTTCTTTCAAGGTGCTTCCGCTCAATGCCCCCCAGTATACGCTGTCCATAGTTATCTGGAAGATGTAATAATGTCCGTCAAATTCCCTGTTTCTGTAATATGATGCCATGACTATCGCATCATTTATCCAATTCTTTGGAACTCCTCCCCCCAGATAGATTGCTGATGTTTTCTTTGATTTGTCTATTATCTGTAATATTTCAAAATTATCCCTAATATTGTCTATAGTTACTCTTTCCTGGACTTTTTTCTCCTTGTTTCTTCCATAATAAAGAGTCAAACCTATACCTATTGAACTGTCGCACAGAGCAGGACAGAAAACAGGAATGTTGTTTTTGTAAGCCCAGTATAAAATTGAATTCTCATCATCTGCCTCTTTCCCGAGTTCATACATGAATTCTCTTGTTGAATAATCCCTTGGTTCTAATTTTTCAACGAAATTTGCAATGAATCTGTCAACATCATCACACTTTATCTCATCAATATAAGTATCATAAATCCTGTTTATCAGAAGATCTCTGAGAACAACATCATCAGAATCAGGATCTCCTTTGTAATGCTTTCCCCCTTTTGCCTGATAGAAATCCTGATAGAGGATTGCACCTGTTGAGACAATCGCATCAACCAATCTGTTTTTCACCATGTCTCTCAAAACTTTTCTCTGTCCTCCCGCAATCAACGCTCCGGCCATCCCCATGAATATTGTGGGTCTGTCCTCATCGGTCAGCATCATTTCATAAATATCCGCACATTTGCCTATCTCCCTGCTCTGTATGGAAGAATCCTTGAAGCTGCTTACCAAATCTTTTATTGAAGTTGCTTTTTCAAGATCAACCTGTTTTACTTCTTCTGTTAGAAACCGCTTCCTTTCTTCGCTGTTTTTTATTTTATCTCTTACTTCTTGTGCCTTTATTTTATCATCTACTTCCCATTCCCTGAATTCTTCAGCTGCTTTTTTAGTTGATAAATTTTCTGGTTTTTTTTCATCAGTCATTTTTTTTACCTCCGATCATAATTTTTTTACTGTGAGAATTCCCTGTTCTGTCCTGAAGAACTGGTATTCCTCTTTAAGATATAATTTTTCAAGAGAGCTTCCTGCCTCTTTTATGTAGCTCTCAATGCTTTCTTTTGGAAGGTCTTCAGAGAGAAAGGATATCGCATACTTGAAATTATTTCTCCTTCCTGCATCCTCCCTTGCCTTGAGAAGTACACTTCTGAGCCCTCTTCCTTCATAAGCAAGAAGAACTGCCGGATCCTCCATATAAATTGCATTGTTTTCTCCTTCAATCAATGCTTTTTTCTCTGGGTCATAGGACGCAGGCCAGGAAAGACCCACCCCTATCAGCATTCTGTTAACATAGCTTCCGTAGCTTAGAGAATATTTCAATATGTCTTCTACTTCCTTATCAGTTACCTCAAATGCGCATTTCCTCATTATTACTACTACATCCTTCAAATCACTCAAGTCAAGAAGCTTTATTTCAGTCTGGTCCTCATCAAGAAGATGAAGGAATTTCTTCTTTTTTTCAGGTCCCTTTTCCTTTTCTTCTTTTTTTTCATCTACTTTAAAAGCTTCAAAACCACCCATTTCATTATCACCTTACATGAACCTGGTATTGCACGCGGGACATCTCGTGAGAAATGCACTGCTCTTGTATCCGCATATGGGGCATACGAAATATTTCTTTTTTGCCCTCTTTAATTCTGCTTCAAAACTGTATCCGCATTCCTTGCATTTTTTTGCATCAAGTTCGTTCAAAGTTTTGCATTTAGGACATTTCATCCTGAACATGCTTGATATGTGTACTCCGCATTTGGGGCACCTTTTCATATCCAGCGTAACAAAAGCACCGCAGTTAGGGCACTTTTGCTTCTGCCCCTTTACTGTTTTTCCGGATCTCTTGCCTCCACTGAAGATGCCTTTAAAAATATCAAGAAGTCCCATGGAATAGAATGGAAATGAATACTTTAATATTTTTTCTTTTTGATTAAACCACATGGCAGAGAGAAAAGGCAGTATTAAACCATTAAAAAGGCTGGAACAGCATTTGACCAGCGGGAATCTTTGGCTTTACATACTATCAATGATAAAAAACAAGGGTAATGTGTATGCATACAAACTTGATGAACAAATAGAAAAGGAGTTCTCTTTCAGGCCCGGAAGAGTAATGCTTTATCTTGTACTTTATAAATTAGAGGGAGAGGGATTAATAACCTCAAAGATGAAAGAGAGAAGGAAATATTATAATTTAACAAAAAAGGGAAGGAAAACACTTGAATCTGGAAAGAGATATCTCTCAACATTATCAAAGAAGCTCTGATTTTCATGAGAATTGTGATAACCGGCACCCCCGGAACAGGAAAAACAAAAACAGCTTTAGGACTATCAAAAAAGCTGGGTTATGCGTTGATCGCTTTAAAGAAGATTGTGAAGGAAGAAAGGCTTCTCGATACAGGAAAAACAGTGGATGTGAAAAAACTTAGTATGAAAGTTAGAGAAAGAGTGAAGAGGAAAAAAGATTTTGTGCTCGAGGGGCATCTTGCCTGTGAATTTTCAATCCCCTGTGATTATATAATAGTTCTTAGAACCCATCCTGATGCCCTTAGGAAAAGAATGAAGAAAAGAAGGTATGGAAAGAAAAAGATTGAGGAGAATCTTCTTGCAGAGATGCTTGACTACTGCTACCAAAAAGCCCAGAAAAACTACAGGAAATCCCCCGTTGAAATAGAAACTACAAAGAGAAAACCAGCCGAAACGATTAAAGAGATTATTGGAGTAATCAGAAAAAGAAGGAAAATGGACAAGGTTGATTTCACAAAAGAATTGAAGGAGCATTTGGGATTGGTATGAAAGATGTTGACGAGAAAAGGATTATAGAAGCTGCATTGTTTGTCAGTGCAAAATCACTTTCACTTACAGAGTTGAAAGAGCTCACAGGTATTGCTGCTCTAGGTTATATCAAAAAAATGATGGCATCCCTTCAGAAGGAATATGATGAGAGGGGAAGTGCCATTGAAATAATGGAAATGAATGGAAGATATGAAATGAGAGCAAGGAATCAGTACATAGACAGAGTAAAGCAGTTTGCACAGGACAGCGAGATAAGCAAGGCTGCCCTCAGGACTCTTGCATACATATCTAAAAATGACGGTGTGCTTAAATCCACTTTGGCAAAGAGGATAGGAAGCCAGATATATCAGGATGTCAAGGAATTGACTGAAAATGATTTTGTCAGATCAGAGAAAGCAGGCAGAACATCAAAGCTTTTCCTGACTGATAAGTTTAAAAAATACTTTTCTACAGAGTAAATAGTCAGTTTTTGATTAAACTTTTTCCTAAAAAGTTTATCGCCGAGATGGCAGAAAGCCTTGAACGATGCTTCGTTCAAGATTTGCGTTCAAGGCACGCAAACTGGTATCGCGCTAGACTTGAGATCTAGTCTCCTCACGGAGTTGCAGGTTCAAATGCGCCTTTTAGAAAAAGGCGCCCCAAAAAAGGGTGTTCTAAATGTGCTGGTAATCCTGCTCTCGGCGTTTTTATTTTTTTTAAAATCAAACAACCAGAACGTTTCCTCCTCTTCTCTTGTCCCCGCCGCCTTTTCCTTCCATTGCTACGTGGACACCTCCGAAAAAGAGATTCTTCTCAGACCATTCATTTGTTTTGTATTTTTCTTTAAGCGTTTTCTTGTCTGGACTGCTGACCCCTGGTTCAACCTGAAGAACATCATCCTCAAAATGGACTCTTGCTGCATTACACGCCTCATCCGGCCCCATTTTGAAATCAACAAGATTCAGGATAGTCTGGAGGATTGCACTTCTTATCCTGTTGCTTCCTCCGCTTCCAAGTATTGCATAAGGATTTTCATCCTTCATTATTATTGTTGGGGACATCATAGTGGTGAATCTGTGGCCCGGTTTGTAGACTGCCTCATACTGCATCAAATCATCCTCCCCAAGGAAGTTGTTGAGCATTACTCCAGTATCACCAACCATAACTCCGCACCCCTGGCCGTTGCTTGAGGTTATTCCTGCAATGTTCCCTTCTTTATCCATGACACTTACATGGGTTGTTCCTCCGAGCCTGTTTTTTGAAAGAAATTCCTTCCAGAATCCGTCTTTGTAGATCAGGTTTTTGAAAAATCGTTGTGTTCTTTCTTTGTTTGCCTTTTTCATAACTTCAGTAAGCTTCACAAGATAATCTGCGCTGTTGTGTTTATACTTTGAAAGATCCTCATTCTCCATAATTTTTAAGGCATAAGCAACAAGAATTCCTCCTGCAGATGGCGGAGCTACTGTAAATATCTCGTTTCCTCTGTAATCTATTGAAATGGGATCACTTTCATGAACTTTGTAATGCTTCAGATCCTTAAGCCCTATGCTGCAATCCTTTCCTTCAGTAGTTTCCACTATCTTTTCAATGTACTCATCCATTGCCTGTGCGGAATCATCAGCAACCCTTTCAAGGAATTCGGCAAATTTAACATCCTTTACTGTTTCCCCCTCTTTCAGAAGCTTTCCTTCAGGAGCAAATATCTCCCTTGATTCTTGTGTGTAAGTGCACATTGACCCAAGTATTTCTACTATAAATGCCTGCAGTCTGTTAAGAACCACGCCATCTCTTGAATATTCTATTGCAGGTTCGACTATGTCCTTCAATTCCAATGTACAGTATTTCTTATGAATGTGCAAAAGTCCATGAAATGTTCCGGGTGTTGCTATTGAAGGATATCCTATCCTGAAAATCTGGGTTTCATCCCCAAAATTCACTTTTACAGGTATTGGCTTCTTGTCTGTTTTTCTTTCAAGGCCGGGATATTCAACGACAAAATCAAGAGACTTTGTTTTTCCATCGGCAGTCCTGATTAATCCTATGCCCCCTCCTGCAAGGGTTGTGAGCATAGGTTCGGTGATGAAACTGGCAAATTTTGCAGCAACTATCGCATCGAATGCATTTCCTCCTTTTTTCAGAGCATGTGCTGCAGCCTGTGAAGTCAGCTTATGTCCTGAAGCTATTGTTCCATGCATGGAGTAAATTCACTATAAAAAACATTTTAAATAATGGTTTACAAGATTATACTGTGGAAGAGGTGTAAAAATGACTGTTGATGCAGTAATAGGTTTACAATGGGGAGATGAAGCCAAGGGAAAGTTAGTTGATCTGCTTGCAAAGGATTACGATTACATCGTTAGATTCAACGGTGGGGACAATGCCGGCCATACAATTAAGGTTGGGGACAAGAAATTCGGTCTGCATCTGATTCCGTCCGGGATTTTTTATCCCGATAAAGCGAAAGTAATAGGAAATGGTGTTGTTATCAATCCCGAAACCCTCATGAATGAGATAAAAGAGGTTGAAGAAGCAGGCTACTCACTTGAGAATTTGTTTATCAGCGGAAGTGCACACCTGATAATGCCATGGCACAAAGTGATGGATGGAATTGAAGCTGAAAAGAAAATAGGAACTACAAAAAGAGGAATAGGCCCTGCATATGCAGACAAGGCATCAAGAGTCACCGCAATAAGGGTTTACGACCTTCAATATGAAGATAAGTTGAAAAAGAAAATTGAATTCATTGCAGGTGTGAAGGAAAAGGTGATTGGTGCTTATGGAGTTGAACACAAATTCAATGTTGATGAGATTCACAGCAACCTCATGGAATTCAAAGAGAAGATTAAAAACAGGATTGTGAGCACGAGTTTCCTCCTTAATGAAGCTGAGGGGAAAAATATTCTTCTTGAAGGTGCACAGGGAACTCTTCTTGATGTTGACCATGGAACATATCCCTACCTCACATCATCAAATATAGTAGTGGGAAATGCAGCCACAGGAACAGGGCTGCCTCCCAAGAAAATTGAAAAAGTAATCGGGGTTGCAAAGGCATACACAACAAGAGTTGGCACTGGACCTTTCCCAACTGAGTTGGAAGATAAAGATGGTGAAAAATTGAGGGGGCAGGGACATGAATTCGGAACAACCACAGGAAGGCCGAGAAGATGCGGGTGGCTTGACCTTGTAATACTAAGATACACTGCGATGATTAACGGTGTTGATGAGATTGCACTGACAAAGATAGATGTTTTGAATGGATTTGACGAATTGAAAGTATGTATTGCCTATGAGGTTGACGGGAAGGAAACAAAGCAATTCCCGCAGGATTTGGAAAAGCTTGAGAAAGCAAAGCCCGTTTACAAGACTCTTAAGGGATTTGATATGAAGGAAGAGGATTGGAAGGGAAATCTTTCTTCTGAAGCAAAGGAATACCTTGAATTTGTGGAAAAAGAGTTGGGTGTGAAGGTTTCTATACTCTCATTCGGCCCCGAGAGAGATCAGACAGTTATGTTTTAAATGATGTTTGTCTGTATATAATTTTTATGACAAGAGGCAGAAAATCAACCAGAGCAAGAAGAAGCAGAGGAAAACAAGAAAACAAAGGGCCGGTTATTAAGGGAAAGGCGCCTGATGATTTTGTGCTGGTTGAGAAATTCATGGGTCATGAAGTGTACGTTGCTGAAAGAGAGGATATAACTAGTCTTGATAAGTTGAAACAAAAAATACTCGATGCTATTAAAGAGAAAGACGTTGTGGAGATCCGTTTGGAAGGTGCTCTTGGAAGAGACAGCCTTCACATAAAAACCAAAACAGAGAACAGGAATGAAACAAGAATAAAAAGCCATATAATAAAAGTTGAAAGCTTACCTGATGAATTTTTTGAAGATATGAAGGAGATTGCAGAAAGAGAACCAAACGTCAGAGAAGCCAGGTACGGCAGAATGTGCGTATTTTGTTCACTTACAATAAGAATGAATTAGAGTTTGCTCATTACTACTTCTACACATTTTTTCAGAGCTTCTTCTGTGTGGCATTTTGCAACAGCACCGGCAGCTTTTGCATGTCCTCCTCCATCGCCACCTAATGATTTTCCAACCTCATTCATAACTTCATTCAAAGGAACAGGAAACTTGTTGCCTGCCCTTGATGAAATTCTGCACTCTTTTTCTGCAGGCTTCCAGCTTGCAACAAATGCAACATCTGCTATTTCTGCCAATAATGAGGAGGCATCCCCTTCATGGGCCCCCACTTCACTGGTAACAATAAGCCAGGTTCCGCTTGTAACGAATTCAACCCTTTGCATTGCCTTTATCAGGGCTAATTTCTCCTCAACAGAAAGTTCGGGCTCTGCATAGGATAGTAAATCTGAATAATCGGATTTGCATATGTCCATCATTTTTGCAAGTGTTGAAAAAGTATTCTTTCTTGCTGACTTGAATCTTGCCCCATCAGCAATAACACCAACCGCAAGGCCGAATGCGACACTTTCATTTATTTCAGGAAGAATATCTGCTATTATTTCTGCACAAGATGGTGAATCAGAATCAATTATCTTATAAGGCGATTCCATATCCCTTCCTTCAGAACGATGGTGGTCAATTATCAGTTTTATGTCCCATCCTTTTGCATCCGGAAGAAGAACGAAAGTGCTTGTATCAACAACCACAAGACCGTCAAAATCAGATTTATTAAGATTCTTGAGAATCCGTATCTCAAAACCAAGTTTTTCAACCAAATTCATCCATTTATCCGAAGGAAAATCAGGAACACATATCACTGAATTCTTCAAAACAGATGAAACTGCAAATGCAGAAACCAGCGAATCCGCATCGGGCTTTATGTGTGTGCAGATTGCCAGTTTTTTATTTTTGTATTCGTTTAGAAAATCAGAAAAAAGAGCCTTTTCCATCTCAGGCCCCTTTGCCCTGTGCTTCCTTGAGTTTTTCCTGAAGCTCTTTCTGAAGTCCTGAAAGCTTTGTCCTGAGCTTCTCTTCCTGCTTTGAAACAGTGTTAAGCTTTACTTCAATAAGGCCTTTTCTCTCCTTAAGGTCTGCTTCAGCATCCTCTTTATTTGTTTTAACAACAAGAGAACCAACTGACTTGTAAACCTCTCCCTTTGCCTTTTTCAGCTCTTCAGAAGCAAGATTTATCTCATTCAACTGCAACTGCAATTGATGCTTTTGAAGCACCAAAATCTGAAGCTGCTTCTCTATGCTCTCATACTCAACAAGCTCTTTTTCCAATTCCTGGGTGTCCTTTTTGGATGTCATCATATTACCTCATATTTTTTCAATAACCTGCAAAGAACGCAGGTAGGTATTCACTGTCGCCCTCAAAGCAACAGTGTCTTTAGCATTTATCTTTATTTTAACCTTGTTTCCTTTTAAACTCAGGGAGGATTTGACTCTTTTCCCTATTCCTTCCTGTTTTAAAGCATCTACAGCAGATTTTGCAGATTTTGAATCTTTGAAAAGAACATTTATTTCAGTTTCGCTCTTCATAAAAACCCACATCTGAAAGCCATTCCCAGCTTCCGTCAGATTTCACTTCAACAATTCTCAATCTTGAAAATTTCTTGTTTTTTTCTTCCGCTATGCATATTCTTCTTTCGCCGTCATTTCTTGCTTTTTCAACCAATTCAGAAAGCGGTTTTTTTCCTCTGCTGACATACACCGATGAAAAAATCCCTGCAAGTTTTTTTGTTTTCTCCTTTGTTTCATTTGAGGAGTATCTGCTGGTTGTAAACATTTCAGTCAGTTCCCAGTTCTTTTGATACCGGAGGCCTTTTCTTAACGGTTATTTTTCCTCCGAATGCAGGAATCCTTACCCCAATATCCTTTTCTTTTTTTGAGTCATCTGCCATTTAATCACTCCTTGTACTCCCTGATCATCCTGTTTGCAACCACTCCGACCTCGGTAGTAAATGAGTATGCTCCGCCTGCATAGAGTGTGTTGCACCCCTTGCATTTCCATTGTGAGTTGCCCTTTCTTGCCACTTTGTTCTTCCCGCATTTTGGACACTCGTATTTCTTCCTGCTGGATTTCACCGCTGCATCTACACGCTTCCTTGATTTCGCACCATATCTAGTAGATTTCATTTCTAATCCCCTTTGAGTATATTTCTTAGCTCATTTCCTTTTTTAAATGCTACCTCTACGTTGTCGAGGAGGTCTTTTCTTGTGATAAAGCCTTTTCCCTTCTGCATTGTACATACATGCCCCTCTGTTGTAGAGATTGTTATTCTTGAATCCATGGCAAGCTCTTCATCCCTTGAAGGATCAAGAAGCCAGCTTTCACCTATTTTTACAAAGGTTGTTGCAACAGGAAGAGCTTTCAAATCAAGCTTTCCGGTATATTCGCCTCTTACTATCTTTCCCTCTTCAATCTTAGGCATTTTAGTATCTGTAAGTGCTGCCGTTGCTGCAAGTGCAGATGTATCCAAGTAATTTCCGTCATGGTCAAGAACATAGATATCGAGGAACAAGCCCAGCACTTTATCCTCTTCTATATAGAATGAATCCAAATCTATTATCTCTGCGCTTCTTATTCCCCTGTCAACCACTCTTGCAAGCTCTATCGCATCCTCTCTTGGAGGTCCTGACTCAAAAGTAGGTGAAGCAAGAGGCAGAAGCTCTGAATTCATCATCATCACACCTTCTTTAGGCCTGTCTGGAAAAGGAGTTGCAACATCAAATTTTACTCCAACAAGAACCTGTGTTTTTCCTATTCTTGCAACTGCAGAACCTTCTGCTGTTGAGATAACTCCTTTCTCAATTTCAACCGGCCTTAATTCATCAACCGCTCTTCCATCATACCTTTTTCCTTTTTTCAGTGAGTTAAGAAGTACGCCCTTTCTCACTCTTTTCATTATAACATCAGTATATTCTTCTCCCATATTATCACCTATAGATGGACCTTTTTCTCCTTTGCCCCTTCATAGCTTTTCGTAAGGGCCTCAGCCTGCATATCGTCTATTTCCCTGCTTCCTTTCTCAGCCATATCAATTGCCTTGACGAGTTCCTCTTTTGTCAGCAAACCATCCATCTGAAGAAGCAGTATATCCTTCTTCCTTTTTGAAAATGCTATAGGCACATCTGATTCACCAAGATTGTCCTCTTCTTTGCCAAGGTCTGTGATGATGTGTCCTCCCGCCTTTCCTACTGCGATTGAAGCAACCATATCCTTCATCGGAATTCCTGCATCCGCTAATGCAACTGCGGCTGCTGTTATTGAGGCAACTCTTGTTCCCCCTTCAGCCTGAAGAACTTCAATGTATACGTCTATCTGTGTCTTTGGGAATTTCTCTGTAAGTACAAGGTTCTCAAAAACTTCTCTTATCACTTTTGAAATTTCTGTACTTCTTCTGCTTGGTCCGCTTCTTCCATGTTCATCAAGAGAAGCAAAAGGGGACATCATGTATCTGCATTTAACCAATGCCCTGTATGGGCTTGCTTCATGCCTTGGAATACATTCCCTAGGCCCGTGTACACCGCAGATTACTTTATTCTTTCCCCATTCTACAAGTGCAGAACCGTCAGCTTCATTGAGTATTCCGGCAGTTATCTTAACAGGCCTCAAATCTTCCGGGGCCCTACCATCTAAACGTTTTCCGTCAACTATCAATTCTGGTTTTTCCATTTTATTCACCTTTTTCTTTCTGCAAGAACCCAGCCACTTCGTCGGTAAGGCCGGAAAGATGCGCTTTTGATTTTATCAGTTCAAGTGTTTTGATTGCAAGGGGGATATTGGATTCCTCGCTAACCCACACATACCCGTTGTTGCCTACCTCTACATCTCCTCTTACATTTTCCTTTATCAAAGTAAGCATGCTGCTTTTTCTTCCTATCAATCTTGGAATCTTTGAAGTCGGAAATTCAATGATTTTTCCTGGCTTCAGTTTTTTTGCATCAGTAAGGTCGGCATTTCCTATTTCATCAACCTCCTTTACCTTTGCGAGTATTATGTCACCAAGGTTCAGTTTAATCCTCAAATCCCTTGAAGCAACAAATGCAGAAGACGAGAGGTTTATATCAACAGAGTAACCAACACGTCTTGAATCCACTATAATACCTACAACAGTATCCCCAGGAATGGGTTTGTATCTTCCTTCAAGAGGGGTGTATCTTCCCTCATCAAGAAATCCTATAACTGTTGCATACGTTACACCATCCTCAGCGTATGCATGAGGAATGTGTAAAACCTTGTCTGAGATCTTATCTCCCGGTACAACAATTTTCTTCATTTTATCTCCTCTTTAGAATTATCAGCTGACTATTTTGGTCTCAACAGCACCGCTTGTCATCTTGTTCAGCCTGTCATAGAATTCTCCCTGCATGCCGCCGAAAATCTCTACAACAACCATCAAGCTTCCGTCATTAGCCCACTCCTCCTGTTTTATCCCGTAATTCTTCAGGATTCCATAGCATTTATGGGCAAACTGTGCAGGAACCTTGACTGCGATCTTTACTTTATCAAACTTCAAAGGTATTATCGGCCTTAGTGCCTTGACTATGTCGGGTATCTGGTCCCTTGGATCCTTGAAGGGATCTACATGGATCTTTGCCTGCTCAAGCGCATTTTCTATTCTTACTTGAGTATGCGGAGCATTTGTTCTCGGGTCCATCGATTCTTTCAGTAATATTGAGATTATCTGTTTTCTTTTTTCCTCCATTTTTTTTCTTCTCTGTTCAGTAGTCAGCTGAACTTCTCCATTTTTTAGTATGAATTCAAGTATCTTCATGACGTCTGATGTCCCGAATACCTTTTCTACATCTGACGCTTTTGCTCTTTCACCTTTCTTTGCATCTGTGTAAACCTCCTCTGCAACGAGCATATTCTTCAGGTCTGTCTTTCTTTTGTCCAGATATGCATATGCAGCATCCGGGTCAACATACAATTCAAACCTTTTTCCTCCTTTCTCATAAGAGGCGATAATTGCCTTATCCAATGATACCATAATAAAACCTCTAGAATTCTGGATTTTTCTTCAGGAGAAGATAGTATATAGTGATAAGGAACATTTATAAAAGAGAAGTTTTGGATTAGATATGTTTAAATACTGTTTTTAACACTATTTCTAACATAATGAACAGTGTTAGAACTAGAAAAACCCATGCGAAAGGCAGAATACCAAAGAAGATGGCAGAGCCCTTAGATGAAGGGCCGGCTGGGATGAGGAAGGGGAGATACACTAAGGCAGAAGTTGAATTGATCAAAGAAAGGTATCCTGAGCTTGTTGAGGAAGGATTGAATGATACTGAGATTGCTAGGAGAATTGGGAAAGAATTAAGAAGAAGTGTTGATTCCGTAGATCATAAATTAAGAAGGATGAGTGAAGATGGGGGTATCGAACGTAATAGCAATAGAAGAGATACAAAAAAATACACTGAACACGAAATCAAAGTTATTAAACAAAGATATCTTGAATTTTTTGGCAAGGGAATGGGATACACTGGGTTAGCTAAAAGAATTGCAGATGAATTAAAAAGGAAAAATTCCTCCGTAAAAAGAAAAATTCAGGAAATGAGAAAGGCAGGAAAAATTGGGGAGGGCGCCAATCCTCAAGAGAGAAAAAAATTTACTGAAAAAGAAATTGAGTTGACTAAGAAAGGATATTCTGAGCTTGTGAAAAAAGGATTGAATGACTATCAAATAGCTAGAAAAATTAGTGTTGAGCTTGGAAGAAAGATTGGTTCTGTTCATTCTAGGATAAAAAGGATGCAGGAAAAAGGAGAGATTAAAGAAAATCCTAATGAAGAAGGAAAGAAATTTACTGATGAAGAAGTTGAACTGATAAAAAGGATGTACGTGGAACTTGTAAAACAAGGATTGAATGATTCTGAAATTGCTAGGAAGATTGGAAAGAAATTAGGTAGAAGTGTTAATTCTGTGGATAGCAAGATAAAAAGATTGAGAAAGAATGGGGAGATTGAAGAGAATCCTAATAAAGCGTGGAAAGGATTCAGTGATGAAGAAATTAAACTGACTAAGAGAAGATATGCTGAGCTTGTTGAAAAGGGATTGAGTTATAGGGAGATTGCTAGGAGAATTGGGAAAGAATTGGGAAGGAGTTTTGAATCTATATTAAAAAGAATGAGAGAACTCAGGAAGGATAGGGAGATTGGAGAAAATAGCAAAAAAGTAAACAGGAGAAAGTATTGTGGGGAAGAGATTGAGTCTATTAGAAGAAGATATAATGAACTTAAAGAACAAGGATTGAATGATAATGAGATTGCTAGGAGAATTGGTAACGAATTGGGAAGGAGTGTTAATTCTATAGGAGATAAAATAAAAAAACTGAGGAGGGATAGAAGGATTGGAAAGAATCCCAATAAAGAAAAGAGATATAGTGATGCTGAAATTGAATTGATAAAAAGAAGATGTCATGAGCTTGTGAAAAAAGGATTGAATAATAAACAGATAGCTAAAGAGATTGGGGAAGAGATTGGAAGGAATACTGGTTCTGTAAAAGAGAAAATAAGAAGAATGAAGATGGATGGGGAATTTGTCGATATTGAAATAATAAGAGAAAGAGAAGATATACTTGGAGTTGTTCAAGCCCTTGAGGATTTTGGTGAGGAAGAATGAGGAGCAGAAGAACCCAGGTGAAGAGAGGAAAACCAAGGAAAAAAGTTGAACCCTTAGCTGAAGAAATAACTAGTAAGAAGAGGAAAAGATATACTGAAGAAGAAGTTGAAATAATCAAAAGAAGATATTCTGAACTTCTTGCAAAGGGATTGAATGATTGGCAAATATCTAAGACAATCGGGAAAGAAATTGAGAGGAGTGCCGGGTCTGTAAGTAGTAAAATAATAAAAATAATGAAAATTAGTGAGAAAGGAGATAATAAAAACCCCAACGAAGGTTGGAGATATTTTAGTGATGAAAATATTGAGTTTATTAAGAGAAGATATCTGGAGCTTGTTGAAGAGGGATTGAATGACGGTCAAATGGCTAGAACAATTGGAAGAGAATTAGGGAGGAGTTCTGGATCTATAGGTCAAAAACTAAGAAGAATGAGGAAAGATAAGATAATTGGTAAGAATCCTAATTCTAGGAAACAGAATAGAAAGGAGTTTAGTGAAGAAGAGATTGAGCTTATTAAAATCAAACATGCTGAGCTTGTAAAAAAAGGATTGGGGAAATGGCAGATTGCTAAGAAGATTGGTAAGGAATTAAACAGAAGTGTTGGTGCTGTAGAACAAAAAATAAGAAGAATGACAGAAAAAAGAGAGATAAGGGAGAATCCGAATAAAGAACGTAATGTTTTGAGCAGTAAAGATATCGAATTTATTAAGAGAAGATTTGTTGAGCTTGTTCAAGAAGGATTAAATGATAATCAAATAGGTGATAGGATTGGGAGGGAATTGAGAATAGATAGTCTCACAATATCATCCAGAATCAGGAGAATGAGGAGGAATGGGGAACTTAATGAAAATCCCAATAAAGGAATGAGGAGATTTGAGAAAGATGAAGTCGCATTTATTAAGAGAAAATATTCTGAGCTTGTAAAAAAAGGATTGAATGAGAAACAAATAGCCGAAAAGATTAGTGAAGAATTAGGTAGAAATATTGGATCTGTAAGAGAGAAAATAAATAAGTTAAAAGAAAAGGGAGAAATCAAAGAAAATGCTAGGTTAGGAAGAAGGAATTTTAGTAAAGAAGAAATTGAACTGGTTAAGAAAAGATACTCTGAACTTATTAAAAAAGGATTTAATGATGCTGAGATTAGTCGAAGAATTGCTGGAGAAATCACAAGGAGTGTAGGTTCTGTTAGGATGAAAATAAATGAATTAAAGAAAGCAGGAGAACTTGTTGATGCTGAATCATTGAGAGAAAGACAAGACATACTCGGAGTTGCAGAAGCTCTTGAGGAATTTGGTGAGGATGATCAATCATGAACAGTAACGATTTGGATCTTGACTGGCTATTGAGAAATGCAGTAGCTGTTGGGA
>Ga0180433_10000328_pt1 | contig 82131 bp, 61 predicted proteins | sample SS_ome_8_FD_132980 | JGI IMG/M metagenome (GOLD analysis project Ga0180433, IMG submission 132980) | Hypersaline lake sediment archaeal communities from the Salton Sea, California, USA - SS_1_D_1 metaG | ecosystem: Environmental > Aquatic > Non-marine Saline and Alkaline > Hypersaline >...
CGCCCTCTGTCATTCCCGCGAAGGAATGTCACCCCTGCGGAGGCAGGGGCGGGGATCCAGTTTTTTTACCGTATCCTGGAACGTGAGCGATATAGAAATCGCTGTTGCACAGTAACCTGCATCGCAACAAACGCATATATTAAATCCAATTGGTATTATTGGCTTGACCGGGCTGAGACAGAGTGGAGTTGCCGTTTATATTATATTAAGCATGTATCGATTCAATCGTTACTTGCAGGTATTTTTGACGATGACCTATCTTTCGGCTGCTGTTTTTTCGCCTTCGAAAGTGCGTTGGATATAACTTCGGTCCTTTAACCTGCGCTCCTTGTGCGCCGGTTTTAAAGGTGCCGATGACTTTTGCCTTTTCAAGATAAGGTGTGCCCATCTGAATCTTTTCGCCGTCACTTATAAACAGTACCTTATCCATCTCCATAGTCTCAGCGGTTGGCGGAACATCCGCAAGTTCAATATTAATTACATCACCCGCCGAAACCTTATATTGCTTGCCGCCCTGCTCTATCACAGCATACATACAAAACTCCTTATTTATAAGAAACTAAGCCTTCTGTAAAATACACAAATCTATATTAAATAACGACTTACAGTCATTATTTTCTTGCAATCTCCTCCATCTTGCGTATTATGTAACTGTCGTTAAAACAATAACTTAAACACAAAACAAAGGAGATTTTACTATGCAACATTTTCAGACATCTTTCTTTTATGACATCCGGGAGCTTATCAAAAATGCTCCGCTAATCCGAAAATATTTCTACATCTTCAAATCTCTAAATCTCTCAGCACTACAAGACAGAAATGACTCCTCAGGCAGAACCGGACACTCTCGACATGCCATATTGCGGGCATTTGTTGTAAAACATCTTGAGGGGATAAAATCCGTTCCGCAACTAATCAGATACCTCAACTCAATTCCGCCCCTGGCGGAAATGTGCGGCTTTGACTTAGGAGCCCTGCCTGATGAATCACAGTTTTACCGGTTCTTAAAGAACACGAAAAACTCAATCTTAAAAACCATTCACAAAACTGCCAATGATTTACTTATCGAAGAAGGATTAGTTTCGCTTGATGAATTCATGCTTGACTCAAAACCCATACAGGCCGCTACAAAAGAAAATAACTTTAAGAACCCAAACAGAAATACGACCAATAAGTTAAGAAAAGCAAAACGTAATCCACAGGCAACGTTAAGCTATTATTCCTGTCAGGTAATAAACGGCAAAAAGCAGAATATGATTTTCTTTTGGGGGTTTAGAACGCATGCCGTAGTTACCAAAGAAGGAATATGCCTGGTCGAGAAAACACTCTCGAACAACATAACCGACTCCGATGCCGCATTTAGCCTTATCAAGGAATTGAAACGTAGATATCGTTTTAAGAAAGGGGCTATCTTCCTCGCTGATAAAGCATACGATGTCAGAGAGCTTTACACTTTCATCGTTGAGCAAATGAAATCAACTCCATATATCCCCATCAATCCGAGAAACAGTAAAAACGATAAAACGTTTGGTCCGCACGGCTGTCCAATCTGCGATGGGGGTTTCGAGATGAAATCGGTTGGCAGGTGGACTGAAGGTAACAGGGAAAGACTCAAGTTCCACTGTCCAATAAAGGCAAGCAAAAAGTTCGCTCAAAAACACGGCGATATTTGTCCTGTCAACCACCCATCATTCAATACCGGCAAATGTTACGGTTGCACAAAGTATCTCGATGTTACCGATGATGCCCGTTCAAGAGTTCCAAGAGACAGTAAACAGTTCAAAGAAACATTCAAGAACAGACAGATCGTTGAGCAGTACTTCTCTCGCCTTGGTGACAGAGAAGTCGAACAGACAACCCATTACAGTGTTACCGCCATAAGCAATCAGATGACTATTGCACATCTTACCGCCAGCCTTATAGCCGTAGCAGCCGGAATACACTTGAAACAGCCGGACAAAATCAGATGCTATCAAACATTTGCTGATCGGCCCGAGTTACGTAGAACCGGCTGACCAACCTGGTTAGTGCTGAAAGATTAACTTTTAAAAGAGCTATGACAAAGCCATCAGAGATGCTCTGCCCAAAAACAGGCCCAAAAGCCTTAAATTACATCAAAACCACTTTTTTCATTCCAAAATCTATTTCAACTGTTGCTATCAGGCCCTGATGCAAACGAATCAGTCAAAATCTCACTCATTTTGCAGGAGTCTTATAAGAAACTAACAGCCTCGTAATGTAACCGGCTGTGCGCCTGTTGTAAAGATAAATTCGGCTCTTTTTTATATTTTTTGTCTAAAGTTCCAAAAATAAAATGGTCAATACCTAAAACCGACGGCTTTGTAAGCTTCTCAGGGCCACCAAATGTTACTGTCCCTGAGGCATCATGCCTCTGCCGTAACGGCCCATGCCTCTGCGCATCATCATATCCATTCTCTCGCGACTGCGAGGGGCGACACCAGGCCTTCCGGTCGGCAAACCAACACCCGGTTGAACACCCGATCCCCGGGCTCTTATCTGTACAAGCTCTTTTTCCGACGCTTTAATCAAATTGAACTGCTCCTGCAAATCTTCAGGCCAGTTCCTGCTCTTCACCGCAAGATGCGATATCACTGAACCATCCTCGCTGTAAAGGACGTCCGCATATTCACGTTCCTGAAGCCTGTTTATACCCGTCCAGTCACTTGTCTGGACCACGTCAACGACAGAAGCGTTGGTGCTGAAATCAATCTTCTCGACACCATTTGTCGAGTAACCACCTCCTCCAATATCTCCGTAACCGCCTCTGAAACCCCCGTAACCACCAACCATGCCCAAATCACCCGTCTCCGGCTTTCTTTCGACAACCTTACCTATCATCTCACCGGGGCGAACCTGGAAATCCTCGCTACGCCACTTACCATGATGAAATTTGCCAACCTTGATATTTACCACCTTTTCTTCTTTTGCCACGACGTCAAGCGGAAAAAAGTGCATCATCAAAGGGATTTTTACCGTCTCGGTTACTCTCGAATATCCACTCCACAGAATCGGTTTGTCTTTGTAATCTTCCTGCTCCTCCATGAACCAGTCCCGACCTGCTATCGGATTAAATACTCCCAGTCGTATCCTGTACTGATAGCTCTCGCCCGGAACTACCGTATCATCGTGAGCCCAGAAAGCCAGCTCGCTCATCTTGCCGGGATTGCTCTTTTCAGTCAGCCGAACCCTCTGAAAGTCTTTATATACATCGCTGGGCTCTCGCTCCTTCTTTTGCCTGCTGCGTTGATCCGTAAGTTGTGAATCCCTATAACGCCCGGTGTCTAACCTGCCGCGAGCCGACATCCTGCCCGTATTGGAACCACGACGACCGGTGGTGCCTCGCCTGTCTCTACCGGCCGCTCCTCCCGCCCTTCCGCCTCGGCCTCCAAGCGTCCCGGTCCGACTCCTCCCACCCAAATTTGCTCCTCTTGCCCCTCGACCGCCAGCTGCACCCATACGACCGGCACCCGTCCTGCCTGTTTGAAGCCCGCGGTCGATTCCCCTGTCAAGCTTTTGTTGCTCCCTGCGCTGTCTATCGGCCTCCTCCTTCATAAGTTTCGCATATTCCTCATGCAGCTTCGGCGGCAGCCAATCATCATTTGACGCCGCAAAATCATACGTCGAAGGCTGAAGGATACCTTTACGAACAGCAAACTCGTCAAACTTTACCATCAGCAAATTAGTTGTGTGCTTATCATCTATCTTTTCCGGTATCCCTTCGAGCATAGTTTTAAGGGTGTCAACCCTTGTTCGACCAATTTCGGCCCACTCACTAAAGCTGCCGTCGGACAGCCGGCGACGCCTTTGGAGCCCGACCGATGCAAAAACCGGTTTGGCAAGATTCTTATCCTGCCAGTCGCGACGCACCAGTCTGCCCGAAAAACTCTGTTCAAAGTTCTTGTATAAATCTGAAGCATCAAAAGACGCCTCAACCGTTACAAGATCGATATCGCCCAAATCCGTCAGGGCCATATTGTATGGATTTTCAGGTCCGACAGGTTCTGCCGGAACATACACGACCGACCTGTAATGCTCAATCGCTACATCACTGACCTCGCCGATTTCAGGAAGGACGTAAAGCCGGGCATCGGGAGATACCTTACCTGCATAACCCGGAATAGGTAAAAACACATCCTCATTAATGTTGTCTATTGAGCATGCATACATCTTTTCGATCTTTGGAAACTTCTTCCTTATTTTATCATAAACCTTCGGCTTTGGTGGCTCTTCAAGCTTCGATAACAGTTGCTGTACCTCCTGCTGCTCTATATAGTTGTCGATCTCGCCGGCACCAAGCTTCCGGCCGTCGTATTCTGCCGCGTAAGGATTGCCTAAAACAAAAATCCACAAAAGCCACAACGATAAAAGACCTGATACACCAAGCACTACTTTGTCAATGTAACGCTCGAATAAATTGTCACCTTTTTTGCTCATTTACGACTCCTGTATGTCCCTGTTTTTCCCACTGTACAACTACTTGCAATTTCCGTATAGCCGAGACTTCTCGCTTTCGTCAAAGCTTTGCGACTGCTTCGGAACACCCCTAAGGCGACTTCTTCTGCGAAGCATCCTTCTTCGCCTCTGACTGACCCAAAAGCTCCTTCACCGGTTCAGGCTTAATGACGTCGTAGCCGCTCCGGTGAAAAATATATTCACAAACAAGGCTCATCTGCACTACGGCACCATCACCGTAACGATAGTATTCGTGCTGCGTTGACGCACGGTCCACCGGCTCAATTCTGCTCTTCAAAACGGTTATCTGGTTGTGTCTGAAAATCCTTTCCTGCCCGCTCGCCGAATAGCCTTCTTTGAACCGGTGCTCCTTTTCCGAGCAAAGTTCCCTGATGAACGACATAAATGACTTCGAATCAACTACTACACTGACACAAAAGTGAACTACATCGACGGCATCGTCACAAATTCGACCCGTCCACGGCTCAACACCTAATATGCTCGCACCTTTATCGATAATGTAAGCCGGTTCATCGGCCAGAGAAGTCGCAATATTAACTGGCTCAACATATTCAACAGGCCTGCTGAAACTTACCCCCACAAGACGCTTCACACTGGAATTATAAACGCAATCGCTACCGGAATTCAGTGTCTTTATCGTCGAAATAACATCCTCGTAAATCCAGTACGCCACCTGAGAATTCCAGCAGTCCTTCAATGCGGTAGTCAAACTGCTGTACTTATAATCCGACCAAAAGCCGTACCAGGCTAAAGAATTAGGGTTCGCATATACCAATATAGACTCGGCACGCTTGTCACAAACAGCACCAACTATAATATCCCGAGACCCATTCTTCTTAATTGAACTGCTGTGCGTACCCAGTCTGCCGAACCGTCCTCCCGTAACACGTCCGGTCCCACCCGTCTCGAGTTCGGTCTCCTTTCTTATGTCAATATCACTCGGTGCATCAAGAGCACCCATACTTTTGATCAAGTCCTCTATCGCAGCTCTGTATTTGGCACCGAAATTAGCAAATACCTGTTGCGATGTGTCCTTCGGCTTTGGAAATATCCCGTAATCTATCAAATCTCGCTGTGTGCTTCGCCTGGACAATTGCAATATCTCATCTACATCCTTCTTGTGCTCACTCTGATAAACCTTTTCAACTTCCGCCTGCATTTTAGGAGGTGTGTTGCTGCGCATTGATTTGAGCTTATTACCCTGTGAAATGCTGGCCTCTAACTCCTTATTGATTGAACGACCCGTCAAAAAAGTCGGGATAAAAAGAATCACAGAGAAAATTGTTATACCTACCGGCGCCAGAAACACCAAATATCTTCGAATAAAATTCATTTCTTAAACCCTCAGAAAAATATTCAGCACCGCTTCAAACCCGCGGTTCTCAGTAACATCCAACCGTATACCAACATATCAGCCCTTCCTGTAGGTAATTACGCTCGGACCGGATTTCTTTTCCGGTTTGGCGGCACCCTTCCACAAAAACTTAACTTTCAATCTGAACCAGTGGTCCCTCACCAAATACTTCGGTTGACCAAAATCCGTGTACCTCTTCTTGCCCAAATCCAACTCCGACAGGCCCGGATCTGCCTCGATATCTTCCTGTGTTATAAGGTCAAACGTCTTGCTTATTTCCTCGTCGGTCATAGGGTCAACCAGCACCTTCTCAACGTACAACCTGTCCTCCAGACCACCGAATCCGTACCCCGGTGTACGAATACGGGTAGTGGTCTTTTCTTCGGCAGGCGCCCTTTCAATCTCTTTTTCAAGCCCTATACCGGCCGGCATGTCTGAAAGTCCGATTTCAACTTCACCTGTCTCACACTTGAAATGCGTCACATTGTTTTTCTCAAAAAGCTCAAACGGAATATCGGGAATTATCTTGGACAGGTTTTCAAACCGCGTTACAAGACCCCATTTGCTTTTATCATTACCAACACCCGACGGGTCTAAAAGCTCGTCAATGTTCTTATAAGGACTATAGCCCTCTATTATTACAAGAAAGCCCGGTCCGTCTTTTCCGGTTGCGGCCTTGTCCTTGTCCGACGGGGTTGTAACTGAAGGACGTCCCATCATGGGGTCAAACTGCCGTCCACCGGCAGAAGGCATTCGACCAGGAAAACGTGCGAAACGACCCCTAAGAGCCATCCGAGCCATACGATCCATCATTCCTGTTGACTTTCTGGTGGATTGAGACTGGGTTCCCGTTGCCCGCTTAATCTGTTCAAATGAAGCACCGGCCAAATTCTGGGAGTAATCCACCGTAACGGAAGTTACAAACAACTGCTTACGGGTATCGCGAACATACGAAACCACTTTATCTACATTGCCGGAAGAAAACGCTTCGTATAGCTGGGCTTGTTCGGGGTTGTGATGCTCGTTCGGCAAAGAACTTATTATCGCCTCATTCAGCAAAGGTACTACATCACGGCACCTGAAGTATTCCATCTCGTTTTGTATCTTATTCTCAAGAACAGCATCTTTGCCCATCTCTGTTTTAAGATTATTGATCGCGCTCTGTGCGGAACTGATTGCACTTCTGATTGCCCCTCGTGCACGCTCGCCTCGGGCATATTTGCTCTTCTCATGTGACGCTCGGGCAAAACTCAATATCGACACAAGCAACAGAATACTCGCTGCAATCGTAAATACCTTCCCCTTGCGCCTCCAGGACATCGTACGAGCGATCCGACGGGGAAGAAGATTACACTTTATCGTGGCCTCACCCAACAATTGTAGTGCAAGGCCGTACACCACGGAAAAATCAGATATGTTTTCATGGAATTTCGCCGATGACACCTCCGAAGACATTACAAGTCGCTCAAATGATTCCGGCTTAATCACCGCAATGCTCAGTGTCTGCTGCAAGTATTTTGCAAGACCCTGAAGCTTCATACCTCCACCCAGTGCTATTAACTTCGAAAAGCCTTTATCACGCCCCGGGCCGCTGCTGCTGTAAAATCCCAGGCTGCGCTGTATCTCGCTGCCCAAATCGGTGAACACAGGCCTCATCGCTGTAAATATCTGACGAATGTATTTGCTTGTTGGTGCGGTACGTTTCAGTTTCTCGGCCTTTTGAAATCTCAACTTAAATGCTTCAGCAATAGACTCGGTAAAAGCATTACCTCCAATGCGTATACTTCTTTGCCATACACCCGATTTTGTGCACACTACCAATGTCGTATTCTCTGTGCCAACATCCACTATTATCGTTGGTTTCTCATCTGAAACCTTCACGTCCTGCCGGTCATACATCGCGTAGTTGTATAGAGCCAAAGGTGAAATCTGCACGCACGTAACTTCAATATTTGGGCTCGTGAACAGTTCAATCACACTATTTATCACTTCCTTCTTTATCGCAAATATCCCCAACATCACGTCCGGACTGTCCGAGCTTTCCATAATCTGCCAGTCCCATTCCACCTCGTTTATATCAAAAGGTATTTGCTGAATCGCTTCCTGAGGTATGATTTTCGGAATAATTTTCTTTTCTACAGGCGGTAATTTTACAAACCTTGCGAAGCTGTTGTGACCCGCAATTGAAATTGCCACTTCATCATTGCCGAATTCGTTATTCTCAGCTAACTTATGTATGGTTTCGGAGATAATATCCGCTCGTTCACCTTCAGTTACACCCTCGCCGGACAGTATTTTGCTGTGTTCTATATAATCAAATCCAATTACTTCCAAACTTTTTTCACCACGGCTCAACCGCAGCGCCTTTATCGCGTTATCCCCTATATCTACCGCCCATACACCTTTTATACCCGAAGCCATTCGACTAAACTCCTTATTAATACCTGTCTTAAAACCATCCAACACAATTTTTATTCATTTTACAATACTCCGCTGCCCGATCTGCCCCGCTTTAAGCCCTCGGTCAAATATATACTTGTTTGATTACCCGACCGATTCTATTATAACATATTGTGGTTTCTTTTGCCACCTTCTTATAGAAGAGTCGTATTTCTAAAGTTTTTGTCCTAATTTCCTTGTTGTGTTTATGAAAAAATTTTTTGTTAAATCCTTCGGCTGCAAAGTCAACCAATACGAAGGCCGACAGATAAGGCAGTTCCTTGAGCAATTCGGCCTCTCTTATGCTCGGATGAATGGTAAAGCAGACCTTGTGGTGGTCAATACCTGCTGTGTTACTCATAACGCATCAGCAAAAAGCCGTCAATTCATCCGAAAGGCCCAAAAAAAACATCCTGGTGCCACTGTTGTTGTAGCTGGTTGTCTTCCGGTAGGACAGCCCGGGGAGCTAAAAATGATTAACGGAACCGTCCATATTGTCAGACGCAAGAAGGACTTAGCCGGAATCCTTGCCAGCCTGGTTGAAACAGACATTAGGCACAAAGACCCTGACAACAACGTATATCACACAAGCTCAACATTCAAAAGAACACCTGCTCATAACCTCTCGAAATCATCCAACTATAACTGCCATAATAACTTATCAACCCAAAAACACACGACACAACAATCACAATTTGAGTTTAGTCCGCTGATTTCGTACGCCGGGAAGTGCCGGGCGTTTTTGAAGATACAGGATGGCTGTGATGGTTATTGTACATACTGCATCATACCCAAAATTCGCAAACAACTTTACAGTAAACCCGCAAGTATAGTGCTGCAAGAGGCTTACAATTTTATATACTCTGGTCATAAAGAAATTGTTCTGACCGGTATATTTTTAGGAGCTTACGGACAGGATACCGTACGACGAAGCCTGTGGGAGCCATCCAAGAAAGACGCCCTCGCTGATATTGTTGACCAAGTAGCGCAACTACCGCATCTTGAAAGACTTAGACTAAGTTCGCTTGAGCCGGCCGATGTTACCGATAAGCTTTTAGAAGTTTTCTGCAAGCACCGCAACATTATGCCTCACCTGCACTTGCCTCTCCAGTCAGGCTCAGAGCGGATATTGAGGAAGATGCGAAGGCAATACACAGCAGCGGAATTTATGCAAGTTGTTGAGAAGCTTAAGGTTACGTTGGATCGTCCTGCCATTACAACCGACATTATTGTCGGCTTTCCGGGTGAGACAGACGAGGATTTTGAGCAAACATTAGAAGTTGCAAAAACTGTTAAGTTTTCTAAGATTCATGTTTTCAGCTTTAGCCCAAGGTCAGGGACGGCTGCCGCAAAGATGCAACCTGCGGTAAAATCAGAAGTTATGAAAGAACGTTCTGGGCGGCTTCGTGAGTTGGACCTCCATTTACAGGCCGAATTCAGGGCACAATTTTCGGGTGAAAAGGCAAGCATTATTGTAGAGGGTACGGGACCTTTGAGGGGCAGAACAGAACGTTATTTTATGGTAGAGCTCGATGGAAAAGATGCCGTCAAACGGGGGCAATTCATTCCAGCAGTTAATATATAGTGGGCCGGTGATAAGCATGAAACGGGAAAATGACTGAATTGACAAGTTATAAAAAAGTTGTGTTACTTTCTTTACGCTATCCAATGGGCGGCGGTAAGGTTATAATCGTACACTTTACATTAAATAGAATCCTTAAATGTATCCCGGTAAATCAATACTTTTGCTCAGGGTTACGACGCGAATTTTAGATATTAAGGAGAAGTAGCTATGTCAAAACCAATCAGGATAATGCCCTGCCTTGATATGCAAAACGGCCGGGTTGTCAAAGGTGTGCACTTTGTTGACATTCGTGATGCGGGCGACCCGGTCGAATGTGCAAAGGCATATTGCAAGGCGGGGGCGGACGAGCTTGCCCTTTTGGATATAACGGCAACGGTTGAAAACCGCCCGACTATGCTCGAAGTTGTAAGACAGGTATCCGCCGCTGCAACAATCCCGTTTACTGTCGGCGGCGGTATCAGCGATGTCGCATCGGCGGCAGCAGTACTGGAGGCAGGTGCCGACAAGATTTCTACCAGTAGCGCCGCCTTTCGCAAACCCGAAATTATCAAGGACATGGTAGCCGAGTTCGGCCCCGACAGGATTACCGTTGCGATAGATGTTGACGTAAACGAATCGTTACCCTCCGGTTACGAGGTCTATATCGACGGCGGACGGACTGCTACCGGTGCCGATGCGATAGAGTGGGCGAAAAAGGTTGATGGCTTCGGTGTTTCGGTAATACTGCCGACCAGCAAGGCCGGGGACGGCGCCCGGACAGGGTATGACCTTCCGGTTATTAGAAAAATGGCCGATGTATGCTCTGCCGAAATTGTGGCTTCGGGAGGTGCAGGCAAAATGGAACATTTCTACGATGCGGCCCGCGCGGGGGCAACGATTCTTTTGGCAGCCTCGGTATTTCATTTTCATATTATCGATATACCCGAATTGAAAGATTACCTACGGGGCCGAGGATTCGAACTAATGTAAAGGATCGAGCAGTGGAATAAGGTTCTTAGCAAAACATAATCTGCAGGCGGTTATTTGATGAAGAAATGTCCTTTTTGTGCGGAAGAAATTCAGTCCGAGGCGATTAAGTGCCGGTTCTGTGGTGAATGGCTCAGGCCAGACGCCGACATCCCCGATGCCAAGACAGCGGCTCCCAAGACGAAATGGTACTATTCCACAGGCGCCATTGTCATCGCTATTTTGTGTCTCGGTCCGTTCGTACTTCCACTGATATGGAACAATCCGCGATACAAGATGAAAACCAAGGTGGTCGTTACGGTGGCTGTCACGGTGTTCACCATCTTGATTATTATCCTGTTCTTAATGCTTATGGCTTATATTTACAGCAATCTCAGGGCGCAGTTCGGGGTACTGGGTGGTTAATACCGGGTGCCGACGAGCCGGTAACTTGTCACTCCGGCAGGAGCGCAAAAAGAATTCCCCCTGTCATTCCAGACGGAACGCAGAAAGACATGTGGGCGCTCAGAATGACATATGTGTGCGGAGGGTTGAGATTCTTTCCTTCGACAAGCTCAGGACAGGCTAACTGCGCCACAGAATGACGTTTGTGTGCACAGAATGACATGTGGGCGCTCGGAATGACGGTGGTGCGGTTATTCGGGTTTTTTCGGTTGGGACGACAGTGTGTGTTATATCGCATTAATTCGGTCGGGTTGACAAAGAATGAGAAAGGCATCACTCGGGCTCAAATTAAAGCAGCCCCGACCGGCCCCCTACAACAAAATCGGATTGACTTGGTATCCCGTATTTTATAGACTACTCGTTTAGTCCTTTTTGTTTTGTTCTAATTCGAGGATTTATGTCAGAAAAGAAAGAGTATTGCGGCCTTTTCGGTATTTTCGGCGACTCCGAAGCGGTCCAGAAGACGTATCTGGGCCTGCACAGCCTTCAGCATAGGGGGCAGGAGTCGGCGGGTATAGCCTCATCCGACGGGCAAAACATCCTTTGCTATACCGGTATGGGCAGGGTAAGCAGAGTGTTTCGCGCAGGTAGCGGCATCCTCGAACAGTTGAAAAGCCCCGTAGCAATCGGACACGTGCGTTACTCGACAAGCGGCTCGAGTAATCCCGCTAATTCACAGCCTTTTCTTGGCGAATACTCAAGCGGGCAGGTGGCTGTGGCCCATAACGGCAATCTTATTAACGCCGCTTTGCTCCGCGAAGAATACCAATCGCACGGCCATATTTTTAAAAGTACAAACGACACGGAAATCATCGTTCATCTGCTGGCAAAACCAGCACATGTTGCCAAGCCCGACTCATTAGGTCACGTATTGAATCACCTGCAGGGGGCTTACTCGCTTCTGTTGCTTTTTAACGACCGCATAGAGGCGGCTCGCGACCCTTACGGTATAAGGCCCCTGTGCATCGGTAAAACTGTGAACGGCTGCTATTGTGTCGCCAGCGAGACGTGCGCCTTTGATATGACAGGGGCCGAGTATGTCCGCGACGTTGAGCCGGGCGAGATTGTTACTTTAAGTAAAGACGGCCTGAGTAGCAGGTTCTTTGTGGAGCCGGGCGCAACTGCCCCGGCGCACTGCGCCTTTGAACACGTATATTTTGCCAAGCAAAGCAGCCTGGTCTTCGGCGAAAATGTTCACGAGGTCCGCAAAAAGCTCGGCGTCCGGCTTGCCGAAGAACACCCGGCTGAGGCGGACGTTGTTACGCCTGTGCCCGATTCGGGAACCTCAGCGGCGATAGGCTACGCAAAACAGGCAGGTATTCCCTTCGATATGGGTTTTGTGCGCAGCCACTATGTAGGCAGAACTTTTATATCGCCCACGCAGGATAAGCGGGACCTCGGCGTAAAGCTGAAACTGGCGGTGATAAGGGATGTTGTAAAAGGCAAACGGGTGGTCGTGGTTGATGATTCTATCGTCCGGGGCACCACTACGAAGGGTAAAATTCGCTCACTTCGTGATGCCGGCGCCAGGGAAATCCACATGCGGATATCCTGCCCGCCTATTACAAATCCGTGTTTCTACGGCGTGGATTTTCCAACCAAAGAAGAACTGCTCGCCGGCAGCCGCAACCTGGAGCAGATACGAGACTATCTTGAAGTGGACAGCATCGGCTATATTTCGCTCGAAGGCCTGCTGTCGTGCCTGTCGCTCCCGGCCGACCACTACTGTACCGCCTGCTGGAGCGGGAAGTACCGGATACCAATTACAACGGTCGTGAACAAGTTTTCGATGGAACGCTACCAGATGCAGATGTTTGACAATGTGGAGTCATACGATGTCTGAATCCGAATACATGACCTACGCCCGTTCAGGTGTAAGCATCGATGCCGGCGAACGGATGGTGGAGCGTATCGCAGGAGCCGTTGCGAGCACGCACGGCCCGCGGGTGATTAATCTTGAAAACGGATTTGCAGGCTTCTTCCGGCTGGACTATGATGAAAAACTCTTCAAAAAAAATTATAAAAATCCTGTGCTCGTGGCGTGCAGTGACGGTGTGGGCACAAAGATTAAGATCGGCCACATGGCCGGCCGGTTAGACACCGTTGGTATCGACCTGGTTGCAATGAACGTCAACGATATGATTGTCCACGGAGCCGAACCTTTGTTTTTTCTTGATTACCTTGCTGTTAACAAACTCGAACCGGAGGGCGTCGCGCAGATGGTGGAGGGCGTCGCTGCCGGGTGCAGGCAGGCAAATTGCGCGCTGATTGGCGGTGAGACCGCCGAGATGCCCGACATCTATCGCAGGGGCGAATTCGATATGGCCGGCTTCGCCGTCGGTGTAGTAGAAAAAGGCAGGATAATCAACGGCGCTAATATGCAAAAGGGCGATGTTATCTTAGGTCTTGCCTCAAGCGGACTTCACAGCAACGGATATACTCTTGCACGAGATATATGCTTCAACAAAGCCGGTCTTAAAGTCAATGATACTGTAGATGAACTGGATGGTGCGGTATTGGGTGATGTTTTGCTTGAGCCGACACGGATATATGTCAAGCCGATAGTAAAGCTGTTAGCTCAATACAAGGTCAAGAAAGTCGTTCGCGCGATGGCTCACATAACCGGCGGCGGATTAGTCGGTAATATTCCGAGGGTATTACCGAAGGAGTGCAACGCCGTTATAAACAAATCAAGCTGGACCGTTCCGGGAGTGTTTTCATTTCTGCAAAAGGCCGGCCCGGTCGAAGAAAACGAGATGTTCAGAGTCTTTAATATGGGAATCGGTTATGTGCTTATAGTCGCGCCGGATTTTGCCGGCTCGATTGCCAAAAAACTTAAGCGCTACGGCGAAACTGTGTATAAAATCGGCACAATAACCACAGGCATCGGCAAGGTCGTCCTCAAGTAAACATCTCAATAGATAAAGATTAGAATAACGCTTAGGATGATTGGCGCAGTGAGAAAAACAACCATACTGTTGTTTATTTTTGTATTAGCACAGATAGTCTCGGCTCAAGATATAGTTCATTTTGCCGACCCCACACTTAAGGGTCTGATAGAAGACCAACTGGGTATCACCGATCCAAATGCTGCCCAATTGCTTGCCTTGACCGAACTTGACGCTGACCACGGAGAAATTGTTAGCCTGGAGGGTCTTGAGCATGCTCAAAACCTGAAAATACTTCGACTACACTCAAATAAAATCGAAGGTATCTCTCCGATAACAAAGCTGACCAAGCTTACGTATCTCAGTTTAGGAAGTAATTTCATTACTGATATTTCGGCTATATCTGGCCTAAAGAATTTGACAGTACTGAACCTTTACAGTAACCAGGTCAACGACCTGTCCCCTATGTCCGACTTGACTAACCTGGAGGATGTCTGGTTGAACTTCAACAGCATCACCGATATCTCTGCGTTAGGAGATCTCGCAAAACTGGAAAGCATTTATCTGTCAGGTAACCTAATTAAGAATATTACCGCGTTAGGGAACTTGAAAAATCTCAATTTCATAGAATTATCAAATAACCGGATACGTGACATATCTCCCATCTCGCAGCTAACGAATCTAAAAACTCTCAAACTACACGAAAACCCATTGAACGTAATGGCTTATTTTAAGCACCTTCGAGCGATCCGGAAGAATAATCCGGGAATAAAATTACATTATGACATTAATTCGTTGACAGCAATCTTCATTACTCTATGGGGGTTGCTTATAGCTGCCTTTATATGGACTGCGATTTCCACTCTTCACAAAAAATACATCAAGACAAAAAAGGCATTAAAACCGGTGGCGCACGAGAAACAGGCAGCAAAAAAGCCCGGATTGATCCGGAGAGTTCTTAAAGGACTGTTCCTGCTTATCAAACGTTTCTTTATCCTTTTAATAATCCTCCTGCTCGGATTAGCACTATATTTCCAAGCACCCTGGAAAGTATCTACTCTTTTGGCGATGATACTGGCAACCTGCATAGTTGTTCCAAAACATTTTCGAAAGTGGATTTGGGCAGGTGGAGCCGCTGTTGTGATAGTTCTAATTATCTGGATTTTCCTGCCTGAAAAAGTAAGTGATTGGCAGACATACGATTACGAGAAGGAATTGGCAAAACTCGAAAGCATGCCTGCAATTGCCCCCGAAGATAATGCCGCAACTATCTATAACGAGTTGTTCAAAACCTATGACGGATACAGAATGTTTTGGCCCGACTTAACCAACGTCGACGCCAACGATAAAACCACCACCACTCCTGGTGAGATCGTCAAACTGCTCAAAAAAGGCCGGCCCAAAGAGACATTTTATCCTGACTTCTGGAGCAGCGAACTTGACCATATAACAATGGTCAATCTCTGGACGAGCAAAGGCTATCCCAAACTTGCCCAATGGCTAAAAAGCAAACAAACTATAATAGAACCGCTTCTCAGAGCCAGCAAGATTGATAATTGCCTATTCCCAACAACTCTCAAAATGGTCGATACAGAACAATTAGACCGAAAAAATGCTGTGAGATACTGGGCATTGCTGCTTATTCGGGCGGCAAATAATGATATAGGTGATGGTCGTATTGACCAGGCCCTGGAAAAGTACATCGCTGCTCTCAAAATGGCCGAGCAGCTAAGACAACAGCCGGAAGCAATGGGTCTCCTGACCGGATTAGGGATAGAACCCCGTGTACTTCGGCAGCTTGATAAATTTGTAGTTTTTGACGATGTAACTGATGAGCAGCTTGAGCTTATCATGACTGTCCTCGAAAATTTGATTCTGGAAACTGAAGATTGGTCATCGGCCTTTCGGAAAATTCTTGACCATGATAAGAAGGTGTTGAAGAAAATATTGTTGATGGCCTATGAAGTTAATTCTGAAGGAAAAACAAGGCTAATTCGTGGCATTTCAAAAGAAATAGCATCTCAGCAGGGACATCTCCCTACTGTGAAGACAACCGCACGAAAGAGATTGTCGAAGTTAGCCAGCATATTTCTTTGGTTTGTTATACCATCCACCCCACAAAAAGCTGAGGACGTTATCGATGAGGTATTCAGCAAGCATTATGCGATGTGCAAGCCTGAATTTGACTGGAGAAAAACTGTAGAAAGAATTCCATTTAAGATAAATTACAGATATTATATCGAGTCAATGATTTACATCTCAGGACACAAAAACACACATGATGGTTATATCCGCGGAATTTCCCGACAAAAGGGGAGCCAAATCATAATAGCGTTAAGACGCTACAAAAACGAACACGGAAATTGGCCCAAGAGTCTCGAACAGGCTCGTTTATTTGCTCCACCGGAGGCTTTCATAGATCCAATCAATAAAGGTTCTTTTGTGTACCAACCGACCGAGGACGGCTTCGCCCTGTACAGCAAGGGAAGAAATGAGGTTGATGACAATGGCAAATATGTTTGGGAGCCCAAAGGAGATGAACCCGACGATTTTCTTATTTGGCGCTGGCCACGTGAAGATACTGCAACTGAGGGAACAAAAGCAATGAGAACACCATGGGGGTAATCACAGGAGGTTTCCTGTTTTAACAAACTGGAAATGCATGTATAATACCTCTTCTGCAGATATCTTAATGGATTTAGGATTCCGTAGGCCCTTTTAAGGTGGAAATGTTCTAAGAAGAGAAAAGTTTATGGCGAGTCATAATCTGGCACATTTGGTAATTGACGACCTGGATATCATCGGGTATTCGGTGGCCGGCGAGGAGACGGTGGTGGCTATGCCGCAATTAGATGTCTGCTTTGACGTGGGCCGGGCCCCGGGCGAGATGATTTCCATCAACCACGTTCTGCTTACGCACGGCCACATGGACCACGCCGCGGGCATCGCATACTATCTGTCACACCGCAAATTCAGCGGACAAAAGCCCGGCACCGTGCTTGCCCCGGCGAATTTGTTAGGGCCGATACGCAAGATTATAAACGCCTGGGGCAAACTGGACGGCAACGAGATACCGGCAAATCTCGTCGGCGTAACAGCCGGCGATGAATACCAGGTCAAGCCCAATCTTTTTGTGAAGGTCTTTCCGACCAAACACAGCAGAGGCTCTGTGGGATATACGGTCATCGAGAGGCGAAAGAAGCTAAAGCCCGAGTACAAAAATCTGACCGGGCCACAGCTTGTACAGCTTAAGGATAAAGGAATCACCATCGACTATCCGCTCCAATTTCCGATAGTAACCTACTTAGGAGATACGCAATACGTGGATTTTTCCCGGTTGGATTACATCGCAACCAGCAGAATCCTGATAGCCGAGTGTACATTCTTCGAGGATGAGCATTCAGGACGAGCTGATGCGGGCAGGCACATGCATATCGATGAGTTCGCCGTCCTCGTCGGCAGGTTGCAAAATGAGCACATCATCATCACCCACCTGACACAGCGCACAGGCATGACCGAGATTCGCCGGATATTGAAGCAGAAAATCGGGAAAGAATGCTACGAAAAGACTGTCATGCTGATGGACAGCAGGAACAGACGCCGCCGCTGAAACTCAAACAAACAAAAAATCATTCCGCTAATCCGCATTTCTCACAGCCTGTGATTTTGAGAGGTTTTAACTGTACCCACAGGATGACTGTGGTGGTGGTCGGAACATATTCGTCGCTCGTTGCTCGTATTGCGTGATGCGTATTGTGTATTGTGTTAAGGCCGGATTCGGCCGCTTGATTCGGCCGCTTGCGCGGCTCGGCTTCTGTTAATATTATCCCGCGGCTCGGCTTCTGTTAATATTATCCCGCGGCTCGGCTTCTGTTGATATTCTAAAACGGCTCGGTTTGCTTGAGCATCAAGCCGGCGGCGTCGAATCAATTGAATTTGATAAGGGCAAACTAACTTAGGGCGGCTTCGGCGGGTTCTTTTTTGAACGACTCAAGCGACCTGGGCTCTGCGACCTTTCTGTAGCCCAGCGCCTTTATGACCTCTAAAACCTCCGTCCAGGTGGGAAACGGTCTTTGATTTGCCTTTTTATATGTATCAATTGCCATGAGAAACTCGAACTGCTCATCGGTCATTTGACCTTCTTCGGCGGCTTTTCTCTCATCACTTCTGCGCCGGCCGGGCCCCCTGCGCCGGTCGAGACCCAGTCGCCTGTCAAGACCCAATCGCCTGTCAACGGTGTACTTTCTGCGTTCGATGAAGCTGCTGTCTGATTTACTGTTCTTTTCAGCCATTGGCCGGACCCTCAAAGATTAACTACCCCAAACTCGTGATAAGAACGTAAGAGTAATCCCTTTAGAACTCGTCATAGACCTCATTGTCATCTTCGAAATCTTCGGTCATATCCTCCTGCTCCTGAAAGGCCATATCGTAAAAGTCGGTGTATGCGCCCTGTGATTCAATCAGGACATGAGCTTCGTCCAGATGATCCTCGGGCACCATAACGGCGATACCCGGAAAACCCGAGGACGACTCCGGCTGCGCCTTTATTACAGTGGGAATATCGTCGTCAATTAACATTTTCTTGTATTGCTTGGCCAGGTCCATATCCTCGGCAAAGGCCACCGTGACAAACTCCTTCAACGGTGTCCTTGTATTTCGTTTTTTGTTACGACTATTCGCCATGCCATCTTCTCCGTTATACTTCAAAATACCGATTCTGTGAGATAACCACTTTGTGGTTCATCGTCAAAAGGCCACCTTACATTAATCAAAATTGCCGCAACAGCTCCACCAAAAGCTTATTTCGTGAGCCACGTATCTAACGAAAATACGGGATTTTCAGGTTATAGGTTCTGTAGGTGCAAAATTTTGTATTTTTCAACAATTTTTTTGTTGCAAAACCGGTTCCGAGTATTCAAAATACCACCAGAGTTGACGGCCGGTAAGTCCGTCGCAGGTCAGGTTTATGAAAACTTTATTTAACACGGAGGTACCGAATATGGCAAAAAAGAAAGGCGGCAAGAAAGAGGTTCTGGTTGTGGCAAGTAAGGTCAAGGCGTATATCAAGAGCAAAGGCGCAATGACGTCTTCCGATGCGATTGGCTCCTTGAATGAGCATGTCCATGCGATACTTGACGCAGCCGTTAAGCGAACAAAAGCCAACCGTCGAAGCACGGTAAAGCCACAGGACCTGTGATTCGGAGGTGGCATCCGGTCTCTTAGAGGCAGCGGCCGGCCCGTCAAATAAGGGACGGCTCGTCTGCCTCTGGAGACATGAATCATTAGGCCGAAAGGGCACGGTCCGAGGCCGGCGAAAGCTTCAAACCAAAATAGTTTATTGTCTTGTAAAGCAAGGGCCCTGTTTTAGCCGATATTGTTTGCATACACCTCTTTGAGATGTTGAAACGCCGGGGCTGCAATTGAAATAATTACTCACTTCAGCCCCAAAATTTTTATTTTATTTGAGTTTTTTCTGGACTAAGGCTGCAAACCGGCTTTATAATGCCGGAATCAGCTAAAGAACGGGCAAAAAGTGCTTGGACAATATAGACAAAAGGACCTTAACAAATCTGAAGGAGCAGGTATGTTGATTACGGGGGGTGCAGAATGAAAATATTTATGCTGGGTTGGGAATTTCCGCCTTTCATCAGTGGCGGTCTGGGCACAGCATGTCACGGCCTCACCAAAGCAATGAGTAAGATTGGAGTTGAGGTGATATTCGTTCTGCCAAAACCAATCGACCCGGCTTTCTCCACTCATGTAACAATGCTCAGTCCACTCCAGGCAAGAGGTGTGGATGATTTAACAACAGAACAATCCGAGCTGAAAAATGTCCGTTTCCGCCCGATAGAATCTCCTTTGCAGCCCTATTCTACACCCGAATACTACCACAGGCACCTTGAAGAGATAATCAAACAAAAACGCCTGGTCGAGCTTGAGGAAATTGATACGACTTACAGTGATACCAGCCAGTATTGCGGCGATATGCTTACCGAGGTCAGTCGATATGCGGCCGCGGCGGTCAGGCTTGCACAACAGGAAGAATTTGACGTCATACACGCTCATGACTGGATGACCTACCCGGCCGGGATCGCCGTTGCGGCGGTTACCGGCAAACCACTGGTGGTCCACGTCCATTCGACCGAATTTGACCGCAGCGGCGAGCATGTAAACCAGCCACTCTATGACATCGAGCGGCGGGGAATGCATGCAGCCGACAAAATCATCGCGGTCAGCCATTTAACCCGTAATATCATAATCACCCGATACGGTGTAAAAGGTGAAAAAGTCGAAGTGGTCTATAATGGCGTTGACAGGGAGCTTAGCAGTCTGAATTTTGACAAGATGGGGAGTATAAAAAGCGACGAAAAGATAGTGCTGTTTCTTGGCCGGATTACGATGCAAAAAGGCCCGGAATACTTTCTCATGGCGGCCAAGCAAGTGCTCGAGGTGATGGATAATGTGAAGTTTGTCATGGCCGGAGCAGGGGATATGATGGGCCGAACCATCGAAATGGCTGCTGCTATGGGAATCGGCCAAAAGGTTTTGTTCACCGGATTCCTGCAGGGCCAGGACGTCCAGAAGGTCTTTGAGATGGCCGACCTTTATGTTATGCCGTCCGTTTCCGAGCCTTTTGGAATAGCTCCTTTAGAGGCGCTCAATCACGATGTGCCGGTTCTGATAAGCAAGCAGAGCGGTGTAGCCGAGGTACTGACCCATGTTCTGAAGGTGGATTTCTGGGACGTAAAAGAGATGGCCAACAAGATTCTGGCGGTCCTGAGATACCCGCCTTTGCACATGACCCTGCGTGAGCACGGGAATTTCGAGGTACGCAAACTGGCGTGGGAAGACACGGCCGCAAAGTGCCTGGCCGTATATGAAGGCTTAATGGTACAAGTATAACTTTTTTGACGGATCGATTTTATTATGCCATCTGTATGTTTCTACTTTCAGGTACACCAACCGTTCAGGCTCAGACACTACACGGTTTTCGACGACTCAACCTCGTATTTCGATGAGTTTAAGAACGCCTCGGTTTGCAGAAAGGTGGCAAACAAGTGTTATCTGCCGACAAACCGTCTTCTTCTCGATACTATCAGACGCTTTGACGGTCGGTTCAAGGTGGCATACAGCATAACCGGCGTTCTGCTGGAGCAACTGCACGAGTACTGTCCGGAGGTTGTCAGCACGTTTGACGCCCTGGCGCAAACAGGTTGTGTCGAGTTTCTTGCCGAGACGTATTATCACAGCTTAAGCTGGCTGTATTCGCCTGAGGAGTTCGTCGAGCAAGTCGAAAAGCACATCGAAACGGTAGAGCATCTTTTCGGGCAAACCCCCCGTATTTTCAGAAATACCGAGCTGATATACAACAACGATCTGGCAAAGGCGATAAGTGCCACCGGAAGGTTTGACGCAATAATAGCAGAAGGCGTTGACCATATCCTTGGATACAGAAGCCCGAACTTTGTTTACCGGCCTCCTGATTGTGATAACCTGAAGCTGCTGCTGAAGAATTACGCCCTCAGCGATGACATAGCGTTCAGGTTTTCAAATCGGAACTGGGCCGAGTTTCCGCTAATGGCCGAGAAGTACGCCAACTGGATACACGATGTAAACGGAAACGGAAATGTAGTGAACCTCTTTATGGACTACGAGACATTCGGTGAACATCAATGGCAGGATACGGGGATATTCAACTTTATGCAGCGGCTGCCTTATGAGATTCTCAAGCATCCCGATAACGACTTCAAGACGCCTTCGGAGGTAGCAGCCAGCTATGACGCAGTTGATACGGTCGATATGCCGCATATAACAAGCTGGGCGGATATTGAACGAGACCTGTCGGCGTGGCTCGGCAATGCAATGCAGTCAAATGCACTTCACGAGCTTTATCGCCTTGAGAAACGTGTAAAAGAAACGGGAGATAAGAATACAATCAACGACTGGCGGAGGCTTCAGACATCGGACCACTTTTACTATATGTGCACAAAGTATTTTTCAGACGGTGATGTACATAAATACTTTAACCCATACGACTCACCTTACGATTCTTATATAAACTTCATGAATGTACTGAACAATCTTACCAGTCGCTGTACAGGAGTCGATGCGGCCGAAGCAAAAGTGGCCGGCTAAACACAAACGCCGGCGCCAGCGAGCCGGGCAAGGACCGTCGTGATGCTGATGTCAAAGAACAGCCTTAGTCGCCGAAGTTTATCACTCACCCTGGAATCCTCAAGAATAGACAAACTGCTTGAGACCGAGTGGTTGTTGACCAACAGTCGCGGTGGTTTTGCATCCGGCACAATCGCCGGCTGCAATACGAGGAGGTATCACGGCCTTTTAATCGGCTCACTTGACCCCCCTGCAAACAGAATTGCCGCCCTTGCAAACTGTCATGAGGCAATAAAGATTGGCGGTCGTCTGCTCGAACCGGGGTGTTTTGAGTTTGAAGGCGGGCTTCGGGCGGATGCTGCGCAACTCCCGGCCAGGTTCAGCAGGGATATCGGTGCACATTTTGATTATGAGTTTGGATTTGCAAAGCTGACAAAATCCATATATCTGCTGCCCGACAGCGACATCGCCGCAATTGTTTACGAGTTTTCAGATATAGACGCCGAGTTTGACTTTTTCGTCCGCCCCCTGGCGGCAATGAGAGATTTCCATTCGCTTCAGAACTCCGATTCGGAATTTCTCTCGCTATGGAACGATTACGGAATAACCGTAAGAAGCCGAAGTACGCCCGGCTGTGAGCTTGTGCTCTACACCGACCAGATGTCTTTCGCCCAGGACCGGCAGTGGTGGTACAACTTCCTGTATCGAAAGGATAGACAGCGGGGACAGGACTACATCGAGGATCTGTGGTCACCGGGTTTTTTCAGATGCAGCGTAGATTTGCCCGTAAGGTTGGTCCTGTGGGCGGGTCTGAGCCGACAGGACGCCCCCCCCGATGTCCAGGACCTCGACATCGACATCGTCCTCGACAGTCTTATCCTCAAAGAGAAGGAATTAACCAGGGCCGCAAAACATGACGACAAATACTCCGGGATACTTTATTCAGCCGCGGGCGAGTTTGTGGTTGAACGGCAAATTTCACACAGGCCCTGCACCACAATATTAGCCGGCTATCCCTGGTTCCTGGATTGGGGCAGAGATACTTTCATCGCCCTGCCCGGTCTGCTTTTATGTACCAAAAGGCTTAACGAGGCCGCCGATGTCCTGAAAACCTTCGCCGGCGCGGTAAACGAAGGGATGATTCCCAACCGTTTTGACGATTACGGCTTTGAGCCTCACTATAACAGTATCGACGCGTCCCTCTGGTTCGTTCACGCGGCCTTTGAATATCTGCGCAAAAGCTGCGACGCCGCAACATTCAGTGTTGACCTGCTGCCTGCGGTAAGGTGGGTAACAGAGTCTTATCGTACCGGCACAAGGTTCGGAATCCGCGAAGACTCCGACGGACTTATAACCGGCGGAAGCGCAGACACTCAACTTACCTGGATGGACGCTAAATACGGTGGTGTGGTGTTTACGCCGAGGCACGGAAAGGCGGTCGAGGTAAATGCTCTTTGGTACAACCAGTTGTGCAATCTTGCGGATTACTATATGGGCCGCAACGAAGATTTGGAAAATCGATACAAACAGTTGGCCCAAAAGGTAAAGCAAAGTTTTGTCCGAGTCTTCTGGAATGAAGAAAAGGGCTATCTAAACGACTGTATCGGCCCGGACGGGACGGTCGATGACAGCTTAAGGCCGAACCAGATATATGCGGTTTCACTGCCCTTTTCGCCCTTGGCTGACCGGCAACAAAAACGGGTGGTTGAAGTCGTAAAAAATGAGCTTTTGACACCATTCGGCCTGCGTTCGCTCAATAAAGGCGACGAGCGTTTTGTGGGCCGATACGAAGGCGACCAAAGGCAGCGTGATTCGGCCTACCACAACGGCACGGCCTGGCCTTATCTGATTGGGCCTTTTATCGAGGCATATCTCAGGGTCAACAGCTTCAGCAAACCCAGCAGAAGAAAGGCAATGCGATATTTAAGGCCCCTGCTTAAACACCTGACCTGCGACGGCTGCATCCAAAGCATATCCGAGATATTCGACGGCGACCAGCCGCAAAGGCCGAGAGGCTGTTTCGCCCAGGCCTGGAGCGTCGCCGAGGTACTGCGGGCATACCTGTTGATTACTCATTGATGGATGGGTGTTTCTCGGCTACCCTGCACTTTTCCGGGTTGACAAATCCGGTCAGACCGCATAAAATAGCATATCCTCAGGGATATAATCATGTTAAATTACAAGGACAGAAAAAACAGGGTTCACATTATCACTCTGGATAGTGTTCTTGCAGCCGATGTTTGTGAAAGACTCAAAACCAGCCCCAAAATACATCGCGCTGAGATTGTTTTACCGACCGACATCGAAAATTCGGAAATCGTCGTCCAGGATATTGATAATCTGGCACTGGAGACAATGGCGTCTCGATTGTTAATAATGGATGTGCGCAGCCACACCCTGCCCAGACTTCAGCAGGCCTATAATAAAATCGTAGGGTACAACCGCGCCGATTTTAATCTGTATTGTTATACGGTTCTTATCGGTGACGGACCTGCCAGTCTTTTTGAGCAAGGCGGTGATATAGACGATTTTTCGGAGCTGCTTGCCAGGCTCAGAATCGATTACAGCCCGGCTGTATTTTTCTACGACCCCCTGCTCCATTACAGCCATAAAGAAAAACTCGCGATGGGAATCGACCGGGATAACTCCATACCACAGACTATACCCCACCGTCTGGAAAAAGGATTCGAATCCCAGGGCGAGCACATAACGGTTGAAGACGTCCGCAGGTATTTCAGGGCCGAAGGTGCACCCGATGATAAAAAAAGGGCCAAGAAAAGAAGGCGATTAGGGAGATTGGCGAAACTGTATCGCAAGAAAATCGCAAAGGAATTTCCCCAGGTCGCAGACGAGTTTGTAAAATGCCTTCAAAAAAGCGGCTATAGCTTCACCGGCGAAGCCCTGCCGCTTAATACATACCCTTTTTACTTCGAGGAATTAGTAGCCGACCTCCTCGAAAAAGCAAAAACAGCCGTCTCGTCATAAAAATGTCAACAATGACAGATAATTCGGATGCAAAGACTATAAAAAAACCCCGGGGGCAAGTTCGCTTTAATTTTGCAAAAACAGGTTTGTTTCAGTTCCGTTTGCGCTGTAATATAGAGATATGGCGGCAAAAGCGAAGAAAACCAAACAGCACGCAAAGAGCGTCTGCGTTGTGTGCGGCAAGGATGAGTTCCTTGTCGCAAACCGTTGCGAGGCTCTCGTGGACGAGCTGTTAACACCCGAGCAGAGGCCGATGTGTCTTTATCAGCCCAGGGCGGATGAGGTAGCCGCCGCGGATGTGTTCGATGAGCTTCGGACGTTGCCGTTTTTGGCTGACAGAAGGGTCGTTCTGATACGAGATGCCGATAAGTTCGTCTCAGCCAATCGCGGGATTCTTGAGAAATACTTCGACGACCCCAGCCCGACTGGTGTGTTGATTCTCACCGTCGCAAGCTGGCCCGGTAACACGAAACTCGCCAAAAAACTGCCTAAAGTCGGCGAGCTTGTCAAGGTAACCGACATAGCCCGCCGCAGCCTTGCAGGGTATGTCGCCGGCTACACAAGGGACAAACACGGCAAGACCTTCGCCCCCGGTGCGGCACAACTTCTGGTGGAGCTTGCCGGCGATGAGCCGGGAAGATTATGCAGCGAAGCTGATAAGCTGGCGATGTACGTCGGCGATGAAAAAAATGTTACTGTCAAAGATGTAGAAGCGCTGACAGGCCGAAACAGGATGTTCAACGCCTTTGCCGTGATAGACGCCGTTACCGAAGGCAACGTGGCCGCAGCAGTCGGACGATTGCGAAATATGTTCGCCTCGGACAAACAGGCCGAGTACAAGGTTGTCGGCGCGTTCGCATACCATTTTCGCCGGATGTTCAAGGCCGCAGCGATGCTCGACAAGGGTGCAAATAGAAATCAGGTGGCCAGACAATTAGGCCTTTGGCACAATGTGGACGGGTTCTTTGGCCAGATTTCGAGGATAAGTCTCAAAGGTATCGGATGTGTGCTGACCCGGTTAGCCAGAATCGATTATCTCACAAAGACCGGACAGGCAGACGTCAAAATCGCAGTCGAACAACTCATCCTGAGCCTGACTGCTAAACAAAAAAATGAGGCAGGGTAAATACGAACTTAAAACGGCAGATTAATAACTATCATAGGGTTAATTTGACTTTAATCTCCCTGCATTTTCCTTAGCCACGCCAGATCTCGTGATATTACAAGTTCGTATTTTTTGGTATGGTGTGTTGTCTTCATCAAAACTCTTTCTAATTCAAGGTCGTGTTTGCAAGCGAGCTTTTCTATATCAGGGGCATCATCGTAGGTTATGAGGAATGCGCCGCGAATGTTCCCTGCCAAATGAAAAAGCTCCTCATGGTCGATGTTATAATATTTATACAGTCGTCTTCCCGCCTTGGTATATGGTGGGTCAATGAAAAAAGCAGTATTGGACAGGTCCATATTTTTCTTTATAACATCAAGGCCATCACCTTCGATGAACTTGATTTTGTTCTTTATCATGGTAATATCCATGATTCGCTTTTTGAGCGTACCCGGATACCATCGGGATTTAAGGCCTTTACCATTTTCCCCGTTTTTTATAAGTCCTGAACCATGCGCCAAGATTCCGCCATGATGTAACCTGTTTCTCAGAATAGTGAAAAACGCTCTTTGTTTTGTGGAATTTGGATGAAGACTCAGCAAAGTTTGTACATTTTCAAGATTGACCTCGAAATTTACAATTTGGTCCGCAAGCCATTTGCCCCCCTGTCCAAGAATAGTCTTCCATACAGCGGCTATATCTTCATCCTTTTCAATCATTATGATTTTTCGAGCCAGATTCTCAAATCCCGCTGTAAGACTTATAATCCCACCTCCTGCAAAAGGCTCTATTAATTCGATGTTGCTATCCAAACTTTTCAACCATTTTCGAACATACGGGACAAACCATGTTTTTCCGCCGGGATATCTGAAGGGGCTGCGCATAGGCACAGATGCAACATTCACGGGTTTTACTGTTGTATCGCAATCAAACAGTTTTAACTGACCCATCGTTTTTCCTGACATTTATTGCAGAACCGTATCGGCTAAAGTCGGAGCTTCCGGAGGATTTTGGTCAAGCCTTTCATCGAGTTTAGACTGAAGGATTTGTATAAATTCTTCGACCCTTCCCGGCTTTGGTGTAATGATAGTGTCTAAGGCGGGTCCAAACTTTGTATAGACAACTTCTTCTTCGACCAGATTAAAGAGGTTTGCCTTGGAATCTTTCTTCAGGTCATAAAGAAACCAAGCTATGTCTGCTTGTTCAGCGTTAACTTGTGGTATTTCCGGCAAAGTCTCAAAGAAGCTTTTTTGTAAAGCAACAGTCTGCTTCTTTCCCCACGCTTTAAGTATACCACCCTTATATAATACCTGTGGAATCAGTCTCTTTCGAGAAGAGGATAAAAAATCCGGTTTTGGATAATTCGGCTTTCTTTTCCAAATCATTCCTTTTCGGGTGTTTGGGGATCCCATATAATATTCGAATGGACTCCGTATATTACCTGAAATGTAAACGGCCTGGATTTCAAGCGAACAGAAATCAGTAACATGCCCACGATCATCATATGCCACAAGCACCAGGTCAATATTGCCCGCCGACTTACCGTTTTTATCAGTAAGTCTTACCTCGGCGATAGATGTCCATGAAGCACTTTTTTCGAAGCAAAACCTCGCTGCCTTTTCCGCAATCACCCAGCTTTGTCGGAAGCGGACAGGGCAGGTTATTACGGGATTCCCATCATCGAATATACTGCAAACCCCAAGAGGATTCTTCGCCTTGTCTTTAGTGCAGGAAGGCACCTTGTTATTAAAAGGACAAAGTTTATTCCTTCTAAATCGCTTAGCCTCTTTCGTAAAATTGGTGATAGGAAACCCGAATACTTCTGCCAAAGGATGGCTTGGCATATTTTCTTTCTCCGAAAACTTACTTATTTCTCAAAATCATCATTAATAATGCCGTAGAAAATCCGAGCCGCTGAAAACAAATATGGTAAACAAAAATTTTATTTTAGTCAAATAATAAGCTGATATTCCAAGGGAAATTAAAGTCGGTCTGTTTACAGATGGTCTTCGCCCAAAAACGTGCGTTGGCCAATAGTAAATAGAAAGTCTCCCCTAACAACCAGGTTCGAATTGTCTTCTGTCTTGCACCCATTGTTTTAAACCCAATTATCAATTACCCGTTACTGGTGGCCACCTTCGAATTTTGACGTTGAGATAGCCCCATCCTGCGCAGCATTGTTTGAAAGCTTCAGTTGCAGTTGAGGTTCTCCGGATTCAGGTTTTTTGCCCCGTCTGGACTTTTCCATCCCCAAAACATCACCCATCGAGTACAGGCCGGGCTTTTTGCCGACTATCCACCTTGCCGCCCGAAGAGCACCGCTTGCGAACGTGTACCGATTGTGCGCCCGGTGTGCCAGCGTTACCGTCTCACCCAACGTGCTGAAAATCACCGAGTGCTCACCGGTAATATCCCCCGCCCGCACCGCGTGAATCCCAATCGTACCCGCCTGCCTGAGAGCGTCCTTACCTTTCCTGCCATGCACCGCGCACCCCGGCCAGTCCCGGCCTGTCTGGCCGGCAATATTCCTGGCTAACGTAATCGCCGACCCGCTCGGCGCATCTTTCTTATACCTGTGGTGCGTTTCGACAATCTCTGCGTCATAGTCATCCCCCAGCATCTGCGCGACCTTGCCGACCAGGCGAAACAGTACATTCATCCCCACGCTCATATTACTGGCCCACACAATCGCTGTTTTTTTGCCCGCCGCCTGCAGTTTCCGGACCTGCTCATCGCTCAGCCCGGTCGTTCCCATCACCAGCGCCACCTTGTTTTGTGCGCAGTACTTGATGACCTTATCCGTCGCCTGAGCCAAAGAAAAATCAATCATAACGTCCGCCCCGGCTGGATACTCGCTGCCCAGTTTAAGACCTGTCTGGGCAACACCCGCTACCAAACCTGCATCTTTACCGATATCCGCGTGCCCGGCAGCCTCGGCCGCTCCAACTATCTCAAAAAAGCCACCCTCAATCGCCAAAGCCACTATCCGCCGGCCCATACGACCCGCCGCACCGTTAATTATCAGCCTCTTTTTCATAAAATTCGCTCCTTTTTTCTTCAAAAACACACCTCTATCAGCCGATAAGTATAGCAGACTATATGAAATACGCAATTTAGAACCTGTGAACGCCCGGACTATTTTGACAGTATAATTTGTATGACGACAAGATGGCATGTAAATAATGTTAAAATTAAAGAATGAGGAGACACGAAATGCTCAAGTACCTCGTAACATTTGCAATTCCGGCAACCCTGGCAGTAATGCTGGCAATTTTTACAGGTTGCGAAACTGATGCGCAAAACACCGCGCTTCTCGGCACCGCTGTGGGCGCAGGCGTGGGTGCCCTGGCCGGCGGCGATACCGAAGGCGCCCTTATCGGCGCTGCAGTAGGTGGAGGAACCGGCTATATCGTCGGCAACGAATCCGACAAGCAAAAAACCAGGGATGAAATGGCCTCGATAAGGGCTGAGCAAAATACCGTTACCGTCTGGATAACCAACAGTAACGGCTCGACTACACCCGTAAAACTCCGCCGAAGCGGCCCAGGCTACATCGGCCCCAGAGGCGAACATTACGCCCAGATGCCGACGCCGGATGACCTGGCAAAAGTTTACGGCTTCTAAACGCCCCGGCTGTCATTGCTCAAGAGCTTGTTGCTTTTGTCCGGACGGCCTATCGGCGAAGCTGAAAGCGGGGTATTTTGCTTATTGTAATGTGATGAGTCTGCAACTCTGCAAACAGTTTTCGCTACACCATCCCTTCCTCGGCGTTAGTTAGGGGGCTGGAAGTGAAGGGTTGGCATTAAATTTTATGACTTAGTCAAATTGCTGCGCCGGTGGTTCGTTTCCATCATACTATAAAGGGTGATAGTGTTTTTCGCGATGGTCGTCTTCCGGCTTCGGCTGGTCGGGCCAGTGCATTACGTTGAACAAAAACTTGCAGCCCTGGCGAATCATCGTGCTCGGCATACAGGGAAACATCTCGAAAGAACCAATAACATCGTTATCATATTTCGTCAGACCGTTTAAAAGATAGTCCCAGTTTTTGTGGGACATACCGCCCCTGACACCTGGGGGTTCGTGATCATCTAAAGTGCCGTAATTATCGGTCAAATGAAGGTGTGTGGTTCTTTCGGCTAATTTGTCAACATACTCATTAAAGCTGTGTTTGCGGTCCAGATATGCATAGCCGGTATCGAGACAGTAATGTATAGAATCAAATTTTTCGCCCACCTGCAGAAGCGCGGGAAGAGAGCCGGTCTCAAGACAGAGCAATACCCCGTTTTTAGCGGCAATTTCGACAACCTCGCCCGTAAAACCCCAATCTGCTATACCCAGGTCCTGGGATATGCACAAGCTTCGCAGGTCCGCCACAATACAGGCGCCGAGCATCTTGGCACACTCGATTTGCTCGGCCCACTCCTTGATAGTCGGGCCGTCGTTGCGGGAGTTCATCGAGACCAGCATACCTTTTGTGGCTTCGGCGAGGCGGGTCCAGTTACGCCGGGCGTATCTGCAGTCATTATCGCCCTTCCGCGTCGGCCATAATTCTACACCAAATCCGAGAGATTTTAGATATTCGCACTCCTGTTCAAAGGACAGGTGCGTCTCCCGCCACCAAAAGACCATTGTCGATACGACGTATCTCATACGCATGGATTCTGTCTCCAGCCATCCCCAACAACACCTCCCTGCATTATATACACTGTCCCCCGTACTACGTGTTCATACTCTATTGGATTTCTCGGCTGAAAATGTATTGAGCTTGAATTTTGGGTTAAAAAAGGGTGTTTCAATACGACAATTCAGCGTTATACAGGGATTATAAGACGTTCTTTATAGCCGATATTTCGATAGGTTGGAAGCGGTGTGAGCAGGCTTAGATAGAATATATATACTTAGACACAGAGAGATATAACCTATAATAATCCGGTATATTATCGAAGAATACCATATAGGTATCGGCACGTGCAGGAATAAGAAGGATGTTATATGTCGGCTTTCTGTAAATGGTGTTTCTGCCCTGCCGGTTCCTTTGCCAAGTCTGGGTCGGGCGGCTTGCGCCGCCACGCTTTTGTTGAAAAACTGCAGATTGTGCCGCCACGCTTTTGTTGAAAAACTGTGGATTGTGCCAATGCGCTTTTGTTGAAAAACAAATGCATTTGTACCGTCAAGCTTTTACAAAAAAACAAACTCCTTTGTATGCAGTACTTTTAACTTCGGTTTAATCATAATAACCGAGGGATTTTAGTTTTCGTTTCAGTTCTTCCTGTTCGGTCTCTGTTTCTGCCCCATCGGCCGGCCCGGCTGTTCTTTGGGACGGCTTTTCGTCCGCACCAGGATGGGTAAATTCAATTTTCGTGCTCGGTTTTTCGGTATCTGTATCTTTTTGTCCTTTTTCAATGATTAGCCAGGGAACTTCGATAAGCGTAGGATTCAGCGAGCCGTAGGGATGGGCGTAGAGGCGGTTTTCGCCTAATAGTTCACCGTGGTCAGCAGTGATTACGATTCGGCCGGTCAGGTGTTTCAATAATACGGCGACCTGTGCGAGTGTGCGGTCGAGCGTGGCTTCGTAGGCCTTCGGAAGCATTTTTCGGCCGTATTTTCTTCTGGCTGCATCCATCGCACAACCGGGAGGCATAAGCAACAGTTGTCTTAGTATCCATTCAGGATAATTAGTCAGGATGTTGGTGTTTTTGAAGAGTTTGAGCAGGTTCTTCAGAAGCCATTTTTTCAGGGCTGAAGATTTGCCGTATTTGTCCGAACCTGCGAGCCTCTTGGGCGCATGTATATCACCGGTATCGTATCCGTGCGGCTCGATTTCGGGCATCAGATACGGTGCGTGAGGCTGAAGATAATGAATAATAAATCTTTTGCCCGGGTTATCTTTGATTATCTCGACAGCGGCCTTTGTTAAGGTTTCAGGCAGGACGGTTCCTGTTTCGCTGTCCCAGCCGGTCTTCCAGATTTCGTGGACCTTGTGGAAATGTTCGGAGGCAAGGTAACCATAGACGGGCAGATTCGCGGATATCTGTGGATTGGCGGAGATGTAAACAACATCATCGTAATAATCCGGAAAGGATTTATCCCGCCATTCGTTGGTACAGGAGCCGATGGATGTCTTTTTCATCAATCGTCCGTCGAAGTATTTGCGGTGGAGCCGGTCGAAATAATCATACCGACAGGCATCGAGGATTATCAGGCAATCCCACTGCTCGCTCATTATGTCGGTTCTATCCATTTTTGCTCACAACTTTTACGAACCCCATCTTCGGAACCACAAACTTGCGGTTTGTGGCAAGTCTTCTGTTGACGGTATCGATGATTTCCATATCAACAGCTTCGTCGAGCGATTTTAGCATAACTTTCTGGTCTTTGTCAGTGGGATTTATGATAAAAGCCTTTATGTTTTCGCCTGCTGCGGGGGCGGATATAATCACATCTTCATTATCGATGCGCAACGTCAAAGAAGTGTTGGTGATAAATGGATCGGCCAGGATGTTGACCGGCACGGCGGAATTTTCTTTTTGAAAACGAGACAAAAACCAGGGCAAAAGCGGCAGATACTGCTGGTCCACTATATCAGAGTACAGGATGAGGATATCGAGAAAGAGAATTGCCTTTGGCTCCCGCCTGAGGACGTAGTCGGCCAGGCCGCTGTCAACAGTGTATTTGACGCTTTTTGTGATAATTTTCCGGAGCCAGTCCGCCCTTGTCAGCTTGCAGAGTATCAAAATATCTTCGAGATTCCTGAAATGGTAGAAGTCGGACAGCGCCGAGTAAGTCAGGTCCCTTTCAATAAAGCCGTTGGGTATAACGAGCCGGGGAAATTTTTTCTTCAGAAACGGCAACAGATGTCTCATGAGGATGAGGGTCCAGACTTTGTTCAGCTTTTTTGCAAGTTTATTTTCCGTTTTTGTGCAGCGCCTGATAAGTAAGTCTCTGGTCCCGTACACGCTGTAGAACAACAAATCGGCCGGTTTTGCGCCCAGCACCTGTTTCAGCGCATTAAGCCCCTTTTCAAAACAAGTACCGTATTGCCCGGCAGGAGCAATCCCGTTAAGTCTGTCAAGAGCGATTAGGGTTGTAATATGCGAATTAAGGCAAAGTGTGTTTGAGTCCGATTTACCGAAGGCGCCGGATGGAAAAATTTTGTAGAAAAGGCCCGAATCGGACATGTTGGTTTCAAGGGTGTCGTGGAGGAACCAGATTTTGTCATCGGATAAATTGTCGGCGATGGAAATGAGAAAGTTCATGGCGTCTTTTGCTTTCTGCAAAAAGACCTCACGCCCGGTTCGCTGGTAGTATGACAGCAGGATATGTATGCCCGCAATCTGATGAACGGTATGTGTTTCAGATATATCCGTCCAGACACCGTGGCGCCAACGATTGTCGGCAGGCAGGCTTAACATAAGTGAATATGCAAGCAAGTCGCGCAGGACAGAATATATCTGTTTATCTGTTTGGTTGCCGAGATAATCCAGATAATAATAGAGCACAAAAGCTACGTTCTGGGACTCGAAACCCTTTCTATAGACCCGATGTGCGGTGCTGAAAATCTTTGTTCCTATGAAGTAGTCCCAGACATCATTTACTCCCTCGTAACAAAACCAGTCGGACCGGATAACTTTTCTGAGTTCAACAGGTCGCAAATTAAGCAGTTCCCTGCTGAATGACTCAACATTTTTTGTGAAGATTACGATAGCAAATTCGAGCCTGTGTCCGGCATTACCTTTAACTGTCAGGCAATACCGGCCGTTGCTTATCTTCGTTTCAAAAGGAACCATTCTTGCATGTTCGATTCGCCCGCTATCGTCGTATATTCTTTCGGCGGGGTCTTTGGGTATCCAGCAGAAATAGTGTTCCCGACCGAAGTTTATGATTTTTCCCAAAGAGCGATAAATTTCCTCGGCCGGGTCGAAAACAAAGTTCAGCTCCGACTCTTCTAAGAGATTTGCCGAAATATGACAGCAACTTACGCCGGATTCTTCAATACTGTCTATTATAATGTCAAGGCGGGCGGATGGGCAGGCTTTTATATCTGCGGTTTCTCTCCTGAAGTATTCATCTTCATAAACCATCCGACGGTCGCAGCGCGCCTGCGCCCCCAGCAGTTCACCAATGTTTATGTATTGAGCTTGGGGCATTTAATTGAGTCCCTTTCGTATATCACGAAAAAGTGCAATAACGTTATACTCCGGGCGGAACAAGCCGGCCAATAAGATTAAAATAATATAGACGGACCCGCCGAGGCACACGAGAAAACCTAAGGATACCAGGCCTATCGTGTCAAACGACCTTTTCGCTGCAAAGACACAAAGCATCATAATTAATGTTGCTCCTATCGGCAAGCAAAGCAGTACGGCGACGTTTTTGAATTTTGCTCCGATAAGCTTTTCAAGGCAGTAAAAGGCAAAAGGCTGAGAAGATAAAGACGCCGCCAGGACGGAAAGTGAAGTGCCTGTCATGCCGAGTTTTTTGGTCATTGGATATATGGTAAGCGCCAGGACTATAAACCTGATGCACGATAACTTCAGGATGATGTCGGGTCTGCCGAGGGCCCTGAAGGCCGGTGCTCTTTGAAAACACTTCAGCAGCCCGAGGACACAAAGTATCTGCATAGCCGGCACCATGGGCAGCCACTGCTCGCCCAGGACCAGATGTGTGAATTCGTATGCGCAAACTATTATACCGCCGGCAATAGGGAACACGACTAAACTTACAACCTGAATTGTTTTGAAGTAGCCGGCCCTTAGCTTGTCCATATTGTCCTGCAGCTTTGAGTAGGCGCTGAATGCGACCTGGGCTATCATGTCGCTGATTTCTGTGGCGGTCATATTGGAGATACGATAGGCGTATCGATAAAGGCCGAGAGTTTCCTTGCCTAACATCTTGGCCAGCACGAGGTCATCGCCCTGAAGGATAAAGAATTGCAATATTGAAGAACCCATTATGTGTCTTCCGAATTTCCAAAGTTCGAGCGCTTTTTTCGTATCTATCGCAAACCTGGGCCGGTATGGGTGCATGAGGTAGCTTGCTGAGAGCCTCACACAGCTTGAAGCCAGTTTTCCCGCCACGAGTGCCCACACGCTTTTGTATATTACAGCGAAGCTTACAGCAAAGACGGTGTCTGCAAAAGTCGCGCTGGTGTGGAACAAGAATTCCTTCTTAAAGACCAGTTCTTTGCGGAAGTAAGTAACGCCGATATTATTAAGCGCATCCAACAGAACAGTTAAAGAAATGACACGAACAATATTTACCGTTTGGGCTTCATCAAAGAAAACCGCCGCATAAGGAGCCGACAGGTACAGGATTATAACAAGTAAAACAGCCCGAATGACGCCCATTGTCCATGCAGTGTCAAGATAACTTTTTATGTCATCTTTTCTCTGGATAAGGGCGGCGTCGAAGCCGACCTGTGTAAAGCTGTTGAGGATTGCCAGCATTAGCAATGCTATGCCCAGCAGGCCGACATACTCCGGGCCCAGAAGACGGGCTATGACTACAAGTTTTGCGAAGACCAGCAGAATTGTTGCCAGCCTGAGCATGAGGACCCAGACGCCGCCTTTTACAGCAAGGGCGAAGATGTCTGTGTTGGGCTTCTGGTTATTTGCCTTATTAGAGGCTATTTCCTGCATTTAGTCTTATTCACCAGTATCTGAAGTCATTTGCCGAATCCTTGAAGCACTGTTTTGCAAAGGGGCCGGATTAGTGTCAAAGTATAAGGATTCGAGCAGAACGAGTCAACTTTCAGCCCAAATAGAAATTGTTTTTGGTCTTGGTTTGTGGTAGGGTTAAAGGGGTGCATTCGGACGTTATTGCAGGGTCAAGGAACTAAGTAATGGGGAAAACATTAACATATAAGATACTCGAGAAGCATTTGGCTGCCGGCGAGCTTGTCGCCGGTGAGCCGATTGGGATTCGTATAGACCAGACGCTCACACAGGATGCAACGGGAACGACTGCGTTTTTGCTGTTTGAATCGATGGGCGTGCGCCGGGTAAAAACGGAGCTTTCCGTTAGTTATGTTGACCACAATATGAGCCAGTTCGGCCCGGAGAACCACAACGACCATTTGTATCTCCAGACGGCGGCAGCCAGGGCGGGTGCTTATCACTCGCGCCCCGGAAACGGAATATGCCATCAGGTCCATCTCGAACGGTTCGCAAGGCCCGGCGCGACCCTGCTCGGCAGCGATTCACATACCCCCACGTGCGGTGGTATGGGGATGCTTGCTATCGGAGCGGGCGGGATGGATGTGGCGGCGGCGATGGCCGGGGGCGTGTTTTACCTTACCTGTCCTAAAGTTTTGGGAGTGAAACTTAAAGGCAAACTGAAAGACTGGGTGGCAGGCAAAGATGTGATTTTCAAGCTGCTTGGTATCCTTTCAACAAAGGGAAACGTAGGTTGGGTGGTGGAGTATTTCGGCGAAGGTGCAGGGAGTCTAACCGTGCCGCAGCGGGCAACTATTACCAATATGGGCGCCGAGCTTGGTGTTACAACGAGTATGTTTGCCTCTGACGAACAGACAAAATGGTTCCTGGGTGCCGAGGGGCGCGAGGATGTTTACGAGTATTTAACCGCCGACGAAGGCGCCGAGTATGACCGTGTCATAGAAATCGACCTTTCGGCCCTGGAGCCTTTGGCGGCGTGCCCGTCTTCACCGGATAATATAAGTCCCGTGAGCGAGATAGCCGGGCTGCAAGTCGCCCAGGTTATCATCGGCAGTTGTACAAATTCCAGTTATGCCGATTTGATGATGGCCGCAGAGGTACTAAAAGGCAGGCGGACGGACCCGATGGTGGAGTTTGCAGTCGCTTGCGGGAGCAGAGGTGTGCTGAATATGCTGGCAAAGAACGGCGCCCTTTCGGATATTATCTCGGCCGGTGCGAGAGTTCTGGAAAGCGGGTGCGGCCCTTGTATCGGACAGGGTTTCTCGCCTGCCGAGGGTGTGGTGAGCCTGCGGACGTTTAACAGAAATTTTTCCGGCAGAAGCGGCACAAGAGACGACCAGGTGTATTTAGTCAGCCCCGAAACGGCGGTGGCATCGGCGATTATGGGCCGAATAACCGACCCGAGAATGCTTAAAACCGTGATGGGCGTAAAGTACCCGAAGATTGAGCTGCCGCGCCGGTTCCTGGTTGACGACGGCATGATAGTCAAGCCTCTCACCGAGGCCGAGGCCGCTAAAACCAAAGTGATTCGCGGCTCGACTATCGTGGTGCCCCAAAAGCCGTCCCGATTGACCGATAAACTTACCGGCAGGATATTGCTCAAATGCGCCGACAAGGTAACAACGGACCATATTATGCCGGCAGGCGCGTTTCTGAAATACCGCTCGAATGTGCCTGAATATGCGAAGGTGGTATTTGACTGCTTCAATGAGCCGGAAAAACCCACGTTTGCCGACCGGGCACTTGCGCTCAAGGCCGAAGGAATCGCCGGGATAGTAGTGGCCGGCGAAAGTTACGGGCAAGGCTCCAGCAGAGAGCACGCGGCGCTTTGCCCGATGTACCTCGGAGTCAGGGCGGTTATCGCAAAGAGTATCGAGCGGATTCATAAGGCGAATCTGATTAATTTTGCTATTGTACCGCTGGAATTCGCCGATGTTGACGATTACGACAGAATCGCAGCAGGTGACGAGCTTGAGATAGACAATCTTTTGGAAGGTATTGAAAAAGCTGACCAGGTATTGGTCAAGGACAGGACAAGCGGTTTCGATTTTGCCGCAAAGCTGACACTTCCCCGACGTGCCAGAGATATACTGTTAGCCGGGGGTATGCTCAACTTTATCGGTTCGGAGGTCGGAAAAGATGACCGTCGGTGAGAGGATTATAACTGTATTCGGCACAGGCAAAGCCGGGCCGGGTGACGAAGTGTTTCAACTTGCTTACGAGGTGGGTAATGTCCTGGCACGGAGGGGATTTGTCGTGGCAAACGGCGGATACGGCGGGACAATGTCGGCAGCGGCAAAAGGGGCGAGGCAGGTCGGCGGTGAGGTTGTCGGCGTAACATGCACAGCCTTTGGGCGGGGCGGGGCAAATGAATATGTAACGAAGGAAATTTTAACCGAGTCCTTAGACGAGCGGTTAGAGAAGCTGGTCGAACTTGGCGATGCATACGTGGTATTGGCTGGCGGGACGGGGACTCTGCTTGAATTGGCATACGTGTGGGAGTTTAAGAACAAGGGCTTTTTATCAGCGGACAGACCGATTATAATAGTGGGCCGGTTCTGGAAGTCTCTTTTAGAGTTGATTGACACGATGGACCCGGACAGCAGCAGATGCCTGGAAGTTGTCCCAGGCGCGACAGAGGTAGTGGAAATTTTGGCTGGAAGGGCAAATGAGAGCTGAAACAGCGGTTATCCTGATACTGAGCCTTACCGGGGGTATGAGAGCCTTCGGCGCAGAAGAAACTACTCAGGCCCGGGACGCAAAGACATTTGGTTTTATCAGAGAAGGTTTTGTGCTCGATGGTGTTGAAGGCACGGTTACCCGGTCCCCGGCAGGCGACAGGTGGCTCTTTGCCGCCGACGATGATATAAGCGACGGCAGGGGCGTTATCAAAGCGGGCTGCAAGACTGAGCTTTTACCTTCGGGGACTCTTGAAAAAATTGAAGCGCAGATTAACCGGGGCCGGGCGAGCACCGATGTCAGATTGTGGGCGATTTTTACAAGGTACAGTAACAGGCACCGTCTCGGAGGCACCGGGCGGGATAAACCTTCGGACGATAAAGAATTCTTCGACAGAAATTTTCTGTTTGTGTGGTACTTTATTCCAATGAGTGCCGCCGAGAGCAGGCCGGATGAAATCGAGGATGAGACAGAAGACCAGCGCAAGGCCGAAGCAACAGATGAAGAAGATTCGATAATACCTGATGATGTGATGGCGATGCTCAAACCCAAGCGGATGGTGAATCTTGCAAGGCTGAAGAAGCTGGATATCGAAGGGGATATGATGCTGGCCGACCGGACCGGCTTTATTGTTTCAGATGAAACAGGCAGGTCTTTTAAGCTTGACGGTCTCGGCAGGAACGTCGAAGATGTTTCATTTCGACTTTTAGAGTCTGAGGTACTGGAGCGGGTTGAGGCGGATTTGGCCTACTCACCTTATCGGCAAAGGTACCGCGCAGCCGGCAGAATAACAAAATACAATGGCGGGTTCTATATGCTTCTGCAGCGGGCGGTAAGAACATACAGCCACGGAAACTTTGCAAGATAAAGGAGTTATCTTGAGCCGCAGATTCGACCAAATACTAATCTCTCACAAACAAACTGACTTTGTCAAGAGATTGAGAGATTTACGTTTTGCAATAGTTCATGCAACAAGATTTAAGCTGTATTCAAAAGACCACCAAGCCCTGCAGCGGATTATGCAGGATGTTTTTGAAAAGAAAGATGCAGCATTAGCTGAATACACTTCGAAATTTGATGGTGTACTTCTTAAACCCGAGCAATTCCGGGTGGACGTATCAGAATTAGAAAAAGCTCACAAGCAGATTGACCAGGCTCTTTTGGCTTCTGCTCGTAGGGCAATTGACAATGTAAGAGAGTACCAGGAAAAAATCTTCATCGGCAAAAGCATTTCCGGTAAGGTCAAGTACACTCCCATCAAGCGAGTCGGTATTTGTGTGCCGGGCGCATCAGCCCCGCTTCCCTCTACTGTAATAATGACTGCGGTCCCTGCACAGGTCGCGGGCGTTGAAGAAATCGTAGTGGTTTCTCCTCCGCGGTATAATGGAACTATTCATCCAGTGATTCTTGCAATTTGTCATGAACTTGGAATTAAGGAGGTTTATCGTATCGGCGGAGCCCAGGCGGTGGCCGCACTTGCGCAGGGTACCGACACAATTAAAAAAGTTTATAAAATTGTCGGCCCGGGGAACCGGTGGGTTTCAATGGCAAAACGAGAAGTACTTGGGTTGGTTGATATTGATTCGGTTGCAGGGCCGAGCGAGGTCTTGATAATAGCCGACGACAGAGCAAATCCCGCATTTCTGGCTGCTGATATGCTTAGCCAGGCAGAGCATGACCCGGGAAGTGCGATTTTATTTACGGATTCGGAAAATCTCGCTGAAAAAGTCTGTTACGAGCTTGAAAAACAAGTCGCCCAGTTAGACCGTGCGGAAGGAACGGCACGCTGCCTGAAAGAATTTAGCGGGATTTTTATATTTGAGAATTTAGATGATGCCGCTTTTTGGGCAGATGATTTTGCAGCCGAGCATCTACAGATTCAGTGCGGCAAAAAGAGCAGGGAAATAGCAGACAAAATAGAAAATGCCGGTGCGATATTTATCGGCGCCTATTCGCCGGTTGCTGTTGGAGATTATTGGGCGGGGCCCAGTCATACGTTGCCGACAGGGATGACTGCAAAGTTTTTTAGTGCCCTAAGCGCAAATGATTTTGTCAAGTCCACGAGCATTATCGAGTACAGCAGGGAGCAGTTGGAAGCCGGTTCCGATGATATTATTCGCCTGGCGATGGTTGAGGGTCTTGACGCACACGCAAAAAGCGTTCAAATCCGCTGTGAGAAATAGCGACACTTTGCAGCGTAGGTTAAGAGAAAAAAATATACCCGGATGAGCATGCGCTTTCAAAGATGACCGATTAAAAACCGTTGTTGTAGTACTCCCGGTGGCCGTCATCGCTGTCATAGCTAACGGGTTGTGCAACGGTCTCGGTGATTTGAATCCGCTGAATGCTCTCTGCGCATCTGGTTGTGCTGTCGATCGTCACCAGAACCGCACTCATTCGGACGTCGCCGGTAGCTATCTCAAACGGATACGGCATTTGCGTTCTAAACGCCTTTATTACACTCTCGACTTTTCTGCCCAAAACCGAATCATGCGCCCCCGTCATTCCCACGTCAGTAATGTATGCGGTACCTTTGGGCAGGATTTTCTCATCCGCCGTGGTTATGTGTGTATGCGAACCGAAGACACAACTGACCTTACCGTCGAGATAGTAACCCATCGCGACCTTTTCACTGGTCGCCTCGGCATGCATATCAACCACGATTATATCCGCCTGTCGCTGCAGCCGGCCTAATATATCGTCGATTTTAGCGTATGGACAATCAGCAGGTTTCATAAACATCCGACCGATGAGCGCCACGACACCTACAACCGCGCCTTTATGCGTCTGATACAGTGCAAAATCCTTCCCCGCCGCCTGTGGTGACAAGTTGGCCGGGCGAACGATGTTGTTCGCCGACTCCAGAATCGGGATGATTTCCTTCTTGCGGTACGTATGGTCGCCAAGTGTAATAAGGTCGGCACCGTACTTAAGCAGCTTGTCGTAAATCTGTGTAGTAAGCCCGGACCCCCCCGCCGCGTTTTCCGCATTGACCACCACACAGTCAATATTATTGTCCCTTACCACCCCGGACAACCTCTGCGAGAGGATATGCCTTCCGGGCCGACCCACGACATCGCCAACACAAAGAATGTTTACCTTCATATCAAAATCCCAATCCGCCGCCGAACAAGACGGATACAGAAATAAACAGAAAATGGTAAATAGTCAACAGTCAATTCTCAGCGGGCATATTCCACGCAACGAAGCTCACGAAGCAAAGTTACTTTAATCTCCCCGGGATACGTCATTTGTTCCTCAATCTTTTTTGCGATGTCGCGGGCAATCTTCACGGCGGACTCATCGTCAACATTCTCGGCGTCAACGATAACTCGAACCTCTCGACCGGCCTGAATCGCATAGCAGTTCTCAACACCTTTGAAACCACTTGAAATTTCCTCCAGCTTTTCAAGCCTTTTGATATACCTTTCCAGCGTTTCCCGTCTTGCACCCGGACGAGAGGCGCTGATGGCGTCAGCGGCAGCCACCAGAGGCGTATATGGATTGTCGGCGGGGATATCCCCGTGGTGGCCTTCAACCGCATTCAATATCACAGGCGACTCCCTGAAACGCTTCAGATAATTCGCACCGATTGTGGGGTGTCCTCCTTCCATCTCGCGATCCATAGCCTTGCCGATGTCGTGCAGAAATCCCGCTCTCCTGGCTATAGTACCGTCAAGATTCAGTTCGTCGGCCATCACCTGCGTCAGAAACGCCACCTCTATACTGTGCCTAAGAACATTTTGTCCATAGCTCGTCCTGTAGTGCAGAGAGCCCATCCGCGACAGAATCTTGTTGTTAAGACCCCGAACGTCCACCTCAACCGCCGCTTCCTTGCCCAGCCGCAGGACCTTCTGGTTGACGTCCTTTTTGGTCTGAGCCACTAATTCTTCAATTCGACTCGGATGAATCCGGCCGTCCTGAATAAGCCTCTCCATGCTTTGCCTTGCTACTTCGCGTCTTATGGGGTTGAATCCACTGACAACGATTACACCCGGTGTATCATCCACAATCACATCAACACCGGTGGCCTTCTCAAACGCCCGGATATTCCTGCCTTCTCTGCCGATAATTCTGCCTTTCATCTCGTCGTTGGGAATATCCACGGTCGAAACACTCGCCTCGCACGTCTGCTCCGCGGCGTATCGCTGAATAGCTGTGTTAATAATCTCTCTGCTTTTTACCTCCGCTTTCTCCTCGGCCTCTGCAACCTTGCGCTGAATCACCGCGTTCATTTCGTGTTCACACTCGTCCTCAAGCCGGGATAGCAGAAGCTCTTTAGCGGTCTCAATATCCATTGAAGCAATCTTCAGCAACTGGTTCTTCTGCTGTGCTATCAGGTTCGAAAGCTGTTTGTTTCTTGCATCATAACTTTGTTTCTTCCGGTCCAGCTCATGCTCGGTTTCCCGCAACTGTTTCTCACGCTGACCAAGTTGTTCGCTCTGACGGTCCAGGACGTCTTCACGTTTACTGAGTCTTTTTTCCTGACCACGAAGCTGGGACCGTGTCTGATTCACCTCGGCGGCAAACTCCTCTTTCTTCTTAATTAGCTCCTCTGCCACCTCCATTTGAGCCGACTTGACAATGCTTTCCGCCTGGTGCTTGGCGCTGTCTATGCGTCTTTCCAACTCATCTTCGGCGCTCTTTACCTTTCGCCTGAAGATAAGCTGCTGCGTCAAAACCGCAATCGCCCCCCCCGAGATAACACCTAAAATCCCTATGAATATTGCATCAATTTGTTCCGGTATGTTCATCGTTCTTACCTTTCCGTTACGTACCCCTAATCAGTTAATCAATATACTCATTCGGCGTCTGCGCGAATTCGAGGTCCGCTCGCGCTGTTGGCAGGAAAAGCTAACAAAGAAATGTAATATGGTAGATGTAGTCTATCTTAAAAAAAAGCGTTAACGACACGGCGCACTATTAAACCATAGAAGGCTTAGTCTTCTTCGTATCGATGAATTTCGTTTTCTTGACAAGCCCGTCAAGCTTACTCTCCACAACAAGCCCATCCGTTCCTTGGCCGGGCAAACGCCTTTATACACAGATTTCCAAATCACCATACTCACCGACACTTCGGAAAATCCGGACTCGGCAAAGTTATTTAACTCTATCTGACAAAATGCCTTTCGCCCTTTCCTTATGCTGCCGGTGTTCTTATAGCTTTGCTACCAGTTCAAGCCTTTCAAAGATGCCTTTATTTTTATTACACAATATTACAAAACAGCGCGAAAAAAACACTACTCCATTCACGAGAACGCTCGCGCTTCAGACCCGTATATATTGGGCCTCAAACTTTATCATACAATATTTTACGTTTCAGTCAAGGTAAAAAAGCAGCCAAAGCCTTATTTTTCATAAATTGAGTGCTTTTGCTCTCGGCTTTAAAGTGCGGAGGTTTCACAATCTCAAGCCGGGGAAGTTCTCATTTTCTCAGCCTGATTAGACCTGTCAGACGCTTTATGCAGAACTAAAAACCGTCAACCGGCGATTTATTATGGGACCTGCAGATACTGGCGCCTCGCCTGCAACGAAAAAAAATACATTTTTGCCAAATCTAACTGAAATCGCCCCCCAATTGCGCCGAATAAAGCTACGCAGGAAGAACCGGACAGAGGTGTTGATGCGGATACTTTTGCCGGTCTAAGCCCGCAAGATTATGTTTTTCGTCCGCTTTGCGACGTCGGGATATGGGTGTTTCGATATGCAAAAAAGAAAAGACGTTTTAACGACCGGACAGGTCGCTCAGATATGTAAGGTAGCGCCTCGCACAGTTACTAAATGGTTCGACTCCGGCCAGTTAAAGGGCTACCGCATACCAGGCTCGAGAGACAGAAGAATCCCCACCAGCGAACTGATTCGTTTTATGAAGGCTCACAATATCCCTACCGATGCGGTCGAAGTCGGAAAGATGCGAATCCTCGTTATCGACAGCGACTGGGAAGCCGCCGAAAATCTTGCCAAAGCGCTTCAGACCAAGAGTAATTACGAATTACAGACCGCACATAACGGTTTTGACGCCGGCCTGATTGCACAAAAGCTCGTTCCGCATGTCATCATAATAAATCTTATGGCCAGCGACATCGACGCCACTCAGGTCTGTAAATACGTCAGGACCAATGAAGACCTGGGCGGCACAAAGGTTGTCGCCATGGCCAACAAGCTAAGCGAAGGCGAAATCGAAGCACTCCATCAAAAAGGCTTCGATGCGGTCATCACAGATCCCGCCGACATCTATAAAATCATCGGAACCATCGAAGAAGTTACCGCCATCATTTACTGAAAACCGATTTGGTAATTGGTTATAGAAACAATTGTCAATCGCAGCCAAAAAACATATAATCTTCATTTGCCGAACTAAACAAGTTACGTGTGCCTTTGTTTTACCCTTTGTTACTGGGCTGTGGAATGAAAATTAAAAGCCGGGTCATCTACTTAACCGTTATAACCGTCGCGATGTGCATAATCACCGGTTGCAAAGCATCACCTGCTTCACCAACAGCCTTCATTCAGAACCATCAGATAATGACCGAAGACGGAAAATCACCGTTTCATCGTGTCTGGTACGACCCAAACACCAGTTGGGAGGGATACAATCGGATATTAATTAAGCCGGTAAGTACCTCTTACATCATCAAAGCCGGATGGTGGCAAGGTATCACTTTCGCGGTTGACCGTAAGAAAGATTCGAAGCGAATAGCAGATTATATGTGGACCAGGCTTTGCGGAGCCTTTGAATCAGACCCTGACGAGCGTTTTAAACCGGCCTATATGCCCGGCCCGCATACGCTTATACTGGAGACGGCCCTGGTCGAACTTGTTCCCACCAAGGTCTGGCTAAATGCAGTCGGCACGGTCTTTGCATTAAGCATTGATTACGGCTCTGTAGCTATGGAAACGAGGATCCGGGACGGAATAACCGGCAAAGTCATCGCAACTTTTGCCGACCGTGAGCACGGCAAGGCTTCATTGATAAGCGTTGCCAATCTGACATGGTACTCGCACGCCAGACATATAATCGACGACTGGGCGCAGCAGATAGTGCAGGTACTAAAAACCGGCGGCTCAGAACCCGTCCCCGACTCGCCGGCCTTTACCCTCCAGCCGTGGTGAGATTTGATGAACTTTGCGAGTTGTCATCGCGAGGCCGGCGAAGTCCGGCATATCCCGATACATCGGAATACGCCGAACGAAGAATCTCGACCGTTCGACTACTGTCATTCCAAACCCATTCGGCTTTGCTCAGGGCAGGCTTGATTTGGAATCCATTCTCGCACCAAAGGTCGTGGATTCCAGCTCCCTGCCCCTGCCTCCGCAGGGGTGACATTCCTCCGCAGGGGCAGCATTCCTTCGCAGGGACAAGCTTAGCTGGAATGACAATTATACGCACCAGATTCTTCACCCCGCTTCGCTCCGTTCAGAATGACAGGGGCTACGTCTGTCGCTCCGTTCAGAATGACAGGGTGTTATGTCATTCTGAGCGCCCACATGTCATTCTGAGCGCAGCGAAGAATCTCAATTCAATATAAAATCTAAAATCTACAATGCTTGTGGCCGCGCACCCGTCGAGCCGCGGTCTCGCCGCGGCTGAAGTGGGCGAATTAATAGGCAGGATAATGTATCTATCCGCCAGCTCGTCCGTCCACCATCCACCGTCCACCGAAGGCGGATTCCACATTTTTGCATTCTCAAACTGGCCATCGGTCAGTTTGAGTAAATTAAATATATGGCGGTTTTTGGGCCTTTTTTTGATGTAAGGCCTTTTTGGGACTGTAGTTATGAAGAATGTTATGTTTTTTCAAGAACGGCAGTTTATCGGAGGCTTTTCCCGGCGATTAATCCGAACAGGCTGTATTTGAGGGCTGAAATCGGCCAAATTTGGCTACAAAACGGCTCTTATCTTCAGAAATAAATTTTTTATAAAAGTTGACACTTTGTCGATTTAGGTTATAATTATTTGTGTTGAAGTGGTTTTAACGTTAGTGTGAGGGTGTTCAAATGCGTTATAAAGGATTTTTCAGCCGTGCATACGCATAGCTGCCAAGGGTGGTTTGCGGCTGCACATTTGCGTCAGGACCGGCGCAAGAGTGTGTATGAATACTTTCAGGGAACCTGTGGACGAAGCGTGCATCGCGGGAGGGCAATGGTAATGCCCTGATAAGCGATAAAGTTTGTTTGGTTTCAAGGGGCGATATACGCCCTGCGAATACTGGTTTTAGTACGACAAGTCCAAGTGGGAACCTGAAGGTTTCCACTTTTTTGTTGTTGCAGTAGGAAAGATCGATAATGAGTCAGGAACTGTTGAGAATAGTTGAGAATATCGCCCGGGACAAGAATATAGACAAAGAATCGATATTCCAGGATCTGGAGGCGGCGATGGCGTCTGCTACGAGAAAACACTTCGGCAATCCTGATATCGAGGTTGCAGTGAACATTGACCGGGGTACGGGCGAAATCAGCGTCTATAAGGACGAGGCTCAAATTGATATACGTCAGCTTGGACGCATCCCCGCTCAGACAGCCAAGCAGGTAATGATCCAGAAGATCCGTGCGGATGAGCGGGACAGTATTTTCGCCGACTTTGTCCAGAGAAAGGGTGAAATTGTCAACGGCATAGCCGGGCGCTATGAAAGCGGAACTCTTGTTGTGACGCTTGACAATCGGGCAGAGGGCTTCATGCCGAAGACCGAGCAGATAAGCGGCGAGGTTAATCATCCGGGTGAGCGAATTCGGTGCCTGATTCTCAATGTTCGCGAGGCCTCGAGTCAGGTAAAGATAATACTTTCCCGAACTCACCCAGATTTTATCAAGAGGCTTTTTGAACTGGAGGTTCCGGAGGTGGCCGAAGGCATTATCGAGATAAAGTCTCTTGCCCGGGAGGCTGGTTACCGTACCAAGATAGCCGTGCTGTCGCATGACGACAAGGTTGATGCGGTCGGTGCCTGCGTTGGAGTAAGAGGCAGCAGAATAAGAAGCATTGTAGATGAGTTGGGAGGCGAGAAGATAGATATAGTCAGATGGAGCGACTCGTCTCAGGTTCTGATTTCAAATGCGCTGATGCCGGCAAAGGCCAGCGAGATAGCCCTTTGCTTCGAGCTTGGTCGGGCTACGGTGGTGGTCAGCGAGGACCAGCTCAGCCTTGCTATAGGAAAGCACGGTCAAAACGTACGCCTTGCGGCGAGGCTGACGGGTTGGGATATCGACATTTTAACACCTGTAGAATACAACAAGGAAGTGGATAGCCTGTCATCCAGTTTAAAGAACATCGAAGAAGTTGACGATACTTTCGTTGACAAACTACTGGCATTGGGGATTGTTAGCGTACTGGATCTGGAAGAAGTTGGCACCGAGCCTTTGGTTAAGGAACTTGAACTTGATGAGGAATTGGCACGGAAGATAGTTGCCGCAGCGAGCGAAGAGGCCAGGAAGATGGCTTCGGAGAAGAGCAGGAAGCAGGCTGAGGACATCATGGCGCAAGAGCAACAGGAGCAGGAGGTTCTCGAATCTGATGAAACATCTGAGGAGGGACAGTGAATTTTTCGTGTTTAACGTGATGAATTTATTGGAGTTTAGGAAAAACTGGTTTGCCTAAGAGCACGACAAGAGTCCATTTGTTAGCCAAGGAATTGGGCGTAAAGAGCAAGTCGATTGTCGAAAAGTGCCAGGCTGAAGGTCTGGACGTTAAGAACCACATGTCCACAATTTCTGCGGGGCTTGCCGCGACCATACGCGAGTGGTTCAGTGAAGGTGAGCATGCTACCACGGTCGAGAGGGCCGAGAAGGTCGACCTGAAAAAGGTTCGTGTTCGCAAGAAGCGCAAAAAGGCAGTGAAGAAAGACGAAACCGCCACCCGGGTCGAGACGACTACGGAGCCTTTGGCTGTCGCCGAAGGACAGGCCGAAACGGTGGCTGAGCCGGCCAAGGCGAAGGCTAAGCCCAAGGCCAAGGCCAAGGCGAAGGCTAAACCCAAGGCCAAGGCGAAGGCTAAACCCAAGGCCAAGGCGAAGGCTAAGCCCAAGGCCAAAGCTAAGGATAAAACCAAGGTTGAGCCTGAGCCTATAGTACCTGCGGGGCCGATGCTTGAAAAACCGAAGCCTGCGGAATTAGCAGGCCCGAAGGTGGTTCGTGTTGAAAAGGTCGAGCCCCACGAGGTTAGGCCGCCAAAACCAAAAACATCAGTGCCGGGCAGGCCGAGATACGATGAGCCTATCTCAGAACCTCTGATTGTACCCGGTATGGAAATACCGGGCTTAACGAAAGGCAAAAGAGGGGCTAAAGAGAAGACTCGTGGACGTCGTAAGGATCAGGATGTCATAAGTGAGGAGGCCAAGCGGGCGCGTCTTTTCAGCAAAAGGATGCGAGCCAGAGACTTCGAGGAAAGGCAGGCCCGTTTAGCGGCGGCAAGGGGTGAGACCCTCAGGTCAAGGCCTGTGCGGCGTATCGAGACCAAGCATCCATCGGAAGTTTCCCCCGTGGAAAGACCCGAAAAGGCGGTAATAAGTGAGCCGATTACGGTGAAAGACCTTTCAGCGGTTTTAGCTGTTAAGTCCGGTGATATTATTGAGAAACTGATGGGGCAGGGTGTGATGGCGACGGCCAACCAGGTGATTTCGACAGAAGTGGCGGAGCTTGTTGCGCTGGATTTCGGGACGGAGTTGATTGTCGAACTGAAGCAGACTCTCCAGACACAGATAGAGGCTGAATTCAAGTCCAGGGAACGCAAGAACCTGCAACGGCGTCCGCCTGTAGTAACAATGCTTGGTCATGTTGACCACGGCAAGACGAGCCTTTTGGATCGCATCAGGTCAACGAATGTGGCTAAGGGGGAAGCGGGAGGTATAACACAACATACAGGAGCATATCAGGTTGAATGGAAGGGTCGCAAGGTAACCTTTTTGGACACACCCGGTCATGAGGCGTTCACAGCTATGCGTGCAAGGGGGGCGAATGTTACTGATATAGTTGTTCTGGTGGTGGCTGCGGACGATGGAGTGATGCCTCAGACGGTCGAAGCTATTCATCACGTCGAGGCGGCTGGTGTTGATATGATAGTTGCCCTTAATAAAATCGACTTAGCCGGTGTGGATATCAATCGAGTTTATGGTCAACTGTCCGAGCATGGGCTTACTCCGACGGAGTGGGGTGGCCAGGTCGAGGTGTGTAAGACCAGTGCTTTAACCGGCGAAGGCATAGAGGATTTGATAGAGCATCTCGACTATATTGCGGAGCTTCGCGAGTTCACGTCCGATTCCCAGATACCTGCAACAGGTTGGGTAATCGAGGCGAAGATGACACCGACCCGCGGTGCTGTTGCGACTATTCTTGTTAAAGAAGGGGTCGTGAACAAGGGTGATATAGTTCTTGCCGGCGGCGGTTACGGCAGGGTTCGGACGCTGAGGGACAGTCGCGGAAAGAGTATAAAAAAAGCCACCAGTTCAATGCCGGCGGAAATCTCAGGTCTTAGTGATGTACCCCAGGCCGGAGACAGATTTTTCTGTATTGACGATATTAACAAGGCAAAGGAAGCCGCCGAACAAAACAAGATGCGAACAAGGCAAAGATCTCTGGCTCGCCGCTCACGTATTACGCTTGACAATTTGTTCAGCCAGATTGAAGCCGGTAACATCAAGGAATTGAATCTTGTTATCAAGGCCGATGTTCAAGGCTCGGTGGATGTACTGACCAAGTATCTTAACGAGCTGAGTACGGATGAGGTAAAGATAAGGATTCTTCACGCGGCGGTCGGTGGAATAAGCGAAGGAGACGTTGTGTTGGCGGACGCATCCGAGGCGATTGTTATCGGATTTAACGTCGTGCCGGACGATCGGGTGAGGGAAATCGCCGAGTCAAGCGGTGTGGATATAAGGCTATACAACGTGATTTACCGGATAACGGAGGATTTGAAGGACGCGATGGCCGGTCTGCTGGAGCCTGAATTTGAGGAGAACGAGCTTGGCAAAGCGGTTGTCAGAAATACTTTCAAGATTTCCGGCCTTGGCACGGTGGCCGGCTGCCATGTGAACAGCGGCGTGATAAACAAAAGCGCGAAGGTTAAGCTCATACGTGACAATATTGTTATCAAAGACAAGTGCTCAATTGAGTCGCTTCGTCATTTCAAAGACGATGTTCGTGAGGTGAAGGCAGGTCTGGAATGCGGTATAAAGATAGCCGGCTTTGACGATGTCAAGATTGACGATGTTTTGGAGGCATACGAAATCGTTGAAGTAGCCAGGACACTTTGACGGTTGTAAAGCATGTTGCATATTAACTGAGAGGATGTCAGTGTTTTCCACACGGTCAAACAATTCTTCGGCTACTTTCAGGACGCGGTTTGACCGAGCGTGACACCGGTGAGCTGAATGTCAGGTTTTCAATAGATGATTGGGATTGTGATGCCATCGAGAAGGCAGGAAAAGATAGCTCGTGTCGTTCGGGAATCAGTAAGTGATACGATTTCCAACCGGCTCAACGACCCTCGGATTGAGGGATTTGTGAGTGTTACAGAGGTCGATGTTTCGCCTGATTTGCGCAATGCGGTTGTTTTTTTGAGCGTTATGTCCGATGACGAGTCTTCCCATCACAAGACATTTTACGCAATTGAGCATGCGACCAGGCACATACAGGCCAGGCTCAGTCACAAAATGACTTCCAGGTTTTGTCCTCGTTTACATTTTCGTGAAGATACGAAGATAAAGAATACTCTCGAGACACTCAAGATAATTGAAAAGGCTGCAAAGGAGCTGGAGGCGAGCAATTCGGAGCGTTTGGAGGTTGAAAATTCAGATTAAGGTTTGGTCGGTAGCGGGAATTTTATGAAGGACAGCAAAACTTATAGTCAGAAAATAATTAAACTTTTCCGTTCACTCAAACAAAAGCACGCCGGCGTCAAGGAAGTCGGATATGAGGATCCCGCCTATGCGGTGGTTTATGCGATTGTCAGTGAGCACACTCATGGAAAGACAGCGAAGACCGTATTGCGAAGGATAGAGAAACATTGTGTTGACCTGAACGACCTGCGTGTTTCCAGAACAGAGGAGGTCCTCGATTTGCTTGGTTCCAGGGGCGAGGAATCCCGCAAGACCGCCAGGGTACTGACGCAGGTACTGAATTCCATTTATAACAGATACAATATGGTCAGCTTATCATCTCTTTTGTCGGTCGGCAAAAGGCAGGCCAGGAAACAACTGGAAAAGCTTGAAGGTCTTAGCCGTTTTGCCGTCAGCTATTGTTTTCTTACGGCTTTGCGGGGCCATTCGATACCTCTTACAGACAAGATGATATCTTATTTAAGGGCGAGGGAACTTGTTCATCCGGACGCGACCGAGGATGAGATATCCGGTTTTCTTGAAAGGCAGATCACAGCGGCGAAAGCGTACGAATTCTACCGGCTTCTCAGGCGGGAAAGCGAAAAAGCCAGGAAGTCAAGGAGTAAAAAGGCAAAGAAGGCCACAAAGAAACCGGACAACAAAAGCGGCGGTAAGGACGGTTAGAATCAAAGATTTATCCAAAGGAGTCAGACTTTGTCGGAACAGGTATTAAATTTGGGTATTCCCAAGGGCAGTTTGGAAGAGGCGACACTGGATTTGCTTACAAAGGCCGGTTTCAAAATATCCGACTACGGGAGGAGTTACTTCCCCCGGATTGACGACGATGCCATTCGCCTGATTATGCTTCGGGCGCAGGAGATGAGCCGATATGTTGAAGACGGGGTGTTGGATGCCGGATTTACCGGGCACGACTGGATCGAGGAAAACAGTTCCGAGGTTCATGAGGTATGCGAACTGCTCTACAGCAAGACGACAAGCAGACCGGCACGCTGGGTGCTTGCGGTACCGAGCGAATCGAAAGTCCGCGAGCCGGGCGACCTTGAGGGGGGGATAATCGCTACGGAATTAGTTAACGCCACGAGGAGATATTTCAAAGCCAGGCACATAAACGTTAAGGTCGAATTCAGTTGGGGAGCGACCGAGGTCAAGGCGAGGCTTGTGGATGGTATCGTGGAATTGACCGAAACCGGGTCATCTCTGCGGGCGAATGATTTGAGGATTGTTGATACCGTAATGACGTCCACTACGAGGTTCATCGCCAACAAGGAATCGTGGAAGGACAAATTCAAACGCCGCAAGATTGAGAACATTGCTATTCTTCTTAATGCCGCCATAGACGCCAAGACAATGGTGGGAATGAAGATGAACGTTAAAAAGTCGGATATTGACAAGGTATTGAAGGTTTTACCGGCGGAGAAAAGCCCGACGGTTTCGCCTCTGGCTGACTGCGACTACGTAGCGGTTGAGATTTTAATAGAAGATGAGGTTGAGCGGCGTTTGATCCCGAAGTTGAAGCGTGTGGGAGCATCGGGAATAATCACATACCCGTTAAACAAGGTAATTCATTAGGTGGATATCTCAAAACTGTCACCCTGAGCGAAGCGAAGGGTCTTGGTTGAATTAAGTAGATTCTTCGTCCGGCGTATTCCGGTACATCGGGATACACGACGGACTCAGAATGACAATAAAAAATCTTTTAAGGGTGTAAGGATGTCGGGACATTCACACTGGGCTGGAATAAAGTATAAAAAGGCGGCCAACGACGCCAAGCGTGGAAGGATATGGAGCAAGATAGCTCGTTCTATCATAGTAGCGGCCAAGGCGGGTGGCGGTGACCCGACCCAGAATCTCACTCTTCGCTACGCGATAGACAAGGCCAAAGCGGCTAATATGCCCAAGGACACCATCGAAAAGGCCATCAAGAAGGGGACCGGCGAACTGGGTGTCGTCAACTATGACGAGGTGCTTTATGAGGGTTATGGGCCGGGGGGTGTCGCTATTATGATGGACGGCCTTACCGATAATCGCAACCGCACGGGACCGGAGATAAAAAAAATATTTGAAAAGCGGGGTGGCTCGCTGGGCGCAAGTGGATGTGTGAGCTGGATGTTCAGCAAGAAGGGGTTGATTACCATCAGGACGGACGCCGTCGGCGAGAACGAGTTGATGGAACTGGCCCTCTCGGCGGGCGCCGATGATATGGAGCAGGTGGGTGATATTTATGAGCTGACGTGTGACCCTGCTGCATACGAGCAGCTCAAAAAAGCTCTTCGTGAAAGACAGATTCCAATGGAAGTCGCCGAAATATCGATGGTGCCGCAAAACAATGTGCCGGTAAAAGATGTTGAAACGGCCAAGAAGGTACTTGGCCTGATGGAGGAATTTGAAGACCACGAAGACGTTCAGAATGTCTATGCAAACTTCGACATCCCCGACGAAATAGTCAAACAGGTCGAAGAATAATTCGGGCAGAGGGTGATTCCATCTCCGGATAACTGCATGCCACCCAAAAAGGAGGATATACCCCGACTTTCAAAATTCAACTCCCAATACGCAAATATCAGGATAGTTTTTTGACTTTATTGAGGGCCGAGACGGTAAAAATGAAAGGGTAGAGCTTTTCGAAGTACCAGAGCCTTGCAAAATACAGGCCGATGGGGGCCGGATGCATATTGTTTCCCTTGTCGGTTTTATCCGCCAGTGAAGCTGCACCGCGCAAAAGGACGCGTTCTATAGTTCCTTTCAGCGACTCATAATTATCGGGAAATGAAAAAACAGATACACCTGCAAGTGCATCGAGAGCAACAGCGCTTTCTTCTATGGATGATTTGACGGCTTTTGCCGGTCCCCAGCCGCCGTCATGATTCTGTACGGACAATAGCCACCCCACTGCTTTTGCAATCGGCAGGGCGCAGCAGTTAAGATACGACTGAGGGGTCTTCTGCAGAGCTGTAAGGACGCGGCTTGTTCCGTAAACCGGATTCGCATGGTGTGGTGCGGACTCGTTGCCGAACCATAACGGAACCCATGAACCGTCATCGGCCTGGACGTTTACCAGGTATTTTATGCCTTTTACGATTGAGGTGCTTATTCGGCGGCTTAGGGCTTTTGTTAGCTTATCCTGCCAAAGGGCCATAGCAGAAACGGCATGCGAGGTCAAATCGGGCGAGCTTCTGTCGAACGGCAGCTTCAGCCGGCCCCTGCAGAAGGTCGGGAAACCTCCATCGCGATTCTGCTGGCCCAGGAGCCACTTGACTCCGGCTGCTGCTGCCTTTATTACGCGCTCGTCAATCAGGTTGAGGTTGGCAAGAGCAATTAAAGCAGCCGCCGTATCATCGGCATCGGGCACGCCCCCGGACAGGTGTGTCCACGCCCAGCCGCCCGGCGGGGTGTGAGTGTAAGGGTGAACGCGGGTGTATTGTTGCAAGAGGAGCTGGTCCTGAATCATTTTCCGCTCAGGCAGCGGAAGGATATTTTCAAAGTCGCTTCCGGCTGCAAGGGCATTTACCGACAGGGTGGTCAGCCATGTTGCAAGATTTGTATCTATCGGCCAACTGCCGTCATCCCTGACAGAGTTGCGCAGAAACTCAATACCTTTTGAGACAACGGGGCTGTCATCTCGGCCGGCTGCGGCAAGGCTCATAACCACAAAAGCCGTCAGCGGAACCGCTTCAAGAAAGCCGCCACCTGCAGGTTGGATGTTTTCCAATACCGCAAGGGTCTTTGCCCTTGTTGCGTGTCGCAGGAGTCTTAAGAGCGGATTTGCGGGTCGGTTTTTATGGTAGTTGACCTGTCCGATTGCTATCAGGGCCGGCAGGGCATAGCTCACCACCGGAAGACGCAGCCATTTGAATAACTGATGAGGACATGCCGCCAGTTCAAAAGGTAATGGCTTGATATTTGACCAGGCACCGGTCCCGACACCTAATCTGCCGGCAAGGGCACACATAGTCAGAATAGGCACAGAAAAAGTCCTGTCATTTCCGTATTGTTGATTAATTGCGCTTATCAGAAAGTGGGGCTTCAGTGAGTTCGTTTGACGTACAATCCAGGATTCTGCCCTGGCGACGACATCCCGCCGGTCAAGCGAATCTTTCTGTGCCGTAAACGCAGCCCAGCAAAGCATCGTTGCAGGCAGATTACTGCGGCTTAAGATGCTGTCGCCCCATCCTCCATCCGGATTTTGATTTTTGCCGAGCCAATCCAGGCCTGAGTGGATAAGGAATTTATGTTTTTTCTCATCGGCGATAAACAGAGCAAAGACGGCTGTAGCCGTAGCAAGCGCACTGCCCGACAGGTATCCGGGCCAGTACCCTTCCGGCAGCCGGGCGGCAATGAGGCTCTTTTTTGCAGCCGAGAGTGTCTGCTCGATGCTTTCAGTTTCAATGTGCATAGCTATTGACTCAAATGGCCCATTGCAAGCAGTGCATAATAAGTGTACTCGCAGTCGGTTGTTTTTTCAGCGGAACTTGCACAAAATCCGCCCTGAGGGTCCCAAAGGTCGTCAATAAAGTCAAGACATTGCTCTTTTATTTCGAGCAGCGGCGCCCCTGCTTCAAAGAGTGCATGGATTGCGGTCGCGGTGGAAAGAAGGTCGGGCGGGCCGACCTCGGGCATCACGCAGAAGCCGCCTTTGGGGCTGACGCAGGAAAACAACCGGTCGATGGCTTGTTCGGGGACCGGTTCGTTCAGATGATGAAGTATTGTTACCGCTGCCGCGGTGCTGGGTGTTGCGGCGACTTTGATGTCGGCCTGATTGGCGTATCCGCCATCGGCGGTACGTAAGGAGGCGATACTATCCAAAAAGATTTTTTTGTCGTAAGTCTCAACGGATAAATCCTGATAGGCACACAGCGCAAGGAAACATTTATAAATCGTGGGGTTTTGTTCGAGAAGGTTTGCGATACGGCGGGCGATATTGCTGTGAATGCCGGGTCGTGCCGGGTATGAAATATCCGCCCAACAGCGAACAAGACAGGCCAGGTGAACCAGGTCGAGTGATTGGCCCTGCCCGAACTTTGCCAGATAGCCTGTGATTTTGTCCTTGGGAATCTCTTCTTCCAGTGCCAAAAGGGACTCTATGCCAAAAACGGTGTAATACAAATCGCTCCTGCCGGCCCTGTCCTGGAATCCGCCCTCTTCATTAAGCTTATCTTTAATGAAATCGACCACGGGCACAACTCGGTCTTTAAGTAATATTTCAGCCCGACCCGCCGCCTTCAGCATCCGTCGCCTTATACTCATTGCAACAACCCATCACATCAATATCGCTGAATATTTTACTGATTATCCTTCGCAGAAGGCCTTTCAATGTCGCATTTTGCACAGCCCCGAGAGAGCTTACAGCCCGCAGCCTGTAGGACTCCATAAGCCCAAGGGCGATGCTTTTGGCTCGCGTTTGGGCAAGTATATTGAGGACTTTATTGAAATCTTTAACTTCGCCGGCCGATTGCCTCCAGACGAATTCGAGCAATTTTTTGTCGTCTGGGGCGGCTCTTTCAAAAGCAATTGCCAAAAGCACCGACGGCCTGTTTTGGCACAGGTCGCCGCCGGCGGGTTTTGCATCAAGGTCGTTGACATCATCCATAATCTGATAGGCAATACCGAGCGAGCGGCTGTACTCGGTGAGCGTTTGAGCCAATTGTTCGTCCCGACCGGCTAAAATTGCACCCAGCCTTAGTGCGACCTCAAAGGCGGGACTTGTCTTATCTTCGAATATATCGATAACCTCAGCGACCCTTAAGGGCCTGGGCTCGCGCATCCAGAACAGCTCTTTGCCTTGTCCGAGACACAATTGTTTGTGCCCTGCTGAGGCAACCTGCAGCATTTTGGCTCCGCAATCGGTGGAAGCTTCGGCAAGCAGATGGTATCCCTGCCCGACAAGATAGTCGCCGATATTTATCGCGACAGGAACTCCGTACTCGGCATGGAGGGTCTTTTGGCCGTAACGCATAATATCGGCGTCTTCAATGTCATCGTGAACAAGAGAAGCTTTGTGAAAACATTCGACTGCCACCGCGACCTTAATCAACTCCTGCGAAAAGGCCGGCTCGGTGGCTTTTGCCAGAGCCTGGTACGCCGCGACCGCCAGGAAAGGCCGCCACCTTTTCCCCGACCGACCGAGCCACTCGACTGCCGTTTTCGCGGTCGGGTCCCCGCCCGGCTGCAAAAGCGATATGAGGCGTTCGGTGGTAAAAAGGTCCCGGACTTTTTTTCTCAGGCTATTAAGGTCAATGCGACCGCTACGGTCGTCTCCGGTTTCATAGATGGCATCAAGAACCCAGTCAACATCCACACTTGTGTTTTCACAACCATCATACAGAAGCGGTATCGCAATACCCGGGACCGCGCCGGCTTCCATATATGGAAAAGTTTTTTCCAGCACATCCAGACAGCTTACGCCGACGATTGCTTCAATCCTACCGGTTTCGATAAGGCTCATCACGACAGGCGAGCCCTCGGCAATAAGAACGGCATATCCCAATTGTTCGGCCTGGGCCTGCAATTCGCTCAGGATGCATCTTCCACATCGCCGGCAAACAAGACCGACCTCATCAAAATCGGCCGGACAATTGTCCTTGTCCCGCAGGCATTTCGGCAGCAAAAGTAAACGTCTGTTATAAGGTATGCCCGCTACGGTCTGGCGCCATATCTCATTGTTGAGCAGAACGACTAAAAACTTCAGATGCACATCCTTCAGGCCGTAGGTTTTGATTATCCGGCCGCAGTGTCTGTGCAACTCATCAAGAGAGACCGGCCCGACAAGACTTGTTTTTACGGCATATTCACGGACAATCCCCAGCACCCTGTTCCTCTGCTGTTTCGTAGAGGGTATATCGGCCTGAGGCTCTCTGACCGGTCTTATCGAAGCTATAATGTCCCTTCGCATACTCGAATCTCTTTAAGGCTGGAATTTTTTTCAATCTGCCTGCCGACCTTCCTGAAGGTCCTGCGCCATGAAGTTATTTCGCACCTCCCCAGCACCTGCATCAGCGCCCTTTTAATCGGGGACACTCCACCGGCCCGCTGATTGTCGAGAAATAATCGCGGCACCCGCCTGAAGTTTATCTCGTAACAGGTTCTGTAAAGCCGCAGATGGTCCTGTCTCATTTTAGCAAGCGTAAATTTTTGCCCCGCCTGTATCTGTTCGGCTGATAAAGGCTCATAGAAAACGGGGAAAATAGCCGCACGTTGGGTCCCAAGATATTCAACGAGCCTTTGAGTACGGGCGATGTCATCAGGTATTTCACCCGGCAGGCCGAGCACTATACTGAAAACGGAAAAGAAGCCGTTTCGGCTCATCTTTTGGGCTGCCTGTCGAACCATGTCGTCCCAGTCATCGGGCCGAAACGGTGCTACCTTGCCCGGGCAGTTTGCGGCGACGAGATTACCGTTTGCGCTTTCTGCACCCATATTGACCCAAAGGTAATCCGTTTTGGCGCTCCATGTAAGCAGTCTTCTGATTTCGGATAATTGTTCATCGGTCAACTGCAGTACGCTGGTGATATTGGCGTGGTCTGTCTGCATAAAAGACAAACCTTTTATTCTCCGCATCTTCTGCAGCAAATCGCATAACTTTTCAAAGTCTGGCTTTAGTCCGACTGCACCATAGCGAAAGAAATCCTCGCTGCTGCTGACAACCGAGGTAATTCCGTTGGCAACGTTTGTTTCGATGTCGGCCAGGATGACCTCCGGACGAAGATGGGCCATTTTTTTTTGGGCCATACTACAGAAACCACAACCTCTGCCGCAGCCCCTTGAAAGCTCGACAATACCCAACATCGACGCCCCTTTTACAGGCCTGATATTCTCAGCGGAACTATTCTGGTCCGAGATATATCCATCTACCTGCTTTTCTTCGATAAGGTCGGTGAACAAGTCCGGTCCGCGGTTTTCAAAATAACCATCGAACACTACGTCAATGCACCGTGATGAAGTATCGTCATCGTACCTGTCCCACTGCCAGGCCCCGGCCCCGCCGCCGACGACCTTGAACTTGTATTTGTTTTTCGCCTGGCTGATATATTCGAGCATTTGCCTCGTCCAGTAGCTCGTATATAACTCGCCTTTCCAGAAATTCCTCGTCGTGGTATTGCTCATCGCCGTGCCTAAGGGGTCGCTCGAACTGAAACCGACAACTTTAACCCACGGCCCCAACAGACCCGGCAGAGCCTGGGGTGTTGTGCAGACCACGTCATTAGCGGTAAGGCCGGTTAAGTCAAGAAGGGCCGACTCAACCCGCCGAAGGCCGAGTGGCGCCTGTTTCGCCCTGCCGAATTTATCCGCAGGGACGGCCGGGCAGATAAAAGAACGCATCACAAATTCAGGCACCTGCGTGGTCTGCATCGTGGCAAATATGCCTTCGAACAAAACCTTATACGAGGCGCTAAGGGTCCTGTCGGCAACAAGTATCACGGCAGGTCTTGATTTTTTTTCTTTCACCGCCGTTCCTCCCTCTTGCACCGGCAATCACATTGGTTTGGTATGGAATCGGGGCGCCCCTGCGATTCTTTGAGCGGGTTGTCCGAATTTTCTTGTGCGCCGGTTAATGAGTCTATGACTTCCTGCGGGATATCCAGCTCGTTTTGCAGTTTCGAAAAACGAGAAACTTCATGCCCGCTTCCTTTCTTCTGTGAAAAGCTTTGAATTTTTCCACGCCCCCTGAGCACATCATGAATATCGGCTCCCAGAAGTTCGCTAAGCCTGGTGCCGGTGTCGGTTCGATGCCCGGCATCGGGACCGATTCGGTCTCCGTTGAACGGGCTTTCGGTATATTTTGGAAAGATAATGGCTTTTTGCGGACACACGCGGGCACATGCGGGACAATTTGTCTTGCAATTAGCGGGCTTTTGGACCTGTACCTGTCCCTGTTCCGAAAGGCCAAAAACTCCGAAAAGACAGAAATTCAGACACTGTTTGCAGTTTGCACATCGGTCATAGTCAATTACGGGAAACCAGGGTATCCATTCTGAGGTCTTGTCGAGCCGGAGCTTTTGATGGCTTTTTTGAGACTTTTCATATTTTGACAGCGATTCAAGGATATCTTCTACACTGTCGGTTTTCATATTAAAAAACTCTACACCTTGTGCCGGTAACGGTGCACCTGCGGCATGAAAGAGCCATTTGACCGCTCGCTCAAAACATGCGATTATTTTCAGATTTTCCATTCCGGCCCAGCGTCGAAGTACCGGGTCCCGGCGGGCCGACAGCTCGCACAGGTCCGGCACCGCCTCAAATTCGACACCTGAGTCCGTAAGTTGCTCGCGCAGGTTTGCCTTTACCCCATCGGGGATGACCTGGGAGTATGCGCAGTTGCAGTAAAGAATCAACGAAGGTTTTGATATGTCCGGCTGTTTATTCAGTTTTGGTTATCCTTTGACATTATAGGCCAACAACGTTTCTCCATGACGAATATAGAGTCTGCCGTCGCAAATTACCGGATGCGCCCAGTGTTCATCCGTCCCTTTTGTTACCGTAAAAGAACTAACGATATCAAAGCCCTCAGGTGAGGCCCTGACAAGAGCAACGGTGCCTTTGTCTTCTTCGTAACAGTATAACATCCCATCGGCGTATGCGATTGACCCTTTGGAACCGAGCCACCTGGTTTCATACATTACTTTTCCGGTATTCCAGTCAAGACATACCCAGTCGCCGTATCTGTTGGTTTTCCAGTTTGAGCCGTAAATGTAGCCGTCCACAAGAACCACCCCTCCGTGATGGGTGTCAAGGGTTGTGTCCACCCATTTTCTGGTTACCTTTGTACCATCGGCGGAAAGAGCAAGCATCGCACCACCGTCATCGTATCCGCTGGTGGTATATACGGCTCCGTCATAATAAAGGGGTGTGATGGGATTGTTGGGTCTGGCTTCCTGCTGGTAGTCTTCGTATTTATCCTTCCAGAGAACCTCTCCCGTGCCGGCGTCGATACCTGCAACGGAATCGGCTAACATGGTAACAACAATTTCCCTTGAGCCTCTTTTGACCAGTATCGGCGAGCAGAAAGCACTTGCCTCGGTGAGATTTTCGGTAACCCAAACGGTCTGTCCGGTTTTTTTGTCAAGGGCGACTATTGAAGCCTTTTCTCCGCCCGGAGTGCAGATGAGTTTATCACCGACGACCAGCAGCGATTCGGCATAGCCCCAACGTGGTACTTTTCCACTGTACTTTTCTTGCAGGTCCTCTTTCCACTTTACATCGCCGGTCCTGGCATCAAGGCAAGCCGCCGTACCCGTCCCGGTCATTATATAGATACTGTCTTCATCGACCGCAGGCGTGCTTCTTGCGCCTGAGTGGGATTTTGTCCACTCCGGTCCGTAGGGCTTTTGCCATTTAATATTTCCTTTCATATCAATGGCTGTAAGAACGCCATCTTTACCTTTTCTTCCGGTAATGTATATAAGCCCGTTTGCAACAGATACTGTAGAGAAACCTTCACCGAGATTATCAACAGACCATAAAAGTTCGGGGCCACCCTCCAGCCAGCTTTTCAAAAGACCGGTCTCGGTGCTTTTACCATCCCTGTAGGGGCCCCGCCACTGCGCCCAGTTTCCAGGATTGCCCCCGAGGGTAGTTGATGATTCCGGGCTCACATCAAGACAGATAAGCCTGCCTGTGCTGTTGCTGCGGGCATAAATCCTGCCGTTTGCCAGCACAGGCACGGTCCAGCATCTGCCCGAGAGGATCTGGGCCGATGTAATCTCTTCAAATTCTTTGGGCGAGGCCTCGGCAATTATAAGTTTTCCCTGTTGTGTTAAGATAATCAACTTGCCGTCCGAAGCCAAAACGCTTGAGCCGTATTCAGCGATTCCTTTTTGTTTCCAGGCTACGCGGCCCGTCTCAAAATCAAGACACACCAAACCGCCTTTATCAATGCCGTAAATATATCCGTCTAAAAGCACTGAGCTATTCATATGGCTTTGCAGCTTCCTGTTACTCCAGAGCTTTTCCAGCCTGCCGTCCTCAATCTCAAAGACCCCGCAGCCCCTGTTATATCCGGAGGAGATAAACACCTTATTGCCCGAAATAATTGGGTCGGCTGCATTTATATCATACAATGTTTCCCATGGCGTGCTCCACAATTGCTTTCCGGTAGCAGCATCCAATCCTGCAAGCTCTCTGCAGACGAACATCGCAATACACTTTCTCTCACCTATATTAAAAGGAACCGCCGAAGCATATCCCGAAGGACCTATTCCGTTTTGCCATATCAGGCTGCCGTTATTCTTATCCAAAGCGATACCGTAACTACCTGCATTGTAAATAACCATGTTGTCGATTATCACCGGTGAACTTGACAGACCCCAGGAAGAAGTCTTAATCCCAAGCTCCTGACGCAAATCCTTCTTCCAGATAACTTCACCGTCGGCGGCATTAAAACAAAATGCCTTTCCTCTTTTGCTAAGGGTATAAACCCTGTCGCCATCGACGGTAGGAGTGGCGCTTGGGCCTCCCTGATAATCCTGCCCCTCCAGAAGAGCGGGGTATTTATATGTCCAGATCTTTGCGCCGGTTTGGGCATCCAGACAATAGACAATGTCATAGCGCCCTTTTGCCAATGCTTCAGCGTCATAATCTCGGCCTCTGTCGTCAAAACCTTCATCTCCATCCTCTTGTTCCTCTTGCTGTTCATCATCATCTTCCTGTTCCTCTTGTTCTTCCTTTTCATCCCCATCCTTTTTCTCTTCGATCGTCTCACGCCCGCTGGTATTACCCATTGTGTAGAGCCGTCCATTGCTGACGGTCATCGAGGAAAATCCCGTTTCAATTACTGTTTCCCAAAGTGGCTTTACGCCTTCAAAGATTTTACCGGCCACCCAGCCGGTCTCTGTGGATATACCGTCATAATTCGGCCCGCGCCAGTTGGGCCAGTCATTTGTAGCGGTAATTGCTGAGGTTTCAGCCTGTAGCTTTGTGCTCTTGGCTACATCAACACAAACCATATCACCTGCGGCGTTTCGGGCATAGATTCTGCCGTTTGCCAACACCGGAGTTGTCCAGCACTTGCCTTTGAGTATTTGGGCGGATGCAATCTCTTTCAAAGCTGTCGGCGAGGCCTGGGCGATAACCAGCTTGCCCTTCTCGCTTAGGATAATCAGTTTGCCGTCCGCAGCTATTAAGCTGCCCTTCCCATAATCCTTCGTAGCCCATTTTACTTCGCCGGTATTAAAATCCAGACACTTTAGCCGGGCCATATCAAACCCGTAAAAATATCCATCAATCAGTATCGAACTGTTAAAATGGTTTTTCATATTTTCATTACGCCAGACCTCCCTGACCCTGTCACCTTCAACTTTTAGCAATGCACATCCAGCCAATGACGAAATATATACCTTGTCATCCATAAATATCGGGTCGGCGACATTCTCATCGGCATGGCTCCGCCATGTATATTTCCAGAGTTTGTCTCCGTTATTGATGTTAACCCCATACAACGCCTTTTGGCCGAAGATGGCAACTCCTTTTTGTTTGCCTATTTCAAACTCTACCGCGGTTGCGTAGCCCGGCTTGCCTTTTCCGTTTTGCCAAACCATCCGACCGGTCGTTTTATTGAGTGCCATCCCCCGTGTCCCTGCGTTAAATATCAACAGGTTATTTACTACCAGAGGTGAACCGGCAAGGTCCCATGTCGGCAGCTTAATTCCGAAATCTTCCTTGAGATTTTTTTGCCAAATTACATCGCCATCTTTTGCATTCAGGCAAAACACATGCCCCTTTTTACTTAGTGTATAAACCCTGTCGCCTTCAACTGTAGGAGTAGAGCCGGGGCCGCCCTCATAACTTTTTGGATTAAGTGGACAGGAATATTGATGTCTCCATTTTTCATCACCGGTCTCGGCATCGAAACAATAGACAGTGTCCTCATCATTGGTATTGCCAATAGTGTAGGCTCGGCCGTTGCTGACCGTTATGGAAGAAAAGCCGGTGCCGACCGAGACCTTCCAGAGCGGCCTGGTGTAGCTATTTAGTTTATCTGCGTTCCAACCAGTTTCTCGGGATATTCCGTTGTGTTCGGGCCCGCGCCAGTTGGGCCAGTCCGAGGCGCGGCAAATACCGCTCCCAAATACACTAAGACCTGCGATAACTATGACAGCAGGTAAGTAAACCCTTACGATACTCGGCAACCGCATAATATCTCTCCAAAATCAAGATAAATCACAACAAAACGCCTTTTCAAGACCAGAATCTATAGTAGTACTTTTTTAAGGTTAATTTAGTTCAAATTTTTTACTAATTGCGTATATCCTTCGCAAATGTGTGATTTTCGCCTTCCCACAATAGATTATATTTTCAAACGTACTATTGTGAAAGTCGTTTATCAGGTATTTTTGAACGCCAACGCTCCGGTTGGACAGCTTTGCACGCATTTTGCGGCAGCTTTCTTGAGACCCTCGGATATAGAGCGGCCAAAGGGAACTGCCACCTGAACATCAAAGCCCCGTCCGATGAATGTCAGGCCAAGCCGCTCTTTTGCTTCGGCTGCTATCTGGATACATAATCCACACTTTATGCACTTGCCCGGCTCGTATATCACATCCGGGTGCTGAGCCTTTTGGGTAAATAACCGGCGCTCATTCTTGTAACGGTTTTGCCTGGCGCCGTACTCGGTGGCGTATCGTCTCAATTTACAATCAACGGGTTTTCGGCAATCACAGTCAAGGCACCTTTGAGCTTCTCTTTGAGCCTGTTCAGGTTCGAATCCGTCATATTTACGTGCAGGCACTTCTCTGGGCGAATCGCTCGCATTTCGCAGAAAATTGTTTATTTCGTCATCCCTCAGCTTGCCGATTCGGCTGTTAAATGTCTTTTCAGAGCCTGTAACCGGTTTGCCCGACAGGTACTGGTCTATTGAAACGGCTGCCTCCTTGCCGTGCGCGGCGGCCCTGACCGCAAGTTTGCGCCGGCCCACACAATCACCACCGGCAAAAACGCCTTTCAAACTCGTTTCATAGTTGCCGGAGTTTATTGCGATGCCTTCTTGACCTTTCTCCAGAGAGGACCACGCAGGGTCATCGTTTTGTATCGGACCTGTGGCTATAAATACAGCATCGAAATCAACGGCCAGCTCTTGAACCGAAATATCTGTACCGATTTTTGTATCGCCCTTAAAAATCGCACCAAGCCCGAAAATCATACTTGTTTCTTTGTCAAGTACAGTTTCCGGCAACAACTTTTTATCGACGCCATATCGAAGCATCCCCCCGGCTCGGTCATTTTCATCGAAGCAGGTAACCTGATGACCTTTACGTTGTAAATAGTAGGCAGCCGCCAATCCGGCAGGGCCGGCACCTGCAATCGCAACATTCATACCACTTGATGGTTTGCACACAGGCAGGTACGGTTGTTCAGAGGCAAGGTCTATATCGGCGGCGTAGCGTTTCAGCAGGCAGACAGCAACCGGTTGGTCATAAGCCCTCCGCCTGCACGCCTTCTCACAGGGAGCGGGGCATATCCGCCCCAACACCGCAGGCAGTGCGATATCTTTTTTAATCGTCTCAATCGCGCCGCTCAACCCGCCTCGGGCAATTTGGCGAATCATCAGTGGAATATTCATCCCGGCGGGGCAGGTAACCTGACACGGCCCGAGGCAATCTCCTATATGGTCGCTGAGCAGCAGTTCAAGTGCGGCCCTTCTGGCTTCGGCAACTTCCTGCGTATCGGTCTGAACAAGCATCCCATCTTCGACTTTCATACCACATGCGGGCACAAGACCGGTCTTACCGATTATCTTGACCACACATAACATACAACTCGTTGACGGCTTGCAACCACTCAAAAAGCACATTGCGGGAATCTCAATTCCAAGCAACCCGGCAGCCTCAAGTATTGTTGTGCCGGCCCGGACTTCGATATTAAGATTATCTATGGTTAATTTCGGCACCTTCACCTGACCTCGATAGCATCCTGTGGACATACCGTTTTGCATGTTCCGCAGCGAATACATTTGTCCGTGTCGATTTCGTGCTTCTCATAGGGTTTCATCGCGATTGCATCTGCGGGACAGTTTTGCGCGCACAATGTACAGCCGATACAATCATCCGTTACCGAATACGTAATAAGCGCCCGGCATTTGCCTGCGGGGCAGCACTTATTAATATGAGCCTCATACTCGTCCCTGAAGTATTTTAAGGTTGAAAGAACAGGATTGGGCGCCGTCTTTCCAAGCCCGCAGAGGCTGCCTTTTTTCACCATTACCGCCAAATGCTCCAGTTCCTCGATGTCCCCCTTTCTTCCCCGGCCCGTGCATAATCGTTCGAGAATGTCCAGCATCCGCCGGGTGCCGATTCTGCAAAAAGTGCATTTTCCGCAGGACTGGTTCTGTGTAAATTCGAGGAAATACCTCGCGATATCGACCATGCAGTCTGATTCATCCAATACGACCAATCCCCCCGAACCCATTATCGCACCGGCTTCGTTGAGCGATTCGTAGTCCACCGGAGTATCCGCCAGCTTCGCTGGGACGCATCCTCCCGACGGCCCGCCTATCTGGACCGCCTTAAAGGCCAGGCCGCTCCCGATGCCGCCGCCAATTTCTTCAACTATCTCTTTTATCGAGATACCCATTGGCACTTCTATAAGCCCCCCCCTTGCTATCTTGCCGGCAAGGGCAAAAACCTTTGTGCCTTTGCTGTGCTCAGTGCCGAGTTCTGAAAAAATCTTGCCTCCGTTGCGAATAATCCACGGTAAAAGGGCATAAGTTTCCACATTGTTAATAAGAGTCGGCTTTTCCCAAAGGCCGCTTTGAGCAGGATAAGGAGGGCGCAGACTCGGCATCCCGCGCTGTCCCTGGATACTGGCGATAAGAGCTGTTTCTTCCCCGCACACAAACGCCCCGGCACCCGGGACGATAGTAAGATTGAGTGAAAAATCACTGCCTAAGATGTTGTCGCCGAGAAGATTCCCCCGGCGGCACTTTTGGATTGCTTCGCTCATCCTCTCAATAGCAACAGGGTATTCGGCGCGGATGTAGAAATAACCCTCATCGGCCCCGACCGCGTAAGCGGCTATTGTCATGCCTTCGATAATGCGATACGGATACGACTCCATAAGCATGCGGTCCATAAAGGCCCCGGGGTCCCCTTCGTCGCCGTTGCAGATGAGGTATTTTTTATCTGACGGGCTGTCCATGACCGCGGACCATTTAAGATGCGCCGGATAACCCGCTCCGCCCCTTCCGCGAAGGCCGCTTTGCCGGATTTCCTCGATTATCTCTTCAGGTCCCGATTCATTTATACACTTACGCAGCGCGCTGAATCCATCATTTTCAACATACTCATCAATATCAGCCGGGTCAATCGCCCCGCAGTGCTCCGTGGCGATGTGTTTTTGCCTTGTCAGAAAATGAGTTACCAGTTCATCGCGCACATTCATCGAATATCGCGTAACTGGTTCCCAGGTTTTGTCTGTGAGAATCTTATCCAGGGCCAGAGAAACGGCTGTTCTGATTTTTCTGCTTGTTCCGGTCGGCTTGAAGTGCCTGAGCACTATTGCACGGGCATCTTCGGGCTTTATACATGAATAACGAAATGTGGTATCGGGGCGGACAACCTCAACAATCGGTGCAAGATAAGACATGCCCGGGCAGCCCACGCTTTTTACGACAGCGGCCACAGCCGATTCGTGAACAGCTTTTTTCAGTTCCCTGAATACCTCTCCACTGCCGCCGGCCAGACAGCTCGAATCAAGACATACCCGAATTTCACCGCGCTGCCCGGCGACTGGAGGTATCTCTTTTTTGCTTTTCTCTTTTTCGCGGACCTTTTGCTCCTCAAGAAAATCTTTCAGCACGGAAGGCACCTTTTGGCTGGTCAGATGCCCGAAAATAATATCGTTAATCTGAATAGCCGGTGCCAACATACAGCAACCGAGACACGGGACTTTCTCGACCGTAAATATACGGTCCCGGTCGGTGTCGTCGTTTTCGGCGATTTTAAGGTATCTGCGAAATGCATCATAGATTTGGGTAGCACCCTTGACGTGGCACGCTGTTCCTATGCAAACTCGTATTGTGTAAAGCCCTGCCGGTTGCAAGCGGAACTGGTCGTAGAAACTTGACACACCTGTAATCGAAGCGGGGCTGATTTCAGTCAGCTCGCACACCCGCTCCAGCGCCTCGGTCGGCAGATAACCGTATCGGCTCTGCAGGGCCTGCAAAATTGCAAGCACCCTCTCCGGTCCGGTACCCGTTCTTTGGACGGTCTCATCTACAAATTTCAGGTCAGGCTCATTCATTCGCAGTCCCGATGCAGTACAGATTCTTTGTACCCCTTATGTAAATTCGGCCATTTGCAAAAGCGGCCGAGGCGTGGACTTTCTCACCCAATTCGCATCTGGCGATTTCTTCGTATTCGGCGCCGATGCGGGCGATGAACATAACACCCTTTGTGCTCAACAGATATATTTTGTCTCCAACCAGACTCGGCGAGGCATTGAAGCTTGTATCAAGCTCTTTTTCCCATAATATTTTGCCGTCGGCGCATTGATAACAGGTAAGCGTACCCGCTGTGTGCAGCAAAAATATAACTTTGCCGTTACTGACCGGAGAGCAGATGTCCGGAATACTGTCCTCGGCGCTCCAGGAAATGTGCGTGTCGGTAACATCGCCCCGTCCGTCCGGTCGGATGGCAACGATATGGTCGTAAGGTGAGACGGCAAAGACAAAACCGCCTGCATAAACAGGCGAAGGTGCCATATCCGCCCCGCCGCACAGAGCTTTCCAGAGTTCTTCACCGGTCGCAGGATTATACCCTGTTATCCAGGGGTCGCTGCAGGTTATAAGTTGATGTTTTTCACCGACCTTGGCAACTATCGGCGAGGCCCACGAGCCTGCAACCGGCCTTCTAACCTCCCACACAATACGACCGCTGTAACCGTCTATGGCAATCATCCTGGATTTGACCTCCTCGGCCATACCCTGGTCATACTGTATCAGGAGCAGATTCCGATACATCGCAAGAGAGGAAGCGTAGCCGTATGTGCTGTCGGGCACACCGAGACTTTTGGTCCAGATACTTTTTCCGTCAAAGTCGAAGCATCCCAAATCCCCGTTTGCAAAAATTGCATAGACGCGCCTGCCGTCGGTGGCAACAGTCGGCGCCGCATAACCCGTGTCGTCCATTATATCAACGGCCTTAGTGCCGCCTGCAGCGGTTCCGGCAACATCTGCGGTCCATAAAAGTTCTCCGCTGAGCGCATCAAAGCAAAACACTTGGCGTTTTTTACTGGTAGCACCGGACAGAAAAACGCGGCCGGCCCAGACTACGGGCGAATTATGCCCCCGCAGCGGCACCTTTGATTTCCACAGGATTCCATCACCGGTTTTGCCGTCCCATTTTGTCGGGATATTCTCATAAGCACTTATACCGGCCCCGGCCGGCCCCCGGAAACCGGCCCAGTTGTTATTTATTTGTTCTTCGGACGGATAGGCCGGTGCAGTAATTTCTGTAATATTTATCTGAGGATTAAACGCTACAATCAGTGCAGCCACAGATAAAAGTCCCAGACCTGCCGTTACCGCCCACCTTGCCATCGCAGCTTCCCGCATCTGCCGGGCCTGTTTGTCATCTGGTGCGGCGGGCTGTGGAGGTCTCCTGCCCAGGACAGAAGCCAGCTTCAAACCCGCAACGCAGACAACCAAGCCGCCAAGCAGCAGGTAGCCGCCACGTCGCGAAAAAAACTGCCTGCGAATCTTGTCACGCCTTATTTCCAGATCCAGCCGGCGAATATCAAAAAGCATATCCTCACTTAAAGGTTCACCGATAAATTTGACTTTCATCATCTCCAGCCTTTCGGCCCGAAGCGGGTCAAGCACTTTGATTTGCAGATAGTTCACAACTAAAAGCACAAGCACAATCGCGGAAAATACACCGGAGACGACAGCCGACCACAAAGCCGCCTGATACGCGGCCCCCGCCGATGCCGAATCAACAAAACTCTCTTCCCTAATTTTGCTCATTTATTGCCTTGTATTGCTTCTTTAATCTTTTTCAACCTGACATGTTCCCGCGGGCAGTACTGGAAACACCGCCCACAAGCAAGGCAGCCCGCCCGGTCGGCCTCGTAGTCAGTGCGGTGCCTTCTTACAGAGTGTTTAATCAACTTAAGCCCAACCAGCAAACCCATAAAAGCACCAAGAACAAGACTCCCAAAGCCTGTTTTATCTTGAATGTTCGCGGCCTGGGCGTAGAGCTGGTCTATCGGTTTTCCGGTGCCGCGAAAAGCGAGACTTGCATCGGTGGTGTCTTTTACATTACCGCTTTGTTCCAAATATATGCGGTCGGCCAGTCTTACCGTAGGATGAGCTCGCGACAGCCATCCGCTTGTCGCCGCTGTTGCAAACGCTCCGCTTACAGCCAGAACAGGCAAAAGAATAATCAGTATTGCTAACCTTGTTTTGCTCTTATTGTAATCGCGTCTCGGCCAGTCAGCGGTGGACTTGTTGATTGCCCCGAATGGACAAGAATCCTCACACAACCTGCAATTTATGCATTCGTCGGGTGTAATTTTTACCCGCCATTGTGAGACCCGAGAAAGCTGCCGCAAAATTACGCCGTATGGGCACAAGAATCGGCAATAAGGCCTGCCGATAAAAACGCCTATAACCAAAAGACAACCGCCGGCTATCAAAATGTTCAGATTGCCGGTCAGGCGAAAAAACGAGACAAAGGGGTCATAACGGCATATTATAAATGCGCTTCCGGTCGCAGCCAACAGAACCGCAATCCCCAGATACAGGTAAGCCAAAAGCCGCAGAGCACTTTCAAGCCACAACGGCACGGCTGTCGGCTTTAATACAACCAAATCCTGAATCGCACCCAACGGACACACCGCCGCACAAAACGTTCTCCCGAAAAAAAGGGTAAATACAAGCGGAAGCAGAAAAAATAACACGACCGCAAACGGAACGGCGTAACTGTTGTCAAAAAACGCCAGGACGATATTCTGTGTGGCGCCAATAGCACAGACACAGCCTTTTCGCCAGAAGCCGAAGTACAAAAGTGAAAACACCGTAAGTACGAAAATCGCCCTTCTGTCACGTTTTACTAGAACCAGGTAAGAAGACAGCGACAAAGCACACAGCAGCACGGCGACATCGATATACTCGTAAACACCCCTGCGGGCCGGCGCATAAGTTGTTTGCGGCAATTCATAGCCGCTCTCGAAGTCGGGGGGCGGAAAACGCTCCACACCCGATACAGGCTCAGATAGAAACAGAAAAAAGACTGCGGGGATTATCAACAAACCGATTCGTTTCATTAAGCGTGGCCCACCTTCTTAGGTATGTAAGGTTCGCTGATATCGACCCGTTTGAAGGCCCCCGAAGGGCAGGCGGCTGCAATAGAGCATTCATTGCAATTCAAACAGCGGTCGTGTCTTACCTGCAAAAACAGCGAGCCGTTGCCGAAGGCATTACACCCCTTTACGCATTTGCCGCACCCGATGCAAAGTGATTCGTCGATTGTGTATTCGTAATACGGGTCTTCCACGAAAGTGCGTTTGATTGCACCGTTGGGGCAAAGCTCGTTTTCCGCGCCCGTATCCAACTGCTTTGCCTCCGGCATCAGATAGCCCGTACACAAGTCGCAATAACCGCACATCGCGTAGGCATGCACGCATTTGACCGCCGACTCTTCCAGAACACAATGCGTAGCACAATTGCCGCACGCGATGCATATCTCGGGGTCGATTTGCCAGACTGTGTTTTGACTTTTGGCCCTGCCCGTTACACCACCGGTAAGACCTGCAAGGCCCGCCAAAAATCCGCCTCTTATGCAGCCTCTCAGAAAACGGCGTCGGTTAATAATGTCTTTGGGCTCCTTCATTTTTACTTGTTCCTCAGAACTCGCCCGGCGGATAATGCCTGCGGTAATCCACATTTCTCAAAAGCCTTGCAACCACGGCAAATCCCGTTATTGATACACTTGCCCTCGCGCACAAATCGCCGTGTCTTTGCGAATGACAGGCCGCCGAGCACACCCGACACCCCCAAAGCCAAATATCGCAAAGCACCTGTGAAAAGTTCCCTTCGACTGTATGTCTTTGATATACGGTTTTTCATTACCTCGTCTTTATCCTGTTAAACACCCTTACGGTATTTTCGATTGTGTCTAACACAAGTACCCGCCCTTCGGTATTTACCGCTACGTCGAACCCCCCCGCCCGGCACTGCGCCGGCAAATCACAGATACGCGCCTGCCCGGCTCCAGTCAACTGCTCAGGACCGGCGACCACCCCGACAAAAACGCCGTCGGCGTCGTAAAGTTTTACTCTCTTAAGACCCTTCTCGCATGTAATAAAGCTGTCATCATCAAGAATGGCAAAGTTCACCGGATTGCAGCACCCGCAAAATCCTTCTATATGCGCCGACGCTTTGCCCCACCAAAATTCAAGGTCGCCATTAAATGTATAAGCCTCGATTCGGTGCCGGCCGGGATTGACAACTCGCAACAGCCCGTCTCCGGCAACCGCCAAATCAAAGTAAGGGCTTGGAACGACAAAACCCTGGATACCTTTTTCTTCATCTTTTGTGCCTATGTAGTTGACAATATTGCCGGCTTTATCATAACGAACCACAACCCTGTTACCGGCATCGGCAACAAAAACATTTTCTTTATAAACCGCGATACTCGTCAAAACGGCCTGAGCCCCCAGGCCGGGCCAGCGTGCCAAACGATTACTTTGCCCGTTAAAAATCTCGACATGCTCCTTCAGCCCGACATATATTAAACCATCGTTACCGACCGCAAGACATCCCGGCGGCGTTTCAAGATTAATCCGGTCGAGCATCTCGCCCTGCTCGGAGAAGATTTTTACGGCACTGTCGCCCGCAACATAGAATCGGCCTGGAGAGTTTTTCTGCGCGGCTATAGCCGAAGATTGGGTAAAACCGGTAGAAATTGCCCCGCCTGATTCCTGGTAAATGAGCAGTTCAGGGTCGATTTTGGTTAGCGATTCGATGTCGTAGATAAATTCCTTTCCCAAGCCGCTGCCTTTTTCTCCGATGTAATCCAGACGTAACAATGCAACAACCGCAGTAACAAGGGCAACTGCAATAACACCGAAACTGAGTATCCTTACATTCAATGTGCCGAAGTTTTTTTTCATTGTCGTTGATTCATAAATGAATACTTATAAACCCCTTTTGGGGTTCATTTTACCAAACTAAGTCCTTTCCTGCAATATGCGGCCGGCTAAGGCCCGGTAACATCGAGACATACCATCCTGTTTAAGTCACGCAGAATCAACCTGCCGGACGCAATTACCATTGGACCCCAGGAGTCCGGCCCCTCCAGTATTTTTGCCTCAGCAAGCTGAAAAAAGCCGGTCGGTGAGGCCTCGGCGAGCGTCAGGACTCCCGAATCATTCATCACAAATATCAAGCCGTCTGCGATGATGAAGGGCCCGAGGCCGAATTTATGCGCACTGGTACTGGCCCAAACTACATTGCCCTCAAGGTCGAGGCAGGTAAGTTGTCCGTCCGGTCTGACGCCGTAAATAAATCCTTCGTAAAAAATCGGAGTTTGCTGGTCCGCCCCGAATATCTCCGGCTCAAGCCGGAAAACCTGTTCGGCCTTTATATTTGTCCCCTGTTTTATCAGCTTGAGCATCATGCTGCCCTGATTGTAGCCGGCCGAAAGAAAAATCAAACCGTTACCGACTATCACCGGTGAAGGAATATTCGTTCGCATCTTCCACTCAGTGCTCTCCCAGAGGATGCTGCCGTCGAGCGCCGAAATCCCGACAACACCACCGCTGGCGCAATATACGTACATACGCACACCCTCAAAATCCATCGGCATTATCGAAGAGTGTGTCATCTGCCATTTGTTCGGGTTGGGGCTTTTCCACAGAATTTCACCCGTCCGGCAATCCACCGCTATCATTAACGCATCACCACCCGGAGCGATAATCGCCTTGCCGTTGTCTATGACAGGACACTGCCCGGCGTACCACAGCGGGACCTTTGTGCCGAACTGTCTTACCAAATCCAGACTCCAGAACAATTCACCTGTAATAGAATCCAGGCAGGTAACATGACACTTAGGCCCTAAGGCTACGAGGTATTTATCTGTCACGGCAGGTACGGTCCTGCTCATACCGTGGTTGCGTTTGATTTTCACGGGATATGAATATCGCCATATATCTTTACCGTCCTCAAGAGACATACACCTTACCACGTCGGCCTGCCTGTCGCGGTCGTAATCCAGCACATACACGCGCCCGGCGAGAACCGCCGCACCTGCATACCCTTCCCCGACATCAACACCCCACAAAACCTTTGGTCCGCCTTGCGGCCAGTTTCTCGTAAGTTCGGTTTCTTCGACGCTGATATTATCAAAATTTGGACCCCTGAAACGAGGCCAACTGCCGGTTAACGGAGCGGGCTTTCCATCGAAAAGCTCCAGCTTGCCGGCAAGCTCCTGCGGCTCGCCCCGGTCGGCGGCTTCTTTGGGCGCATTATCACCTCCCGGAACCCGCACAGTCAGCCCGACCGCCGGATCGCTGCGTATCCATAGATACAACAGCACCGCCCCTGCTACCGCCAGAAAAAGCGGGACCAACTTCAGCAGAATTGAATGTCTCATATATCCCTTAGCAACTATTGGTCATTATCAATGCTATGTCGCAGCTTAAACGATAGATGTCATTCTGAGTCCCGGCTCGCCGGAAAAGAATCTCATTTGGACGAGACCAGAACCTTCGCCTTCGGCTCAGGATGACTGTTGATACAGAGCTTTATTCATTTCTCAACGCATCAATAACTCTGCCGCTTAGTGAAACCGTTGCCGCCAGCCATATCCATAAAAGGCCGCTTGCCGCTATTGCGACTATTGTTACCGCAAGCGAAAAATATGGAACCTGTGCCCCCGGCGAACGCAGGACGGGACTAATCGCCACACCCGCTGCAATTATCCCGCACACCAGACCGAACAGCATAAGCGACCCGTATTCGCAGACAACCATTTGTTTAAGCTTTTTTTTGCCGAATCCCACTGCCCGCAGCATCGCCATTTCACCGCGCCTCTCAAGTGCATTCAAAAGCACCACAAGACCGATGCCGACGCTTCCGAGAACCAGACCAAGGCCGCCGAGTAATTCAAAAATGGATAAATAGGTATTCTCAACGGCGTTGAACCGGGCAAGCCGCTGAACCGTATGCGTTATATCCAATCCGAAATCACGCAGCCTGTCTGATAGCTTTTCGCCCACCCAAGCCGGGTCTTTTGCCGCCGTGTCAATCAGGAAGAACCTGTATCCTTCCTCCGAAGGAAAACGCCTAACAAACTCATCCTCGTTGATAACCAGGCTTCCCTGCAAAACGGAATTTTTCAGCATTCCAACCAGCCTGAGCCGAAAATTTCTTCCCTTCTCGTCGGTATAATCAATCTCGTCTCCCAGCCGTTTGCCAAGTGCCCAGATTATCGTTGCATAATCACCGATCGCCGGCACTACACCTGCACCAGTATCGTTGTTAAGCAAATCCCAGCCGGCATCTAAAGCTAATCCTTCAGCCGCCGCCATAAAACCGAAAGCACCTTGACGCTTCAATCGGGCCGGGTCCAACCCAAACAATCGGGGCCTCTGGGCGCGATTTAGATTCAGACAACTGGCATCATCACCGTCGCGTACGCGAAGCCGGACTATATCAACACCTTCCAGGCCCTCCAGACCCAGCGACCTTCGCTCGGCATCGCTGTTTAAGTCCTGAAGAATACCTATACTTGATTCGCCGAGCAGGGTAAAACCTCCCGTCCCTGAATCTTTTATGTGTGAATCCGTTACAGTGTGCTTTCTGTTGGCGCCCACACCGATGACAAGGAAACTTCCCGCTGCAAGCAATCCCACAATTGCCAGACTCCTGCGGCTTCGCCTCGTACAGTTTTGCACCGCCAGTCGGCCGATTGATGTCATTGTTCTGCCCCAACCGCCCCCAATTGCGCCTAACAGAACCGAGGCGATGCCGATTTCGGCAATTAACAGACACGCCGCCGCTCCGAAAAAAGCTCCGCTTTTTTCTTCGGGAGTAATTGCAATAATAACCGCCGCGCCGATTACAGCCGCTATAGCCACCCACAGTCCCGTTTTGCTTTTTCGGGTACTGCTTCTTTCAAAACCCGCCTCCTGCACCCGGCCCAGAAGCACGCGAGCCGGCTGATGAAATTGTTTTCTTAACGACAGCCATATTGCAATAAAAGACACAAGCAGCCCTCCACCGGCACCTGCAAAAAAGCTTGATTGCTCTGCTTGGAAATAAATTGCCGAACCTCCCACAGCCCCCTGCCACACGGTTCGCAGACCATAAATCATCGCCCCGGTGTACATCACCCCGGCTGCAACACCAACGACCGTACCGAGGACCGCTAATATGCCTCCCTCACACAATAAAAGTAACCTGATGAGCTTCGGAGAAAAACCCACCGCCAATAACATTCCGACCTGCCCACTTCTCCTTTCTACACCGAATATGAAAACAAGGCCCATCAAAATCAGCGCCGATGCAATAAGAAACATGCTAAGCCCTAAGAAGAGCTGCCCGAAATCAGTCGCCTCTTGCCCCGCTTTTATCCCTTGTGCACGAACCGGCTGAAAATAAAGACCTGCCGATGAAACGTCAATCGTTTTCAATATCCCTTCGGAAACATCCTCCTCGGACACTTTACCCGACTCATACCTTACGCCGGTTAAATTACCGAACCTGTTGCTCCACATCCTTTGCCCCGCCGACAAGGTAACAAAGGCCTTGGGCCTGCCCCTGTACTTCATCCAGTAGGCCTCGTCTTTGGGGCGTATCTTTTTTACATCAATGGGTATGCCCGGCTCCCAGTCGCGGCAATTGGTCTTATCCGCAAGACCCGGAAAATCAGGCATAAGCTCACCGTCGCCCGCCTCGTCCGTTTTTAATACATCCAACACCCGGAAGGTACTTGCTTTTTCCCGGAGTCTCCGGCCCGGACTCAGGACAAAATAGCTCAGCGAAATCTCATCGCCCGCCTTGGCTTTGATGTCGTCTGCGAGCCATTGGTTTATCATAATTTCATCATCACTCATACCTGCAGGGATAATGTTACTAAAATCGCCGGCTTGACCCACAGCCGTTACGAAAGAATAGGGTGTTGTATTGTCATTTAATCGTATTTCGTTTACGAAATATGTCAAAATACCAACTGCATCATCACTTACGTCCAACGCTGAGCGACTTAGCAAATCGTCGATAAATACCCGTCGGCTTGTTATCTCAATTGTTTTTTGGTCGTCCAGCCGTCGAACTTCCAATCCCACGTCGGATATCTTGCAGCATCTTTTTAAGGCCTCATTTGCACCCTCTGCTGTTAAACTATCTCGGTCTGCAGGTGGACTGACCAGGAGTACATTTGCGCCGTCCTGCTGTTGTGATTTCCCCTGAAGCCATCTTAGCGGTACAAATGCGTTCAGCGGTGCAGCATTATCTGCCGCAAGACTAAAGCCGCCGAACTGTGACTTGTCCGCAATACCCTTAACTTTCAGCCGAAAGGCAACAGACAAATCCGAAACCGGCGTCAGCGGTACATCACGCGGCATCAAACCCGGCTTACCGATTCGCAGGACTATCTCATCGCCCACCCCTGCTTTAAGCCTTTGGGCTAATGGTTCGTTCAGGCTCACACTGTCCTGAAGATTCCGTCCAAAAGCAGGGGTGGTTTCTGCCAGACTGTAAAACCGCCGGTCAACGCCGAGAACGTTAATCCGATTGACGCGCCTGGTCCCGTCGCTGTTGGTAATCAAACCCCGCAAATGAAGGACAGGTGCGACCTTTGCATTCAATTGCCCGGCCAAATTATCAGCCAGCCCGGCCCTGAAGAATCTGTTTTGCCCCGCCAGTGCCAGTTCAACATTGCCCAGCCTCACGGTTACAAGCCTTTTAAGACTGTAACGAACCGAATCACCTAAAAAAAGGGCGCCCGACAGTATCGCCGTCGCCGCCGCCACAGATGCAAGAATCCCTGCATTGGTTCGCCGATAAAAGAAAAGACTTGATTTGACCAGCCGTAGAAGGTTCATCAATCCTTTTTCCCGTCCACTAAAACCCCGTTATCCAACGAGAAAATTCTTTCCAGACGCCCGGCCAACTTAACCGAGTGAGTTACCACGACTAATGAAACTTCTTCTGTATGATTCAGTTCGATTAACAACTCGAATATATTGCGGGCGGCGGCTTCGTCGAGAGAGCCGGTCGGTTCGTCGGCCAACAGCAGCTTGGGCCTGTTAATTAAAGCACGTACTACAGCGACCCGTTGCCTCTGACCCCCGGAAAGCTCGCCGGGCCGATGTTTCGACCACTCTTTGAGTCCGACACGTTCCAACAGTTCGGCTGCTCTTTTAGCGGCCTCTTGACTCGAATAGGCCTGTTTGTCCGCAAGTGTCGGTATGAGTACATTTTCCATCACCGTGCATTGCGGCAGAAGGTGATGCAACTGAAAAACAAAGCCGATGTCTTTATTTCGTATCCTTGCAAGCTCATCCTCCCCCAGCCCCGCAAGGTCCTGTCCCTCAAACAGAACGGTACCCGATGTAGGATAATCGAGCGCCCCCATTATGTTAAGAAGCGTGCTCTTGCCGCTTCCCGAAGGCCCGACAACCGCAGCCGACTGACCTGTGCCTACATTAAAATTCACGCCTTTGAGGACAGCAAGTTTTTCGGCCCCGCCGCAGGATTCATAACTTTTGGCCACATCTATCAGCTCAAGCATCTTTGCTCCTTCTTATGACCGCCTGATTACTTGTTCATATATACGCACCATGTTTTGAGCGGTTTGTTTGATATCAAAGTTTTCTGTTACACCCCGTTTGCCTTCTGCGCCTAATTCGAGGGCGTATTCCGCGTCAAGAAAAAACGGTTTTAGTTTGTCCGCCAAAACCTTTGAACCGCCGGGCTCATACAATACTCCTCCCCCGGTCATTTCCAGTAATTCACTGAAAACGCCGATGTCAGGCTCAACAAAAGGAACACCCCCCGCCAGAGCTTCGAGCACATACAGTCCGTAGGCAACGGGTCTCTTCTCCGGAACCGACAGCACAGTTATTTTTCTGAAAAAATCGAGTCGCTCGTTCCTTTCAAAACCCGACCGGAACTCGACATCCCCGATAAAACCGCTTGCCTTGAGGCGCTGCTTTATCCTGCCGAGAAAGGCCTCATCGTTGCTTGTTTTACCGCCGGCGGCTATCAGCTTGATATTTTCTAACCCTTTGCTCTGTTTTAATGTGATGAACGCTTCGATGAGCGTGTCCAGACCCTTGTCGGGAGACATTCGCGAAAGAAAACCTATGGTAGGTATTTTCGGCCCGGACTTTCGCTCCTCGTAGCCTTCTAAGGGTATTCCCGTATAAACAACATGCACCCTGTCCGTACTAAGTTTGAGCCTTTTTTGCATAACGCCGGCATAATATCTGCTGACCGCGATAAATAAATCTATATCCTGAACACGCCTGGCCAGTACATCCCAGGCCTGTTTCGAATAAGGCTCCGCCAGCCCATCCAAAAATCCGTCTTCATCCTGAAGCAGGCACACAACGGGTACATTGAGTCTTTCTTTAATTCTTTTGGCCAGACCTGCAAGCAATGCGTTTGAAAGACAAACAACATCAGGCTTATTCTCCGACTGCTTTAGCCAGGTTATGAGCCTGTCCAATTCCTTTTCCTGCCTGCCGTCCTCACCCCGCAGCATCGACATCGTAGTCTCGCCAAGGTCTTTGGCACTGGTCATACCCGCCATTTTGCCGACCCACTCCAAAAGCCCCGGACGGTCAAACAACCAGTCGAGCCAGCGGGGTGTCTTACGGAAAAGCGAAAGTTTTTGCTGAAGATAGACATTAATCCCGCCAAAAAAAATCGGCGCATTGCTTGTCTTTGTGTCCTTGTCGGTCTGAAGCGGCAGATACATAGGTATCATCAACACGTCAAGGTCAAGCCGGCGCATTGACTGAACCAGTGAGGCGTCGCGCAGACAGTTCTCGCAATAAAAATTATCCCCCGAGCCTGGTGTAAGCTGTGCGATTTTCATATCCGTTTTCCCGCTTTTTTATTGGGCCGACCGAAATGCATAAACATAACCATCATCACAGCCGATGATAACTATACCATCTGCAATCGCAGCCGAAGAACTTACTGGCTGACCGATTTCATACGACCACACCTTGCTTCCGTCGGAAAGATTTATCAAATAAAGCCGCCCGTCTTCGGAACCGACAACCACTTTGTCACCGCAAATTACCGGGGAACTGTCAACCTCCGCCAGCGCCCCAAATGTCCAGTGCAACTTGCCGTCATCACAACCAACACAGTGAAGTTGATTATCACGGCCGCCAAAAACAACTGCTCTTTCACCAATTGCCGGTGAAGAAAAAAACGGCGAGTCCCGGCGGGTGTATTTCCACACAATTCGGCCGCTGTCAATATCAGCCCTTTGAAATACGCCGTCGTAGTTACCGATGTACACCTGCCCTTTCAGGATAGCTCCGGACGCGGCGATATACGCGCCACCGTCAATCTGCTTTATTCTCTTACCGTCTTTCAGGTTTATAATATGAATCTGTGCATCACAACCGCCGGCGACCACTTTGTCATCGCCGATAGCAGGTGTTCCGTTTATGTAGTTGTCTGTTTCATACTCCCACTCACCCAGGCCGGTCCTCGCGTCAACACAATATACCTTACCATCATAGCTCCCAAATATTAGCAGTATTTTGCCGTTGTCAACTCTTGTCCAGTTGGCAGAACCAAGAATCTGACCGCCCGTTTCGTATTTCCACTTCAACCCGCCGTCGGTCGCATCCAGCGCGTACATAAAGCCGTCCGATGAGCCAACAAATACTTTATCATCAACGACACACGGCGGCGCCTCAACCACATCACCTGTCTTGTAAGACCATATTTTGCCACCCGTGTACAAATCAAGTGCGTAAACACTTCCGTCGTTTGAGCCGATAAAAACCCTGCCGGAATCAATAGCCGCCGATGAATTCACTTCGTCGCCGGTCCTGAACTTCCAAGCAAGCCTCAGTGAATCGCCCAAAGCACCCGATGCCCGCCCCAAAAGCTCCCGGCTCCCACGAAAAACCGGCCAAACACTCGTCCCTGTAAATACCCCTTCCGCCAACGGTCGGTCCTGGGCGGCTGTTTGTTGACGGTTCATAACCACCCATACAGTCATCAACGCGAAAAGAAATACGCATATCGCCGCTAAAGCGGTAACTACCTGGTACGTTTTAGGCTTAATTTTCATAGCCGAACCTTACTCGATATTATGCACTCATAAAGGTAGCCCGTCCAGATAATAACAGATTAACCTTCTGCTGGCAAAAGGCGGATGTAGGCCGGCAGGTGACAACACACAAACAAACACAAGCAATTGACAGAAAAGGGGTTATAGAGCTAACGTTAGGGTTGACCCGTGTTTAATCCGGCTTAAATCGAATTATCAGCGTCGGCCGGTAGCTCTCAAATGGTTCGTATTCCCCTGAATAGAAACCCATAGAATCAATGACGGCGTCTCCATTAGTTGGCACCGTGAAGTAAACTCTTATTTGTGTCCTGCCGTCAAG
>Ga0180433_10000329_pt1 | contig 81857 bp, 77 predicted proteins | sample SS_ome_8_FD_132980 | JGI IMG/M metagenome (GOLD analysis project Ga0180433, IMG submission 132980) | Hypersaline lake sediment archaeal communities from the Salton Sea, California, USA - SS_1_D_1 metaG | ecosystem: Environmental > Aquatic > Non-marine Saline and Alkaline > Hypersaline >...
CTCTGCACGCCCTCGAGGGCGGGACTCCTTACAGGGAGGTACCCTCAGCGGACCGGCCTTGACTGGATACTGCGCCCGGAGCCTTCGCTCAAGAGCAGCGTTATCACGAAACTCGGCCAGACGCTGGCGCGGCTCGGCATCTCCGACGTGGGCATAGCGCCGGAGATAGACGGTATCTCTTTCGATGAGATTCTTATACCGGAAGCGCTTAAGAGAGCCGGTTACCGTACCGGCATGGTGGGGAAGTGGCACCTGGGTGACTTTACCCGGTTTCCGGAATTTTTCCCCACACGACACGGTTTCGATTATTACTATGGGGTCCCCTACGCCAACAGGATGACGCCCTTCCCCATCTATCACAATGAAAAATGCATCACAGCGCATCTCGAAGACAAATCCCGATTGACTGCACTGTATACGAAGGCTGCAATCGATTTCATCGACAGTTCCCGGGAAAAACCGTTTTTCCTGTATCTTGCACAGACATGGCCGCATGAACCGCTCGCTGCATCCAAAAAATTCAAGGGCAAATCCAGGGGCGGATTATACGGCGATGTTGTGGAAGAAATGGACTGGGGAATAGGTGAGCTGATGTCCTCTCTGCGCAGGAGGGGCCTCGACAGGAATACGCTGGTGCTGCTCTCCAGTGACAACGGCCCCATTCACAGCGGGAGCACGGCCGGGCTTCGCGGGGCCAAGGGGCAGAGCTTTGAGGGCGGATTCAGGGTGCCCTTTATCGCCAGCTGGCCGGGCAGAATTCCTGCCGGCACGGTATGCCGGGAGCCGGCAATGAATATCGATTTTTTCCCGACCCTCCTCCATCTTGCGGGTATCGGACTTCCCGAGGACCGTGTGATCGACGGAAAAAATATTATGGGGCTTATTACGGGCACAGAGGAAAAATCACCGCACGAAGCGCTCTACTTCTATCATCACAATGAGCTGGAAGGAGTGCGTGCAGGAAAATGGAAATATTTCAGGTATATCAATACCTATCAGTACCCCATGCCCATCGACAAGCCTCATACGCTCCTGGGTAAAATTGCACGGGGAAAGGCCGGCAGCTGGCCCCTGCTGTACGACATGGAGATCGATCCCAATGAAAGCTACAATGTTATAGATACCTATCCGGAGATCGGACAAGAAATGCTGGCGACAATGGAAAAGTGGGAAAAGGAGATGCGCAGGAATCCCCGGGGGTGGCGGTAAGCAAGTGTAAATACAATTGATAATTTGCAGGCTCAGTATGAATTTATAATACAAAATCTGGAATTAAAAGGAACAACAGATAAAAATACCTTTTACTCGGAGTACTCGAAGGTATTGATGATATCGAGAGAGACATCATCGAATCCCGCATCGATAATCTTCTTTAAAGAAGAGTCGTCATTGCCGTAAATGATATCCTGCTATCCGCTGTTCCAGGACTTCACCTTGCAATTCCCCGGCCAGTCGGGATTCTCCTCCCGCCGATCGGGCTGAGCCGGCACCCTGATACCGGGATGTACTCTCCTGTTCATTCCACTCTTTTCCGTTTTTTTATTGCAATCACAAATCGATTATGCATTATATCATCAATAGTAAAAAACCTGTCTTTCGCTGTGCGATTAAAGATGAGCTATGAATACCGGAGAGTTTTTGAACCGTGTGGAAGTCTATTTAAAGGAAAATAACTTTCAGATCGACAGAAACAAACGCTTCGCCGATCCCCGCTTCAGCGCCGACATATATGCTTCCAGAAAGTTCAAGAAATCCGTATTCTCATCGATAGATTATCTTTTTATCCATGACCTGAGCAGTGAGTCGAAGAGGAACAGAGAGCACCTTGCGGATCTTCATGAGAAGGCACGAACCTATGTGAATTCGCTATTCAAGTTGCCCAGATACCTGCGATGGAAGATCCCCAATATCATTACCGCTGCAGTATCGGCTGGTGATTTCTCCAATGACATGGTTGAATACGTACGAGAGAGCACCTTTTCTATTATCGGTGGCGAAAAACACTCCTTATATCTTGTAGATCTGGCGGGCAACATCGTAATCTCACAGATATTGGAAGAAATCGAAGGATTCACCTTTAACGTGATCAATCCCGTCAATCGGGCCTATCATATGGTCAGGGAGATGCATCGATACGCTGCAGGCCTGGATTAAAATGGGGGGAATTCAGGAAAATCATTTATTTTCGCCGACACTTTGTTCTCGAATGTACTGAAACAATTTCCTCTCTCCTGCCATACATAACTGAATGATCAGCGGAGAGGCCGCTCTTTATAGAATCCATATGAGATCCATGCCGAATAATGTATACAGGGCGATGATGGCGATCATCACAGCAAAGGAGATCATATTTGCACGGTCACCGGGAAATTCAATGAAGTAGTGAACACGTGCAGGCATGAAAAGGGCAAGCCGACGAAAAGAATCCCGGGATTCTCAAGGAGATCAAATAAAAAAATGCGGAGAGCACGGTAAACGCATCAAAGAGAATATAGGACGGCGGGTGCCTGAACCTGTACGGAACCTTCCCTATGCGTTCTTAATATTTAGAGTACAGAATTATATATTAGCACTATAGAGTTAAAGAAAATTCCACAATCCAGTACACCGCTTGAAAATCCGGAGAGATGAACAGATCAGCAAAGCGCAATCCCTCAGGGAAGCAGCCTGCGGAACATCTCCTCACACTGTTCCCGGTTCATGAGCTTCGGAACCGGATACATGGGATTGGCTTCTTTCATGGCACGTTGCGCAAGCAGCGGAATGTCCTTCTCCTTGAGCTCCTTAATACTGGTGGGTATTCGCATCTTTTTGTTCATCGATTTTACCCACTCGATGAACTTCTCTGACAATTCCGCATCCGGTTCTCCCTTCTTGCCGATGCCGGATACAATCGCAAGCCGGGCGAGCTTGCCTTCGATAGACTTTCCGTAATACTCCAGAATAAAGGGAAGAATCACGGCATTTGCCAGCCCGTGTGCAATACCGTACATCCCTCCCAGATTATGGGCCATCGCGTGAACGTAGCCGATCGATGCCCTGGTAAAAGCAACGCCTGCGTAATATGCGGCAAGGAGCATATTATTTCGCCGATCCAGATCCGAGCCTTTCTTGTACACCTTATCGAGATTCTCATAAATAATCTTCGTTGCCTTTTCCGCGTATTCATTGGTAAACCTGGTACCGCTTGTCCCGATATACGCCTCAACAGCGTGCGTCAGGGCATCCATGCCGGTCGTTGCGGTGATGTCCGGCGGCAGCTTCAGGGTGAGCTCGGGATCGAGAACAGCATAGTGCGGAACAATTCGCAAATCGAGTATGGCAAATTTTTCATGTGTCTCAGGATCAGAAATAACAGCGGCAAGCGTTGTTTCGGATCCGGTCCCGGCGGTGGTCGGTATCGCAAAGAGCGGGGGCAGCTTCTTCAAAATCTTGAAAAGCCCCTTCATTTTTTTAACCGCAAGCCCTGGCCTGACAGCCCTGGCCCCGATTATTTTGGCGCAGTCCATCGGCGATCCGCCCCCGAAGGCGATGATACCCCTGCATCCATTTGACCGATATAACTTGAGACCGTCTTCAATGTTCTGAATCGTCGGATTCGGCTGAACGTCGTCAAAAACGTTGTATTCGATTCCACTGTCCTTCAGGGCTTTTATTAATCCCTTCAGAAGTCCCAGCTTCATCAGCACCTTATCCGTTACTATCAACACATTATTCAGTCCCTGAGATTTTACAACTTCCGGGAGTCGCTTCAGGCTGCCCGCCCCGGTTATCAATTCCGGTATGCGGATCCGCAAAAAGAGCTGGCTGAACTGAAGCCCCGCCTGGAAAATCCGGTAATAGATTTTTTTTAATGTCCAGATCATTTCATCTCTCCGTCTCGAATTGTATATGTGAAAAATACCGATACGACTGGTAGATTGAGATACGGGATTCTCCTCCTGTCAAGAAAATTCTTTGAAAGGCGCTCTCTTCATGCAGTTTGCGGGTTTCAATACTTTTTAGGATCTCGGAGCCGCAGAGTGACAGACCGGTTTGCCGTTGCACAATTCCGTTAATACGGCGAAAAGGCAATACCGCTCACCCGGGCGGCTCTCTTTATACTGGAACTCAATATAAAGCCTGCAGGGAAGCGCCAGGACAGTTACAGCGGGAATTAAAACAGATAATAACAGAACACCGCGCAAGCGCTATATTGCGGTTGCAGGCCGTCTGAATCTGGAACAACTCACCTTAAATTTCGATACGTTTTAACGCTTATTCTTCAACATCACTCGAAGTACTCGAAGGCGTCGATTATGTCGAGATAGACGCCGTCGAATCCCGCATCGATGATCTTCTTCATATATGAGCTGTCATTCCCGTAAATGATCTCCTGCCAGCCGCTCTTCCAGTACTGCACCTTGTAATTCCCCTCCCAGTCGGGATTCTCCTCTTCGATCCAGGAGGGCGGGTCCGAATCCCAGGAGGGATCCCAGTAATAGCGGTAGTCCTCGGCCTCGCCGATGCTCATGTAGGCGATGACGAGCCGAGATCCACCACCATGTTTTGTTTTCAATGAGTTTATCTCACCAGAGGTTAGTGCAACTTCATCATAAAACAGGTCTATTATGACTATGTCATAATCTGTTGCCTGAACCGCACCTAAAAAAGTAGCCTTATCAGCAAATGCAGGTGGATCAGGATTGATGAGATAGAGAAAGTTCTTGGCTGCCGAGAGAGAAATTATACTATTCGTATCACTATTATATATGCTACCGGGAAGGGTGTCCAGCTCCCTGCTGGGAGCGGCAAAGGAGATGTAGCCCTTCGCATTATTCCAGTTATTGGAATTAGTCACATATGAAGCTGTCCAGCAGTAATCGGTGACCAGCGCCTCCACGCCGTAGCTCTCGGCGATATCCAGGAAGGAGATCATGTAATCCCTCTCGTCGGCCGGTGTTGCCTCATCATCATTATCGTATCCGTAGAAGAGATCCTCGCGGCCGACACCGTCGATGGCGTCAAGGTAATCTTCATCGGGCTCGCCGTCCTCCTCCCCGTCCAGGGTGATGAGCTCCTGCCCGTTCTGCGGGATGACGATGAAATTCGGGTCGATATCCTTCGCATATTCGCTTATCGCCTGCACGAAGTTCCGCATATCCTGCCGGTAGTCCCGGTCGGATCCCGAATCATCTTTACAGCTGAAAATCATAAAAAGTGACGCCATTAATACCATTATTACAAGCTTTCCGCATTTCATATCGAAATACCCTCTCTTGAGATGGTGATAATCGGTGATCTGTGCGAGATTAGTAGAAAAGTGAAGTATCAGTAGAATAAAAATATGCTATTAATCTTACAATTCCGCTTCAACAGGCCGGATTATGAATAGTGTGAATTCATTTGAGCCATCATTCACGATGTCTCTTTCATGGCAACATTTATTCTCACTTTATGAAAAAAGTAAGAGCTTTTTTTAAAAAAAGTCTCCGTTTCACCGAAAAAAATAAAATTAATGCTTGAAATTATGTCCCATGAAGAGAGTATTATTGCACAGAGAGAGAAGCTATCACTTCTCCCGAAATGACCGATTACCTACATCTCATCGTTGACCTGACGAAAGTGGCGCCATAAGCGGCTCGAAGACACCATGAAATTTGTCCACCTGCACAACCACTCAGACTATTCAATCCTCGACGGCGCCATACCTATCGACAGGCTCGTCGAGCGGGCGGTTGCCCTGAAGATGCCGGCCGTGGCGCTTACCGATCACGGGAATATGTTCGGCGCAATAGAGTTCTATCAGAAGGCGATTTCCCGGGGAATTACTCCCATCATCGGTCAGGAATTCTACGTCGCTCCCGGTTCGCGATTTGACCGGGATCCGCGGAGCACGGACAAGGAGAGCGCATATCATCTCGTCCTCCTGGCAAAGAGCAATCAGGGATACAAAAATCTCGTAAAACTATCATCCATCGGCTACCTGGAGGGCTTCTACTATAAGCCGCGGATAGATCTCGATGTTCTCGAAAAGCATCACGAGGGATTGATTGCCAGCTCCGCCTGTCTGGCCGGCGAGATCCCGGTACATATACTGAAGGGGAATATCGAGAAGGCGCATCAGACGGCGGGTCGATTCAAGGAGATATTCGGAAGGGATCACTTCTATCTCGAGATGCAGGATCACGGCCTGCCGGAGCAGAAGCGGGTGAACAGCGAGCTCGTGAAGATCGCCTCGGCGCTGGACATCCCGTTAATCGCAACCAACGACTGCCACTATCTCACCAGGGATGATGCCCGTTCACACGAGATCCTGCTCTGCATTCAGACCGGGAAAACGCTGGATGACCAGAAGAGGATGCGATTCCCCAACGATCAGTTCTACTTTAAAACGCAGGAGGAGATGTACTCCCTCTTTCCGGACTATCCCGATGCGCTGTACAACACCCTCGCCATCTCTGAAATGATTGATCTGGAACTGAACCTGGGGAATACCATACTCCCTCACTTCGAAGTTCCCGAAAAGTACACCCTGGACTCCTATCTCAAGCACCTCGTCTATGAAGGCGCCCGAGCGCGATATACAAACGATATCCCCGATGAAGTCATCAGCCGTATCGAGCATGAGTTGAAAACAATCTCGGAAATGAACTTCTCGGGATACTTCCTCATCGTCTGGGATTTTATCCGCTTTGCAAAACAACACGCTATTCCCGTCGGTCCGGGAAGAGGCTCTGCGGCCGGTTCAATGGTGTCATATTGCCTCGGCATTACGAATCTCGATCCCCTCAAATACGATCTCCTCTTCGAGCGATTTCTCAATCCCGACAGGAATGAAATGCCCGATATGGATATCGATTTCTGCGCCAACCGCCGGGAAGAGGTTATCGACTATGTCAAGAGCAAATACGGCGAGGACCATGTCAGTCAGATAATCACCTTCAATAAGATGAAAGCGAAGGCGGTCATCAAGGATGTCGCCCGGGTTCTGAACATCCCCTTCAATGAAGCAAATCAGATCAGCAAACTGATCACCGAAGATTCACTCAAAGAGGTGCTGGAATCAAACGAAGAATTCAAGAGCATATACAAGGGGAGCAAGAAGGGGGAAATGCTGGTGGACATCTCCCTGACGCTCGAGGGTCTCGTCCGATCTGCGGGAAAGCATGCAGCCGGAGTGGTCATATCGAGAGAGCCCCTGACCGAATACGTTCCCCTCTATCGGGACGCGAAGGACGGCTCCGTCTCAACACAGTTCGAGAAGGGGGATCTTGAAGCCACGGGGCTGGTGAAGATGGATTTCCTCGGCCTCAAGAACCTGAGCATCATCGACAGCTGCCTGAAGCTGATTGCGTCGCGGGGGGAACAGATCGATATCGAATCAATTCCCCTCGACGATGAAGAAACCTTCCAACTGCTGCAGAATGCCAACACCCTGGGCGTGTTTCAGCTTGAAAGTACCGGAATGCAGAACATTTTACGTAAGCTGCAGCCGACCCGTTTCGAGGATATTATCGCAATAAATGCCCTGTACCGTCCGGGGCCGCTCGACTCGGGCATGGTCGACGACTACATCGCCAGGAAGAGAAATCCGGAAAAGATCTCCTATCCCCATCCGAAATGCGAGCCCATTCTCAAGGACACCCTGGGAGTGATCGTCTATCAGGAACAGGTTATGCTCATCTCGCAGGAGCTGGCGGGATTCACCCTGCCGGAAGCGGATAAGCTGAGAAAAGCCATGGGGAAGAAGCGGCCGGAGCTCATACAGGAGATGGAGGAAAAGTTCATTCGTGGAGCGCAGAACAATAAAATCGACACCGGCATTGCGCGGGATATCTTCGATCTGATCAGCAAGTTCGGCAGGTACGGGTTCAACAAATCCCACTCCGCCGCATACGCGCTCGTCTCCTATCAGACCGCCTACCTGAAAGCGCGCTATCCGCTCGAATACATGACCGCCCTCCTCTCAGCCCAGCCCGATAAGCAAGAGGATATCATCAAATACACCAATGACTGCAAATCCAACAACATCGAGGTGCTCCCTCCGGATTGCAGCTTCGGTGAGTTTAACTTCACCATTGAAGGGGAAGCCATCCGGTTTGGTCTCGGCGCCATCAAGGGCATCGGTGAAAAGGCTATCGAATCGATCATCACCGCGAGAAAGAGTGTAAACGGCTTCTCCTCACTGGAATCCTTCCTCGAAAATATGGATCTCTTCACCGTGAACAGGGGGGCACTGGAATCGCTGATAAAGGCGGGTGCGCTGGACTCGCTGCATGCGAACCGGGCGCAGCTCTTTCACTCCCTCGACCTTCTCATCGAAACGGCAAAGCGGCTCAACAGCGATAGATTAACCGGACAGGGAAGCCTCTTCGGCACCGATCAGTCCGAGAGCGGCGGAATGAATATCGCCCTCGATCTCCCCCCCCTCAAGGAGTGGAACGACAATGAGAAGCTGAAGAACGAAAAGGAGGTTCTCGGGATCTATATTTCCGGCCATCCGCTCGCACGATACGAAAGCGAAATCAGAAAATTCTCGAGCACCTCAATCGCCCGTATTACGGAACGAGAGTCACGGAACAGCGTCTCGATTGTCGGTATTGTTACCAATCTCGCCCGGAAGATCTCAAAAGGCGGGAAGCCTTTCGCCACCTCGCTCATCGAAGACCTCGATGGGACCATTGAAGCTGTTTTCTTCCCCCGGGTGTTCTCCCAGTCGGAAAGCATCATAAGCTCCGAAGAGCCCATTATGGTTACGGGGAGCATTGAGACCGAGGGGAACAAGGCGAAACGGATACTGGTGAATGAGGTTAAATCGCTTGACGAATTGAGAAAAGAATCAATTACCGCCATCCACATAAAGCTCAATCTCATCGGCGTCGATGAGCAGATACTGCAGAACCTGAAGAATATCATCTCCCGAAACAGGGGCTCCTGCCAGGTTTTCTTTCACCTTGCAGAAAAAAATGAGGGAGAGAAGATTATTCGAGCGCACCCGAGCTTCAATATAGCTCCCTCTGATGAGCTGCTGAAAGAGCTGTCCCGGATAGTGGGGAAAGATTCAATTCGATACTCGGTGAAGTACTGTTCCAACTGATGACCGCTACGACCAAACAGCTCGCCGTGCTTGCAGGAGACGGCACGCTCCCGTCGATCCTCGTCAATCGGCTCACCGAATTAAAGCTGCTCTCCCTTCTCATTGTCCTCCAGGGGAATGCCGATCGATTCAAATTCCCGAAAGAGATGACGTTCGAAATGGCTCCGGGGGCGGTTGCCGCCATTCTTGAGCTCCTGGAGAAAAATGGAATCGAAGAGATCATCATGATCGGTAAAATCGATAAACGAGCTTTTGTGGCGCGGGAGCAGTTCGACGACCATGCCCGGGAGCTCGTAAAGAGGCTCAATGACGGGAAGGATCTCAACATATTCCACCTTGTGCTCGCCGAGTTGAACCGAATCGGCATTGAAATAATTCCGCAGGATCGGTATCTCGCCACCCTGCTCCTTCCGGAGGGTGTTCTGACGGATCGAATTCTCACCGAAGAGGAGCGTGCGGACGTTATCTTCGGGATGGACCTTGCAAAAAAAACAGCGACACTGGACATCGGCCAGACGGTCATTGTCAAGAACGGGACCATTCTCGCCGTTGAGGCAATCGAGGGAACCGACGAGGCAATCAAGAGAGGGGGACAGTACGGAAACGGGGGGGCTGTGGTGTGCAAGGCGGCACGCGAGAACCAGGATCCGAGATTCGACATCCCGACCATCGGTGTCACAACAATTGAAACGATGTCCCGGCACGGCTGCGCGGTTCTTGCGGGAGAAGCGGGGAAGATATTCATCGCCGATAGAGAAGCGGTGCTCCAGGCCGCCAACCGAAGGGGTATTGCCATAATGGGGGTGTGATGCCATGAAGGACGAGATCTTCATCCTCGCCGGCGAGGCAAGCGGCGACCTCCACGGCGCCATGCTCGTGAAGCACATAACCGGCATCTCCCCCGGCTATACCTTCTGCGGCATCGGGGGGAGCGAGCTCAGAAGAGAGGGAGTGCACCTCCTCCATGATTATGCCGACTTTACCGCGATGGGCATTGTTGAGCCGCTCCTCAAAATCAGATTCTATGCCAGGGAGCTCAGGGAGATACCCGCACTCATTCGCGGCAGGGGCATCTCAACGGCCATCCTCATCGACTTCCCCGGCTTTAATCTCAGACTTGCCAGAAAGCTCGCAGAACAACAGGTCAGGGTCCTCTACTACATTTCACCGCAGATATGGGCATGGCATTATGCACGGATTCGGCAGATAAAAAAATACGTTTACGCCATAATCGTCTTCTATCCCTTCGAAGAGGGTATGTATCGAAACGCGGGCGTCAGAGCGCACTTCCTCGGAAACCCCCTCGTTGACATCGTTCAACAGCGGCTGGCGAGCGCCGGACCGCTGAATGACACGCTCGCAAAACCGGTTATCGCACTGCTTCCGGGTTCGAGAATCTCAGAGGCGAAGCTGCATCTCGATCCGATGCTCGGCGCTGCGAAACTCCTCTGGAAGCGTTACGGCGGCACCATTCTGGTTCCCGTGCTGAGCGGCACCACCGGCGACTTCATCCGCGATCGTGTCCGGAAGGTCCGTTCGACCGGAGTCGATATACGAATACTCTTTGACAATACCTACCGCGCTATCGAAAGAGCCGACCTGCTCATTACCTCTTCAGGGACAGCAACGCTGGAGGCTGCGATACTGGAAAAGCCGATGATTGTCATTTACCGGGTGGGGATTCTCTTCGAGCTCCTGGCGCGGATATTCGTCAAGGTGGAGAACATATCTCTGGTCAATATAGTAGCCGGAAAGCAGATCTGCCCGGAGCTTCTCCAGAGAGCAGCCAGTGCTCAGAGGATATTTCATGAGGCGAGCACCCTGCTCGACAATCCGGAAATCACCGGGAAGATGATAACAGAAATACGCATGGTAAAAAGGAAACTGGGTGATCCCGGAGCAATGGAGCGTATTGCCAGAAAAGTCGTATCACTCATCGGGGAGGAAGAACCGTACCCACAGCAGAAAACAGAGCGGATGTAAGCAATGGGGAAAAATGAGATAAGAAGCTGCATTGTGTGCCGGGAAACGGAATTGAAAAAGGTTTTTCAGAAGAGCTCCCCCTTCGGCGAGATCTTCCAGCTCGTCCAGTGCAAAAACTGCGGTTTGCAGTTCGTTCATCCTCAACCATCAGAAGATGAGATCCGGAAGTATTATCAGAAACACTACTTTCTTCAGCGTACCGATCGCGGATACAATAATTACTTCTCTCCGGCAATGAAGAGAGAAATCGAAAGAATAATTCAGCTCAACCTGAAGGATCTCGGCTTTGCTGACTACGAACAGCGCCTCGGCACGGAGCGCCGTGCTCTCGATATCGGGTGTGCAGCGGGGTACTTCGTCAATTTCATGAGCGAGCGAGGATGGGGTGCCGCTGGCATCGACATCTCCCCCGAATGCGTCCGCTTCGCACAGGAGGTTCTGAAAAAAAACGTTATTCGCGGCGATTATCTGAGCAACACCTATCATCACAAATTTCATCTCATTACGCTCTGGGCAACGATAGAGCATCTGCATCATCCCGACAGGGTCGTGAAAAAAATGTATGATGATCTCGAGGAAAAAGGCATGCTCTATCTGACCACCTGCCGTATCGGCGGCGTCAACTTTATGAAACTATTCGGCAAGCAGTGGCGATTCTACAACCTTCCGGAACACCTCTATTTTTTTTCATATCCGACGATGAAGCTCCTCCTCGAGCAGTTCGGATTCACCGTCGTGAAGTATGTTACCTATGGCAGCGGGCTCGGGAAAGGCGGATCTGCTCTCAGAAGGAGTGCCGACTTCCTCGCCAGACGATGCGGCATGGGCGACATGATGCTCATAGCAGCCCGAAAAGGCAGTCCCTGAAGGAGATGAAAGGAGCACATCCCGCTCCCCGTTTTTTTGTGGCCTTTTTACAGAAGTTTTTGCACCATTACTGTACGGAGTGGAAACACAATTCCCTTTTTTACAGGGCGATAGTCTGACCGCGTACAAATCCGTGTCAGGAAGGCGAAGCGGGCGAAGCGATAGATCGAAGAGAAAACGTAGAGCATGATCGTTATCATATAAACGGCATTACGAGTCTCGCTCACGAGTAGAGAGGAGGAACAATGGACATTGTTCAGAGGATTGCCGAGGTACGAGAACGGATCACTGCCGCGAAAAGGGCAGGAAAGACAATCGGGTTTGTTCCCACGATGGGATACCTCCACGAGGGGCATCTCAGCCTGGTTTCACTATCGAAGCAAGAGACCGATTATCAGGTCATGAGCATATTCGTCAACCGGATTCAGTTTAACGACCCCAGAGACTTTGAAACCTATCCCTCCGACCTTCAGCGTGATTTCATTCTTGCTGAAGAACATGGTGTTGATCTCATGTTCGTACCCACCGATACGGAGATGTACCGCGAGCATCTCACCTCCGTCGATGTGGAAAAAATCACCGATCATCTCTGCGGGAGCTCCCGTCCCGGTCACTTCAGGGGCGTTTTCACCGTTGTCTCCAAGCTCTTCAATATCATCTCTCCCGACGTATCCGTATTCGGGCAGAAGGACATTCAGCAGGCGATCAGCATCAAGAAGATGGTGCTCGATCTGAATTTTCCCGTCAGAATCATCATCGCCCCCACCATACGTGAGGAGGATGGGCTCGCCCTGAGCTCACGGAACAAGCACCTTACGGCCGAAGAGCGCCATCGGGCACTCGTTATATCGCAGAGCCTGAAAGAAGCAGAGCACCTTATCCATGCAGGCGAGGCAGTGGGCGACGTCATCCGTGCTGCGATGAGAACCATTCTGGAGTCAGGAGAACCGGATCACATTGACTACATCACGCTGGTGAATTATGCCGATCTCCAGCCGATTGAGAAACTCACTCACCGGTGCATCATCGCAGTAGCTGCGTTTTTCGGAAAAACGAGGCTGATAGATAATATGATCATCGAGAAAACCGAAGGAGGTTATCGGTGCATGTACTGAAAAAGAGTATTGCCATCATTACCGTTCCCCTGTTGATATATTCATGCAAGCCGCGGGGTGCGCTCACCCCTGAAGATGCCTTTATGATGCTCCGGGAAGCATACAGCCGCAACGACAGCACAGCCATCGAGAATCTCCTCTCCCGAAGGAGCAGGGAAAAGGTTGAAACGATTATCACGGTAATATCGCAGATGGATGACGTCCGGTTGAGAACGCTTGCCATGCGATTCGGTGTGACCGTTGACCGTCTCCGGGATATGACCGTCAGGGATTTCCTCTCGCTGGAGCTCATGCTCGGCAAGAAAATCGGGGAGGATACTCTCGCCGATCTCACCCGCTACGAAATTATCGGGAAAGACGTAAAGGGAAACAGAGCGGTACTCAGGACGGAGAATGGAATGGAGATCATTTTCGTCAAGGAGGGGCCGTACTGGAAACTCGATCTCGAGGATTACTGAGGTACGATATTATCTCTTGTACGAGAGGAGGAGATCCTCTGCCTTCTTGTACTCACCCTTGAAGATATAGAGCATACTCAGCTTCGTATACTCCTGGAGCGACGGCTTCCCCGTCATCATCACCTCTTCCATTTCCTGTATGGTCGCCTCGAGATCTCCGATTTCACGCAGCTTATATTCATAGGTGAGGGTTTTCAGATAGCGCTTAAACTTCCCATACCGGGGGCTCGATTCCAGTGCAATCTGAAGATGTTCTACCGCTTCATCGAATCTGCCGAGATGATAGTAGCAGAACCCGTAGTACTTGTTCAGGAATATCTTATCATCGGTGATATCCCGTATATTGTCGAGATAGGTCAAGGTCGCATCATACCGCTTCCACTCATAGTTGATATAGGAGAGGAGATAATTGCTCTTGAGATGGCGCCTGTCGATGGAAATCACCTTGACGAGATACTGCTCTGCCATGGAGAGATCCTGCAGGTTAAAGTAGGTCATGCCCGTATAGAAGTTCCCTTCGAGGAAATCGGATTCCAGCATGATGCATTCAATGAAATATTTCAGGGCTGTTTGATAATCACGCCGGTTATAATATTCCACGCCGAGGTTGAGGAGTATCTTATAGTGACGCTCAATATCGAGCGCCTGCATGTACATGGAAATCGCATGAGAAGAATCACCCAGCTGCGAATAAATCTCACCGATGTTGTTATACGCTTCTATGAATTTCGGGTAAATATCAATTGCCCTGCGATAGGCATTGAGAGCATCGTAGTATTCACCCCTGCTGGTGAGAGTAAGCGCGCTATTATAAAGCGAAACCGCTTCTGTTGAAACAATAGTTGTTTTCATAACAAAACCTCTCTGTGCTCATCACCAAATGAGACTCCAGGTATCCCCTCCGCGTCAACCGCGGGAAGCGCTGTAAATCTCCCTCTACTCTTTATATCGGTTTAATGGAGAGGTCATTTAATCAATAAACTACTCCCCGGCAATCTGCCGGCGATAGGGCCTCTTCGATACCTGCAACAGTACATCAACTCGTCTGCACGCTCACCCTCTTGCCGGAGGCAATGGAAACAGTTTCGACCTTCTTCGACCGGTAGTACAATCGGATCTTCTGGTCCTTAAAGCGATATTCAAAGAGATCATTATCAACCTGATAATACCATACCGTTTCCCCGTTGTCCGTGCGCACTTTGAGAAGATAGTATTCGTCCTTCTCATCGACAAAAATCAGATACAGGAAACCGCCGTAGAGCACCTGCATGAAGGAGAGCCCGGGGATAAACCAGCCCGCCTTGCCGGTCTCCTTGTACACTGCCAGAAACTTGCCGCTCTTCTCGCCCGATTCGCCGGAGACATAGAATTTCTCATTATCCTCAACAATACTAACAATCGAGTGTATCTCGGCAACCTTCTTCGCCCACAGTTTTTTACCGTCATTTTTCGCCCGACAGAGGAGAATCGACTTGACCGGATCATAAACGAGCTTCCTGTTTCTCATTTCAAAGATCTGGCTGTAGGTGCTCTCACCCATCGAGATTACATCCGGAAAGTTGCAATCCGCTCTCCGACTCGCACCTTCCGACCCGCCTCAATCGATTCGAATTGTATCCTGTCCTCCTGGAAGAGAACGATGACCGTTGAACCGATATGAAAGATGCCGAGCTCCTCTCCCTTCTCGACTGCGGGCCTGCTCCCTTCGGGATAGAAATGCTCCCGCCGACGGCGAAACGTCTTGTTGGTGACTATATCGGCATAACTCAGGGTGATTCTCCCCACATTCATCGCTCCCACCTTGGTAACCGCGACCAGTCCCCACTCCGTCTCGAGGTAGCTGATCACCCGCTCGTTTACCGTATAGAGCCTCTTCAAGCCCCGAACCATAAAATCCTGGACGGTGAAGAGCTTCCCGGGAACCGACAGGTACCCCGTGATGCTCCCCGTCACCGGAGCGTGGATGCGGTGATAATCACCCGGAGAGAGGTAGATGGTGATAAACGAACCGTTCACAAAATGCCGATGCATATCGGAGGGAACAAGCCCGGAGAGGGTATATTCTATACCCTTTGCCTGCAGGATTCGATCATCGTCAATCCTGCCAAGCTGATCCACTTTTCCGTCAACAGGCGCAACAATAGAATCTCTCCCGCTGTCGACAGCATGCACACCATCTTTCAATTTTCTGGTAAAGAAGTGATTGAAAGACCTGAAGCCGTTTTCCGGATATGCTATCTCCTCTCTGTGTACATGATACTTGTCACAGTAGACGGCGATTACCTTATTGAGTATCCATGCGGGAAGCGGAATCCTGCTCATATAACCGACCAGTCGGGAGATGAATCCTTTCGGAAGGATTCTGAACAGTAATATCGTACCCCTTTTTTTGCTCATTGTCATTTCCACTACTATTTTCAAGGTATAAATACGATAAGAATTTTCAAATAAATTGAGCCATTTCTGAAATTCTTTGTTATTATTTATCTTTCATTTTCACGAAAAAGGGGAAAGGTCAAGCATTAAAATCTCACCTCAACACCGAGATAGGGAAGGAGGGGGAGGTCCCGAACATTCTTGGGATTTTCCCAGGAGTAAGGCTCACGCTGGTCAAACTCCTTGTCATAGATATTGGGGCTATTGTAGGCGTTTAACACCTCGAGGTAGATGTCCCACTTTGCCCCGAACCAGTCCGTAAAGAAATCGACGCGAATATCGAGCTTATGATAATCGGGCATCCGATCCTTATTATACCGTTCCGAGTACACCGGCACATACTCATTCTTGGTCGGGTGCGGATAAGAATCGACGATCTTCGTATAGGGCAGACCGGTTGCATAGCGCCACTTAATCCCGACCTGAAGCCAGGGGAGAATTTTATAGCTCGCAATGAGATTTATGATATGTGTCCGGTCATAATCGAAGTAATATTCACCCTTCTCATCGTGGTCATCCCTTTTAGAAACGGAATATCCGTAGCTGAACCAGCCAAAGAAGCCATCAGCTAACTCACGGCGCAGGAGCACCTCTCCGCCGTAAACACTTCCCGTTCCGGTATCGTTGAAGGTCTCATTATCACCGCCGGTGACGATGAGATCCCAGAGATTCTTGTAGTATCCTTCGATAGTCACTGTTGTATGCTCGGTGACATCGATCTCGTATCCGAGGACATAGTGTATCGCTTTCTGCGTATCGAGATCGGGATTGCCAAAATCCTTGTTGGTAAAGTAGAGATCCTGCGCCTGCTGGAACAAACCCACGGCGCCGGAGATTCTATTTTGCTTGTTCAGTGATATCTCGAGGGAGGTTCTCGGGCTCACGTATGAGAAGCTGTTCACATCCCGATGCACATCGTACCGCACTCCCAGCACCCATTTTACCGGCAGCAGGGTCAGCGTTGTCTGACCGTATCCTGAATAGTGATGATAGTCGAGATCATCGAGCACAAAATCCACGATGGTGAAATCATCGGGAAAGATTGGGTTCTCGGGAGCGCCGGGATTGAGCACGGGCACCACACCATCGATATTCAATCGTGCGTAAACGTACTCAATTCCCACATCGATATCGAAATATTCTGATATATTCAGGGTAATGTCTTCACGGCTCAGGATGCCGGTCACCTTCGGGTCAACATTCACATACTCTCCGAAGAAAACACGTTCCTCCTGCTGAACTGCCCCGATCTTCAATCTGGAAAAAAACCTCTTTGACGGGACATATCTCCAGGTAAACCCCTGACTGTGGGAGATAATCGAGTAACCGAACTTCCGGTTTTCGAAATCCACATCCTCGCCTTCATTTATGGTCAACCCGATCTTATCACCGGAGCCGAAGCTCAGGAGCTCAATATAGTTCTTCTTTGAAAAATAGTACCCCAGCTTACCCTGATAATCCCAGAAATAGGGGAGTATGGTAACATCAATTTCCTCCATGCTGCCGATGAACCGTTCAGCATAGAGGTCGAAATAGCTCCTCCGGCCGGAGAGGAGCACATAGCCGTTATCGGTGAAGGGCGTTTCCAGCACGAAATCAGCGGTGAGGAGGTTTACGTTCACCTTTCCGCCCCAGGTGGGCTCCTCCTTCTCACGGGAGGTTATATCGAGTATCGATCCGATTGCCTCACCGTATTCAACGGGAAAACCCCCGCTGTAAAAATCAATGGTATCGATAATATCGGAATTGATAACCGAAACGAATCCGCCGAAGTGATAGGCATTAACCAGCCAGAACTTGTCAAAAAGAATCAGGTTGTCGTAGGGGCCATTCCCCCGAACGAACAGCTCACCTGAAACATCGTTTCCGGTGGCCACTCCCGGAAGCGACTGTATGGAACGCATAATATCACCAGTCGTGCCGGGTACCCGCTTGATCTCGCTTCGCTTGATGGTTCGCCTGCTAACCCGCGGCTTATCCTTTCGCGCTTTGACAACAATCTCATTTGCGTCAACCAGCCGTGGCGAGAGGTATATCTTAATGAACTTCTCGCGGGTTGCAGCAAAAGTCATCTTCTTGCTCTGATAGCCCGAAAGGGAGACGTAGAGGGAGTATTGCTTCCCCTCCGCCACCGAGAGGGAAAAACGCCCCGCTTCATCGGTTACCACGATCTCTTTCGTCTCCCGTATCCCCACCGTGGCACCGGCAATCGCCTTATTCGTCTCACTGTCGATCACAATCCCCCGCACCGTCTCCGCAGAGAGAGGTCCGCCCGTGAAAGCGATCGCGAATAGCATTATGGCGCAGTATCTCAGAATTTTCATCGGCTCTCTATTCTTTTACCTCTCTCTGCAGGGGGTGCTCACTCTCGGGATGTACGCTCCGGGGGAGCGATTACGGCAATAACCATGAAAAAATGTGAGCAGAATGATTATATCGCTTTATCAAAGCATCACGTCAAGGAGATTTCCCGGAATCTGCGTATAAGCGGAGAGAAAAGTGGATGCGGTGAGATAGACCGTCCCCGGCACGATAGACTTCATTTGAGAGGTAAGCGAGGGCGACTCCCCTCAGCAGATTAAATTCTACTTGACAGTGATATTTCAACTGCGTCAATGAAGAGGCGGATTTCCGGAGGGTATGCACCGGTGTATGCGATATTCTTTCCGTAAAGGCACGAGGGATGCTTGGCGCGATATGTGGCGACATCATCGGTTCTGTTTACGAGGTTCGCAGCATTAAGACAACCGATTTCCCCCTCTTCAGTGAAAGCTCAACCTTCACCGATGATACCGTGTTGACTATCGCCATCGCTGACAGCATACGAAACAATATCCCCTATGCGGTTAATCTCAAGAAATACTATAAGCGCTATCCCTTCGCGGGATACGGCGGAAGCTTCAGGAACTGGGCAGCATCCGGGAGTATGGAAGCCTATAACAGCTGGGGAAACGGTTCGGCAATGCGGGTCTCACCGGTGGGATTCGCCTTCGAGGATCTCCACGAGGTGCTCGCCGAAGCAGAGCGGAGCGCAGCCGTTACGCACAATCACCCTGAGGGAATCAAGGGGGCCCGGGCGGTCGCCGCTGCGATATTTCTCGCCCGAAAGGGTTCAGATAAAGATGAAATCAAGCAATTCATCGAAGATCGGTTCTCCTATGACCTGAACGAACCCCTTGATGTAATACGGGAGTACTATCGCTTCGATGTCTCCTGCCAGGGGTCAGTGCCACAGTCCATCATCTCCTTCCTGGAAGCGGATGACGTGGAGGATGCCATACGAAAAGCAATTTCTCTGGGTGGGGACAGCGACACCATGGCCTGCATTGCCGGCGGAATCGCACATGCCTTTTATAAAAAGATACCCGATCAGATCGCTCAAACAGTGCTCAATATGCTGGATGATGAGCTCAGAACAACGGTAACTGACTTTATGAAGGCGTACACAGTGACCTACTGAAGTCATTTGAAGCTCCGGAGAGAATAACGCAACACACCAACGGGAGGATGCGTGATACCGGAGCAGCTACTGGTCACCGGAATGGCTGTGTGCTGTTATCTCGTTTCCGATGAGAAGACGAGGAAGGGAATCCTGATAGATCCCGCCGGCGACCATGATGGGGAATTTATTTTCTATTTGACATTCCTCAGAGCGGAGATATCTCCTGAGGGGCACCGGCACGATGCACCGTGATCACGATTCGCCGAGAGAGAAATGCGAGAAGAGAGCTTCCCACATATAAGACTGAAGGATGTACCGCCCATGCTGTCCGGACGAGAAACCCGTTTTAGAATTGGAACGACGAGAGCAACAGTACTTACCGCATGTCTGTGCCTCATCATAACCCTCTGCAGCCCGGCAAAAGCGGAGACAAGCTTCGGGCCGTGGCATTCGAAAGTCACCATTGCCGATCAGAACATAGCACCGAAAAGGGGGGCGGGAGGATCGCGGCGCACATATCGGAAGGTCTTTAACGGACCGCAGGGGGGCGGGTACTTTCTCATCCGCTTTTTCCAGGTAGTCATATCACCCCAACAGGGCCCTCACTGCCGGTTCAATCCAGTGTGCAGCGCTTACGGAAAACAGGCGGTTGAAAAATTCGGCGTCCTGCTCGGCTCGATGCTTGCCGGCGACAGAATACTCCGGTGCAATCCCTACTCTCCTCCGGGCGACGATCCGGTCCCTGATGTCATTTTTGATAGGTAAATCAGCCTCATCATGAGCACACCAGTCATTCGAATATGCGGATTTCTCGTAGCGCTCATTCTCGCGAGCCCGGTGCACGCCCTCGCATTGAACGCCCGGGAATATATCCCGAAACAGAAGAGATTAATCAGAGCGTTCTTCCTCGCCGGTCACTACTTTGAGTGCATTGCCGAGACGAGAAGACTCATGATGGCAATGCCAGAATCGAACATCGAAGAATTTAATTCTTTCATTCACCTGAACTACTTCCTCGGCGGTCAGTACGGAACGGTCATCGAACAGCTTGAAGAGACGGAACGCACAAAACGCCGCTTTTCCGATCTCATCCTCCTCTCTCACTCCTATATGCAGCTCGGCCGCTCCCGGGAGGCACTGGCGGTGCTCGCACCCCGGAGCTATGAGAGCTGCCTGACTCAGCACAGAATGCGCGATCTCTTCTTCGGAAGGGTGGAGGCATACCTCAAAGATGATCAATATGACGAGGCAATTCTGGAGATCCGTCGCTTCCGCCCCTTTTCGGCAGATCGGGTTATGACCCTGCAGATGGAGCAGGATATCGCCGCCTATCAGGAGAGGGGAATGAAATCAGAGTGGACATCAGTGTTCCTCTCATCGGTTCTTCCGGGGAGCGGTCAGCTTTACGCCGGGAGATTCCGGGATGCTGTCATCACCCTCACTGCGATACTGGCCTGTTCATACGGCGCATACTTCTATCATCAGAGAGGGGATGAGAATATATCCCTGACCCTGGCATTTTTCTCCGTTCTCTTCTACGGAGGAAATCTCTACGGTGCCTATAATTCCGCTGTGCATAGCAACCGGAGAATCGCCGAGAGCTTCAGGGAGGGAATATTCGAAAGATATATTCCACCGTATGATCCGAGCGTATATATTGACAGTGATGCGCTCCTAAAATGACGAGATATTAATATTATTATGATGGTAATCAGATCCGGCAAAACGCGATTCGGGAGACGCCTCCTGCTGCTCGCCGCAACATTCTGTGTGATACATGCACCGCTTGCCATGACCCTTCACGCATCGGAGGCGGACCTTATCGACCTCGCAAGAGCCCACCTCGAGCACGGTGAATACTATAACGCGATTACCGAGACTATGCGGTATCAATTTCTCTACCCCGCCGGCGAGTTCATCCCCCGGAGCATGCTCCTCATGAGCGAGGCATATTACCGTGGAGGGTACCCTTTTAAAGCGCATGAGATACTCAACACCTGCCACCGCAGTTATCAGGACAGGGCTGAAGGCGAAGAGGCACTGTACCGGATGTCATTGATTCGGTTGAGCGAGGGGTCACCCTTTTACGCACATCGCATGCAGCAGAAATATCTCTATCTCTACCCGCAGGGCAAGTTCAGAGAAGCCATCTCAGCCGATCAGTGCTATTCCCTGGCTCTGATGGGAGATTTAGAACAGGCAAAAAAGGGGATAGATGAATATCAAAAGCTCTATCCCGGCGGAAACGCTGCCGATAATCTAAATGAACTTTCAGCGATGATACATCGTGAAGAGGAGCGCTCCCGGAAAAACATCTGGGTTTCGCTGATCGGATCAATTTTTCTGCCGGGCTTCGGGCACTTCTATACCGAACGGTATGCTCTCGGTGCTTTTACACTAGGTACGAACGCGGCATTGATCTACCTGATTTATGACGGCATCAGAGACGGCGATCAGTTCAGGGTGCTCTTCTTCAGCGTGCTGGAGTTCTCATTTTATCAGTACTCGCTCTTTTCATCGATACGCAACGTGACAGATTATAACAACAGAGAAGTATTCTGCCGTGAAATACAACTTGGATTAAAGAGACGATTTTAATATAGTGAGAGAGGAGGTTCACCTTCTCGAACCGGCGCGCGACAGGGCATCGGGACACCCCTTTTGATTGAGCATTTCAGGTGAAAAACTATGGATGATTATTCCGAAATAGAAGAGGAGAGCATCGAACAAACAGCGGTCGTTGAATACGAGGAAGAAAGACCGCTGAACATGTATTCCCTCCTCAAGGACAAAGCAAACATCGAAGAGATCGCCGAAGAGCTGCTCAGCGGCACGCTCACCCAATACGATATAAAGAGAAAAGATACCCTGGACCGGTTTCTGGACTTCGTTATACAGAAGGTCAGAACCGGAAAGCATTACATCATCAGCGAGGCTTATCCCAGCAAGAGGATGGAGGATTTATCCCTTGAAAAACTGGTCATCGAGCTCATCAACGAGCACCTCTTTCCCGATATCATTTTTAAGATACTGAAATACATGGCGCGGAATATTCACGATGCTGATTCGAACCTCTATCTTGCCTATCTGATCACCTCCGATGGAATAATACGCTCTCTCTACGAAACGTTTCTCCTCTTTAAAAAGGATATCCTGGAGAGCGACCGGGATAAGCGAACACTCAATGTGAAACGAATACAGCAATTCCCTCCCGCAACCGAGCACCGATTCTCTTCACCGCTCGACGCAGCGGCACGATTCAAATATGTTCTGGAATTTATCGCCCTGAAGCAGAACGTTGAGCACATATATAAAAAACCGGAGCTCGTTCTGAGCGATATCCTTGAGAAGTAGATCCCACAGAATCGGATTTCTTACAGAATCTGGGGAAAACGCTCGATGGTCTCCCCTGCTTTCATGTTCATTTCATTAAGCGAGATATCATCATGTCTGCCCGAATCGCTGAAATTCTGCAGATCATTGAACGCAGGCTGGTACTTCATAATCAGCAGGCACATGATATCCTTCATGTCGAGAGGATTGCTGTCGATAACGGTATACTTGTATAACAGTGTGCGATCCTTTATGCTGTCGCGAATTGCAGGCAGCTTTGAAAACATAGGATCAAAAAAAATCCTCAATCCATGGCGCAATCCCTCCCGCCAGCAATTGTAAAAGAGGAGATATCCCGGATCGCCCGGCGGAGCTTCCATAATGCAAAGCAGGTCGGGAAGCTCGGGAAGAATCCTGCTCGCCGAAAACCGATCGTAGGTATAGAGCGGCGACCACATGATGTGATATATCACACTCTTGTTGTATATTTTTTTCTTCAAGTTAAAGCCTTCTCCCGCTTCTCCTTGAATCTCTTTATGAGCTGGTCCAGGATCACAATAAGCTGCTGTGCCCGAACCTGTGCATTGAGCTCGTTGAATATGGCAAGCCGCTGTGAGTGCTTGACCACAAAATAGTTCGATATAAAATCGGTGAGCTGGTTCAGGCTGTTTATAAAGCTCAACAGGTGTATCAACTTATCGGATTCCTTCACATTGATGAGAAAGATTAACTCCTGTGTCCTTTTCCGCAGATCGTCTATTGCCGCATAACGGGAGGGATCTTCCTCTTCAACCGGTTCATACTCCGCCGTAGAAAAGCCGTGAATCTTCATCACCCTCACTCGCGAAATCCCTTTCAGGTGAACCGCACAGGAGCTGTTTTCACACGTGATCTTTGACACCTCGGCCAGAGTTGCAATGCGCCTGCGCGCAAAGAGAGCATCAAGCAGCGTGCTTATCGGCAGCGTGAGGAGGAGGTCCCCTTCCTTGAGATTTCGATAGCGTTTCGAAGACGTTTTAAAGAATATCACGCAATAGGGGAAGAGCACCTTCCGATAGATATAAAACAGCGAAAGCCTTTCCTGTTCCATTGGATACTATAACGTGCTGAATAACTCCCGAGAACCGTCGGTGTAAGGATTTTGAGAATACATCCACTTTTTGATACTATAGAAAACCCGCAGCGAGTTGTCAACCGAACAATATCCGAGAAGGGGAAAACTGGCGTCTATTCATCCAGGAGAGATCGTCTGTGCCGCAACGGCACATTCTGTTTGCACATCGATAGAAATTAACTTTCGAAGCCGCCATCGATGCATTTCGTCACGCAAGCGGACGAATGGAAGGAGCGCCCTCTCATTGGAACGATACTAATCGACATTCTCGCGGTACGCCGCAATGCTAAAGGGAATATTCTCGTCAATGACAGGCATTACCTTTTCACTGTATACCTTGAAGGAGCGAGCGAGATTCACGCGGGCAAATTCATTTTCTCTGTTAATTCGCTTCGCATAATCGATCGCCTTCCAGAAACAGATGCTGCTCTTGACTTCATCGTCCTGCCTCTGATAAACGGCACCGAGATTATTATAGGCGAGCGAGAGGGTCTGGAAGATTCGCACATGATCAGGCTTATGAGAGACGACCTGCCCAATCGAATCGGCGTCATGTTCGAAGATGGAGATAAGCTTCAGGTACTCACCCTTACTCGCCTCGAGGTTGTTGATATGATAAAAGGCATTTCCGAGCGCATACATGAGCTCAGGACGAAGGGCAAAATCCTCATAGAGATGAAGCCAGTATTCGATGGCCTTCTCGTAATTCTCATAGAGGCCTTTCATATAATAGATGCGCCCGAGATTGTAAAACAGCTCCGGTGATTGATAGCCCTCTTCCAGCGCCTGCTCGTATTTCTCCCGTGCTATCTTGTAATTGGCAAGCTTTTCAATCTCCTGATCAACTTCTTCATCTTCCAGCTCATCTCCGAAGCGATACTTCACCTTATCGAAAAAGTAATAGAAGATATTACCGATGTACGCATAGCTCTTCCCGACGCTCTCGGTCTCATAGTAAAAATCATCGTAGGTGAACTCCGGAGGTGAAGAGGATACGGCAATCGCTTTCTTAAAAGAGCGATAGGCCTGCACCGGTTCCTTCACCAGATAATAGTACTCGCCGAGGAGCTGCAAGGCAGCAAAGTAACCGGGTTCCTTCCGAATCGCCGTATTGAGATACTCTTCCATGAGCTTGAGGTTTCCCATCGCACGGGCGAGCCGCGCGTGATGGAAATAGAGGGGCGGATACTCGGGATCCTTCTCCATCAACGCATCGAGCGCCGAGCGGACTGCGGGATACGGATTGTCATTTATATCTTTTATCTTTGTCGACTGTATGCCGTAATCAACCCGTATGTTCGTCGTTTCGGTTTTCTTCTTCCCAAGATAGTAGGCGGCCAGTTTTGCAAGCAGTGAAGAGGGAAGCTCGGGAAGCATCTCCTTGTAACGAAGATCGGAATGCACCGACAGCACCTCGGGAAAATCATCCCGCTCAATAAACAGATTTAAGAGCCCCGCATATCCGACCACCGAATCCTTATCAACCTTGAGTATATTCTCGTAGTACTGTCGTGCCTTGAAGTACTGTCCCTGGAACATATAGGTATTGCCGATTCCGTAGAGGGCGGTCACATTATCGGGCTTGAGATTGAGCACCCGGCGGTAGAAATCAATCGCAATATCCAGCTGCGAGGGCTCCTCCCGGGGCGGTTTGACCTTCTGATAGAATATTTTCTGCACCCGCCCCTCAATTCTCCTGAAATAGTTTTCAGGGACTCGAGAGAAGAAGTAACCCAGGTTGTTCAGGGTATCGATGTGATTCTTATCAATCTCATAGGCGCCCGTCAGTTTTTGGAAAGCGCTTTCGAATTCCCTTTTGTCAAAATAGGCTCTCCCGTAGGAATTGTATCCATACAGATAGTCCCGGGCATAATTTTCCTCAACATATTGAAAGAGATCCTCCGCTTTCTTGTAATCCCGGGCCTTCTTGATCACCGGTTCTCCCGAAGAACGGATAAGCGAAACCCCTTCATTGATATACCGCCTGGCCATGATCGGCTTATACATGAACTGATAGGAGAGAATGGTAACAACGAATGCGACCAGGGCGGCGATTCCAAAAACTCTGGTCATCTTGAGGAGGCGCTTCTGTCGCTCAATGCCCTCTCTCGTATACTCCGGACGTGCAGCGATCACCCGCCGCCGGGGGGCAATCTCCTCGCCCGAAATATCGATGGTCCTCTTTAACTTCTTTTCAAGAAATCGGTGTACATTGGATTCGGGTTTTCCACTCAGGATCATATCGACAAGCTGCTGCGTATCCTGAGCAGGGAGCAGATCTTCCAGTATCGCCTCGCGGATGGCCTTTCTCAGGTTGGCATGAAAGAGCAGAATCGCCTTCTTGAGTTTTTTCAGATCTCTGTCGGAGAGTTCAATCTCCTCCTCTCCGACGGGCGCTTCAACCGCCTCTCCCCGATCCTCTTCGGGTTCAGGGAGCTCACTCGGAATCTCAATCTCGTCAATCGATGGGATCTCAGCAGGTGCCTCAAAGGGTTCCTCTTCCTCAAAATCCTCAACAGCATCCTCAATCCCTTCAATCTTTTCGAGGCCCTCCAGCGCTGTCGGAATTTCCGCTCGCTCCTCTTCTTCCTCCAGTGCAGGTGCGATCTCTGAAATCGCCTCTTCTCTGCCGATATCGGTGATGTCTCCGAGATCGATCTCCGGAATATCCTCGTCCCTCGCCTCGGGGATTTCCGACACCTCGTCAAGTGAGATATCGGAAAGATCCGGGATATCGGTTTCCATCTCATCGGTAATGCTGACAGCCGGCGGAATCTCCTCAGCTTCAATGTCACCAATCTCTTCCATCTCTGGTGCCGGCGGTGCGAGATCCTCTCCCTCTTCAACATACCTGTCCCGGGTGATATCCTGCAGATCAATCGAGTCCGGCTCCTCCGAAGTCAGCGCGTCAAGCTCATCGAGAGTTGTCGCGAATTCAGCCTCTTCGGAAACCGCCTCCTCGGGTTCTACCCGATCCTCCGCGAGCTCATCAATCTCCTCAACTGCGAACTCGGGCATCTCTGCGAGCTCATCAACCTCCTCAGCCGCGAATTCTGGCATCTCCTCGAGCTCATCAGTAGCAAGCTCATCGATCTCACCCACCGGAGAGATCTCCTCCTCTTCCGACAGCCCGGGAATCTCCTCAAGCTCGCCTAATTCGGCAGATGGAGGTATCTCACCGAGATCATCAAGTCCGCCGAGATCATCAAGCTCACCGAGATCGGGAATCTCTTCAAGCTCACCGAGCTCTCCAGCTTCGGGGATCTCCACGCCGGGCATCTCTTCTTCTTCGGATATGCCCTCGAAAGCGGGCTCACCGGGTGCTTCCCCGAGAGCCTCGGTATCAAGGGGAGAAAGCAATTCATCCAGCGGTTCCGGTTCCTCGACCTCTTCGATGAGATCGGAGATGTCCTCCACCTCCTCGATATCGCCGATCTCGTCGGAGACCTCGGGAACTCCCGTATCCAGCACATCCTCCATAACCATGGTGGCCGTTGCCGGAACAGGCTCCCGCATATCCAGACTGATGATCTTCTCCTCCGGAAGAACATTCAGTATGCGATCAATCTCCTCTTGCTCCCGGGGAGAATACTGACGTATCTCTTCACCCTCGCCCATTCAAGACCTCTCGAGAATAAGAATTGCTCCTCATGAAAAAAAGTATATATGTTTTCCGCTCAATCAAATTTTTTTCCGCATATGAGGCTCCGCGCCATAGTGATACTCATCATCGTATAAAAAAGTCAATTACTTATCGCCTGCGATTATCCTTCTCCGCGAACAGGCATCCATTCCCCGACAGGAGATACCGCACGCTTCCTCATCAGTCGGCGGGGGGAGATGCGAAAAGGGTCATTCAGCCTACACCGACTGCTGATAATAATACCTCTCTATAGTTATCGACACTATTAAATCATGACTGAAACCCATTTATCGCTATCCAACATTCTGCAGGAGTTCCGAAAATTTTTTATTTCAGAACTTTTGCCCCTTATATCGAAATTATTAATATATGCCCGGAGGAGGAAGGAACCCATTTGCCACGAGCGAATTCGAACATGCAGCCCGGAATAAGCACTGAAGAGGAATGGGTGCCCCTTCAAAGCCTGGAACGCTCCTCGCTACGGAACGGGAAAGGTGAAGTACAATTCCTCCCCCCTCTTCACATACTGTGAGAGGTGATGAGATTCCTACTAAGCGGAGAATATCCATGTTGAGGAGAGTAAAGAGCATAATCGTTGTCATCCCACTCCTGCTCGCATTCTCGCCGGTGAAGAACAACTCAGTTACCGAATACTATTACAATCTGAGATTTCTCAAACAATCCGACGAGCCAAAAGAGATGACCATAATTCGGATCGACAATGTTGGCCGCCAGAAAAGCATACTGGAACGGGGAATCCTCATAACCTATAAAAACAGAAATGCCCGCGATGTCAGAATCGCGTCAGATAGTACTCAGTGGAAACCGACGAGAATGCAGAGGGGGAAACACGGTGTCTGGTATTACTTCATGACGGAATCCACTTCTATGCGTATCCGCTACAAATTTCTCGTTGATGGCATCTGGATAGCCGATCCGAAAAACCCCGATCGGGAAGACGATCTGAGCGGCTCATACCTGTCACTGATAACCCCGGGGGCCGGTATTGAGCATCGCACGGCATCATATCGATTCATCAACAGCAGAACGGTCGAATTCAGAGTCTACCGGCCATCAGCACAGTTCGTTTCGCTCGTTGGCGACTTCAACGGCTGGAATCCCGAAAACGATATTCTCAGAAAGGACGATTCCGGATTCTGGAGACTGCAGAAGAGGCTGCCAAGGGGGCTGTATCGCTATAAATACATCATTGACGGCGAATGGGTACCGGACCTCTACAATGCCCGGTCGGCTTCAGACAATATGAACGGCGTCTGTTCCCTTATTGAAATCAAATAACTCCCCTTCGGACCGGAAGCGCTATTTTCGGTTCCTCCTCCACTCCGCACACGCGAAACATGTTATGCTCCCGGGAGAAGGATGGAGCCCACCGGGGTATTCCTTCATGGCGTCACCGGCAGCCGTTTCGATCCCGGCTGTTCCACAAAAATTTCTCCGTCCTCCTTGTATTTTTTCAGGAGAAAATGTGTAACCGTCGATTGCACATTATCAAGCGTGGCGAGCTTTTCCGAAACGAAGAGGGAAACCTCTTTGAGATTCGGCCCCTCAACCTGCACGAGGAGATCATAGCTCCCCGAGAGAAGGTACACCGACGAGACCTCGGGGAATCGATAAATTGACTCAGCGACCGAATCGAAGCCAATCCCCCGCATCGGAGTAACCTTCACCTCTATGAGCGCACGCACCTCATATTCTTTTATCCGTTCCCAGTTAATGAGCGTTTTATACTTGAGAATTATCCTGTCCCGCTCCAGTGTCTCAATATAGTGCTGAACCTTTTTTTTCGAAACATTAAGCTGTCTGGCGATATCCTCAACCGATATCTTCGCATCCCCGGTGAGTATCTCCAGCATTCTCTCGCCAAGCCCATCGATCTTATATGGTTTCATAAATGCCCTCGCTCTCCGTTTTCACTCTCAGAAGAACCCCTTTCGGGGAAAATAGTCAATATTAATTTTCTTCACTGAAATCCACCACGTCTTCATCTCCGGCACGTTATACAACAGACCGCGCATATCAGCACCCCTACTCGTTCGTTATCACCACTCAAATAATAAACGACGCCGCAGCAGGTCTCGAGATAGCACGCCTGATAATAAATGCTTGCAAGGATATTTTAATTCACCTATGGTTTACCTGTCTGAACCGGGATACTTATGGGCACGAAGCTACCACTCCTCATCATTATACCGCACGGGGGACTTCAGATCCCCGGCGAGCTCGACGAATACATCACGATCGATACGTTTGATATCCTCTTCAGCTCGGATATATGCGCAAATGAGATATTCTCACCGGGGCATGATATGCTTACGGCAATCGACACGAACATTGCGCGGATCTTCGTGGATCTCGACCGCCCTCCCCTCATCGAAGGAACGGGAAGCGATCCGGACGGTGTTATCAAGCGCGAAACCCGCAACGGCAAAACAATCTTCAGCGAGGGTACGTTCCCCGATGAGCTTGCGGTAAAAAATATTCTGAAGAGGCATTACAGTCCCTTTCACCAGACGATTGAAAAGATAATCCGAACAGGTGAAATCAGGCTCATCGTCGAGTGTCACACCATGACGGCGGTGGGTGATAAGTACGCTCCCGATCCCGGGAAGCCGCGGCCGATCGGTACTGTCTGCAATGAGTACCGTGAAGATAACCGGGTAAAGAAGAGCTGCGATGAACGCGTCGCGCACCTTTTTCTTGACAGCATGAAGCGGGCATTCTCCGGTGAGCGAGTTACGGTCGCGGAACGATTTTCGCTCAACAAGCCCCCCTTCAACGGCTATATTCTTCGAACATACGGCGCCGGAAAGATACCGATGCTCCGCTTTTCACTCTCCCGGGCCCTCTTTTTCAATGAAGAGCACTTCAACTACGATTATCTGAAGGTGGATGAGCTCAGGATTGAACAGCTCAAGAATAAGTTCAGGGAGGGGATTGAACGATTGTGCCAGAAGCTGTTTTAGTGACGTTCAGCTCTCATTGGGATATTTTTTATTGACAAAACAATAAAAATATTTATGAGGAACTCATCATGCAAACGCACCGCTGTCGAGAATGTTATAATCGGCAGCGGGACGGAGGCGAGAGAGCAGATCAATCACTGTTGCCTGCCCCGGGGGAGACTGAACACGATGAGGAGAGAATCATCAGCATAATCGTACGTTCTTATTGAAAAATATCTGATTCCCCCGATAGTAAGAAGATGAATAAAAAGAATACCTCAAACAAAGGACCGCTCGCCAACAAGGTGAGGATTACCCTTGACGAAATAAAACAGAACTATACCGACATTCTGAAGAGCGGTGTTCCTATCGAACGCCTCAACAGGGAGGGGCAGCTCGTCATCATTCCTCCAAAGAAGCTCGAACAGTACATAGGCGACCAAGCGCTCCCTAAAATCGTTTTTTACATTGAAAAAAACTGGCGGGATCGCATCAAGGAAACACTGAATCTGAAGATTGAAGAGCCCGCCCCCGATGCGGACACGGCTCCACCCGCCGGCGACAATGTTTTTTCAAAGCAGATCAAGCGATTCGATAATCTGTCATTCGATGAGCGTGAAGAGGTTCTCGATTCCGATCTCGAGCGGATCCACAGGACCATTGAGCTCTTTCAGAAATTCGATGTCCCCACCATAACGAATATGGTTTCGGTGATATCGAACGCCTGGCACGTGAACAAGATCACGCTGCAGGAAAACCGGGAGACGGAAGTCCCCCGGTCTGTTCTGGAGCGGCTCATCGAAAAAACCAATGCGCTGGTCGACTCCATCGTAACGCTTTTGAGCCAGGAATCGATGACGTACCGGGATCTCAACCTGATAGAGAATATATCAACCGGTTCAAACACCATCGATCACATGAACAAGGTCCTGCTCCGCTTCATACCGGTATGCATCTATTACAATGAGTACTTCACCCGGGGCAGGATCGGCAAAATCCGGGCTCATTTCAAGGATTACTACGGGAAGTACTATCAACGACTCCTCGCCGCCGACAGGGAAATATCCCTCGAAGTCGTCTATAAAGGAGGTATGCGGCGCATAACGAGTGAAGAGATGCATATCTACTCGCTCGGCGCTCTCCTCCACGACGTCGGCAAATTACCCGACATAGAGTACCACGAAGATACGCAACCGGCTGACAGAAAAAAGATCATGCGCCACGCCCCCTACAGTTATAATATGATCATAAAAGCGAAGTTGTTTCCCTGGAGCGTTGCCTATATGGCGCTCTTGCATCATGAATATTACGGCGATCCTGCCGGGTATAATTTCGCCAGAAAGCTCTTCGCGGAAAGCTGGGGAGGAATAGAGGAAACGCATTCTTTCAATTATTTTATATCCTACGACCATGAGGACATGAAAAACGGCGTATCCCTCTCTTATTTCCCCATTAAGATTCTCGAAATGATAGATGTTTTCGATGATCTCACCATCAGAGAGAGGGGGAGCGGGCATAAATCCCATTCCCTCAGAGCGGCATTGCGCATAATGAAAGAGGAATATATCGAGAAAAGTCTTAAACTCGATCCGATCCTCTTCACCATTTTCGAAGATTTCATTGAGGAATACGCCCCCGGGGAGTGAGCTCCCCGCTGCCCTCTCACCTCCTGAAGAGACAGTAATCGAAAAAACCTCGCTCATTCCCGGAAAAGACAAACCGCTCTTTTCCCCCCTCTCTCCAAGCTCACTGCGGGCTCCCGCTTCACTCGAAAAGACATACAATGGCAACAGTAAAATCGAAGTATGACAACCACACCCGGAGGGCAACCCGCAGAAGGAAATCCCGAACGTCAGCGATGCTCACGATTCGAAATAATCATGGAGATTGGCGGGAATCTGTGATATATCAACCTCGAAGAGCTCCACCAGTATATCATCGGGAGCCGGCACCATGATGTACTTCATATAGCCCAGATCGGTAATTCCCTTACTGAAGGGAACGCCGCGCGATCTCATCTTCTCGACATCGAGCTCGAGAGAATCTGTCTGAACGCCGAAGTGATGAATGCTCCCCCGTCCCGAATATTTCGGCGGTTGATCATAGAAGTGAATTCTCCCCGTCCCGATTTTCATGAAGACATTCCGTGCGCCGGCAACCTCTACGTCCATGACAATCTCACCGTTGAACATCTCCTCGTAGAATCGCAGGCTCCGATCAATGTCAGAAGCAAAAATATGAACGTGGTGAAGATGCTGTGCCATAATCTCCTCCCTGACGAGAATGCAAAAGAGTGGCGTCTTCCCGTTATCGGCTATCGGGTGATCTACTTTTCCATCCCGGTGATATATTCATAAGAGCTTATTGCCGCTATTGCGCCATCAGCCGCAGCAGTCACGACCTGTCTGACTGAGTGCTCACGCAGATCACCTGCGGCGAAAAGGCCCTCAAGAGGTGTCCTCATCCTCATGTCAACACGCACCTGACCCCGATCATTGAGTATCTCTTTCGGCAGAAAACCGGAGTTTGGCTCATAACCGATAAAGAGAAAAACACCATCGACCTCAATGGTGCTCTCCTTCTCTGTTTTCCTGTTTCTGACCTGCACCGCGGAAACCTTCTCATTACCGACGACTTCCGTCACGATAGAATCCATCACCGGTTCAATCTTCTCATTCTTGAAAATGCGATCCTGTAGAATGCGGGTTCCCCTGAACTGATCCCGCCGATGAATGAGATATACCGTGCTGGCAAATCGGGTCAGAAAGAGCGCCTCTTCCAGTGCGGCATCACCGCCCCCGATCACCGCGGTTTTTTTGTCCCGATAAAATGCACCGTCGCAGGTTGCACAGTAGGATACGCCCTTCCCGATGAACTCGCTCTCCCCGGGAACACCGAGCTTTTTGAGCGAGGTACCCGTTGCGATAATGACGGCCCGCGCATCCAGGGTCTCTCCATCAACCTTCGTGAGCCGCAAGGAGCCAGTGGCATCGTCCTTCTCCACTCTCTGAATCTCACCGGTAGTGATCTCGGCACCAAGGCGCCGTGCCTGATTCTCCATTGCCGAAACCAGCTCCCATCCCGGAACAGGCTCGACAAAGCCGGGATAGTTCTCGATTTCGTAGGTATTGATCACCTGCCCACCCGGAGAAAGCTTCTCAAGGACGAGGAGATCAAGTCCTGCTCGAATGCCGTATATGGCAGCAGACAGGCCGGCGGGACCGGCACCGATAATAAGTAAATCCTTCATGCTATACGCCTTTCAAATGTTATGGATGTTGATACGAACACAATTAGATTGTGTTTTGTGCCGTGTATATACCTGTATTCACAAGCAACTCTTTTATGCTGAAAGCCGGGAAATACCCTTTTCAAGTCATTTTTAAAAATTTTTTTCTTGTTTTCAATTACAATTTGTTCAATGTATACACCAATCCTATCATCAAATTAAGTGATACGTATGAAAATCACGATGGGAAGATGAAGGCGCTGTGCCACCGTTATACAAAAAGGCAAACCAGCGTGTAAATACAATTATGATCCGCATGAAGGTGTGATAAACTATGGGTGTTGCGAGGATAGAATATGAGAAGGGAAAGCTTACCGTGCCCGATCACCCCGCTCTTCTCTATATCGAAGGAGACGGGATAGGACCCGATATCTGGAGAGCGGCGAGAACCGTTTTCGATGCAGCGGTTGAAAAGGCATATGGGAAGAGGCGACAGGTCGAGTGGATTGAGGTCCTGGCCGGTGAAAAGGCATACCATAAAACCGGCGAATGGCTTCCGGAGAAAACCATCGAGCAGATAGGCGAATATCGGATCGCCATCAAGGGACCGCTAACCACACCGGTCGGTGGCGGCATCAGAAGCATCAACGTCACCCTCAGACAAGCCTTACAGCTCTATGCCTGCGTGCGGCCGGTACGATACCTCACGGGCGTCCCGGCGCCGGTAAAACATCCGGAAAAGGTCGATATGGTCATTTTCCGGGAGAACATGGAGGATGTCTATGCCGGCATCGAATGGCGCGAGGGAACTCCCGACGCCAGACAGATTATCGGATTTCTGAACCGTGAGATGGGGACGGTGATACCCGATGATGCAGGAATCGGCATCAAACCCATCAGCATCAGAAATACCAAGAACCTCGTCAGAAGAGCTCTCCGCTATGCCATTGAGAACAGGAGGCAGAGTGTCACCATTGTCCACAAGGGGAATATCATGAAGTTCACCGAGGGGGCCTTTCGTGACTGGGCCTACGAGGTTGCAGGTGAGGAATTTACCGACTACTGCATCACCGAGGAGGAGCTCTGGCGCACCTTCAACGGAACCCCTCCCGCGGGAAAGGTTGTTGTGAAAGACAGAATTGCCGATGCCATGTTTCAGCAGGTCCTGCTCAGGCCATCCGAATACGATGTGATTGCCACTGCCAATCTCAACGGCGATTACCTCTCCGATGCCCTTGCTGCTCAGGTGGGCGGGCTCGGCATGGCACCCGGCGCAAATATAGGCGACACCGCGGCGATTTTCGAAGCGACGCATGGAACGGCCCCAAAGTATGCCGGCCTTGATAAGGTCAATCCGAGCTCGCTGATTCTCTCAGGCGAGATGATGTTCCGATTCCTCGGCTGGACCGAGGTTGCCGATGGCATTATGAGCGGCCTCGGGAAAACTATACTGCAGAAGCGGGTAACCTATGACCTTGAACGGCAGATGGAGAATGCGGTGCTTCTGTCGTGCTCCGAATTCGCCGGAGCGGTGGCAGAAAATATCTGACACAATGTGCCATTGGAAGGCGGGGGCTAAAAGATGAACTCACGGCGTGCCCTCTCTTCCGTCAAAAGGAATACCAGCAGGAGCTCGATACCGTTGAGGGCGGTTCTGAAAAGAATAACGAGGTAATCCAGCGGGTACGTTCGGTATCCGAGTATCAGGCCGATGAGGAGAGGAAAGGAGTAGGCGATATGCAGCTCCATAAAAACGAGCTGAATGATGCGGGCAATCCTCTTTTTGAAATAGATCATCACTATCTGAGTGGCAAGAAACACTCCCAGGCAGAAGCCGGTGATAAATGAGACCATGCTTCCGAAGAGAATGTTGAGCACGATCATGATGTACAGTATTTCCATAAAATAGAGGACATCGAAGTAGGCGACAAAGACATTCACTCGCTCCACAATGGCGCGCTGCGAACAGTCATACAATCGCAATGCTCTTTCCCATGCCGTATTCATATAAACAGAGTTGACGTACAGGAGCGTATTAATCAACTTATTTTTGAGAGCCGAAACGATATCTGAATATATTGCAACAGGATACAGCATCAGAGAGCAATGCCAGCTGAAAAGTACCATATTTGCGTACCGGAAGAAAACTACCTCGAGCGCATCGATACCTTCGTAACGGGTGCGCTGGAGATGGATTTCTCGAGAAGCTTCATACAGAAGCTGATCACAAAGGGGATGATCCGTGTAAACGGGAAATCGATAAAACAGAATTATCGCGTTAAAACCGATGATGCAATAGAGATCAGGATACCGGAACCGGAAGACCTTTCCCTCGTTCCCGAGAACATCCCGCTCGATATCGTATATGAAGATGAATCGATTGCAATCATAAACAAATCGCCGGGGCTGGTGGTGCACCCGGGTCCCGGCAACTGGAACCGGACACTGGTCAATGCACTCCTCTTCCATCTCAAGGATCTTTCGTCCATTGGCGGTACTGCCCGCCCGGGAATTATTCACCGCCTGGATAAGGATACGAGCGGCCTGATGATTATCGCAAAAAACGATTATGCCCACCGCTTTCTCTCGAAGAAGTTCGCACAACGGGAAATCTCCAAGCGGTATGCCGCCGTTATCGTGGGGAAACCCCGGAAGGAGCATGACATCATCGACGAGCCTATCGGCAGGCACCCGAAATATCGACACAAGATGACTATCAGAGAAGACGGGAGGCCGGCAATAACTGAGTTTTCAATTAAACGGGTATTGAACAGCAGACTCGGCACCTTCTCTCTTCTCGACGTGATTCTCCATACCGGGAGAACGCATCAGATTCGGGTGCACCTCTCGTCTCTGGGGAATCCCATCGTGGGAGATTACATATACTCGAAGCGGGCGCATAAATATCACGTCTCCCATCTCCTGCTGGGCGCAACATACCTCGAATTCGAACACCCGGCTGATGGGAGGATCGTGCAATTTGAAACAGCGCTCCCCGAGAATATTGCAAGCTTCATAAAAAAGCTTGAACGAACAGGATAAGTGAGCCAGGCTTGCATCCTCCGCATGGGGGGAATTTCAAGACGTCACGGGAGAAGCTATCAGGACGACGGTGACACAACGGATGAGAGAGGAATTCACGACCCGATCTGAGAGCGAAACCCTTTTAATCGCAGAGAAACTTGGCCAGGCCGCCAGGAAAGGGGATGTCTTTGCCCTTATCGGAGAACTGGGTGCCGGAAAAACGATCATCGCAAAGGGAATAGCAAAAGGGCTCGGTATTGAGGAAGATATCACCAGCCCAACCTTTACCCTCCTGGAGGTTTATCAGCACCACATCCCCCTCTATCATTTTGATCTCTTCAGAATCGAAAGCACCCTTGAATTCGATCAGCTTGCTTTTGAGGAATACTGGGACGATGATGGCGTTTCCATCATCGAATGGGCAGAACGGGCGGAGTCGAGATTGCCCGAGAACACTACTACCGTGCATATTGAATATCTCGACGAGACCACGAGGAGGATCATCGTTGAATATCCTGACAATTGACACAGCGACCGAGGTCGAGCTCGTGGCGGTGACATCGAATACCGGGAGCGCCGATAAAACACGGACAGTCCCCGTCTCTCATTCGACGACGCTCTTCTCCTCCATCGACAGTGCCCTCAGAGATGTCAATCTCAGCATTACTGAAATAGAACTCATCGGTGTCGGCATCGGACCGGGCTCCTTCACCGGAATCAGAATAGCAGTAAGCACAGCGCGAATGCTCGCGCAGCTCCTCAAGACACCCCTGGTCGGGATTAAAACACCACTGCTTTACGCCGCTTCAGTGAACGCGCTCACTGGCGAATATATCCTCATCGCATTCGATGCTAAAAAGGGGAGAGTGTTCGGCGCGCTGTATCGGAAAGGCGATTCCCTCGTTCCCGATGAGATAATCTCTCCGGGTGATTATGCGGTCGATTACCTCATCGAGGGCATCGAAGGCGGGAATACACACCTCATTGGCAACGGGGTGAAGAAATATCATGATGAGTTTGCGCAGCGTTTGCCGAACAACACGATATATCCGGATTTCATTCCCTCAGGAGAGAGAGCAGGCGTTCTCACCAGCGAGATCTACAAACAATCACCGGATCGCTGTACGGTCACTCAGGTAAGACCTTTTTACGCGCGGAAATCTGATGCTGAAATAATGAAATATCGGAAAGGAAAACAATAGCTCTCAGTGGGCCATTTTCTTTCTTTTCATCTCTTTCACGAGCTTGTTCTTGTATTCAATTTCCATCGGCTTGATGAATGCATAGTATCTTTTCATCTCATTTTTCCTCGAGGAGTTTCCCGCAAAATCAACGCCGATATAGAGATCACCACCCACATCGTAACTGGTGAACCTGATCTCGCCATAGATAGTTATCGGTGCCTGGAGCCGAAAGACAATATCAAAAATGAATCCCTTCGAAGCGGAGAGGTATTTCTTGAGCTCATTATCGGTAATCTTCAGCTTTGCGCCCCCCCGACTGATATCTATGATCTGCTGATTGACCGAAATGAGTACCGTATTTGCATCCCGTATTCGCTCAACAAGCCGCTCGGACAGATTGCGTAATGCTTCAACTTTCTCCATCTCATAGTATTCGCTCTTTGAAATCACCAGAATATACGCAAAGGGTATCACCCGGCCATTATCCGCTTCGTAGAGCAGTGGCGAGAGTATCATCGATTTATATCCGCGGTTTACATTTTCATTGATATACCCCTTGAGATCATCGCCGAGACTCACCGAGACATCAAGGAATTCATCATCGAGGGCATAATAGGACATCTCATCGGCAACATCCCGTATATAGATCGTTTTTCCGGTTTTTCGAACCAGATTCTGCATGAGATCTCCCTGCTCAAACACATTGACCTTAACGATATCGCCAAGAGAGGAGTTATTCGAATGAAACTGCTCGAGGAGCACCTTGATGCTCGTTGGTATACTAAAGCCCGAAATATCGATTGTGTGTTTTGAGACCTTGAAATTGGTTGCGACAGCCTCATCGGGAGCTATCTTGAAGCGCAGATCCCGCCGCCCCGACTTCGCCTTGCGAACGCTTTTTATCTTGCATCGGAAATATCCCGGGCCCCTTATTTCTTCAATGGAGAGATCGATCTCAATATATTTATCCAGCAACCCGTATGCGATAAGTGTGTTGTCGGTCGGTTTGAAGTCGGGGTCGGTCACAATCATGATGCTCTTATCGTCGCGATATTCATTGATACTTACCTCGGCTCCATTCAGATCGTACTTAAGACGGAGCTTGCGGTCCCTGAATTTTGTCTGTAAGAGTTTTAAAACATCATTGAGGGATTCGAACTGTTCAAAATCCCTTTCGCTTTTCTGCTTATCCTTTAACAATAAACACTCTCCACAGATGGAATGCCGAAGTAACGACGGCGGGGGTAGATTCAATTGCGAACACGGCAGCAATGTTACCCTATGATATTATTGTCGAAATATCAACAACAAAAAAAAATATTTTTTTGCGAAAGTTGCCGGACTCATTCACAACAGCAAAAAAAAGGGGAGCATATCTCCCCTTTGTATTGCTATCGGACTGTGAGATCGAATTATTTCTTCTTCGGTGCGGCTTTCTTCTTCGGTGCGGCTTTCTTCTTCGGTGCGACTTTCTTCTTCGGTGCGACTTTCTTCTTTAACGCGGCTTTCTTCTTCGCATCTTCGGCCTTTTTCGCTGCAGCAATCTGAGTTGTCATCTTGCTCAGTGATGCTTGCTCTTTCTTCAGCTCACCATCAAGTTTTTTAATCTTTGCTTTTTTCCTCTTTTCATCGGCAAGGAGTTGCTTTAATGTTTTAGCCATTTATAACACCGCCTTATAAAAAGTTTTTAAACGAAAAGAAGCCTCCGCACATTCACGCGTATCTGCACGCAAACAAATACAGATAACAGCATGATGTGCTGCCGGAGAGTATAAACATATAGAATATAAGTGCAAGCAAAAAATTAATATAACAATCACAAAAATGTTTCAACCCGATCAACAATTCTTCTTGCAAAAATACACAGGCGTATGTTTATTATAACATTCATCTGCACATGCCATGACACATAAATTATCAATCGTCACCATTGTGGGGAGACAGAACGTTGGCAAGTCGACGCTCTTCAATGCGCTTATAAGAAGCAGGAAAGCCATCGTCGATCCCCGCCCCGGTCTCACCAGAGACATTCTCTCCTGTAGCATTTCCCACCGCGGTTTGCAATTTTCCCTTGTGGATACACCGGGACTGGACATTCGCGATACCTCGGAACTTTCACGTGCAATCCTCGACAACGCGAACAGACAGCTCGGCACGTCAACTATTATCATCCTCCTCATGGAGAAACCATCACCCTCCCCCTTCGACCTGGACCTCATCGGCATCATCAGGAAACAGGCGAAGCCGACCATTATCGCAGTGAATAAAATGGATACTGCTGCAGATCTCGAGCACATGGTCAACTTCTACGAGATGGGATTCAACGACATCCTTCCCCTCTCCGCAATGAGAAGGATAAACCTTGACCTCCTCCTCGACAAGATAGCCGATCTCCTCCCCGCCCGGGAACACGTTCTCCAGAAGCCTGACATACGAATAGCCATTATCGGGAGACCCAATTCGGGAAAGTCAACACTCCTCAATGCCTTTATGGGTTATGACCGATCGGTGGTCTCTGCCATTCCGGGAACGACGCGGGATGCGGTGGATGATGAATTTAACTACTACGGAAAGCGAATACAGATTATCGATACGGCGGGCATGAGGAAGAAGAGCCGAATCCAGGATTCCATTGATTTCTACTCGGTCACCCGAACGAAAAATGCAATACGGAATGCAGACATAGCGATTCACCTCATCGATGCGACGATGGGACTCACCGACACAGACAAGAAGATCTCCGATGAAATTGTTCGGCAGCGAGCACCGACGATTATTGCTATCAACAAGTGGGATCTAATCCCCAAGAATAACAAGACCTTCGAGGAATTTCGGGAAAAACTCATATTCAGGTTCTACAAAGCCGCAGACTTTCCCATTATCTCCATATCTGCCCAGAAGAGAGTCAGAATTCATAAACTCATTCACACCGCTCTGGAGCTGAAGGAGCGGTCTTCTCAGCGAATTGAGACCGGAAAGCTCAACAAACTATTCGAAAATGTTCAGAAAAAAAATCGCCCACCCGTTCTCGGCAACCGATTAAAGATACTCTACGGAACGCAGATAGGGATATCCCCCCCCGTTTTCAAGATATGGGTTAACAATCCATCTCTGTGCACTGACAGTGTAAAGCGATTCCTTGAGAAGCACCTGCAGGAAATGCTTAATCTCAAGGGAGTCCCGATCGTATTAAAGATTGGCAAACGGTAGCCGGTGCGGTGTAACGGTCATCACTGGGCTGAGATCTCTTCGACGCAGACCTATATCTTAACCCTGTCTTTCAGGGACTGTGCGATGGTGGCGCTATCAGCAAATTCAATATCAGCACCAACGGGCAATCCATGGGCGATGCGCATCAGAGTCACGCCGTAGGGCTTGAGCTCCCGTGACAAGTAGAGGCTTGTCGCATCACCCTCGACCGTTGGATTGGTCGCAATAATTACCTCCTTGATAACACCGTCCTTGCACCTGTCGACAAGCGATCTGATATTCAGATCTTCGGGACCGATGCCATCGAGAGGCGATATCAATCCTCCGAGCACATGATACAGCCCCCTGAACGCTCCCGTCTTCTCTATTGAAAGCACATCACTCTGCTCCTCAACAACACAGATAACCTGTTGTTCCCGCTCGGGATCGGAACAGAGAGAGCACACTTCGCCATCTGAAATGCCGCCACAGATAGTGCATGAACGAATATTCTTCTTGAGCATGATTAGTGCTTGCGATAGTGATTCGACCTGTTCGTAGGGCATCTTCAGCAGGTGGAACGCAATCCGCGAGGCGCTCTTCGGGCCGATACCCGGAAGCCGGGAGAGCTCCCTGATCAGCAACTCGAGATAGCGTGAAGGATTCTTCATCGATTCATGACCCTACTTAAGAAAATCATCGAGACCGGGGATATTCAGCCCGCCGGTGAGCTTTTGCATCTCCTCTGCAGCGAATTCCTTATTCCGCGCAACGGCATCATTTACGGCGGTGACAATCGATTGCTCAAGCTGTCCCGTATCTGCATTTTTCACGAATTCGGAATCGAGGTGAATGCTCACGAGCCTGAAATCGCCATTCACCACAGCGGTCACTGCCCCGTCGCTGCTCGTCCCTTTCGTCTCCATTTTCTTCAACCGCTTCTGAATACCTTTCATCTCCTTCTGCAATTTCATTATATTCCCGAGATCACCCAATCCCTTTAACATCACTCATCTCCTTTTTGTATAATCTGACCGTGAAAAATGTCCTTTACCTTCTCAACTGACGGATTAACCGTTTTCATCTCATCAACTTCAGGATTTCTCATCATCTGCGCATCCGCCGGAGGTGCTTCCTCGCCTCCTGCCGCATCAGCAGGCGGCGGCGACACGAAATCAACCGCGATGCGGATATGCTTTCCCGTTTTCTGATACAGCAATTTCTTCAGATAATCCAGATCCTCGGCATTGATATTTCCCCGATAAAAGTTGTCGGCATCACCGTTAAAGCGCACGTGCAGGACTCCCTTGACATATTCGGCCCGGGCTACTCTCAGCTTCTCGTGGAGAAAGGCCTTCTCCTGCTCCCTGATATCCTCGAGAAGTGCATTCCAGAGCTGCTGTGTTTTTTCGGGATCGAGCTTCTGAACAGAAACGTCTTCCTTTTTCTCCTGCCGCACTTCCTTCTGCTTACCATCCTGAGCGGAGGATGGCGCGCTCACCTCCGCATCACCGACCTCCCCGCCCTCAAGCCGCTTGAGAATCGATGAGATTGAAGGATTCTTCCTGACGGAAATCATATCAAGGATCGCCATTTCGAGATTCACCCGATCATTCGACGAATAGCGCAGATCCCGAATCAGATCGACTGATATCTGGAAAATGACGCTCAGATCCTCATCGAAGAAAAGGCTGGCACACTCGCCGAAAAGTCCCACCTCATCATCAGACAGCTCGAGAATCTCCTGCACCGACACCCGATTCAGAATGAGCCGCAGCGCTCGAACGACATCCTGCAGTCCCGCAGCATACCGTGGTATATCCACACCGAGGGAAATCACCCGATCCACCTCGCCCATGGCACCCTTGACATCCATTTCGCCGATGAAACGCATGAGCGTTACATAGCTCGCAAAGGGCACAACCCCTAAAATCGCCAGCGTGTCCTCTTCCCGTATCTCACCTTCGGAGAATGATACAACCTGTTCCAGAAGCGACTGCGCATCCCGCATCGAGCCATCAGACGATCGCGCGATGGGGTAGAGCGAACGCTCATCGATACTGTACTGCTCCTGCCCGACAATGTATCGGAGATGCTCAACAATGGCAGCGGTAGATATTTTCTTGAAAAAGTATTTCTGGCATCGCGAGAGGATGGTATCGGGCACCTGATGAATCGCTGTTGTTGCAAAGATGAAGACGATATGATCGGGTGGTTCCTCAAGGGTTTTCAGCAGCGCGTTGAATGCCTCCCTCGTGAGCATATGAACTTCATCGATTATATATATCTTGTACCTCGATTTCAGGGGAGCGAATTTCACATTCTCCCGCAGCTCCCGTATGTTCTCAATGCCCCGATTTGAGGCACCATCAATCTCAATAACATCGAAGGAATTCCCCGCACGAATCTCAACACAGTGCTCACAGACGCCGCAGGGAGTATCGGTCGGCCCGTGTACGCAGTTCAAGGCTTTCGCAACAATTCGTGCCATGGTAGTTTTCCCGACACCTCGCGGACCGGCGAAGAGGTAGGCATGGAAGATGCGGTTGTTCTTGATGCTGTTCTTGATGGTTTTCGAGACGTGATCCTGGAAAACGACCTCATCGAAGTTCTGGGGACGCCACTTCCTGGCAAGCACTTGATATGCCATCGTGATTCCTTGCAGTGAGAAATTGGGAGCGCTTCACCGCTCCGGGAGGGTGAAGCGCACAGAAGCTCTTCGGAGAAGGAGGGATTCGAACCCTCGGTAGCTTTCGCTACACACAGTTTCCAACCGTGCTCCTTCGGCCTCTCGGACACTTCTCCATCGCATGTAACACCCTCATACGAAAGCGGAACCCCTTTGTCAACAAACAATTCGGCGCTCGATGTGCCCCGCCGGCACGCGCAATCAGCACCGTTCAACAAATTCCCGCACGGGGTATCGAGAGGAATGGATATTGATTCGGAGAGAGAGGGATTCGAACCCTCGGAGGGTAAACCCTCAACGGTTTTCGAGACCGCCCCTTTCGACCACTCAGGCATCTCTCCGGGGTGAAACCTTTTCGACAATTGCGTTGAATACCGGTTCGGCATACAGCGCCGGTACCGAGAGAAATCCGCTCTCATCACTATAATAATCTATTAATGGCGCCGTCTTCTCCTCATAGGTGGCGAGCCGCCTTCTGATAACCGCTTCGGTCTCATCATCGCGCTGCACCGTGGGACTGCCGCAGCGATCGCAGATTCCCTCCTGCTTCGAAGGCATCGTATAGATGTTATATATCGCCTGGCAGTCGGGATTGGAACAGGTTCTCCGGCTCGTCAATCGCCGGATGAGCACCTCCTCGGGAACCTCGAGATTCACCACGGCATCGAGCCGTATCCCCAATCGGGAGAGCAGCCGGTTAAGTTGGGCCGCCTGATCCATGGTTCGGGGAAATCCATCGAGAACAAAACCCTGCTTGCAGTCATCGCGCTGCAGGCGCTCCTCAATCAACTTCATGATGATCTCATCGGGCACCAGATCGCCGTTCTTCATATACTCCTCTGCACGCTTGCCCACGGAAGTACCCTCCTTGACAGCGCTCCGAAGCATATCTCCCGTTGAAATCTGAACAACACCAAAGGCATCAACCATCATATCAGCGATAGTTCCCTTACCGGCACCGGGAGCGCCCAGCAGTATTATTCTCATGCCGCTTTTTTCTCCTCTCTTCATCGAGGGCGTGACTTCTACGCCCAGACTTCCACCTTCACATTTTTCAAAACCTTTTCCGCCGTCGGATATATCTCTTCCACGATCTCATGAGGCTGAAACCAGAGCTTTATCTCCATCTCGGCATCTTCAACGCTTGAAGAGGCGTGTACCACGTTTTCAAAGACTCCCGATGTCGTTATCCGACCATAGGCCCCCCGGATGCTGACCGGGTTCGCAATCTCCGGATTGGTATCGCCAACAATATCGCGAATCTTCTTGATGGCATCCTCACCCTGATAGACGAAGGCGGCAACTCGTCGCGAACCGTGCAGATTGCCCATAATATACTGTATCAGCTCCTCGTAGAAGGGCTGGTCATGGAGATGAGCATAGTGTTTCTCGGCAAGCTCCCGGGGAACGCGCACGACCTTCGCTCCTATTATTATCAGCTTTGCCTCTGACAGTCGCGAGAGTATATTGCCCGTAAGTGATTTTACGAGCCCGTCAGGCTTGATAAGTATCAGGGTCTGTTCAATCGTCATAGTGTCTTTTCCCGCCTCTGTTTATCGGAATAGGTCTTCTTTCTCTGCCGATAGCTATCGGCAGTTCAACTGCATATTACAACGGACGTAATGATACTGTAAACTCGAAATTTCAAATTGTGTACCGATCCATAGTCAAACAAAAAAAGACTCCACACAGAGTCCACTGAAAATTATAAGATCACCTTCAAAAGAAGGTGCTCTTCAAGAAATAATCAAGAACTTTTTATCTAAAAGCTGTCCGGGCTCTTCCAGTCACACTTTGAGCACTTTAAATCCCGGTACTTGTAGAACTCGCCTTCCAGGGTACGCACCACCTGAGCGAGTACCAGCGATTCGCATTTCGGACAGTGCTTCGCGATAAGCTCATAATCGCTTTTCATGTCGTACTCAATCATGGCCCTCTCCATTCATAACAAAATCCCTGTGATGTCGATGTAAGTGACAATAGTGACATAATATTACTATAATCGGCACTTTTTATCTTTTTTATAAGTCCAATGTCCGCTTCATTATCATTCAAAATAGACGAATACTGTCGAAGAAGGAGAGATAAATTATTCACTCATTAGTGAAAAGATTTATCCACTGTCAACAAAAAATGTACAGCCTTCCCTCTTTTTTTCGTACATATAAATAAAATAGGTTAAAAAAAACTCAAAATTATGATAGTGCAGGGCATATCGACATCCTCGCTTACTCCGCCGCAAATATCACATCCTGTGATTGCGCCTCCGGCGGCCACCCTGGCCGCCTGTTCGCCAAGCATATTGATATGCCCTGTAACGTTTAATAAAGTCATTTACGTAACATATGCGCAAGTCGCTCGGTTTCTTGCCTCACGTATTGCCAATACCGATAACTATTGTTCATTACACCAATGCACCTGCTCACTGTTATAATTCATCGGCATCTATCTGCGGTTCCATCTTTGTTTACTAAAACTTCATACCCAGAACACGGTAATAGATATCACCGTCCAGCTCAACCCGCTTGTAGAGAAACTTCAGTATCGAAAGCTCCTTGTACTTCGTCTCGCTCTCGGTTTCGTACTCCCAGAGAAGGCCCCAGAACATCCCGATGGATGTATATCCCCGCTCGGGCCGATGCACCTCATTCCAGAGGGTTCCCAGAAGCCACATCCGCCGGTCGTATTGTCCGGGAATATCGTTATTGCGGTAATAGACGACCCCCAGCACGCCGAGATCGAAGTCGCCCGTGCGGTCTCTGCTCAGATAGGTGAGCGTGATGGGGCTCAGCAGGTACCACTCCTCGCCATCTGTTTTATAGTACCAGAAGGGGAGGATGCTGTTCTGATAGACATCACCCCGCCTCTTCCATGTGGCAAGAATCCAGAGGAGGTGAAAATCGTAATCATCGGAGCGCCGGTAATCGGTATATCCCATGAGTATATTGAATAAGACTCGAAACTGTTTTATCTCGGGAGATACCTGATAGTCGAATATTCCGAAGATGAAACCGTATCGATCGTACTCCCTTTCAGGATATTCCTGATGATCGAAGAGGTAGAGGAAGTTCTGCCGCTGATAGCTCGCCGAGTCGTGCAGATAGAGCCCCAGCACGAATCTCGTTTCCTCCTGAGGGCTCTCCCAGGAGAAGTAGAGGGGGATGATATGGTTCGATTCTTCACGGGTGGTTTTATTCCGGCTCCGCCACCAGATAATATCGAGCTTGCTCTCCGAATCCTTCTCCCATGAGCGGTAGAAGAGGGGAAATATATACCGGTACCCTTCATCCTTTTCACTGCCATCGAGATAGAAGGGAAGCACCCAGGTCCTGCTGTACTGCTCCTCCGAATCGCTCTTCACATCGATGAAGCCGAGCACGTTGTAATGGCTACCATCTTCGGTGACATTCCGGTAGAAGAGGGGGACAACGGGAACCCAGAGGGTCGCATCGTACTCATTTTCGCTCTCCGATGATTCGCGATGCGAATACCAGAGGAGGCACAGATGCGTTGTGACTGTATCATCATAATCCTTCTCGATGCTCCTCTCACCGCTGTAATAGTAGAGGGGAATCAGCCACCGGGTCCGCTCCTCCGTTTTGTAGGGGGTTTCCACCGCATCGACATACCGGTATCGCCGATTATGCTCACGGGAGGTGTAGAAGAGCCCGTAGAGGAGCCGAAAATCGGAATCGCCGCCGGAAAATTCCCTGTCGCGGTAGAGGCCGAAGAGCACGCTGAACTCCCATCGCTCGGGCGAGCGGTGATAGGAGTAGAAGGGGATGAAGCGGGACTCGCTCAGATCATCCGTGCCGGAAACCCTGAAGAGGCCGTAGAGAAGATTGAGCTCGGAGGAGCCTTCTTCGGGATGCTCGCTCTTTCCATAGAGCCCGAAGAGAAAGCTGGTCTTATCCAGCTCCTCCGACTTATGGGAATAATATCCCAGGAGGAAGAAGGTGCGCTCCTCCTTTTCACCCTCCTTTTTATTATAATAGAGGAAGGGGAGCCCGTAGAGGGTAAAATCCTTTATCTTTTCCCCCTTCCCTTTCTCCGATTTTTCAGTCTCCGTCCAGTAATAGAAGGGGAAGAGACAGGATCTCCTTTCGGTGATGCTGTGCTCTACCGGTGGAAGCATCTCAATCCCGCTCAGCGGAAGGGGCGGCTGCTCGGTCCGGTAGGTTCTCCGCTCCTCCGAATAATAGTAGAGGGGGATTATCGGATAAAAGCTGGTCTTCTCGAAGCGGTCTTCCTTCGATTCTTCCCGATAGTAGTGAACCGGGCTCAGGGAGAAGTCGGAGAGGGTTTTTCCGTCCTCTATCCCGGTCCGCTCCTTCCCGTAGTAGAGAAGGGATATAGTTCGGCTCGTGTGAATCTTCTCATCGTTCCACTCCCTGTGCCAGATGAGGGGGAAGAAGCGCCAGCCGCTCCTCTCCGGCGAACGATACCAGTTGACGAAGGGCCAGAGCACCGTCCGCTCCCGGAGATCCTCCTCGGCATCGTATTCGCTCCAGTAGGCGATGAGCAGATAGCCCTTTTTGTAGGACTCGCCGATGACCTGCCTGCCGTAGAGGGGGAAAAAGACCAGGTACTCCCTGTCATCGAATTTGTAGGAGAAATAGTTTATTATCCAGGTAATCTCATCTTCGGATTTTTCATCCCAGGTGATCCAGCAGAGGGGGAGGAGCCGGAAGTGATTCCTGCTGTCGGATTCAGCTATATCGAAGAGGCCGAAGAGGATTGTGAGCTCCCAGAAGGAAACCGATTCCTCGCGGGAAAAGCCCTTCTTTTCGTGGATGGAGACGCCCGAATCTTCACCCTTTTTTGCAACCGGTTCATTATCCTTGACAATTACTTCACTATCATTCTCTGCAGATTCATCAACAATGATATCATCCGCTTTTTCTTTCTCGTACTCTTTCTTTTCCCAGGGGAAGCGGAGCGTATCGCGCGTGGAGAAGCTGACCACATCGTAGAGCCAGGAGACCTCTGTGTCGAGGTACCATCCCTCCCTCCCCTTCCCGATGCCCACCGAGACATTGGGGTTGGGCCCCGAGGCGACGCTCTTCGAAAGGCCAAGAATATTGATGGCGAGGCTGCTCCGCCGGCTCTCGTACTCGAAATAGAGGGGAAAGACGAGCTCTGCTCCCCACTTCCGGTACTGCCAGCTGAAATAGACCGGCATCCAGTGATAGACATCCACCTTCTCTTCGGAGTCGAAATGCCTGTAGTGAATGAGCCATGACCACTCCACCTCGCTATCCGGCGACCATCGGTGATACTGAACCGGGAATATGCCGAAGGAGAGCCCCCGCTCCTCGGTCCATCCTCCCGGCCTGAAGTAGAAGGGGAGATAGTAGCGGTACCCCGAATCGCCGTACTCGTGAAAGACGAGGGGCAGCAGCCAGAAGCGGGTCCACTCCCCGCCAGCATCGGTTTTCCAGTCGAAGAGGAGCACCCTGCGGTTCGACTCCTCCCTGTTGATATGCGACGAGTAGAGTATCGGTATCAGCGGAATCCAGAGGAGGCTCTCCCCGTCGGCTTCATCTTCGCCGGAAATCTTTTTCTCGGTACAGGACATCCAGAGGGGATTTATCACCAGCCGAACCCGCCACGATGAATTCTCCTCCTCGAAGGAGTACCAGAAGGGGATGAACAGCCTTTTCTCGGATCTGCCGTCGGGAATCCTTTCATCCCAGCTGTAGTAGAAGGGAAAGACATGAAAGGATCGCTCGCCGTACTCCCAGCTCTCATAGGTATAATAGAGAAGGATGAGCCTCGTCGAGAAGCCGGCCGCCGCCTTCCGATAATAGAGGGGCCCCATAAAAGAAACCGTCTCCTCTTCGCGGTCGTGCCAGCTCAGATAGAAGGGGGGCATTACATGATGATAAGAATCCTTCTTCCAAAAGTAAAAGGGAATGAACCAGCGGCGCGCCACCTCCCCCCTCTCGTCGATGAAGGTATCGTAGAGCCAGAGCACATTCCGGTGCTCCCCTTCGCTCTTACGGTGATAGTAGTAGAGGGGAAGCAACAACCCCCACCACCGCGTCTGCTCGAAGGGCTCCCCCGCCCATTTATCGTCGCGATAGCCCGCCGATGAATAGTATACCGGTGTGACGAGATTGTCGCAATAAGCGTTTCCCCATTTGCGCTCTGCCGCGAAGTATCGATACTCGATGCTCCGCCAGGTTATGAAGAAGGGGAGGAGATGCCGGTAATTGTCGCCGGTGGTGCTCCGGTTCTCAATATAGAGGGGGGTTATCAAGTGATAGCCGTCTGGACCCCCCTTCCATGCATACAGAAGCGGAGGAAGGAGCCAGAAGCGCTTCATTGTATCGATATCGCCGTCCCGCATCCAGCTGTAATCGAGGAGAAGCCAGAGAAAGTTCCGATGCCCCCCCTCCGGCGAAACATGATGATAGGTGAGCGGAATGATGGGGGCCCACCAGGTGCTCACCGATTTTTCATCTTCATCGCTGATCACCGAGTGATAGAAGTGAAGCGGGGAGAGATTCCTTCGCTTTGTATCACTTTTTTCTCCCATACGGCTTCGGGAGAAATCCGAATAGTAGAGGAGGACCCAGGTGGTTGTGCTCTCATTGGATTCCCAGTGCTTTTCGCTCCGGTAGAAAAGTGGAGAGAAAACATAGGAGCTGCTGTATTCCCCCGTGATTTCCCCCCACCAGAAGAGATAGAGTATTGAGCGGTCCCATTCACTTTTCTCTTTATCGGAATAGTAGAGAGGTGTGATGGTGATATCGGTATCGCCGTCAATCCGGTTATAGTAGAAGGGGAGAATGAGCTTCTCCTTACGGTTGTCAATCTTGCTCCCCCTGCTGTACCAGAAGGGAAGAATACGCAGCGATTGATACTTCGGGTAGTCGGTATATCTGAACAGCCAGAAAGCCATGAAGGAGTAGTGATTCTCCCACTCCTCCTTCTCGACGATGAATGCATCGATGGGGAATTTCTTCTCCTTCTCGCTCCCGTAGACTTTCTTCTCCCCCTCGTCGAGATCCGACCAGTCCCACCGGGATCGCCCGGCAAAGAGCGAGCAGGGAAGCATGAGAATCAGCGCGATGATAAATATCGTTTTTCTGGTCATTGTTAAACATACCGCATAAACCGACTACAGCACTCCCTTCTATCGCTGAAGAGCGAGTTGGTAATTATAATTTTTATATACTGAATGTCACCAAAAAAACGCTCATTGCCGCTTAAAAGGCGGCTGAAGCGCTACTCCTTCCCGTATGAAAAATTGTTTCTTCTCTTAAAAAATGAGGGTAAAATTCCAGTTCACAAAACCGGAACGGTGCCGGTTTTTTTCATCGCCCAAACCGGCGGTGAAAAATGCCGGCCACGGAGGGCCGAATGTGCCAAACAAGGATGTTTCAATGAGTGGCGTACACGGATGTACTCAGCCACTGCCCGCGAAGCCATGGACGGCAAGGAGCGGCGCGCGCCCCTGCGGGGAGCCAATATTATTAGTCGAATCATTCTCTGTGCATCTCCGGAGCGTCCTCCGTTACAGTCTGACCGAAAGGATGCCGGGAATTTCGATTGTGACACGGATGTCGAAAAAATCGACCTCGGTGCAGCCAATAACGCTCGGAACCCGGACTCGCTCAGTATCCGTCCCGGAAACGCTTGGGCGTCTTATGCATTATTTTCAAAAAGGAACGGTTAAAGGTTCGCAGGCTCTCAAAACCGACCGAAAATGCAATGTCGATAATATTTTCTTCTGTTTCGTTCAATTTCCTCGCCGCTTCTCTTATGCGAAGCTCGGTAATGTAGGCGCCTATCTTTTTACCCGTGTATATCCTGAAGAGTCTGCTCAGGGTATCATGATGCATCCCGACACTTGCTGCAAGTCCCTCTCGCGAAATATCATCCATATAATTTTCATCAATATAGGATAACGCCTGTTTGATTTTCTCCTCAGTACCGGGGGTAATTGATATCTTCTTTACCTCTGCCCTATCTTTTAACTGCTCATTCAGCAGGGCATTCTCCAGCGACATAGCAATCTGAGAGAAAAAGGACATGAGAACGAGCACATCCTTTTTAACAAAGACCTCCGACACGCTGTGCTCGAGATAGCAGACACCGATGATATGCTCCTTTCCCCTTATCGGAATACACAATATCGATGGCGAACCGGAAACCTGTACCGATTGAAGGCTGCAATCCTCCGCTTCATCATCATCTGCCGGCACTATACTGGTCCCCTCACGGAACACTGTCTCAGCGATGCTTCGTGCATTTTGTATCACATCGATATTCTCTTCAATGCAGAATCGATCTTCCCGGGGATTTCCCTCCGAAGAGATGCTATAATCAACCACGGCTTTTAATGTAAGATCACTGTTCCCGCTGACGGTAAAGAGAAATCCCCGCTGCGCACCGGTAAGCTCCGCCGCGCGTGAAATTATCTCATCCAGCATCAGATTGAGATCGGGGATGCGACAGATCTCGCCGCTGAGCCGAAGTATCAATGCGAATCGCTCACGGTCGATTGATCGCTGTATGGAGGTACTCTCCGCTTCCTCTTCTTTTATTCCCAGGAGATCACGCAATCGCCCGATATAGCGTTTCGCACCGATCTCCGAGAAAATACCATAGGCCGACTCGAGATTCCTTCTCGCGCCAACCGGATCGTTCATCTGATAGCGATACTGACCGTATTCATATAACCCTCGAGCGTGATCATATCTGCTGCCGATCTTCCGAAACTGTTCAATCGCTCGTCTGAAATACCGGTCGGCCTTTCGCTTTCCGGATAACGAGTAGTACCGCGCACAAGCAAGCAGGGCGACTCCGCGATGGGATTGCCAGAATCGCGTTTTCCGCAGAGCATCTTTGCAGTATCCTCGTATACGCCTGAGAAGGGCACGCTGCTCTTTGGGGGAAAGCTCGCCAATTCTATTCAGGTAGTCGGCGAGAGCGGCTTCTGCCAGAAGACTGTAGAGCTTAACAGTATACTGCTTTATGAAATTATTTTTCCTGCAGAGGAGCTTCGCCTCATTCAGGTGCTGTATTGCTGCATTATACTCATCGCGTTCGGTTTCCAAAGCACCATAATAAATAGAGCTGCAGCAGATAGCGTAGAGCATCTCCTCCTTCCTGCCCAGCGCCAATGATTGCTCCCCCCATGACTCGGCCTCCGCCAACTCTCCCTTTTCAACCGCGCACCACTGAAGAATTCCCATGGCAATGGCAGTGCCGAAGCTGTCCCCAATCCTCTGGCTGATTGCCAGGTAGGCATTTACATGCTTCACGCAGTTGGCAAAATCACCCTTATAGAGATAACTCATGCCGATACATTCTTCAATCATGCCGATAGACCAGCTATCCCCGATCCGCACAAAGAGGTCACGGCTTCTATTTGCACAGTCCAGACTCAAATCGTATTCCCCCTGCCACTGATAGCAAAACGCCATCCACTGCAGCATCTGTGCCAGATGCAATTCCTCATTGAGCTCTTCGCACAGAGCGAGGGCTCTCTTGAAGTACTTCATCGAACGCGAAAAAAGCGGCACGGCCATGAGCAGGCCGGCATAGTTTCCGAGACTTGCCGTGAGCTCCTTCGAGATACCTATCTTTCTCTCCGCACTATTCAACATCCGTATGGTCGAGCGAAAGAGTTTCACCACATCGGTCATCAGGTACGACCAGTTCAGCACCGTATAAAGCCCAACAATCAATGCGAACCGCTCGCTCTCTTCATCACGGAATTTTTTCATAAAGAGATCGGGAAACAGATTGTGCAGGAGACGTATCAGCAACTCTTTAGCGATGCTGAAGAGCAAACCGAATCTGCCAGCGGGAAGTTTCTCTCCCAGCAGCATCAATCCCCGTTTCACGAATTCCTCACAGGTGGCCCATTCCCCCTTCTTCAAGTATGCGTGACCGATCTGGTTATAGATGCGTCCCTGATCGGAGAGTGAATCCAGAAAAGGCGTTATTCGATTGAAGAGATCTATCGCCTCATCAATTCTGCCAACGGTCACGAAAACATCGCCCATCCCCTCCAGGTATTGTATCCAGATCTTTCTGAGGTGAATCTCCTGCGGCACACGCTCTTTGCCCCCCAGCAGGCTGAGCCCGACTTCAAAATACCTGATTGCATCCTCATTCGCATAATTTTCCGCAGCCTTCACCCCGGCGGGATAGGCATAGGTAATGATTTTATCCCGGACACCCCCCGCTACGAAATGATGAACCAGCTCGAATACTCGCTTATCACTGCCGTCTTCCCCTCTCCTCTCAAGGGCTTCGGCTATCGACAGGTGCAGCTCCCGCCGCTTCCGCTCGCTGAGATCATCGTACAGGACCTCTCGAATCCCGTTATGGGCGAAATAAACAGCTCCCCCGTTTCGGGGATCGGCCTCGAGTATCTTCAGCGCAATCCCCCGGTCGACGATGCTCATCACCTCATTCGTATTGAGCATACCGAGGGCGAGGAGCAGCTCCAGCTCAACTCGCTCACCGATAACCGCCGCAGCCGAGAGAATACGCTTCTCCTCTCTATTGAGATGCCCGATTCTCCGGATGATAATATCCATAATCGACGGGGAAATCAGTATTTCATCCAGGGCATCCCGGTCGACATCCCATCCATCGTCACTGCACAGAACCTTCTCCGCAATCAACAGCTTCAATATCTCGATGGTGAAAAAGGGATTGCCCCTGCTCTTATAAAAGATGAGCCGTGAGATCGCTGCGATGCGCTCATCATCTTCGGAAACCAGATCGGCAATCAATCTTTTCGTCTGATCGGCATCAAGTGCCGTAAGATGTATTGTGCTGCAGGATGCATCATTTCCCATGGCTTTGATGAAGTGCCGAAATGCTTCCCCGGTACGCTCATCATCACGGTGGGTCCCGATAATCAACAGCGGGCAGGCAGATACCCCTTCACGCATGCGGGACAGGAGATTGAGAGTTCCCGCGTCCGAACAGTGTATATCCTCTATCAGGAGAATCATTCCCCCTTCCGCATCACCCAGCAGGTGAAAGAAGTGAGCGGCAACCCGGTTAAAGCGCTCCCGCTCTCGCTCGGAATCAATGGATATCAGCGGCGGCACATCACCCAGCACCTCCCTCATCGCCGGACTCAGCTTTACAATAATCTGACCCAGATCACGAAATTCATCCGTGATTATTTTACGGATGGTCCTCTTCCGCTTCTCCGGGTAACTGGCATATAGCATGGCATATGAATGCAACGCATCCCGGATGGGGCTGTAGGGCGTTTGATTGTATCCGTCAAAGCACTTCCCCTCCAGAAATGTTTTCCCCCGGACGGTGGCATAATCCCTGAGCTCCGCAACCAGTCTGGTTTTTCCGATACCGGCTTCGCCGCTGATCAAACACAGAGAACCTGAGCCCGCCATCGAATGATTGAAAGCGCTCAGCAATCTCCCGAACTCCTCATCCCTTCCGATGTGCTTTGCCCGATAACTCAACCCGGATAATCGCTCATTGAAATCGGATATATCGGTCCCGCCCTTTTCATATCTGCTCAGAGCATCCAGAAGCTCCCCCGTGCGCTGATACCTTTTCGACGGCTCTTTTTCCAGAAGCTTCAGGACAATCCTCCCCACCATTGCCGGTACTTCCCGGTTTATCTCTGCCGGGGAAACCGGCACCACAGCCAGATGCTGGTGTATCGTCGACGAGATGCTCTCCCCGGAGAAAGGAAGATAGCCGGTCAGAAGATGATACAGAACTACTCCCAGCGAGTAAAGATCACTCCGCTCATCGATATCCCTCCCGAGCATTCCGCTCTGCTCCGGTGAGAGGTAACCGAAGAACTCGCCGATCTCCTCCGGTGATGATGCTCCATCTATCTCCCTGATATGCGAGAGGCCGAAGCCGGTGAGCTTCACGTCGACATCGTTCATCAGTATATTTCCGGGCCTGATATCACGATGCACTATCCCCGCCCGGTGAATATAATCAAGGGCACAGCATATCTTTCTGACAATATCGATACAGCGCGCAAGAGGCATTGCTCCCTCAGCGATCAGTTCCGAAAGCTTCCTGGCTTCCAAATATTCCATCGCGATATACTGAAGTCCGATAACCTCGCCGATATCAAATATTTGCAGGATATTGGGATGACTGAGCTCCGAGACCTGCTGAAGCTCGGAGCGGAATCGTATTCGATCTCCGATACGCCCGGATAAATAATCACCCCTGAGCACCTTGAGAGCGATTGGACGCTCTTCCCCCTCGAGCGATGAGGCGAGATAGATATCGCTCCTCCTGCCCGAATGCACTCTCTTCAGCAGCTGATATCGATTGTCGATTATTCTCCAGGTCCAGTCCATAGCTGATGGTTAAATCTTTAGATCGAATCCTGATATAACTCAAGGAAATCCCTGATCAGTCGTTCGTATAACATCAGGTGAGTGCGTTTCAAAAAGTACTCTTTACTTTTTAAAGGATTAACCGCAGATTATTATAAGTGTAACGAGTGACGAGTAACAGACAACAAGTCATACGGGAAAAAACTGATCACTCGAAACTTTTAACTCTTCACTATTTACCGTCGGCGTTTATCTGCATTTTGATTCTTTTTCAGTCAGACATCGATATTAGACTCACGATGGAATAATCATCGCACCCGAATTCGGTGACGGAATTTTAATCACCTCGGCAAGGAGGCGGCCAGGCCGCAATCGCACGATGAGATATTTGCGGCGGAGCGAGTGAGGATATCGAGATGACCTGTGGCATTGAACCTGACTACAACTATTCAAAAATCCTATTCCTCAGTGTTACATTTTACAATAAAAATCGTCTGAATAGTTACCGGTATCTCCTCAACTCCATCACCCTGCACAGAAGGTAACAAAAGGGTGATATCTTTTCAATCACAATTATCGTAATGATGCTATCACAACAGATCCAGGAGGGTACATGCCCCTGCGGAGTCGTTATGCCAAACCGTGCGGTTTCGGAAGCACGTCAAAAGCAGGCGGCACCAGCACCCCGAACTGGACAGATACTGATCATCATGATTTTGGCGAGACAGGAGAAGAGAATTGAGTACTATATATCGAACAAACAGATTTTTCGGTATACGGAAGAACATTCAGAAAGGAGGCAGTGACATGCTCGAAGATTTATCCACCGGCTTTATTGATCTGAAAAGGGATGAGGTCATCGAAACCGTTACAGCACGAATGGAGCGGGGCGAGAACGCACTCGATCTGCTGGAAGATGCGCGCCTGGCAATGACCATGGTCGGTGACAAGTATCAGGCAGGAGATTTCTTTCTGGCTGAAATGATGCTTGCTGCCGAGATATTCAAAGGAGTTGCCGCGCTCCTGAAGCCGGCTCTTGATACGGCCCGGCCCCCGGAACCGATGGGAACCGTTGTTCTGGCCACACCCAAAGGGGACATACACGATCTGGGTAAAAATATCTTTGCGACGATGCTCGAAGGCCAGGGATTCAGAGTATACGATCTCGGGGTTGATGTCGATCCCTCGCTGGTGGTTGAGAAGGTTATAGAGGTAAAGCCGGATTTTGTCGGTTACTCGGCTCTCATTACCACTGCCTTTGAGAGCATGAAAAAGACAACAGCGATGATCGAACAGGAAAAGCTGAGAGACACCATCAAGCTCATGGTAGGGGGCGGGGTGACCACCGGTACCGTTAAGGAATATATCAGCGCCGATTTTCAATCGAACGATGCGATAGCCGGAGTGAATTACTGCCTGAAGATAATGGAAGAAAAAGCCGGAAAGAAATCCTCCTAGGAAAGAGGACAGAGTTTCGATGAAGATTATAATCATTGCCGGCTTCCTCGGCTCGGGGAAGACAACATTGCTGCTCTCCATGGCACGGCAGCTGAGTACCGCAGCGCAGCAGTTAGCAATCATAGAAAATGAGATAGGTGAAATCGGCATTGACGGGCAGTATCTCAATCACGAAGGGCTGCAGGTTCAGGAACTGCTCGGCGGCTGCATATGCTGCACCCTCTCCATGGGGCTCATCGAGACGCTTGAAAAACTAAACCATCTCTATCAACCTGCGCTGACCCTCATCGAGGCGACGGGTGCGGCGTATCCGGATGCTATCGTCGATTCCGTTCGAAAGTGCCGGTTTGCTGTCGAGAGCACCCATGTTATTACTCTGGTTGATGCAGGTCGGTTTGACATGTTGATGAAAATGATGACACCGCTCCTCTCGGCGCAGATCCGGGATGCTGATACGGTACTTCTCAATAAAGTTGATCGGGTTGCGCCGGAACAGGTAGACCGAATACGCCAGGATATCAGGGAATTGAATGCGCCGGCAGAAATTCATGCGGTCTCCCTCGAAGATCAGAATCTGAACGGCCTCATGGAGCACTTAATATGATACCGGATGATGAACTGCAGCCCTCCGTATCCGTGCAGAAAATGGATCTCGTATTCGAAAATCCCATTCGGGAAGATGAGCTGAAAATACGGACCGGTCGTTTTCTCTCCGGGCTGACCGATGCCCTGAAACAGGCTGGATGTGAGCTTATCGGGCATATCAAGGGAGCAATTGCCACCGATGAGGGGTATCTCGTGTTCAGCGTTACCTCCTTCGAGGAGGGGGTACGTTTCAAAGGAGAGATACCCGGCGACATTTATAAAATCAACAGTACCATGAACATCATCGTATACGGCATCGAGCCCGATGCTATCGGGAAACTGTTTCAGCGTGAGTGGGAACGGCACTGGCCGGCCGGAAGCAGTTAGAACCATTCTATGCTGATATGCCAAATGTACATAGCATAACGTATGAATAATAAATTAGACAATGGAGGAGAGCATCATGCGAAGTGAGACCATGACTCATATCGAGAGACTTGAGTGCGCCTTAAACCTCGAGAAGCCCGACCGCGTTCCCATCTGGCCGGATGTTACCACCTCGTCAGCAGCGGCACTGACCGGAGTGAAGTTCTGGGAGGTTGCCGATCAGGGTTTCGATGCCCAGCAGGATGTGGAGCTCAGATTCTTCGACGAGTACGGCGGATGGGATGCGGCAAATCCGGCACTAACGTACGAAGCATATACGGTCGGCGGATTCAAAGTGAAGAAACCGACCGAGGATTCGCCCGAGGTTCAATTTCTGGAGGCTGAGCACACCAGATATGAAGACTACGATATTATTGCGGAAGTGGGCTGGTTTCCCTTCGTCCGGGATCATCTCATCTATCGGATTACAGATTTTAAAACCGTTGAAGAATACGATGCGCTCTTCGGCGAAGTGATAGCGGGCACCATTCGGGCCATTGATGAGTACCGGAAAAGAGGCGTATTCATATACTACTCACAACCGAACAATCATCCCTTTTTCACCCTCTCCCTTTCCCGTTCAATGGTTAAATTCACCGAAGATCTGTACTACCGGCCCGAAATGGTCGAGAAGGCGATCTCGAAGATGACCGAGGACTTCATCTCCTTCGGCGTGGGGCTCTGCAAGGACACCGGAACCACTATCATGAAGATGGCCGAGGAGCGGGCGAGCGCGTATTTCTACCCGCTGGAGATCTTCGAGAAATTCTGGTGGCCCTATACCGAGCAGATTGTTGACGCCTTCTGGTCCGAGGGGATACGGATCAGCTTCCATCTGGATACCTGCTGGGATAAAAATATCCCCTTCTTCAAGCGACTACCGCGGAAGTCCTTTATCCTGGAGCTGGACGGCGCAACCGACATCTTTGCAACAAAAGAGGTGCTGCGAAATCACGCATGCATTGCCAGCGACGTCCATCCGACGCTCATGTCCCTGGGAACGCCCGAGGAGATGGTCGCCTACTGCAAGCGGCTTATCGACGAGGTCGGCGGAGACGGCGGTCATATCCTCTCGACAGGCTGCAGCCTCCCCGCCGCCGCGAAGAAGGAGAACTTCATTGCAATGCTTGAAACCGGCAGAACGTATGAGCTGTCGAAAAAATAGGATGAGGAATATTATCTGAACCTGTTCCTGTATCCCCGTGCGGTGTCGAGCAGAAGTTTTTCGCGAGCACCGTAGCGGTTCTCGCTTCGGGGGACCTGCTTCTTACTCTTATCCAGCCACCGGTAGAGCATCCCGCCGTAAAAGTAGAAACGGTCTTCCGAATCCTTCCAGTCGTTACCGGGAACAGGAGTGATATCGATTTTTATGAAGGCAAAAAAGAGCCGGTTGTTCCAGAAGTAGAATTCCGACAGCTCCGTATGCATGTTGTCGCCCGTCTGATAGACAATCTTCCGCAACGCGCTCCCGCAAAAATATCCCGTCAGCGAACCGGGATCACCCTCTTCCAGCTCCACGTCAACTTTTCGATACTGTGAAATGGCATTGTTGATCTGATAGAACTTATTCCGAATATCCAGTATGACTGAATCGTCCTGCGAGAATGAGCTGTTTACCGGAAGAATGACCGGCAGCAGGAGCAGAAATACGATACAGATTCTTTTCATAGGTACCTCATAGCGCAGCCGCCCGTTCACTCAATCCGCTTCAGCTCATATCTTCTCTTTTTATCGTAAAAGAGCTTGATAAAAGAATCGAACATCCCCTCTCGCTTCCTGAAAAAGACTATTCCGCTGACTTTCTCGCCGGGCTTTATCACGGTATCTTTTGTTAATGTTTTATCGTATTCGTACTTCATCTTGTGGAAGAAATTCGAGTATAGCTTCTTCGTATCCTTCTCACCGGACTGGCTTAATTCAAAAACATCGTCGATATATCGCAATCCTTCGCACTTCCCGTCCTTTGCGCACATTGCAACCGATATCACAACATATGAGGTGACCGCCGCTACCACCGCCAGATTATAAATGTTCTTCAACTGGCCCTTGACATTGACCCGTTTTGCCACCTTCGGGAATTTTTCGGGTGAGAGCGGCTTGACATATTCATCATCAACCTTCAGGCGAAGGGAGTTGATATTAAAGAACTTCTTCTGCTTCCCCGTGTTTTCGACAGAAATAAAGGTTATATAGTAGTTGTGTATCAGATAATCAAAACCCGATTCCTGGCTGGACACGGCAATACTGTTTATGATGTTCCCGAAAAAGGTGGTATTCGAATCATCGATGACTTTCATATCGATGATAAGATCATCATATCGGTACTTCAACTCAACCGTGTAGGTTGCCTCTACCTTTTTTTCATCGACATGCAGTTTCGTTGATGGCTTATCGGCCGTCGCGCAGCCCAGGAAGGGGATCAGAAACAGTGCAAGCACCATCTTCAGCATTCTCATGTGAGCACCCTGCTCTTCTCTATGGAATATACGGCACGCGCTCCGGCTGTATCTACACAAGTAAAAATATCATACATTTCCGGGGGAGGTGCAATAATTTTTCTTTTGAGGATGTTTTAAAGATAGAGGGATATCCGGTAATTGGAAAGATTTACATTCTGGAATGCTTTATTATTTGTTGAAATATATTCGTCAGCTGCCGAATCTCACTCTCCGTAAGAGAGCTCTTTATGTTCTCAGCGAAATCGGCAAAAGCATGTATCTCGGCCTCAATGAGTTTCATTCCATCCCTCGAGAGGGATACATGGTATACCCGCTGATCCGCTGAAGACTGCACTTTACGTGCCAGACCCTTTTTTATAAGCTTCTGCACACCTGCCGTTGCCGATGCCTTTGAAACATTTAAGTGATCTGCCAGTTCGGTCAGCGTTGGATTTTCCAGGTGATATATCGCCTCGAGATAAAACAGGTGACTGAGCGTTACATCGGAGAACCTGCTCGTCCCGAGTAACTTCTCTTTATACTGCTTAATCGACTGGTGAAAAATTTCGGTGATCTGTATAAGTAGCTTTTCAAATTCCACGGCATTGAATGTTATCAATTACATACATAACGCTTAGTTTTGTTAACTAATCAAATATATCATGATAATACCTGTGTCAATGAAAAAAAGTGCATTCATATTCGACTTCTCAAAGTGGAAATAGACAACATCTACAAGAAGGCAAATTAACGAACTTCTCCTCCCGGCATACTTTTTACATAATGAATTTCCTGATGAATTGTGGGTATGAGAATATCCGGTTGAGGTGTATAAAAGTGAAAGATTATTGACAGTACCTTTCTCTATTACAAGCACATAAATGCCTCAGCAGGTGCGCATGGGCAACCAATGTCCATGAAAGTGACCTACTTCCTGTAATACCATAATATAACCGATAACTATCGGTATGACATTTCGCTATTTAGAATTTATAAATGAGCTATTTAATCTTTTTCAGGTGAAGCTTATCGGTCTTTCCTGAAACCGTCATAGTCCCGGCAAATCCCGTCCTGTCAGGTCTAATTTTTATTGTAGAAAGCGAAGAGAATTCAATAATGAACTCATCATCTTTATACGAAAAGTTCAGCTCTTCAATTTCTTCAGTTTTCCCCTTGTCAATGTTTGACAACATGATCGTATAGCTGTTACCTGATCTCTTAAACACAAGCCCTGTAATGTTTACAGGGAATATGGAGTTATCCCCTTTCCATACATCCAATACATATACACCTTCATATCCGCCCGGAACAGTGGGTTTAACTTTTCCGCGGCTTTTACAGCCAATGAATATAACTGACGAAATAACAAGGATAAGCGCTAAAGCAAAAAATTTTTTCATTTTTTCTCCCAATTTCACTGTTAAAAATTTCCAACTTGAAATAAGGGGACTTCTAAAAACTATCAATATGATGTCCCCCTGGCTGGCGTTGTTTTGCACATCCTGTACACGCTGGCATGCGCGACATTGTGTCGCTGTGTGCTCAATGAATAAAACCTTTATTCGCAATTTGTGGATCAATGTAAATACCGGTTATTAGAGGTACCCATAAATAAAAAAAGGGGCAGTTACCTGCCCACAATTAAATTCTAGAATTCCGCATCACATCATTGATATACTGAGGTATTCCTGTTATCTGAATATCAGCTTGACGATCTTCATTTTCATCTTATTATCCGACGGATATTTCATCACATCGTCGTAGAAGGTTGCCGTTTTCAGAATGCTCTTCTCGTGAGTAAATGCATCAAAGCTGTACTTTCCGTGATAGTATCCCACACCGCTATAGCCGACGCCGCCGAAGGGCATCTGGGCCGAAGCGAGGTGAAGCACCATATTGTTAATGCAACCGCCGCCGAACCGAACCGATTCGATAATTCTTTTTTCGGTTTTTTTATTCCTGGTAAACACATAGGTCGCCAAGCGGATAGGGATTCTTTTTGATCTGCTCCAGCACCTCATCAATCGTTTTAAAGGGTATGATCGGAAGAATGGGGCCGAAAATCTCCTCCTTCATTATCGCCGAGTCAATATCGATGTTGTCCATAAGGGTCGGAGCAATATATCTGCTCTTCTCATCCGTCTGACCGCCGTATAGCACTCTACCATTTTTTAAATACCCGCACAGCGGGCCGTAGACGATTACAGTACAGGGTGAGTAGAGGAGGCGAAACTCCTCTTTCAGCGAATGCGGCACTTCATCACTTCAGTAAGTCGCTCCACGACTTTTTCCTGGTGACGCAGAGAAAAGTCGTTTATCTCCAGTTTTGCGAACCGGAGAGCCCCTTTCTTTCAAAAAGAAACAGCTGTCAAATCAAACAATAAATTATTCTGTTTCTAAATCCCTCAGTTTATACTTCACAACCTTCCCCGCACCTGTACGCGGAAATTCCTTCACGAAGTAAACATACTTGGGAGCCTTATAGTGAGCGATTACCTCCCTGGTTCTCGCGATGAGCTCTTCACCGGTTAACTGAGCGTCCGGCTTCAAGATGCACGCAGCCGTAACAGCCTCCCCCCACTTCTCATCCGGCTTGCCATAGACGGCGACCTCCTGCACCTCCGGATTTGCCTTCAGGATGCACTGTTCCACCTCCGAAGCGAAAACATTTTCTCCTCCCGATTTTATCATATCCTTGCTCCGCCCCTTGAACCAGTAGTTCCCATCCTCATCCTTTGTTACCAGATCACCGGTGTACAACCATCCATCCCGCAATGTTTTTTTCGTCGCCTCCTCATCCTTTATATATCCCTTGAACACCTGCGGACCGCGCAGGATGAGTTCGCCGACCTCACCATCGGGAACGTCCTTCCCCTCTGCATCGACAATACGAACTTCAGCGGAAAACATCGGGCAGCCGAGGCTGTTTCCCTCTTTCTGAAGCACCTCGGCGGTCGACTCATGCAAGGTGACCCCCGGTGACGCTTCGGTTAAACCGTATCCGAAGAACATCCCCTTTGCACCCGTTCTATACAGCACCTCGGTATACAGCTCACTCGTATAAGCGGCAGCCGATGATCCGATAGCCTTCAATGAGGAGAGATCGTATTTGCCGGTGCGCACCTCCTCGATAAAGGTGGGCATCATGGGCATCATAACAAAAACCATTGTCGCTCGTTCTCGCTGAATCGTCTCGCAGACCTGCGGTGGATTCCAAAAGGGGATAATTACATTGGTGATTCCCTTCAGCACAGCAGCGTCGGTGAGAATGTGCAGGCCACTGCAGTGGAAAAAGGGAGCAGCTGTCAGGAGCACATCGTTAAAGGTAATTTCGGCGTGATAAATATACCCGAAAGCATCCCAGATAAAATTATTGTGCGTGAGGAGCGCCCCCTTGGGGGTACCGGTTGTGCCCGACGTATACTGGAGGAGCACCGGATCGTCCGGATCGACATCTATTGCAGGCTCACTGTCCGATTTACCCTTGATAAAATCATCGAACAAAACTCCGTTCTCTACTGTGGGCTCGCCACCGGCAACCGGAACGGGATTCCCCTTTGACGGGAGACCGTCTGCAATCTGATTGTAAAGATTTGCAAAAAAAGCATCAACGATATCGATTTTGCTTTCTGAATGCACGATAGCTCTTTTAATTTCTTCGGGAGATAATCTGAAGTTGAGCGCATTCATGATAGCCCCGATCTTTCCACAGGCAAAATACAGTTCCAAATATTCATTCCGGTTGAAACTCAGTATGGAAACAACATCACCTTTCCGTACGCCGGCATCAAGCAGCGCGGAAGCAAGCTGATTGGTCCGGCTGTTGAACTCCTTCCATGAATAGCTTCTCCCCTGAAACAGTATGGCGGTTTTATTGGGTCTCCGCGATGCATTGTATCGCAATACATGACCTAACGTTAAACCGTTTCTCCCTATCATACCAACCTCCTTGAAATTTTTTTTAAAATCTATTTATCCGTCAAATATTCTCTTTTAGATTTTCAAAGACACTGTGGTGAGAAAATGCTCAACAATTCAACCGGTAAGTAAGTTTTACTAACCATTTCGATTTGTCAAGAACAATTCATCACGTGCCGAATACCCGAAGCCTCACCCGGATAGCGATTTGACCCGCCTGTCCGGAGGGAGTTACCTGACCGCTCTCTTCACCATGAAAGCGAGATGCTTCATCCCGGAATGAACGATAATGATTCCCGAGATGAGCAGAGCCAGCGAAAGGAGTACTGTTCCTGTCACGGGATCACTCAGAATGAGACCGCTGAAGAGAACACCGGAGAACGGCATGATGAAAACAAATGAGTGGAGAGAAACAGCACCGTACTTCTGAAGGAGGGTATTCCAGGCAACGAAGCCGAAGGAGGCAACGATGAGAGCGGCAAAGAGCAGCGCTGCGATGATACGCAGATCAACGGCACTTATCATCTCCCCGTCAAAGAGATATCCCCCCAGGAAAAAGAATGGCAGCGCGAACAGCATGGAATAGAGCGTAACCTGAAAAGGATGAAAGGCGTGAATTACCCGCTTCACATAGGTCATGTTGCAGGCCCACAGGAAGGCGGCACCGAGCACCAATAAATCGCCCATCTGCAGATTCGATGTGACCCCCTTCCGCTCAAAGAGAAGCACCGCGACACCGGCAAATCCGAGAAGCATACCGGCTATCTTCCGAATCGTTATTCTGTCACCGGGAATGAAGAGATGGGCGAGGACGAGCAGGAAGAAGGGCTGTGAATTCACCACGATGGTTGCCCGCGATGCGTTCGTCATGCTTATCCCGAGGTGGAACAGGGAAAACTGGAAGAGGAAAATAATTGAAACAATTATCATATGGAACAACTGCTTTCCTGTCAGCATAAGGGGCCGACCGGTGCAGAGCGCCCAAATTGCTATGCACATGCACGCTATACCGAATCGGAGCCCCGCCAGCGTGAACGCGCCAATGCCGGTAAGGGCAATCTTTATCGCAACCGCATTTGCACCAAACACCGCGCAGAGACAGGCGGTAAAGAGCGCAGCCATCAGTGAGAGAGTATGATTCTGTATACCGTTTTTCATTGCGAGGAACAACTCCGCAGGAAACAGCACGTCCCGAGATACGACGCTTTATAAAAAAACAAGGGGTGCCTCTGGAGAACACCCCTCTGCATTGCCCAGGACGGGACTTGAACCCGTACAGGATAATTCCCACATGGCCCTCAACCATGCGTGTCTACCAGATTCCACCACCTGGGCGATTCAATTAATGCAAATAACCTATCTACACTTTCTGTCAAGGATAAAAATAAAAATGGTCTCCTTTTTGATCCATGCTTTACGGCGAGATGCTGGCGGAACGCCATGAAAGAAACCGTCCTCTGAAATCGGCTTGTTTATTTCTAATTTATCCTTGAAAAAAAACGGAATATACGCTCACTGGAGCTATCCCATCGGGACATGATATGAAGCGGAAGTGGTATACATACCTGGTATCTTTCCCGGAAAGGGGAGGCAACATCTTAGCGGTGCTCGGTGCGCTGCTCGTCATGATCTCCTTCGCCCTCCCCTTTTTCGAAAAGATCTATCTGCACTCAAGCAGCTTTATCTTCGGATTCGAATTGATACTGCCCGGTGCCTGCAGAGGACTCGAGATAACCGCATTCATGCGATTCGTATCAATCTATCTCCTGCTCATCCCCCTCATGCTGCTTTTCACCTCATTGAGGAAAACCGGAGCACTCATGGCACTTATCGGCCTCATTCTCCTTGCCGTTATGCTCATACTGACTCCCGTCCCCGTGGAGCGGTTCTCATCCGGCATCTTCCTCCTCATCGCCGGTCTCTCGCTGATCGGTATGAGCATTTTTAAAAAAGGGGGTTCTTCCTCGCTCGCCCAGGGCGATACGGTTACTTTTTCTTAAAATCTTCGAGCTTTTTGAAATATTTCTCAACACTCCACTTTTTCAGGGTGAAGACATAGGGAGATTCCGAGGAGGTGCAGAGATATCGCTTCTCCTTCTCACCCTCCGTGTCGAATATTGAGAGGGTGATATTCTTCTGAGAGGCTTTTACGGTGACGACACACCGGGGATTTTTCAGTGAATCCTTTTTCAGAGAAACGAATCCATCAGCCTTGAGGGGATTGAAAGAGTTGATAACGGTATTGATAGCACCTTCGTCAATCTGAACCTGCCTGTGCTCCTCACAGATCCACTGCTCCACTTCCTTCTCCTTCTTCTTCGCACTGTTCTCCTTCGATTGCTGCTCCTTCTCCGCTTCTTCACTATCCGCCGGTACTTTCTCCTTTATTTTGGCAAAGGTGAGTTTCCGCCCTCCATAGTGTAACTGAAATGATTCAACCCCCTTCGGCGTAACCTTGAAGATTTCCTTGTCCCGCAGATCGTCGACGGTCTTCTCCAGCGCATCCACCAGATTGCCCGAAGCGAGATATATCTCCGGCCGATCGGGAAAACGGATATAGGTGTGCCGATGGGTCGAGCTCTTCTTGCCGATGAGCAGATCACGCACGACCGATCCCCCCTTCTTCGCTGTTACCCGGAGAGCCTTTTCCTCAAGACCATATCGCAGATAATGAGGTTTCTCCGAGATGAGATCCGTGATAACCAGATCCCGGATCGCCTTATCGATCTTCAACACCGCCTGCGGATCTGCAGGATACTCCTCGTCATTGAGAACCCAGCGATTTTCCTTCTTCAGCATGCGTATTCGAGCATCATCCTTTTTTTGAATGATAATCTCCTCAGCCTCTCCCTCCCACGGTTCAATCTCAGGAACATCAGCAGACCGTTCACGCCTGCCAATGATGAGCAGCAGGGCAAGCACCGCAATAACGATTACGCTGATGAGTACTTTTCGGTTCATCATTCACCACCTCCGATAAAAGCAGCCCGTATCCGCTTCTTTCGTGCTGTTCTGCGGTACCATACAAAAAGCCCGATCAGAATGACGAAAATCGGCAATCCGGCGATGTTCAATATTTTCAGGGTCAGCCGCGTACCCTCACCGGAATCCTCCAGTGGATTAAACTCCATACCCTTGGCCCGCATTTCCGGCAGAGCGTAATTGCCATTGAGATAATCGATCATGTTGTGCAGGAAGATGGCGTTCGGTGACTTTCCCTCAGCATCGATGACATTCGACGCGGTAATCTCAGAGGTGCCCACGACGATCAGCTTCAAGGGTGCGATGGATTTCCGGATAACCTGTTCCGCGGTGACGGGGAATTCCGGTTTTTTCTTCCCCTCGGCATCCTGCTGCGGCTGCTCGCGATCCTTGAAGGCGCTGTCAAACTCGCCGCTCAAGAGAACCGCCAGCGGATACCGCTGCATCTGAGACTCCTTGGGAGGCCTCATCATCATCGGATTGTAGGTAACTCTCCCCTTCATGAGCCAGCTCAGCGGCGACGACGAGACGAGCACCGTGTATCGATCATCCGGCTTCTCCTTCTCGAAGGAGAGGGAGGATGTTTTCAGGAAGAATATCCTTTTGAGAAACCTGGTTATCACGTTTTCATCATTGAGCCCCTCCTCGAGGATCATCGGTGCGAAGTAGATATCCTGCTCGCCGAAAACCTTGTTGCTCGCCTTGAAACAGCTGAGATCGAGGACCAGATCCTTATTCACCGTCACTCCATAGCTCTCCATGAGCTTCTCCAGGCCGGTATGAACCGGCATCACGAGCGGCTGACGCTGGCCAAACATCCTGTTCTGGCCACGCATCTGCATCTCAACAAAGGAATCGACAAGAAAGAGCGCGGCGTTCCCCTTCATCAAAAACTGATCGAGCTTGAAGAGCTCATACTCGGTAAAGTCCTGACGGGGGCCATTAACGACGATAGTGTTGATACCTTCCGGAATGTCCTCCTTGCTCAGATCGACAACCTCTAATTCATACATGTCGGACAGCAGATCCTCGAATATCTTCGCCCCCTTCGGATCGCCGGTATCCCGTTCGCCGTGACCGGTTATATAGCCTATCTTGGGGTTGATACTGATGAGATTATCGACCGCCGTTGTGATCCGGTCCTCGAGATCATTCAGGTTCAGGGCTATCTGGCCGAGTATATTTCTCGAGAGCACCTGAATGATTTCGAACTGACCGCCCTGCTCAACAACAATCCCGATGGTGCCGGTTCCCGCCGGCACCCGATCCCCCGTCATGGTTGTGAAAGAAGACCATTGCAACGGTGGCAATCCGTATATCTGAACGAGTGCTTCGGCATCCTTCCCGACACTCGGATCAATATACCGATAGGAGAGCTTATCGTAATTCTTTGCACTGCACTTTTTGACAATCTCCCTGACATTCTCATTGACCGTGCTCATTCCCTGAAGCGGAAGATTGCTGCTGGCATAGAGGGTAACCTGAATCGGCTCATTGAGCTGGAGAAGCGTGTCAATCTTGCCGTTCATTTTCTTGATGAGCGTGGTAATGCGATACTCGAGCCCCTCCGCTTCGGTCACCGATTCTATTTTCTCTATCAGATCCCCGTGGACGAGAGCGACCCCCATATAGGCGTTTCGCAACTTGACCTGATCATCCTTGATTTCGCGCACCTGAATGGGAAAGATGCCGAAATCGGATGCCATGTTCTTGTTCTCTTCAACGTCGATAAACTCATAGTGAAAATTACGGCTGCCGTATTCGGCATACTCCTCGAGCAGATCGGCGATGTACCGGTCAACAGCATTATAGGGCGCCGGAAGATCCTTGCTGAAGAATACCTTCACCGTCAACGGTTCCTCAAGGGTTGCAACGACCTCCCTGCTCACCTCTGAAAGGGAATAGGCACCGCTCCCGGTCAGATCGATCCTGAAGTAGAAGAGTGCCGAGACGAGATTTATCATGATGATGATAATGACATAATAGAGATAGAGATATCTCTTCCCCAGGAGCTTCTCCGTCAATTCCATGATTGCCTGCATTCTCTCTTTCATCGATTATCTCCTCTCCTCAAGAATTTCCACCGTTCCGATAGTTGCCAGAGCGACAAGGGAAAGGAAATAGAGTATATCACGCGAATCGACAACTCCCCGGGAGATATTCCTGAAATGAAAATCGGCACCGAGATACTCGACAAAGCTCAACACGGCTGCCGGAAGGAAAAAGAGGAATTTATCAATCAGGGTCAGAACAACGCAGATGGACAGCGCGACAATGAAAGCAATAATCTGATTCCGGGTCAGCGCCGAGGAGAACACACCGATGGCCGAGAACGCAGCGCCGAGAAAGAGCGCACCGATATATCCACCGATTATCGGGCCGTAGTCCGGTGAGCCCACGAATGCAACCGAAATCGCATAGAAGAGGGTCGGAACGAGCATCAGCGCGACAAAGACCGTGCTGGCGAGCACCTTTCCTATTACGGCATCAACCGTCAAAACCGGGAGCGTCATGAGAATTTCAAAAGAGCCGCTCTGTTTCTCTTCGGAGAAGAGACGCATCGTTATCGCCGGGATAACAAAGGAAAAAACGAGTGGCAGGAGCTGGAAAAAGCCTCTCAGCTCCGCCTGACCGTAGAGAAAGAAGGTTGAGAAGAAGAACCACCCGGTGATGACGAGGAAGAACGTAATGACGATATAGGCAATGGGGGTGGCAAAATAGCTCATCAGTTCCTTTTTCATAATTATCAGGGGTTCCTTATATCTCATCACCGCCTCCTCTGGTCAATTCTCTGAATATGGTCTCAAGGGTCCGAATCTCCTGTTTCATCTCGTAGAGTTGCCACCCCTTCTCGCAGACACAGTTCCCGATCGCCGGTCGCACCTCATCACCGGCGGGAACCACCATCGCCGTGGTGAGATTCTGCTCGCTCCGCTTCTCGGCAACGCTCTCCACCCCCGGAACCTCCCGAAGTGCCGCCGAGAGCTCATCGAAAGCAACACCGCCAACGGTAAGGGATATCCACATCCCCTTTCCGCCTGATGACCTGAGCGCCTCGGTGCTGCCATCGGCCACAATGCTTCCCCGGTCGATGATTATCACCCGATTGCAGGTCGCCTCGACCTCGGAGAGAATATGGGTTGAAAGGATCACCGTTTTCTCTTTTCCTATCTTCTTGATCAGGTTTCGGATCTCAACAATCTGATTGGGATCGAGACCGCTCGTCGGCTCATCGAGAATGATTATTTCGGGATCGTGTATCATTGCGTGTGCGAGACCGACCCGCTGCTTGTATCCCTTTGAGAGCTCACTGACCATCTGATGCATAACATCATTGATGTCACAGATATCAGCGATTCGCTTTATGCGATCCCGAAGCTCCTCTACGGGAATACCGCGTATCATCCCGATATAGCGAAGATAATCGTAGACGATCATGTCGCCGTAAATGGGAGCCTCTTCAGGAAGATAACCAATGAGCTTCTTCACCGCAAGGGGATCCTCGTCAACAAGATAATCGCCAACGGTGATCGTCCCCTGTGTCGGCTTAAGGTAGCAGGTGAGCATTCTGAGTGTCGTTGTCTTCCCGGCGCCATTGGGACCGAGAAGTCCGGCAATCTCACCCTTTCGAATAGAAAAGGATATGTTGTTAACGGCAACCAGATCTCCATAGTTTCTGGTTAAATCAGTGACAGTGATCATGAGTTACGCTCTCCTCTCGCCAGTCTTGTTCCTGTTCTCTTTTTCCGTGAAAATGATTGATCCGGATTGGCTTCCGATTCGCGCTCGATTTCCCGGGAATTCACACTCTCCCGTAATCATCTTCCAGGCGCTCAATATCATCCTCGCCGAAGTAATCGCCTCTCTGAATCTCAATAAAGCGGAGATCCTCCCCGCCGATATTCTCAACTCGATGCTTGACCCCGCGCCCGATATCGATGGAGCTCCCCTCGGGAACTTCAAGCTGCCGGTCATCAACCGTGACCAGTGCAGTCCCCCTGACAACAAACCAGTGTTCCGCTCTCCGCTGATGGCGCTGCAAACTCAGGCGTTTCCCGGGGTAAACGGTGATCCGCTTCACCTTGTGATCATCCGCATCGGACAATACTTCATAGTAGCCCCAGGGGCGATGGGTATCGTCGGTTTCAGCCATTCTTCTCCATGAATACCTTCATAAAGTCAGTCAGGGCCTTCACCCCCTCAACCGGCATCGCATTGTAGATAGAAGCCCGGCACCCTCCGACCGAACGATGTCCTTTCAATCCGCTTAACCCCTCCCGTTCCGCTTCATCGATAAACCGCTTCTCCAGGTCTTCATCCGGCAACCGCCAGACGACATTCATCTTCGATCGGCACGACGCATCTACGGGGCTCCGATAAAAATCGCCGGAGGTGTCCAGTATATCATAGAGCATCCCCGCCTTCTCATCCCGCAGCTTTTCCATACCCGGCATCCCCCCATTGGCGGCGATCCATCTGAGGGTAAGACTGGTTACCCATACGGTGAATGTCGGCGGGGTATTGTAAAGGGATCGGCTCTCCGCATGGAGATCATAGCGCAAATACGCCGGGAGATCTCTTCGTGCCGCTTCAACGAGGGCACTGCTCATCACGATGAACGCCATGCCGGAGGGAGCGAGATTTTTCTGCGTTCCCGCATATACCATGGAAACTCGATCCCAGGGTATCGGCCGCGACATGATATCCGAAGACGAATCAATAATGAGGGGGATGCCGCCCGTATCCGGAAAGGTTTGCCATTGAATGCCACCGATGGTCTCATTGGAGCAGAGATGAACATATGCCGCCGTATCACTGAATTGCAGTTCACGCTCCTCGGGAATCCTCGTGTAGCTCTCAGACTTCCCGTTCCAGGGGACATTGACTTTCCCCACCATCTCAGCGTCATCGAATGCCTTTTTCGACCAGGAACCGGTGATAATGTAATCCGCTGATGCTCCCTCGCTTAAAAAGGCCAGCGGAATCATTCCGAACTGAAGCGTTGCACCGCCCTGTAAAAAGAGAATGTGGAAATCGTCGGGGATCTCCAGGAGCTGCCGGGCACGGTCCACTGTCTCAGAATGAACCGCATCATAGATTTTGCTTCGGTGGCTCATCTCAATGAGGGACATGCCACTCTTCTCATAGTCAACCAGTTTTTCAGATACCTCTTCAAGCACCGTAAGGGGGAGCGTTGAAGGACCCGCCGCGAAATTGTAAATTCTCCCCATAGCACCTCTCCAGAACAGTCATGATAGTCCCGTATTAATTCTGCCAGAATATAAAGGGAAAATCCTCATATCAAGTTAAAATTCATTTCAACCGCCTAAAAAGTTCGGTTGCCGTGCACCTCTTGTGGTTGCGCAGGGGATTTATTGCTCGCATCGACAACAGCTATAAAACAATTGACAAAAGCTCTTTCCGATTGTTACAAAAGTTTTCGACAGCTCTGGTCATTGCCCCATGGAAAAGGGAAAGCTCTACATAATCGCCACCCCTATCGGGAATAGTGAGGATATCACCCTCCGGGCTCTGAGAATACTCAGGGAAGAGGTCGATTGCGTCTTCTGCGAAGACACCAGGCGGACGTTGAAACTGCTCAACCGGTACGGTATTAAGTGCCCCGTTCGTTCACTTCATGCCCACTCAACGCCCGCGAAAATCAAGAGTGCCCTCTCCCTCCTTATTCAGGGAAAGACCATTGCTTACTGCACCGATTCCGGTACGCCGTCGGTTTCGGATCCCGGGAGCGTTCTGGTAAGCGCTGCGAGGACGGAAGGTATCGATATCATTCCTCTCCCGGGAGCATCAGCGCTGGCAGCAATGGTATCCGTATCCGGTTTTCCGGAGAAAAACATAATCTTCGCCGGTTTTCTCAGCAAGAAGGAGGGGAAGCGCCGTCGTGAGCTCGAAAAGCTCAAAGGCCACGGCATAATCGTCCTCTATGAGTCTCCTCATCGTATTAAGAAGCTCATCAGATCCATCGCGGCTGTCTTCCCCGATTCGGAGATGGTCATCGGCCGGGAGATGACCAAGCTTCACGAAGAGTTCATAAGCGGAACCACGAACGGCATTTGTGAAAATATCGACTCCATACCGGAGCGCGGAGAGTTCACCGTTGCTATTTACAACCGATTGTAATATCATACAATAGCAGATCGCGACAAAAAAATAAATTCTTCTTGATACTTCTCCCCTTTTCCTGTACATTATTCAGGAAGTTGTGCGAATCGTGTGCTCTTTTTTTGAAAATTTACAAGAGATGAGTAACAAGAAAAGGGGGCTTTTCACCGCCTCTGGAGGTTGGATAGGCCCTGTTTCTCTGTATTTAAACGGTAATGTGTACTTTTTATGAGAAGAGAACGATTCATTTTAAAATAAGAATTAAAGAATTGACAAAAGTTTCCGATATATATATTAGACTGATAAGGGGTTAAAAGGCATGGTCATCGATAAAATAGGGAACATAAACAACATCGTTGAACCGAAGGGGACAAAGGCAACCTCGAAAACGAAGAACCTCAAGAAGAGCGATAAGGTTGAAATATCCTCAGAGGCGAAACAAGCTGCCGAAACTGCCCGAGTAACACAACTGGTTAAGGGAGCCCCTGACATTCGCAGGGAAAAAGTTGAAGCTATTAAGGCGCAGATCAAGAATGGGACGTATGACAAGTTCGTCGATAACAAAGTGCTCGAGCTTGTTGCCGATAAGATTGCCAGAAATCTACTGCGGAAGTAATCAACGAACGATAACGTGCGCGGGAGATATATCTGTACTGGAGGAAGCGGAGGTATCATCATCCGCTTTTTTTATTATACGGTGTAATACCTCAAGGCATGCCTCGAGGGTAGCAGCCATGCTGCTGTGATCAGCAAGGAATCTCCTGCGAGGCAGGCTCGCCTTGTAAGAAAATATCCCGTTGATGCTGCAGGTATCGATCAGTACGATAGCACCTGCAGCTTACCGGGGGGCGGTAATTTGTCAGCTCTATGGAAAAGACCCTGAGAAATGGCATAGTGCCAGACTTCCATGTTCCAACCGAGCTCTTCGTAAAGGAGAATATCCTTCAGGAAGCCGGTTCTATCATCAGGAAATACGGATCCAGGGTAATCCTTATCACCACCAGTGCTGATTTCGATCAGTTCCATGACACCATCGAAATAATATCAAACAACCTGAGAAAAAACGATATCGGCTGCATCATTTACGATGAGATACCGGCCAATCCCAACACCGAGTACATCGATTCTGCCGCTTATTTTGCCAAAAAGATAAACTGTGATGCCATTATCGGTTTCGGCGGCATCGATTCAATAAACAGCGCCAAGGCAATTGCAACACTCATCAACAACTATGCCTTCGCCGAAGAGCTCTTCGATATAGCTGAGATTCAGCCCCCTATCAACATTATCACTGTCCCCTCCTCGCCGCTCTTCGGCTTTGAAATCGCTCCCATGCTGTTTCTCACTGATATACACAGCATGACCAAAAAGGTGTATCGGAACAGAAATCTCTTCCCGAAGGTAACCCTTGTCGAGCCGCAGATAGCAACGACCCTCAATGATGAAATAACGGCAAAGACGGCGATAAGCGCGCTCTCCATCGCCACCGAATCGGTCATCTCAAAAAATAACAACGGATTCATCAACTCGCTGGCGCTGCGAGCGATAGATCTCATTTTTAAAAATCTCCCGCTGGCCTACAAGGAGCCTGACAGTGTACCACCGCGACAGGAGCTCGCTGTCGCTTCGCTGATGGCGGGACTCGCTTTTACTGTTGCCGAGTTATCAGTTTCCCTTGCCATCTCACTCGCCCTCTCCTCACGGTTGAATCTCGACCTCAACCTCGCAATGGGGGTCATCCTTCCGCACATCATGGAGTACAACCTGACGTCGTCCCCGGGAAGATATGTTCAGATGTCGAAGGTCATGGATGAAGATGTGCGTGATATAACCGTCATCGAAGCTGCCATCAAGGCGGTTGAGGGAGTGAGAAAATTGGAAATTGATGTTGACATACCGCAACGCCTCTCCCATTTTGAGATTAACAAGTCCGAGTTCTCAAAGGTTGCCGAGATTGCCATGACCTATCCCTTTCTCGAGAACGCGCCGAGACCACTGAGCAGAAATTAAATAGAAACGATTCTCATCGCTGCATTCTGAGCCAATGAATGAAGAGAAAATTAGAGAGCTCCTGAAAGGGTATAAAGCAGAACAGATAAGCGAAGGGGACGTCATCAATACTCTCAAAAACCTCCCTTTTGAGGATCTCACCTTTGCAAAAATAGATCATCACCGCGCCCTGCGATGGGGATTCCCGGAGGTGATTTTCTGCGAGGGGAAAACCCCCCATCAGGTCAGGAGCATCGCCCAGCGAATCGTCAAGAGCGGTTCCAATCTCCTCGCAACCAAGGCAACCCCCGATATGTTTACGGAGATCAGCGCCGTCATTCCCGATGCCAGCTACAATGAAACCGCTCGGACCGTTTCCCATGTCACCAGCGAAATCAGGCACCTGCGGGGCAACCTTATCATTGTCACCGCAGGAACATCGGATCTGCCCGTTGCAGAGGAAGCCCGGGAAACAGCGCTCATACTCGGCCTCGACACCGATCTCATTGCTGACGTTGGCATAGCCGGCATTCACCGAATCATGGAATATCGAGAAGTCCTCGCGGATGCATCTGCAGTTATTGTGGTTGCTGGTATGGAGGGAGCGCTCCCGTCGGTTGTCGCCGGTCTCATCTCCTGCCCGGTCATCGCTGTTCCAACATCAGTTGGCTATGGCGCATCCTTTAACGGTCTCACGCCACTGCTCGGAATGCTCAACGCCTGTGTTCCCGGCATTGCCGTGGTTAATATCGACAACGGTTTCGGTGCCGCTTTCCTGGCATTCAGGTTGTTGAACACATTGAACACGCTCTTGGAAAAAAATGAATAGCCTACTCTTCGATATTCAACTCGGTGTTTCAGGGGATATACTCCTCGCCTCGCTTCTCGATAGCGGATTGTCCCTCGGCGATTTGAAAAGCGAGCTCATGAAGCTGAACCTGGATCAGTGGGGCATAACCGTTCAGCAGGATATCAAAAATCATCTCGCCGGAAAGAGCATCACTGTTACCACCGGTGAACAGAAAGCTGAACGGAACATTACCGATATCGCCGCCATCATTGAAGGCAGCACCCTCTCGCCAACCGTCAAAAAGAACAGCATGGCAATTTTCAACCGCCTCGCTTCCGCAGAGGCATCCGTTCACGGCACAACGCCCGATGCTGTACACTTCCACGAAGTCGGTGCGCTCGACAGTATCATCGACACGGTGGGATTCTGCATTGCAATGGAGCTCCTGGATGTGAAAAAAATACTCTTCACCGAGTTCTGCATGGGTCGCGGAACCGTGAACAGCAGACATGGAGAAATCGCCATTCCCGTCCCTGCCGTGGTTGAACTTACGAAGGGGTACCGGTCACGGCTCACCGATAAGCTCGGTGAACTGATCACCCCAACCGGCGCTGCAATACTTACCGCCCTGGGACAACAGATCGAAAGCACGATAAGCTACACGGTGCTTCGATACGGTATCGGCTTCGGCACGCGGCCCTATCCCTTCCCCTCATATACCCGCGCCTTCTTCATCGAGCTCACAGAACCGGCAGAGGAGATCTTTCAGCTCGAATGTAATATTGATGATATGAATCCACAGCTGTATCCCTATATCATCGAGCGACTACTCGAGGGTGGCGCCCTCGACGCATACATAATCCCTGTCGTGATGAAGAAGGGGCGCTCCGGCGTCCTGCTGATAGTTATCAGCACCCTCGAAAGGGTTGACTGGGTTAAGGAGTGCATCTACCGCGAGACAACGACACTCGGCATTCGATATATGCCGGTCGTTCGCGAGAAGCTTGATCGGAGCTCTGAAACAATCACCCTCTTCAATCAGAAAATAGGCGTAAAGGTCGGATATCATCAGAATCGCGTTATTAATGTTCACCCGGAATTTGAAGATTGTAAAAAAGCAGCGGAGCGGAGCGGATATCCCCTTGAGGAAATAATGCGTTTGGCTCGAGAAGCGTATCTCGCTGAAACCTACAAGACCTTCAGCTCTTCAGATGAGAATATCTGATCAATATCCAGGATCACGATAAAACCATCCTTTACTTTCCCAACGCCGATAATATATCTCCCCGAGATACCCTTCACGATGGGAGGGGCAGGTTCAATATCGTCTTCATCAATCTTGACAACATGGCTGACCGCGTCTATAGCAAGGCCGATCTTCTTCCCCTGTATATCAACCACAATTGCCCGTGAACTACTGTTTTCGCCAATATCAATCCCGAATCGCTTCCCGAGATTGATAATGGGAATAACTATCCCCCGAAGATCGATAACTCCCTGAATGTACGATGCTGACCTGGGAAGCTTGGTTACCTTCGGGAGCTTCAGAATTTCTTGAACCTTTAATATCTCAATTCCATATTCCTCAGAACCTATCTTAAAACAAACAACCTGAAGCGAACCCAATGTCTTTTCCGACTCTTTCATGTGCGTTCCTTCATTTTACTGTTTCTACCAGTGCAGGTAAAGCTCAACTCACTTTTATTACTATACGGCTTAACACATAAAGACGTGCTCGAGAATGCCAGCCCTGATGCTCTCATCAGCAAAAAACCGCCTGTTAAGCAGGCTCGAACTGAAACAGAATATTTCGTTGATGCTGCAGGCATCTGTTGCACTCGCACCGGTAGTGCGCTGCGCAGCAGCTTATTTATCCACTGCATTGCCCGGATAAAGGCAGTATTACCACCCCTCTTTTCCAAGCTCAAATATACTACCGTACTCACCTATTTTTTCAAGAATAAAATTTACGTTCGAGGAAAATAATTAGAATTGCACTGTGCATCAATGCGTGCAGAATAACACGATCAGAAGAAATAGTATCCATAAATATACGCTGTAATACCGGCGAGAATAAAAGCTGCATTCTTCATCAGGAAAGGCTCGCGTACTCTGAAAAATATATCGAGAATCGCAAGGAGAACACCGAAGAAGGCAGAGACGATACCCACTGAAATAAAACTATGCCAGTAGTAGTAAGCGCCGAAGCAGAGGACGATTCCAAAAGACACATCGAGGAGGTCGATGAGCCTGAACCGCTTTTCAATCTCCTCTTCCGGCATACCATCGCTAAACTCAACATACGGATTCTCACGGAAATACCTCCTGCGTGTTTCCTCGAGCTCCTGCTGCCTCTGAATCCGCCGTTCACGCTCCTCGGTACCTCTCTCTCCTATCCCGTAATTCTTATTGATTATTTTGATAACCTCGTTGTTCGGGACCTGAGAAAAGATTGCAGCTCTCTTTCTGAATTTATCGGAAAGATTGTAAGATCTCCCCGTCGTGACATTCCGTTCAGCGGTGACGGTGCCATCAGTGATCACGGAATAGTAGGGATTCCCCCCCTCCTCAACATCCTCGATGTATAACCGGACACGCTTATCCTTGAGGTTGTAGTCGACACGGATATAATCGCCGCCTTCGGTATTGACATAGAGAGCCCTGTTATACCCTCTGATTTCAGAAGGTCTCCTTCTCCAGTTAAGGTGGGCATCATCCCGTCTCAGCCGTGCCCTATACGCACCCGATCTTCCCATGATGAAAGCGATTATCCTTACAAAAGATTAAAACCTCCTCACAAGGAGGAGGTCATTCCATTGACGCGCTTGTCCCATCCTGTTCGATTCACAGAGGGGTTCACCGGATCACATACTACTTCTTCTTATGACGGTTTTGTCTTCGTCTCTTTTTTCTCTTGTGATTCGCTATCTTCTTCTTTTTCTTCTTCTTGCCGCAGGGCATGAACTACTCCTTCATAATCACCAAGGTAAAATATAATTTCGCACTTCTCTCCGAAACAGGTATCGATTATATTCAATCCCCTATCTGAGATTATTTATATCACCTGTTCTCTTCTCCTTCTCAACCGGACCGAAATCCAACCCAAAGGGCATCCCCGACTGCTCAGGAGTTATGATGACCTTGACCTTGTCCGCCATCTTCTCAATATACATGTACTTGAGCAAATCGGGATTCTTCTTAATAAGATTTGAAATCTCCTCTAATTTCTTATAAAACTGCTTATTATAAATTTCGTCCCTTTCTAGTTTACTCCGCAGTATAATCAATTCTTTTTTATTATTTTTTTCAACCTCTATAAGATCTTTGAGATACTGCAATCCGTCAGAGAAGGTTCCAGCATCGGGCAATCGAACGACACCCGACAACCTGAAGGCAGTAATCTCGATACCGATTCCCCTCCCCTGTTCTATAAGACTTTCCGAAACTAATTGGATTATCCTCTCCATATCCCGTTCGAGCTCGACCCGTCGGTAAACAGGCGAGAAGTAGGGTGTGAACTCCCGAACAAAATATCTTGTCATGAACCGCTTCAGCAGCTGAGGAATATAATGACGGTTATCGCCCCACTCCTCTGTCACAAGAGCGATCCGCTCTGGAGCAATAGCATACTCTACGCTCACCGGTATGGTGATAGCATAGAAGTCACTCCTGGTCATTTCAAGTGATGGTATCGGAATACTGAGATCGAAAAGGCGAGACTCCCTTTTCTGAAACGTCATCAGAGAGATCTCCCCGGGTACTATTCCTTCCGGGACAATGTGATATCCCGAATCAAGCACCCGTATGATATCACCGGTCTGCTCACTCCTGACCAGACCGAATACACCCTCTTCGATGATAAAGAAGCAGTTTACATAGAGATATCCGACAAGAGCGAGCAGGATGATTATTAAAAGTATCTTTCGCAGCCGTTTCATGATGTTCGGGTTTTCTTCTATCCTTCTTCCTCTCGATACTGTACCGGACGCGAAGGAACAATTGTCGATACAGCATGCTTGTAAATGAGATTCTGTTTCTTGTCAACTTCAACGAGAACGGTGAAGTTATCAAAGCTTAATACTCTCCCCTTTATGGGAACGCCATTCATCAGGTAAATGGTAATATCAAGCTTTTCCTTTCGAGCAATATTCAGGTATTGATCCTGTAAATTTTTAGCCTGTTTTGTCATGACAGTCACCCTGTTTTTTTTATTTTTCCAGCGATCAAACTAAAAAATGTGAAAATACGTTCAGCGCTCAGGGCTTCACATTTCCGCATTCATGAACACCGCTCGCCTAACCACTGATGGACACAGTCCTTTATCTTAAGCGCTTCAGTCCGATGAAACCACCTGAGCATGGAATTTTTCCTGAACCACGTCATTTGCCTTTTCGCATACCTTTTGGTCTCCCTCTTCATAGATTCAACCGCTTCATCAAAAGGGAGCTTTCCGTCAAGGTATTCGTTCATTTGCAAATACCCGATGGATCTCATTGCGTTCAACTCGGGCCCGTAACCCATTCCCCGGAGCCCGATTACCTCCTCGATAAACCCATCCGCTATCATCGTGTCAACACGCCGATCGATCGTCTTGCGCAACAGGTCCCGCTCCATAGTAAGACCGAGGAAGAGTGTCTTTTCAGATTCGTCTGCTCCTTTATGCCTGTGATATGCGCTCAAAGGCTTCCCGAATGCTCGATATATTTCAAGTCCCCGCACGATTCGCTGCCTGTCATGAGGGTGAATCTGCTCTGCAAATTCCGGATCGACTCTTTTAAGCTCTTCATACAATGCTTCCAAACCGCGCTCTTCCATCTCCGCATACAACTGTTCCCGATAGGCGCCATCTACTTCCGGTATCTCTGAAAGCCCCTTAAAGAAGGAATCGATATAGAGACCTGTTCCTCCAACAAAGAGGGGCACCTTTCCCCGAAACTGTATCTCTTCGCAGGCGATCAACGCCCGCCTGCAAAAGTCGCCTGCGGTGAACCAGTAATCGGGATCAACAATATCGATAAGATGATGCGTAATTAATTGTCTCTGGAATCCAGCAGGCTTGCCGCTACCGATATTCAGGTATCTATACACC
>Ga0180433_10000330_pt1 | contig 81500 bp, 80 predicted proteins | sample SS_ome_8_FD_132980 | JGI IMG/M metagenome (GOLD analysis project Ga0180433, IMG submission 132980) | Hypersaline lake sediment archaeal communities from the Salton Sea, California, USA - SS_1_D_1 metaG | ecosystem: Environmental > Aquatic > Non-marine Saline and Alkaline > Hypersaline >...
GATTATATTCCTCGCTATTTGGCTCCATTTTTGAGCTCAATTTCGCTGAATTTATAAATTCAGCTGAAATTTCCGTTCAAAAATAAGCTGAAAAAGCGCGAAACCTAATCCCCAAAGCCTTTTGACGACACTATCTGATTTTTCGAAAAAGACTATTACAATCAGCGGCAATTGTCAAACGTAATTTTTGAATTGTCCATTTTTTCTTCTCTTTTATCCTCATCTCAAGTATTATGTTTGTAAATCTCACAGTTTATAGGCTCTATGGAAGACAATTCAATCAATGCACTCAAAGAAAAAGTTAACTCATCTGCCCACATCGATGAAAAAATCCGCCTTGTCATCGACTTCATGAAAATGACTCTCTCCTTGGGCGGGACTCCTCGATTTAAGGACTTCTGGGACGCCAAGCAGCTCGCGCTTGAATTATTCAAAGAAAAATTGAATCCCATATCGAGAGCCAACTACTGGAAGGAATATACGGAGCTGACTCAAGAGGCTAAGCGCCTAAAATCAATTCTTGACGAGCAGGCGGCCTTCGCCATCGAGCAGATCGAGCTCGCTCTAGAGGCCTTTGAAAAGGATATTGCGACATTCGAAGAGACCATTGATAGGCTCCCCCCATTGACCCTTCCCAAATCAGCTGTCACCCTCATCCGCCGCGTGAATTTTTACGATCCCATCCAGCGTGAACTCAGCTTTTTAAACACCCTTGCCCTTCGATTGACGGGGCTGCGCAAGGAGGTGATCGCGACCGATATGCGGATCCGGACAAAGAATCAGATATTGGAGCGTTTGAGCCAATTGGGTGATAAGATTTTCCCACGTCGCAAGGAGCTCATCCGCAGTGTGAGTGAGGCCTTTAGTGAGGATGTCGAAACCTTTGTCGCTGAGAATTTTGCCACAAGTGGCGAGAAGATGCGCCCCATCTTCCAGCTGCGCGAGGAGATCAAAGTTTTCCAGGAAATGGCCAAGAAACTCACCATCAACACAGCCGCTTTCCAGATGAGCCGCAAACACCTGAGCGAGTGCTGGGACAAGTTGCGCGAAATGGACAAAGAGCGGCGGAAAGATTTTTCAGAAAAAAAAGAGATTTTTAAGGCCAATTTTGAAAAGATGAAGGAGACCATTTCATCATTTAAGGAAAATGTCGACTCTAAGTCGCTCACTATGGCCCAAATCCAAGAGACCACCACATCAATTTTAGCGACAATGAAAGAGATGGAACTCTCGCGTGATGGCGTGAAGGCTTTAAAGGATGAACTCTTTGCGATCACGCGCGCTCAAGAAGACCTCGAAAAGGAAAAACGCCTTGAAAGAGAGAAGCAGCTCGCCAAAGAGGCTGAAAAGCGGCGCGAGCACCTTGAGAGTGTGCATAAAACTTGGCACGAAAAGTTGGACGCCCTCACAGACAGTGCAACTATCACTGAAAGTCTAGACGCTTTGCAAAAAGAGCTGAGTGAGCTCAACCTCAAGGGTAGCGAAAGTGCCCCCTTCGACGAGCTCATCCTTCTTGCTCAAGATAGAGCCTCTTTAGAGCATGAAAGGGCGCTCTTTAAGTCAAAAGAGATCAACGAGACTCTCCTTGCCGATCTAGAGGCCGCCTTAAAAGGGCGCTTAAAGATGCGCAAGACCATTAAGAATGAGCTAGAGCAACTCCGCAAGGAAGAGGGGAGCTCTGGACTCGACTTTGAAAAGGCGATGCTCTGCCGCGACTTGACAGACAAAACCCGTGTGCGTTTGACTCAGGTCGAGGAAGCCATTGCACAACTTGAGGCAAAGATTGACGAGATCACTCTCTAAGGTTCCCACACACGCGAGCTTTTTTGACCTCGATAAGACCCTTCTTAAAGGGAACTCGAGCTCACTCTTTTTTCGCTATTTGATCAAGCGAAAGATTTTGCCTCGGCGTGCGTTTATCTATTTCCCTTTTTATGCGATCAAATTCCACTTTTTTAACATGAGTCTTCACGAATTGCATGAAAAGGTGTTCAATCGCCTCCTCAGAGGGCGCTCATTTGATGAGATTCGTCAAATTTTATGTGAATTCATCCTCCACAAACTCCCTGAATTTTGGAATGATAAAGTGGTCGATCTGCTCAAGCGTGCGCAGGAGCTCGGGCACTACACAGTGATCCTCTCCAACGCCCCCTCATTCTTAGTAGAGCCCATTGCCCGTCTGCTTAAGGTTGACGATTTCCGCGCGACTGAGTACGAAGTGGACGAGAAGGGGTTCTTTAAACGGATCCGATCTATTCTCGATGGGCATCAAAAGGCCCACTTTGTCAAAAAGTTAGCGCGCAAATACAAAATTGCCAAATCAAAACTCACAGCCTACTCAGATAGTATTCTCGATTTGCCGATGTTGATTGAGGTCGATCATCCTATCGTTGTCAATCCCGACGCCAAGCTTGAGGCCCTCTCGCAGGAGAATAAGTGGGAGATCATATGAGACGAATTGCTTTTTTTGGGGGCTCATTCGACCCAATCCATCTAGGCCATCTCAATGTGATCATTCGCCTTTTGGAGCTAAAAAATTTAGATCATCTCTACATCTGTCCCGTAAACTGCTCTCCCTTTAAGCTCGATACCCCTCCCAGTGTTTCTGGAGAGCATCGCAAAGCCATGATTGAGCTTGCCATCGAGGGTATTGATCGGGTTTCGTGCCTTGACGATGAGCTCAAAAGAGAGGGGCCCTCGTACACATTTGATACTGTGAAAGCCCTCATGGAGAGAGAAGAAGGGGAGTGCTTCCTGATCCTTTCCGATGATGCGGCTCTGCATTTCGATGACTGGAAGGAGGCTGAGGCCCTTTTAGAGCTCGCTCAGCCCCTCATCGTCCCCCGTAGACCCTTTGCAGCCCGGGCTCCTTTTCCAGAGAAGTACAGCGTCCTTTTTACTAAATCATACTGCCCGATCCCTTTTTTCGAAGTGAGCAGCACTGAGGTGAGGGAAAGGTTAAGTAAAAAATTAAATTGCTCCCACCTCATTCCCAATATTGTCCTAGACTATATATCCAAAAATCGTTTATACTAGCACCCGTATGGATGCTGAAACTCAAGAACTAATTAATTCACTCGCCGAGCTGATTCACGATAAAAAAGGCTTCAATGTCGTCGCCTTGGATCTGACCAAATTTTCCCCAATGTTAGACGGAGTCATCATTGCTGAGGGGTCGGTTGATCGCCACGTGATCGCAATCGGAGACCACATCGTCTCAGAGATGAAAAAGCGGGGTGAAAAGCCCCTTTACACCGAAGGACTCGCTCACGGCGACTGGGTCGTCATTGACTTTGGCACGGTCTCAGTGCACATCTTTGGGCCTAGGCTGCGCGAGCTCTATCGTCTCGAGCAACTCTGGTCAGAAGGGGAGTTAATTGAGCTCAATCTTGAGGAAAGTCAAAGCAATTTAGGGTAGGTCTAATGGAAAAGAAGCGGCGCGTTGTTGTCACTGGTCTCGGTCTTGTCTCCTGTTTTGGGCAAGAGGTAGACACGTTTTATGAAAAACTTCTCGATGGAGAGAGTGGGATCTCAAAGATCGATCGCTTTGACATCGAAGAGTACCCCACCCGCTTTGCAGGCTGTGTCCGCGACTTTAACACAGAAGGGTACCTCGATCGCAAACAGGCAAGACGTACAGACCCCTGTATACAATACATGCTCGTCGCCGGCAAAAAAGCGATGGAAGATGCCGGTCTCACTGAAGAGGCCCTGCAGGGCTTCGATAAGAAGCGGTGTGGTGTCCTCATCGGCACAGGCATGGGGGGGATGAAAACCTTCGAAGATGGCGTCACCAATGTTAATAGCAAAGGGTTCTCTCGTCTCTCTCCCTTCTTTATCCCTTACGTGATCACGAATATGGGGGGAGCCCTTCTCGCCATCGATTACGGCTTTAAAGGGCCCAACTACTCAATCTCCACAGCGTGCGCCACCGCCTCTCACTCAATCATAGCGGCGGCCAAGCATATCCAAAATGGCGATGCCGACCTAATGGTTTGCGGTGGAGCCGAAGCCCCCCTCACACAAATGGGTGTCGCGGGATTTGTGGTCATCAAAGCACTCTCAACCAACAACGATGACATGGCTGGCGCCGGTCGTCCGTGGGATAAAAAACGGGATGGCTTCGTCATGGGAGAGGGGGCTGGTGTTCTCGTTCTCGAGAGCGAAGAGAGTGCCCTCAAACGGGGCGCCCGCATCTATGGGGAGTACCTCGGCGGCGGGATCTCGTGCGATGCCCACCACATGACCAATCCCCTTGAAGATGGGTCTGGCGTGGCTCAGTGCATTCAGCTCGCCCTTGATGACGCGAGTATCGAAAAGAAGAAAGTCAACTACATCAACGCCCACGCGACCTGTACTCCTGTTGGCGATCTGTGCGAGCTCAGAGGGATCGAATCGATCTTCAAAGAGCAATGTGACGGGATGACCATGAATGCCACCAAAGCGCAAATTGGCCACTGCCTAGGCGCGGCCGGTGCCATGGGATCTATTGTCACGATTAAAGCGATTGAAACCTCAAAAATCCCCCCAACTATCAACGTCGAAGATCCCGAAGAGGATGTGAAAAAGTTTGACATCGTTCAAGATGGCCCAAAATCAATGGATGTGACAGCAGGTCTTGTCAATGCCTTTGGCTTTGGGGGGCACAACGCCTGCATTATCTTTGGCCCTTATGAAAGATGAGTCATTTGGAATCATTCCCCTTCGAGAAGTGGGATTTTGCCGCTATCAAGTCCTCTTAATCTCTCACAAGAATGGCGATTTTTGGGGCTTTCCCAAAGGGCACGCTGAAAAAGGTGAATCCCCTCAGGAGGCGGCCCGCCGCGAGCTCAAAGAGGAGACAGGCCTCGATGTGATTGACTTTTGGGACCATTCCCCGTTAATCGAGGAATATTCATTTGAAAAAGATGGGCAAAAGGTGGAAAAAACAGTCACCTTTTTCCTCGCATCTGTCTCGTCTGACCTAAAATTTCAAAGCGATGAGATTCACGAAGGGGCCTTTTTTGACTTAGAAGAGGCCCACTTAAAATTGACCTATCCCGAAGCCAAAAAGATCCTCGATGAGGTTAGGATTTTTCTTTTCAATTACAACAAAAAAGAATAGACTAGACTGTGTCGTCACAAGGCTTTAGGGATTACACTATCTAGACCCATGAAACAAAAGGAGTAGATCCAGTGAATTGTGAAGTAGTCTCCCCTCAACTATCTAAATCTCAAACTTTTATTAAAGATGCAATGCTGACCCTTCTAGGGACAGGCCTCATCACTCTATCAGGCAAAATCTCAATACCTCTTGGATTCACACCTGTTCCTCTTGTTTTACAAGCTCAGGTTGTCCTCCTCGTCTCCCACATGCTGGGGGCTCGTCGAGGGGCAATCGCGACTCTGCTCTTTCTCGCACAAGGCGCTATGGGCCTCCCCGTTTTCTCAGTAGGAGCGACGCAGGGGCTTGCTCGCCTCTTAAGCCCTACTGGAGGGTATCTAACGGGGTATCTCATGGCCTCATTTGTCACTCCGATCATCTACGGATTAGGGAAGCGTCGGGGCTCTTTAAAAGCGTTTATTTCGATCATGGCGGGAACCTTACTGATTTACGCCTTAGGGGCGACTCACCTCGCCACCTTCATTGGGTGGTCCAAAGCGCTTCTTCTGGGCGTTTGCCCCTTCATCATTCCCGGCCTTTTGAAAGCTGTGGCAGCCACAGCGGCCTTCACAGGTCTTAAGCAGCGCGGTTCAGCATCATCTTGACGTTGTTAAGCTTGGGATTGTAAGGAGGGATCTCTTTATCGTTCCAAGTGTGTCGCTTTGCACACTCTTTAGGATCTTCCCCTTCAAACTTTGGAAGGGGAACACTCTTTACGTGCTCAGCTTCTCTGTACATATCATCTCGGTTGGGTTGATTACCAGATGGGGGAGTGCTTGGGATCTGACTCATAATATCTCCAGTATTGTGTATATGTATCATCTTTAATCGATTTGCTGGCATTAGTCAAATAAAAATTACACTATTTCCAATTATCTAACTCATTGTCTTCCCTTTAGAAGTTCAAGGAAAATTTTTATTGGTGCAGGAATATTGCCATTTATCTAAAATCTTACACTTATCTGTACTAGAGGTACCTATGAGGCTTTGCGTTGCCCTATTTTCTAAGTTCATTGCCCGCTGCTTAAGGTTGCGCTACCGCATCCGCTTTGAAGGGAAGGATATCCTCCACGATCCAAAACTCAAAGAGGGGGGGATCCTGTTCCTTCCTAACCACCCGGCAGAGATCGATCCTGTCATGATGATGACCCTCCTCACCCCCCGTTTCCGGTTGCGCCCCTTGGTCGTCGACCACTTTTTCTATCTTAAGGGGGCGGGCATCTTCATGAAACTCGTGAGAGCCATTGCCATTCCTAACTTTGAAACGGCATCGAACAAGTGGAAGGAAAAACGGGGAGAGGCCGCTCTAGAGCAGGTCGCCTCAGGACTTAGCGACGGGGAAAATTTCCTTGTCTACCCCTCGGGCCACTTGCGCCGGAGCGCCAAAGAGCGTATCGGGGGGAGCTCATTTGCCTACAATCTCTTGCAAAAAAACCCCAACGCCAAGGTGATCCTTGTGCGCATTGAGGGGCTCTGGGGCTCCATGTTCTCCCGCGCCCTGACCGGCTCAGCGCCCGATTTCTGGACAGCCCTCTCTAAGGGGATTAAAATCATTTTAAAAAATGGGATTTTCTTTGTTCCCAAGCGGGATATCACCGTCACATTTTCAGAGCACGACACAGCGACGCTCCCTCCCTCAAAACTCGCTCTCAACCGCCAGCTAGAGATCTTTTACAACAACTACAATGGTGAGAAAGAAGAGCCCATCAAGCTCGTCTCCTACTCCCGAAACCGCGAGGAGTTGCCCAAGGTTGAGATCAAAGCCGAGAGTGAGCGGGAAGATATTAACAGCATTCCCGAGCCCGTCAAACACGTGGTTACTGAGAAAATTGCCGAGATCGCCAAGCGTGAAATGGCCGACATTGAGCTCACGCACGATCTCTCCAACGATCTCGGGTTAGATAGTCTCGATATTGCCGGAATGGTCGCCTTTCTCGATCACAAGTATGCGATTGAGAAGTCCCATCCCGGTGATCTTCAGACGGTGGCTGATCTCTGCTTTGTCGCCATGGGACGGAAGCTCTCTGAGGATCTCGACGATGTGGTCGACACGAGCCTGACCTGGCCCCGGACACACGACCGCCCCGAGGTCACCCTTCCCATGGGGGCGACCTTGCACGAATCCTTCCTCCGCATGTGCGATCGGATGGGCTCTCTGCCCGCATGTGGGGACAATCAGCTCGGAGTCATCACCTACAAACGGATGAAGAAAGGGGCTTTAGTGCTCGCCCAAGAGATCAAAAAGCTCAAAGGGGACTACATCGGGGTGATGCTCCCCGCCTCTGTCGCTGTCCATATCCTCGTTCAGGCCATCTTGCTCGCCAAGAAAACTCCCGTTATGCTCAACTGGACCACAGGGGCCCGATCGATCGACTTTGGGTGTAGCCTGCTCGATATCGACCATATCATCTCCTCCCGCCGCTTCTTGGAGCGGGCCGAGGGCGTTGATTTAGGGGCGCAAGATGGAAAACTCCTCATGTTAGAGGATATGAAGGGCAACCTCTCACTCTCGAGCAAGCTCAAGGGGCTCTTTAAATCTTTCCTCAGCCCCGATGTTCTCTTAATAATGATGAAACAGGGTAAGGGATGTGCCGACAAGCCAGCAGTCATGCTCTTCACCTCAGGCACAGAAAATTTCCCCAAAGCCGTCCCTTTGTCCCACTCAAATATTCTTTCCGATCTTCGAGCGGGTCTAAGCTGCATCGATCTCAATAAAGATGACATCATGCTTGGAGCCCTTCCTCCCTTCCACTCCTTTGGCTTTTCAGTCACAGGGCTAATGCCCCTCGTCTCGGGATTCCGCACATTTTTCTCTCCCGATCCGACAGATAGTCAGGCCCTAGCCTCCGCAATTAGCCAGTGGGGGATCACCATGAGCTGCCTAGCGCCTAGTTTCTACCGCAACCTCTTCAACGTCGCAGAGCCCGATCAACTCAAGTCGGTCCGCTACTTTGTGACGGGGGCAGAAAAGGCCCCTAAGGAACTCTACGACTCTGTCGCTGCCTTGGGAGAGGGGCACCAAGTGATCGAGGGGTATGGGATCACAGAGTGCGCCCCCATCGTCACGATCAACCGCCCCAAAGTCCCTCCCAAGGGTGTCGGTCAGCCCCTTCCCGGCGTCGAGCTCTGCACGATCTCGCCTGAGACAGATGAGCTCCTCGAAAGAGGGGAGAGTGGCGAGGTGTGCATCAAAGGGCCCAATGTCTTTAGCGGTTACTATGGCAAGGATGTCCCCAATCCATTCATCGAAATTGACGATGAGCTCTACTACCGCAGTGGCGACATGGGGCACATCGACGAGACCGGCCACCTCATCTTTGAAGGGCGCCTCAAGCGCTTTGTAAAAATTGGGGGGGAGATGCTCAGCTTGACCGCCCTAGAGAGTGAACTGACCAAAGGGATCAAAGAGGGGGGCTTTTTGCCTCCCGATGATGACCGCGTCCCCTTGGCTCTCACCCCCATTGAAAAGAGCGAAGGGCGCCCTGAGCTCATCCTCATCACGATTGCCTCAATCAAGCGGGAAGAGGTCAACAAGATCCTTCAAGAGGCCGGCTTTGGCCGCATCGCCAAGGTCGCAGATGTGCTCAAAGTTGATGAGATCCCCATCACCGGCACCGGAAAAGTCCACTTCAAAGCCCTAAACGATATAGCCCTCGAGAAAACCCATGCCTAAACTCCACCTCCACTGCACCAAAAGCCGCAAAAAAGAGCCCGTCAAGCCCCTCGAAAATAATCATATAAAGCTCTACACCTGCGGCCCCACCGTCTACGACTTTGCGCACATTGGGAACTTCCGCACCTACATTTTTGAGGATCTCTTGCGCCGCACCCTCGAGTTTTTTGACTTTAAGGTGACCCACGTGATGAACCTCACCGACGTCGATGACAAGACGATCAAGGGCGCTGTCAGGCAAGGGCTCTCGCTCGACACCTACACCGAGCCCTTTAAAAAGGCCTTTTTCGAAGATAGCCAAACTCTCAATCTCCTCCCGGCTCACAAGTACCCCGCGGCAACAGATCACATTGTAGAGATGATCGCCATGATCGAAACGCTCATCAAAAAAGAGCTCGCTTACGTGGGGCAAGATGGCTCTGTCTACTTCCGCATTGCGAGTTTCCCTAACTATGGTCACCTCTCTCATCTTAAACTAGATGAGCTCGAAACGGGGGCCTCAGAGCGCGTCTTTCACGATGAGTACGAAAAAGACACAGCAAGTGACTTTGTCCTTTGGAAAACCTACGATAAAGAGCGCGACGGGACCGTCTACTGGGAGAGTCCGTGGGGCAAAGGACGCCCAGGGTGGCACATCGAGTGCTCGGCAATGGCGATCAAACACCTCGGCGAGACCATCGATATTCACTGTGGCGGCGTCGATAATATGTTCCCCCACCACGAAAACGAAATTGCTCAATCTGAAGGGTGCACGGGAAAGACCTTCTCCCGCCTCTGGCTCCACTCCAAGCACCTCCTTGTCGATGGGAAAAAGATGTCAAAAAGTTTGGGGAACTTCTACACCCTCCGCGACCTTTTGGAAAAGGGGTACGACGGGCGCACCGTCCGCTACCTTCTACTCGGCTCTCACTACAGAATGCCCCTTAACTTCACCTTAGAGGGGCTCAATGGGGCCAAAAACAGCCTCAAGCGCTTGGATGACTTTGTTAAACGTTTAAGCCAAGTCAAAGAGGGGACAACTAGCCCCAAGCTAAAAAGCCTTCTCGATCAAACCGAGGCCCGTTTTAAAGAGGGGCTTGCCGACGATCTCAACATCGCCATCTCTCTAGCCGCACTTTTTGATTGTGTGCGTGGGGTCAATCAACTCATTGATGAGGGAGCGCTCGGGCATCAGGGGGCAGAGGATACGTTGATTCTCCTCCGCCTACTCGATCGGGTCCTAGGGGTCCTTAAGTTCTCATTTGACGAGCTAACGATCCCTCAAGAGGTTGAGGAGGCTCTAGAAAAGCGCAACCGCGCTCGCGCTGAAAAAAATTGGTGTGATGCCGATAAGCACCGCGATTTTATTGCGGCGCACGGCTTCAAAATAGTCGATACCAAAGAAGGGTCAAAGCTTGAGCCTCTCTAAGAGAGGGTGCTGTAGTCAAAGGTGGCGATGGGGACGATATGTTCACTCACTTTGCCAATATTGTCATTATAGCTTTTGCATCGCTAATAGTGGCCTTATGCTCACCAGCGTGAGATAGAGCCGGGACCATAGTGACGAGAAGGCCAATCACACCCAAAATCGCACAGAATACATAGATTCCCAAAGCAACAGGGGGGGCGATCATTTGAGTTGATAGGGCAACAGTGACCATGGTTCCTATTGACTTGTTCATTAAAGTCAGCAGCATTCCTAAAATAAAGTATATGTGATCATTGCTGGTCTCTTTGACCTCTTCAGAAGGTTTTAGCTGCTCAACTCTAGGGTAAATGAAAGACCCTTGAGGCTCTGTGTAGAGACTACGGGGTTTTTGATAGCTGGGGTAACCATAAGAGGGGTGTTGATGACTCTGGTAGTAATCGACACTTCTAACTGATGATGACATAATAACCTCCAAAATTATTATGCCCCTATTATAACATTAACAAGAAATTAAAACAACTCATTAAAATATTAATTTATTTTAATGAGTTGTTTTCTATTCTTTAGGGAAGCGTTTCCTGGCAAATTCCCTCCATAAACTAATTAAAATACAAATTATTGTTTAAATATCTTTTTATTTATAATTTTAATATAATTTATTCAAAATAAGGTAAATAATGGACAATATAAATAATATTAATAATGAAAATGAACCGTCTATTTGGGAAAAGTATAAGATTCCCGATGAGGTCTCTCTTATGATTCTCTCTTATTTAAAGAAAAAAGAAGATATTTCAAATGCAAGACTTGTCTGTAGAGATTGGAGTGAACTCATGATCAATAGTATCAGTCATAGTGAGTCTTCTAAAATATCCAACTTTATTTCCCAATTCATCAAACTTGTAGACGAGGAAAAATATGGTGAGCAAATCCAGTTTCTTATTGAAAATACTGTCGAAAAAGAAATATTGGGGTCAGTGACCTTTCAAGACTTTAAAACGTCCTATGGTAAAGTTGAAGAAGAAATTTGCAATGTTCTTAGTGTGATGGATATGTTTGAAATTAGGACAATAATTCAGTATTTCAAATTGAAATTGATTCCAGGAAAACTTCATTTTATCTTTGAAAGAGCTTATCATCAAAAACACCTGAAACAAATATTGCAAAACCCCAATCCTGAATATAAAGAAGAAAATTTATTATTTGTTGCCGAAAAACTTGCCCAAACGGGAGATTTTCAAAAGGCATTTGAAGTGGCTGATCTAGTCTCAGATTCTTATGATAAAGAAAAAGTTATTGAGCGTATTAAGATTATAGAGCTTGTTGACAGCGATGTAGATGCAGCTATGGAAGTAGTCAATGATTTAGGAAATCCTGAATGGCTTATTAGGGATATATCTTATTACCTTGCTGACTGTGGACATTTAGAAATAGCCCTAGACGTCGCAGTAAAATTGAGTGATAATGGCTATTATAAAAAAGGCCCTATCAATAAAATAATGCAGCAATATGTGATTAGAAATCAATTTGATCAAGTGCTTAAATTGATGGAAAGCTATAATGATTGTAAATCGAGCGGTTATAGGTTTATGGCTACTTGTTATGCACTGCAAAACAGGCTTGATGAGGCCAAAGAGACCTTAGATCTTATTTCTGATGAATTCGAAAAAGCATTCTCATATCAGACACTGATAGATGATTTAGTCTCCTGGAAAGAGCTTGAGATCGCACAGTCATTCATCGAGAAACTACCAAATGGGGATCTCAAACAGACTCTTTTAGCAAAACTTCCTAAAAATAAGGTCGACTAACGTCAAATGATGGCCCCGCTGAAAAAAAGCGGGGCTGTTTGAGACTTAATCTTCGGGGCGCATGACGGGGAAGTAGAGGACATCGCGGATCGACTCAGCGCCTGAAAAGAGCATCGTCATCCGGTCCATCCCTATTCCAACTCCTCCAGTCGGAGGCATCCCTTGACAGATCGCCTCGATGAACTCCTCATCTAAGGGATTGGCTTCGTCATCTCCCGCTTCCCGCTTCTTCGCTTGGTCCTCTAGTAGCGCCCGCTGGATCTCGGGGTCGTTGAGCTCGGTGTAGGCATTGCAGAACTCAAAGCCGAGAATAAAGCTCTCAAAGCGCTCGACGATCCGTTCAGCTCTCTCCTTGGGGTCGCGGTGGAGTTTGCAAAGGGGCGTTGTCTCAATCGGGTGGTCGGTGATGTGGTGGGGCTGGATAAGGTGGTGCTCGACGAGCTCCTCAAAGAACATGGCGATTCGCTTGCCGCGAGGAGCACTCTCTATGGCCGCTGGGTCGAGGTCCGTCTCTTTTTTAAGGATTTTCACCATCTCATCATCGGAGAGGGTGTCAACGTCAATGTTGGCATACTCTTTGATCGACTCTTTCATTGTGAGGCGCTTCCAGGGACGCTTAAGGTCGATGGTGTGCTCACCTCCCGCTTTGTCCTTGCGTGTGCCAATGTTGGTTGAGCCAAAGAGCTCGAGGGCCACTTTCTCAAAGAGGTGTTCTGTGAAGTCCATCACTTGGTTGTAGTCCCAGTAGGCAGCGTAGGCCTCGAACATGGAGAATTCGGGGTTGTGGGTTCTGTCGATCCCTTCGTTGCGGAACACTTTCCCAATCTCAAAGACCCGGTCCATCCCTCCCACAACGAGCTTCTTAAGAGAGATCTCGAGGGCGATGCGGAGGTACATGTCTTGGCTGAGGGCATTGAGGTGGGAGACGAAGGGGCGCGCTTCAGCGCCGCCGTAGATGTTTTGCAAGATGGGGGTCTCCACTTCGATAAAGTCAAAGATGGCCATTTCATTGCGGAGGACGTTCATGATGCGCGAGCGCATGCGGAAGGTGTCGGCAACGTCGGGGTTGGAGATGAGATCGAGCCATCTCTTGCGGTAGCGCACCCCTTTGTCGGTGAGCCCTTTCCATTTGTTGGGGAGGGGAAGGAGGGTTTTGCAGAGGAGGGTGACCTCTTTGGCGTAGAGGGTGATCTCACCCGTTTGGGTCTTGAAGAGGTGCCCTTCAACGCCGATGATATCGCCGATATCGAGTTTTTTCTGGATAAAGTTGAGGGAGGACCCTTCCTTAAGGCCGATCACTTTTGTTTGATCTTTGTTGAACATGATCTGAAAGCGGTGCCCCTCGTCTTGGATGTGGGCAAAGATGTTTTTCCCCATGGGGCGGAAAAGGACAAGGCGGCCAGCCATGCGGACTTTAGGTGTGGAGCCGGCTTCGGCCTCTTCACTATTTCCAATGGTCTCTTGGCTATATTTGCTCTCTAGGTCGCGGGCGCGGAAGGTGGGCTCAAAGAGAGGGGGGTAGGGGTCAATATCGAGGTCGCGGATCTCTTTGAGTTTGGCTGAGCGAGTTTTAAAATCGTCGAAGAAGTGGTATTCGGGCAGGTGGGTGCCGAGGAGAATGTGCTCTTCGATGGTGCCACCTGTGAACTGCTGCACAAGGGCTTTCATTTCTTGAAGGGCTTGCTTCATCTCGGCGCGTGTGGTGTGCTCAAGTCCCTCGATGACCAAGTTGACGTTGGTTGACTCGGGGGTGATTTTTGATTTTTCACACTCTCGGTAGTTCCAGGCGCGTGTGAGGACCTCGTCGTCGTCGCGGTAGATGACTTCCCCTTTTTCGACAGTGATCGCCTCTTCGGCCCCTAGCATGTGGAAGGTCTCTGTCCCTTCGGCCATGGTGAGGCGGATGGGGCCTGAGATGTGATCGAGGTCGTCCGATCCGGCGGGAAGGGTGTGCTTGATCGAAATGAGGGTGTAGATATTGACGAGGGGACTTAGGTCGGGGAGCTCTTTTCCCTGTAGGACCCGTCTTAAAAGGGCTTCGACAGAGGGGCGGTATTTGGAGGGTTTGAAGCCGAAGGTGCGGTAGGCCTCGCGCCAGTCGGCGATTTTTTGATCGTCTGTGAGGGTTTCGGTGGAGAGGCGCTCGCGCACCTGATTTTCTTCTTCGCGGAGGAGTTTGAGCAGTTCGGGCTGGGGGGTCTTGTTGTCGGCGCCGCGGATGGTGAGAATGCCGATTTTCACATGGGGGAACTGGTCAATGAGTGGTTGATCTAGTTTGATTTTCATATTAAGGCCTTTTCCGAACAATTCTACCAAGCTATAGGAAGGTCGTCAAGGGGTCGATGTCAATTAAGAGGCGAATGTTCTTTGGGGGCTCCGGCAAATCGAGCGAGGAGAGGGAGAGAAAGTGGGGCCCTTTGATCTGAAAGTGGTAGCGATAATTATCTTTTATCTTGGCGTAGCCACAGGGGGCGAGGGGGAGAAATTGGAACTCTTTGGGAAGGCGGGCCTGGAGAAATTGGTAAAGTGTGTGGCCGTAGGCTTGGACGTGCTCTTCAACGGGCCCTTTAAAAATGAAGCGGGCGAGGCGCTTAAACGGGGGAAACTGGAACATCTCGCGGCTCTTGAGCTCGGTTTCAAAGAACCCTTTGTAGTCCTCTTTTGAGGCGAGTTGGATGATGGGGTGGTCGACCATGCGGGTTTGGATCATCACTTGCCCGGGGATCATCCCCCGTCCAGAGCGGCCGGCGACCTGGGCAAGGAGCTGGAAGACGGTCTCGCTCGCTCTAAAGTCGGGCATGGAAAGGGCACTATCTGTGTTGAGAACGCCGACGAGTGTGACGGAGGGGAAGTGGAGCCCTTTGGCCACCATCTGTGTCCCGATGAGGACGTCGGCTTTGCCCGAGCGGAACTCCTTAAATAGGCGGTCGTGGCTCCCTTTGTGGCGGGTGGTGTCGGCGTCCATGCGGATGGTGCGGATGTGGGGGAAGATGGCGTGGAGCTGCCGCTCGACTTGCTCGGTGCCAGCCCCACAGAATTTGAGGGTTTCGGATGATTTGCACTTGGGGCACTCTCTGGGCGGCGGGGAGAGTGTGTAGTCGCAGAGGTGGCAGCTGAGTTGATTTTTCCCTTTGTGAAAGGTGAGAGAGATGGCGCAGTGGGGGCACTTGAAGCTCTCCTCACATTTGGCACAGAGGAGGAAGGTGTTGTAGCCGCGCCGGTTGAGAAAGAGGAGGGTTTGTTCCCCTTTGGCGGTTTTCTCTTCGATGGCGCTCAGGAGTGGGTCGGAGAGGAGGGGGCACCGTTTGTGGCGCTCGATCTCTTTGAGCAAATCGATCATTTTGACGTCGGGGAGGCTGCGCTTAGTGGCGCGCGCTTTGAGGGTGGTGAGCTCGTACTTGCCAAGGAGGGCGTTTTGGTACGACTCTAAGCTGGGGGTCGCCGAGCCAAGGAGGCAGGTGCACTGATTCAACTTCGCCCTCATGATGGCGACGTCGCGGGCGTGGTAGCAGGGCATCTCGTCGGTTTGTTTGAAGGAGCTCTCGTGCTCCTCGTCGACGATGATCATCCCTAAGTTGGGCAGAGGGCTAAAGAGGGCGGAGCGGGCGCCGACAACGATGGGGATCTCTCCCCGTTTGATGGCGTGGTAGGTGTCAAATCGCTCCCCTTGGCTGAGGCGGTGGTGGAGGATGGCGATCTTTTCACGAAACCGCCCTTTAAGGCGCTCGATGGTTTGGGCGGTGAGGGCAATTTCTGGAATGAGGAGGATGACCGATCGGCCCTGTTTGAGCATGGCGTCAATCGCCTGGAGGTAGACCTCAGTTTTCCCCGAGCCGGTGATGCCGTGGAGGAGGTGAGTTTTAAAGGTCCCTTGCGATTTGAGGATTTTTTCAAGGGCGATCTTTTGTTCCCCTGTGAGGGTCTTGGGCTTTGTGGGAAAAAACTCAAATTCGTGGACGGGGGAGCGATCAATCCGCACCTCGTCGATTTGGATGAGTCCCTTCTTTTGCAAAGTGGCAATGGGTGAGCGGGAGACTTTGGTCTGTTCAATCAGCTCGGTGAGAAGGAGTCCATCCTTGGTTTTAAGGAGGGCCGATAGGACTTTGGCTTGCGATGGGTGGGTGCGCTGGAGCTCAGTCACCAGCGGGAGGAGAACGCCGGGGGCTTTTGTCCGCTTGACGAGTTGCTGGAGCTTGGCCTGTGATTTCCCGCGGACGGCAGAGGGGAGAAAGAGGGGGAGGACTTTTTTAAGGGGGGTGACGTAGTAGTGGCTCATCCATTCGGCGAGTTGAAACTGCTCATCGGAAAGGGCCCCTTCGTCACTGAGCAAAGAGGTGATGGGTTTGACGTTGGCCACTTCGGGTTTTTCCTTGAGGGCGACGACGGTCCCTTTGAGCTCTTTGCCGCGGAAGGGGACCTGAACTCTCAATCCTTTGTGGAAGGGGCCCTCTATGTGGTCGGGGACGGCGTAGTCAAAGGGGCGCTTGGGGCCAGAGTCGAGAAGCAAGGAGAGGATCAGAGGGCGGCGCATATGACGTTCCACAGCGAGCGTTTGAGGAGGGGATCTTTGAGGTAGAGGTTGAGGTCGGGGAGGAGTAAGACGGGTTTGGTGCCGAGCGTTTTCCCCTCTTTTTCAGAGTAGTGGGTTTTGAGTTTGGGGAGTTGTCCCAAGAGGCTGTCGGGACAGAGGATGAGTTTGAGATGGTCGGCGCTGAGAAAGTTGTCCCACTTCTCCTCTTGCTCTAAGGGTGGGGCCATGATCAAGCGGCAGTCGCCGTGGATACTCACACCCATTGCGAGGTTTTGGAGAAAGGCTTTGTAGGGGCTTTGGGCGGGGCTGATCAAGATGGCGATCTCGGGGGCGAGCAGGCGCTGTTTCCAGGCCCCTTTTAACTGGGTGGCTTTAGTGTCGCGCGGGGGGGTGGCGTGCAAGGAGAGGTTGGGGGCGATCCCTTTGAGGATGTTCATCCACATCGTGTGGTCGAGCTCTTTGATCTCGGGATTTGTCTGAAGATCGATCACCTGAGTTTTTGACTTGAGCTTGGGAGGCGCCTCTTTTTTTTCCGGCTCGGCGGCTTTGGGCGGAGGCGTCTCTTTTTGGATCGGTTGGGGAAGGGGAGGGGGTGCCACCTTGGGAGGTGGAGGGACCTTTTTGGTCAGGTGAGCTTTTAAGTCTTTGACAATGCCAAGTAATTCACTCCGCAAAGAGGGCCTCCACATATTGCGCCGCGTCGAAGGGGGATAGATCTTTGACCCCTTCACCCAATCCAATATACCGAATTGGGATTTTCATTTTATGATAAATTGAGAGGATGATCCCCCCTTTGGCCGATCCGTCGAGTTTGGTCAGCGCCAAGCCAGAAAGAGGGGTGAAGTTGTGGAAAATTTCGGCCTGGTCGAGGGCGTTTTGTCCCGTTGTCGCATCGAGGACAAGGAGGGTCTCATGGGGGGCGTCGGGGAGTTGTTTTTTGATGGTCCGGTCCACTTTTTTTAGCTCATGCATGAGGTCTGTTTTCGCTTGGAGGCGCCCAGCGGTGTCGGCGATGACCACATCGTAGCCCCCCGCCTTGGCTTTTGAGATGGCGTCGTAGATTACGGCCGACGCGTCGCTGCCCAGTTTGGCCTTCACTAGGTCAATCCCCAGCCGCTCGGCCCAGATGGTGAGCTGCTCAATCGCTGCCGCGCGGAACGTATCGCCGGCGGCAAGGAGCACTTTTTTCCCCTGTTCTTTATAGAGATGGGCGAGTTTAGCCGCCGAGGTCGTCTTCCCACTCCCGTTAACCCCAACGATAAGGATGACAAAGGGCTCCCCCTTTTTGTGAGGGCGCTCGGCGATGTCACTCGGCTCATCTAAGATTTCACCCACCCGCCCTTTAAGAAAGTTCATCAATGAAGCCGTATCTTGGTGTTTCGTTTTTTTGATAAAGGTGCGCAGCTCATCGGTCAATAGAGTGGCAAGATCGGTACCAAGATCGGCTTCATAAAGAATTTGCTCGAGAGAATCGAAGGTATTTTCGTCGATGGATTGGCCAAAAAGACCTCTCAGGCGGTCCCCTAAGACACTTCTTGTCTTAGTTAAAGCGTTTTTGACTTTTTTAAATCCGGACTTAATTAAACCGAACATGTTAGTTTTTCCTTTATTAAAATTCGAATTTATAAAATAAAGCGATTAGGGGTTGATATGAATTTACACGAGTACCAAGCTAAAGATATTCTTCGCCATTACAATATACCTGTTCCAGAATTTAAAGTCATCGAGCGGGTCGACGAGGTCGAGCTCGCTTTAGATGAGATGGGATTGGATCAGGCGATTGTCAAGATCCAGGTCCACGCTGGAGGACGGGGTAAAGCCGGTGGCGTCAAATTTGCCAAATCGCGCAAAGAGATTCTTCAAGAGGCCGAGAGGTTGATTGGGTTTCACTTAGTCAATAATCAGACCGGGCCGCTCGGTGTGATCTCCCATAAAATTCTTCTGACATCACCTGTCGATATCGAGAAGGAGTACTATATGGGGGCGATCATCGATCGGGAGAATGCGCGGGCTGTCTTGATTGCCTCGCCCGAAGGGGGGATGGAGATCGAGGAGATTGCCGAGAAAACGCCCGAAAAAATCTTAACACTCCCCATCGGCTTAGATGGGACGTTGAAGCCCTACCAACTCTACACACTCACAGAGTTTATGGGGTGGGAAGGGGCCTTAGCTGAGCAAGGGGCGCAAATTGCTCGCGGACTCGCTGCGGCCTTCATTGAAAAAGATGCCTCCCTCCTCGAGATTAATCCACTGGTAAAGACGCCTCAGGGGCGCCTCTATGCGGTCGATGCCAAACTCAGCATCGACGACAACGCCCTATTCCGCCAAAAAGAGCTCGCCACCTTCGAAGATTTGACCCAGATCACAGAGAGTGAAGCCCTTGCCAGAGAGCACGACCTCGCCTACATCGGTTTGATGGGGGAGATTGGGTGCATGGTGAACGGAGCGGGATTGGCGATGGCAACCATGGATATCATCCAACACTTTGGCGCACAGCCCGCTAACTTTCTCGACGTGGGGGGCTCGGCGACCAAAGAGAAGGTGGCTGAAGGGTTTAAAATCATCCTCCAGGATAGGAGCGTTAAAGCGATCCTCGTCAACATCTTTGGAGGGATCATGAACTGCGCCACCGTCGCCCACGGGGTGATCAGTGCGGCCAAAGATCTCCACCTCAAGGTCCCCCTCATTGTCCGTTTGGAAGGGACCAACGTTGAAGAGGGACGGAAAATACTCAAAGAGTCGGGCCTGGCCATCATTGCAGCCGACGACCTTTCCGATGCTGCTGAAAAAGCGGTCAAAGCGATCAAAGGGGGGAGCTAGCCCATGCCCATACTTATCGATAAATCGACACGGATCATCACTCAAGGACTCACAGGGAAAGCGGGGAGTTTCCACACCGAGCAAGGGATGGCCTACGGCTCAAACTTCGTCGGGGGCGTCACCCCAAAAAAGGGGGGAGGCAAGCATCTTGGCCTGCCCATCTTTAATACGGTCTTAGAGGCCAAGCATGCCGTCAACCCCAACGCCACACTGATTTTTGTCCCGCCACCCTTTGCCGCCGCGGCCATCTTAGAGGCCGAAGAGGCGGGGATCGAGCTGATCATCTGCATCACCGAAGGGATCCCCATCCGCGATATGTTAGAGGTCTCCCGTGTCATGAAATTGAGCACAACCTCGCGCCTCGTTGGCCCGAACTGCCCTGGCGTGATCACACCTGGAGAGTGCAAAATTGGGATCATGCCCGGCTACATCCACAAACAAGGGAAGATCGGCATTGTCTCGAAATCGGGCACACTCACCTACGAAGCCGTCTGGCAAACCACCCAAAATGGCCTCGGCCAATCGACCTGTGTCGGTATTGGAGGCGACCCCTTAAACGGCACTAACTTTATCGACGTGATCTCCCTCTTTGAAAACGACCCACAGACCGAAGGGATTCTGATGATTGGAGAGATTGGGGGGCAGGCCGAAGAGGAGGCCGCCGCCTGGATCAAAGAGAATGGGACCAAGCCCTACGCCGCCTTCATTGCTGGCGTGACCGCCCCTCCGGGGCGCCGGATGGGCCACGCCGGAGCGATTGTCTCCGGAGGTCAAGGGACCGCCCAAGCAAAAATTGCTGCCCTCGAGGAGGCTGGTGCCAAAGTCGCCCAGTCCCCCTCACACATGGGTGAGGCGATGATGGAGGCCATGAAGGGATGAAGTTCCGCCTCCCTCCCCACATTCCCGTCCGCGTCACATTAGGCTTTTGGATCACCGCCGCCATCTTGGGCTTTTTGCTCTCCATGAATCTTGTCGGGATGCTCGTCTGGGTGGGGATCATCTTTATCTCAGTCCTCATCCACGAATACGGCCACGCCATCACCTCATATATCTTTGGGCAACACCCCCATATCGAACTCGTCCCCTTTGGGGGGCTCACCTATCCCGAAGGGAAAAAAATCGCCAAGTGGAAAGAGTTCATCGTTGTCTTCAACGGACCCCTCTTTGGCTTTGGCATCTTTGTCGTCACCTACCTCATGCTCAAATCGCCAGCTATCGCTCAATCGAAAGGGGCTGGCATCCTCACCGTTATCCGCAACGTCAACCTCTTCTGGACCGTCGTCAATCTCCTTCCCGTTCTCCCTTTAGACGGAGGCCACCTCCTCCGCATCATCTGCCAATCGATCTTCAAAGCGCGCGGCCTCAAAATCGCCCTCATGACCTCGCTCCTCATCAGCGTCGGCTTCTGCCTCACATTCTTCCTCGTTGGCTACTTCCTCATCGGGGCTATCTTCATCCTCTTTGCCTTTCAAAACTTTGAAATGTACCGCCACAGCAAGCACATGACCGCCATCGACGAGGATGAGCGTATCCAAGAAAAACTTAAAAGTGTTGAGCTTGCCTTCAGTGAAAATCGGCAAGATGACGCCGAGCCCCTCTTAAAAGAGCTCGTCGATGAGACCAAAAAGGGGATGATCCACCTAGCTGCCGTGCAGTACTTGGCAAAAATTCACTATGACCACCGAGAGTATGACAAAGTCTACTCCCTTCTTAAGCGAGTGAGAAAGGAACTGGCTCCGGAGCAACTGATCATGCTCCACCACGTCGCCTCTGAGGTGGGGGACCACCGCCTAACCCTCGACTTAGCGGGTGCGTCCTTCCAGTACTCACAAGATCCCGTTGTCGCCTTCCGCTCAGCGCGCGCGGCGGCTTGGATGTCAAAAGAAAAGCCAGCACTAGGCTGGCTCAAAGCGGCCAAAAGAGCTGGCCTTGAGAACTTCGATGAAGCGATCAAAGAAGAGTGCTTCAACCCCCTCCGCCCCAAACTTTAACCCATCATTTCCAGCGGACGATAAAGGTATCGCCCTTGCAATTCTCGCACCGCTTCGGCTTGTAATAGTGGACCCATTGGCATTCGGTGTTGGCGCAAATCCAGATTTTCTGCGGCTTATGCTTTCCAAAGCCACTGAGGTAAAAGTTGCGCCCGTTAGAGAAGATACCTGGGAGGGGGAGCGCTTCTCCCAGGTCGGTTTCGAGAAAGAGGAGGCCGTCCCCCATGTGAATGCGCTCGGATCTAAGAAAGACCTTGTCCCCCTTGACCGCAAGGATCGATGAGGGGGCTTTATCTAAAATGGAGTGAAGTAAGCCTTTCGGCATCTCTTCGGCGTGGCCCGTTTTGGGCATGGCAAGCAAACTGAGTAAAAGAGTCAGTTTTATAAGGACTCTGCGTGACATGGTGACCTCCCGTAGGTTGCCCCTGCGGTGTGCAGGGGCTTATCGTGAAATCCTAGCAGAGCCTTTCTTTTATGTGAAACAGATTAAAATTTCTTATCGAACTTTTAAAGAATAAAAGCGGTGCTGCCCTTTGTAGTTGACAAGGAGGAGGGTGCGTCCGTTATCTGTCTCTTGGGAAAGGGCCTCTCTAAACGAGTCGAGGTCGGTCACTTTTGAGTGGTTGACGGCGATGATCACAGAGCCTGGGCGGATGCCGGCCATCTGAGCGATGGAGCCAGAGCGGATGCCCGAGATGAGAACGCCCTCGGTGCTTGTGGCCAACCCAAGCTGCCCCGCCTTCTCAGGGGTGAGGGCTTCAACCTCTAGGCCGAGCTTTTGTGCCGCTTCGGACGAGTCGATGGAGGCTGTGCGCGGGTGGGTGCCGAGTGTGACTTTGAGGGTCATCACTTTGCCATCGCGGTTGATGCGCAGTTTGGCGACTTGCCCAGGTTGCATGAGCATGATCTCGCGCCGAAGGCCTGCGACAGACTTAACGGGGTTGCCGTTGAGGCCAATGATGATGTCCCCTTGCTTGATGCCCGCTTTTTCGGCAGGGGAGTCGGCGACAACTTCAGAGACAATGGCGCCGTCGGGCTTTTTCAGCTTAAAGGATTCGGCGAGGTTTTTGTCGATGGGTTGGAGTTGAACACCCATGAAGCCGGGGTTGATCTTTCCATTCTCGACGATCTGCGAGCGGATGTTGTTGGCGATGTTGCTCGGTATCGCAAAGCCAATCCCCATGTAGCCCCCTGAGCGGGAGACGATCGCGGTGTTGATTCCAATAACCTCTCCGTCGAGGTTGAGGAGGGGACCGCCCGAGTTGCCGGGGTTGATGGCGGCATCGGTTTGGATGAAATCCTCAAGTTCGGTGATCTGGAGATTTTGACGCCCTTTGGCACTGACAACACCGACGGTGACGGTCGCTTCGAGTTGGAAGGGGCTGCCGATGGCGATGCACCACTCACCCACTTCGACATCTTCTGAATCGGCGAATTTCAGGTAGGGGTGGTTGTCCCCGGCAATTTTAAGGATGGCGAGGTCAGTGTGGGGATCACCGCCGACAAGGGTTGCTTCGGTTTCGTAGTTGTAGCCATCTTGGAGGACTACGGAGAGTTTACCGGCATCCTTGACGACGTGGTAGTTGGTCATGATGTAGCCGTCGGGGCTGATCAAGAATCCCGATCCCTGGCTGTGCTGGGGCTGGGGTTGCTGGTATTTCGGAGGGGCCCCAAAGAAGCGGTTGAAGAACTCTTCGTGGTAGGAGTCGTAAGGATTTTGTTGGGAACCGCCCCGGCCGTAGTAATCTTGACCGTTGCCGCGGTGCCCTTCAGCTTTGATAAAGACAACGGCGGGTGTCGCTTGCTTAGCGACACTGGTAAAAGCCGATGAGAGGCTTTTTGCTATTGAGCGGGATGAGTCGGCATCTTTAGCGCCGAGTCCTCCAAAAGATAGCGCCAGGCATAGGGATGTTGTCAACACGGTTTTCATAGAAAAAATCTCCTTTCTTCAAAGTGTGGATCATACCTGATTGTCCTCCCTAGATGCAAGGGAGATTCAGGGGATCTTGACTTAAGAGTTTTTCATTCGCAAAGGTCGATAGCACCCCTCTATTGAATTTTGGGGCAAGGTGAGTGGCTACGACCTGAGAGACCTGCTCTTTTGTTAGAGAAAGTAAAGTATCGCGCCAAGCTTGTCGGACCGCGGGTGTCCGCTTTTCGCGGCGAGCAAAGTATTCGGAGCGGGCGCGGGCCGAAGGGGGAACGGGGCTATCGAGATTTTGGAAAATTTGGAGTTTGGCCTCTTCGAGGTCGCTCTCTTTAAATGCGCCACTCCCTATCTCCTCGATCGCTTTTTCAAAAGCGGCGATGGTTTTAGAGAGGTTGGGATCGCGGTAGCCGTAAAAGGTGAAGGTGCCGCCCATTGGGTGGAATTGTGACCCCCCGCCATAGGCGCCCCCTTTCTCTCTCACCAGCTTGTGAAGGACCAGGTTGTCCATAAGCTCAGAGGCGATGGAGAGGGCCGGCGCCTCGGGGTGGTGAGCGGGGAGGGCCTCGATCCCGTAGGCTGTGAAGGCGACAGGGGATGAGATGGGGCGGGCGTGAGACGGAGTGGTTTCTATTTCGATCTCACCATCCCAAGCGGTGAAGGGATGGGGATTGAGAGATGAAAGTCCAAAGGCGTGTTGCTCGCAGATCATTTTGAATGTCTCCTCATCCGATGACACAATGAGGTGGGGGTGGGAGAGGTGGAAGAGTTTTTGCTTAAGGGCGATCAACTGCTCGATGAGGGGATCGATCTCTCGGTCGATATTTTGGGCAATTTTTTCGATGAAGCGGTAGTAGTTGTAGCCATAGGCATGGTTTTTTGCCGTGGCGTTTTTGCTGAATCCCGATTGGACATTGAGGAGGGCGTAACCGAGGGGGTTGCGCTGCAGCTTGCTCTGGAGTCCTGTGTAGATTTGCAAGATCAGTTCTTTAATCCGCTCCTTCTCGTCAAAGCGAGGGGCTGTGACTGTCTCGCGCAGGAGTTTAAAGAGCTTGTCTGTGTTGCGCAAAAGTGCCTTACTTCGTAGTGAGAAGGTGGGGGAGGCGCTGTTGATATCGCCATATTGGGTATTCAGTGCGGCAGAGGCGGAGAGGCTGCCAACGTGGGCTTGCATGAGGTTGAGGTTGTCAGCGTAGGAGCGGCCGGCACACCCGAGCTCTGTGAGAATCGATGTGAATAGGGAGAGGGTGGGGAGCTCGTCTAACTGGAGCTTAGGGAGATCGAAGACGAGCTGGGCGTAGGTGATGTGGTTGGTGAAGCAAGGGTGGTGGTAGAGCTTGAGGTGGTCAATGGTTGTTTCATTTAAGGGGAACTCCTTGGCCTTTTTTCCCACATCGCCAAGGCCTATTTTTGGGAGGCAATCGAGCGATTCTTGCTCGCAGGCGTCTTGAAACTCTTTGAGCGCTTTGGCGCCGGCGACAATCTTCTGAGACTCTTCGCTTGAAAGGGTGGCTTTAATGGCATCAAGGCGCGCTTTTTCTTCGCTAATTTCTTTCTCGGCGAGCTCCCTTTCTGGCTTTAAGATCGCGGTGAGTCTGTGGGGATTGTCGAGTAAGTACTTGCGGATTAGGCTTGGGAGAAATTTGGGATTTTTAACCTTCTCGCGCAGCTTTTCAAAGTAGGAGTAGGTGACAAGGCCAGCCGCTGGGCTGGCTCCGTGTTGCTTGGCAAGGCCAGAGCGGAAAAAGAGAGTGAGGCCAAAGGGGCCATACTCCCCTTGGATCTCCAGGCGGTGGAACTCAAGTTGGTGAAGAGCCCCTTCGATCAAGCTCTCCTCAAACCCCTCGTGAGCAAGGCGGGTGAGGGTGGTGTTAATGATCGTCTCAATCGCTTTGGCGTGGCCCTCTTCGGTGCCGCGGCACACGATGAGAAAGGGGACTTCGCTCATCTCCCCATCGATCAAGCTGTCGGCTTGGAGGACAAGGCCCGACTCGATGAGAGCCCGTTTCAAGGGGGAGGCGTCGGTGTCCATCAAGAGGGCGTCGAGAAGATAAAGGGCGAGCACTTCCTCTTGATCGGTGACAGAGCAGGTGAGATAAGATGTGGCAAGGAGCGTTTTCTGGCTGAGGTCGTCCTCTGAAAGGGGGTAGGTCCCTTTGACACTTTTGGGCGCCCCAAAACGCTTCTGTTTTTCAATGGGTTTAAGGGGAGAGAGCTGCGCGGCTCCAGCTAGAGCATTTTTTTCGAGAAATTCGAGATGGTCGGAGATGGGCATATTGCCGTAAAAATAGTAGAGGCACCGACTCGGATGATAAAATGTTTTGTGGAACTCTTTGAGTCCCTTGTAGGTGAGGTTGGGGATCACCTTGGGATCGCCCCCTGAGTTGTGGGCGTAGGGAAGGTCGGGCATGAGGTGCTCTAAAACAAGGTGCCAAAGGCGCGATTCTGGAGAGGCGAGGCTCCCCTTCATCTCATTGAAGACGATCCCCTTGTAGGTAAGCTCAGTTGTGGGATCGTCGGGATGTTCAAACTCAAGTCTGTGCCCCTCTTGGCGGAAGCTCATCTCTTTGAGCTCGGGGTGGAAGACGGCATCTTGAAAGACATCGAGGAGGTTGTTAAAGTCCTTGAGGTTTTCTGTGGCTGCGGCGTAGCAGGTGAAGTCGGCCCCTGTCAGGGCGTTCATGTAGGTGTTGAGGCTGCGGCGCGACATGCCAAAGAAGGGGTCTTTGACGGGAAATTTTTTTGAGCCGCACAGCACGGTGTGCTCTAAGATGTGGGGGGCGCCATCGGAACTGCTCGGGAGTGTTTGGAATGAGAGGCAAAAGACGTTTTCTGTGTCGTCATTTGCGATGTGGAGGATTTGGGCCCCTGTGGGAGTGTGCTCGATCTCGTATAAGGTGGACTGGAGTTCGTCAATGGGAGTTTTTTGGATGAGCTGGAATGATTTTGGCAAATTCATAAGGAGGATATTAATTCTTTATCCCAAATAAGTCAAGAATGGGGGGGGGGCTCAAAATGGCTGCGCCTAGCGGCCTCCTCGTCTCCTAGCGTGTCGCAAACACGCGTCGTCACCTGTGGGGGCCACTATACGACCCAGGTCTCCTTTGCCCTTTTGAGCCGTAGAGCGCAAATTCTTGCGCAAGTTATATGAATTTATAGTAGAGCGTTGCCTCGATCCAAAAATAATAGGCTGTGCGAGATACTCGCACTCCATGGTCTAAAAGGGCAAAGGAGACCCTCTTTGAGCTTGATCCGCTTTCCAAGGGATTTTAGATTTTTTTCCAGATTGGAAGAGTCATTTTGATCACATACTTGTAAAAGTAGGGGTCAAAATGATTCTTTCAAGATGGGAAAAAAGAAAAATCCAGGGGGAAGTGGAGCGGGCTCAATGAGGGTTGTAAATCGCCCCCACAGGAACCCGAAGGGCGGAGGGGGAGCTGTGTCAAGAACACAGCCCCCTGACGAGGAGGTGATTTGCCGCAGTCATTTTGGACCCCCCTCGTTGTGATTAAGAGATCACAAACTCAGACAGTGTCCTTACCAGCTGAGGTTTGAGGCGGACTGATACTCATTAACCCTGGTCTCGAAGAAGTTCTTCTCCTTCCCAAGATCAATCGTCTCACTCATCCAAGGGAATGGATTCTTCGATCCATACCGCGCCTTAAGACCAATGCGCTCTAAGCGGCGATCGGCAATGTACTGCACGTAATCGCGGAACATAGGCGCTGTGAGCCCTAAGATTCCTTTCGGCAGGCAGTCAACCGCGTACTGGTACTCGAGCTCGACCGCTTCGGCGATGAGGCTTTCGATATGGGCTTGAAACTCGGGGGTCCAAAGGTGGGGATTTTCATCCTTGATCCCATTGATCAAATCGATACCAAAGTTGAGGTGGACCGTCTCGTCGCGCAAGATGTATTGGAATTGCTCGCCAATCCCCGTCATCTTGTTCTGGCGGTGGAGCGAGAGAATCATCGCAAAGCCGCTGTAGAAGAAGATCCCTTCCATGATGATGTAATAGCCAATGAGGTTCTCTAGGAACTTTTGCGCCCCCTCTGGTGTCGAGGTGTCAAAATCGTCTTTCATCAAGTCCTCGGTAAGGCGCATTTCGAACTTGTCCTTAGCGTGGATCGATTCGATCTCGTTGTACATGTTGAACACCTCGCCCTGATCGAGAGCGAGCGACTCAACGATGTAGTGGAAGGTGTGGGTGTGGATCGCCTCTTCAAACCCTTGTCTGAGGAGGTACTGGCGCACCTCGGGGTTGGTCACGTGCTTGTAGATCCCTAAGACGATGTTGTTGCCCACCAAGCTCTCGGCGGTGCTGAAGAAGCCGAGGTTGCGCATGATCAAGCGGCGCTCCGCCTCGCTGAGTTTATTTGATTTCCAGAGCTCAATGTCGGCGGCCATGGAGACCTCTGTGGGCATCCAGTGGTTAGCGCACCCGTTGAGGTAGTGCTCCCACGCCCATCCATATTTGAGGGGCATGAGCTGGTTGACGTCAACTTTTTTGCAGTTAATCAACCGTTTATCGCTGACGTTCACCCGTTTATTTTGATCTAAAACTGTCATATTATCCTCCCTTATTGGCAGCTTTCGCAGCCTTCATCTAAATTACATACGGGGACGCTTTGTTGATCCCTATCAACAGACACTTTGGATGAGGCTGACTGGCTCTTCATCCAACGTGGTTGTAGACCCCTCTTGTTAATATCTGTTGTCGACTTCTCAACCTGTGTCGCCCCAAGGGTGCGGAGGTAGTAAGTCGTCTTAAGGCCTGAGTTCCAGGCGAGCTTGTACATCTGATCGAGCTTCTTCCCACTCGGCTCAGCGAGATAGAGATTGAGCGATTGGGCCATGTCGATCCACTTTTGACGGCGGGCACCACACTCAATGAGCCAATCGGGATCGATCTCAAAGGCGGTGACGTAGGTCTTTTTGACCTCATCGGGGATGCGCTCGATCTCAGTGAGCACACCGTCGAAGTATTTGAGATCGTCGAGCATCTCTTCGTCCCAAATGCCGAGCTCTTTGAGTTTCTCAATGAGGTAGAGGTTGGGGACGGTGAACTCTCCCGAGAGGTTCGACTTGACGTAGAGGTGCTTGTAGGTGGGCTCAATCGAGGCGGTCACACCAGCGATGTTGGCAATGGTTGCCGTTGGGGCGATCGCCATGCAGTTTGAGTTGCGCATCCCATGCTGTTTCACTGCCTCTCTCACCACGTTCCAGTCGAGCTTAGCTGTCCGGTCGAGGTTGATGGTTTGCCCCCGCTCATTCTCCAAAATATCGATCGTGTCGATCGGCAAGATGCCGCGATCCCACTTGGAGCCTTTGTAAGACTCGTAGGCGCCCCGCTCGGCAGCTAGCTCAGTTGATCCTAAAATGGCGTAGTAGGCGACCATCTCTTGCGCTCTGTCGGCAAACTCAACGGCCTCGTGAGAGGAGTAGCTGATGTTTTGCTTGTAGAGGGCATCTTGGAAGCCCATGATCCCAAGTCCGACCGGACGGTGGCGCATGTTGGCGTTTTTCGTCTCGGGAATGGGGTAGAAGTTGATGTCGATCACGTTGTCGAGCATCCGCATCGCTGTGCGGATGGTCGTTTTTAGCCGCTCCTCGTCGAGCCCCTCCTCTGTCGTGTGTAGGGCGAGGTTGACAGAGCCCAAGTTACACACAGCGGTCTCATCTTTTGAGGTGTTCAGCAGGATCTCTGTGCAGAGATTTGAGCTGTGGACGACGCCGACATGATCCTGGTTAGAGCGGACGTTGGCCGCATCTTTAAAGGTGATCCATGGGTGCCCTGTTTCAAAGAGCATGCTGAGCATCTTGCGCCATAGGTTGATCGCTTCGACCTTTTTGAAGAGCTTGATCTCACCAGTTTCCGTCATTTTTTCGTACTCTTCGTAGCGCGCTTCGAAGGCGGCGCCGTAGAGGTCGTGAAGGTCGGGGACATCGTCGGGGCTAAAGAGGGTCCACGTCCCTTGGGCCTCAACCCGCTTCATAAAGAGGTCGGGGATCCAGTTGGCTGTGTTCATATCGTGAGTGCGGCGCCGCTCATCGCCCGTATTTTTGCGCAGCTCTAGGAAGTCTTCGATGTCGAGGTGCCATGTTTCTAAATAGCAGCAGCACACCCCTTTCCGCTTGCCACCTTGGTTGACGGCCACGGTGGTGTCGTTGACAATCTTGAGGAAGGGGACAACCCCTTGGCTCTGTCCATTGGTCCCTTTGATGCGGGCCCCTGTGGCGCGGATATTGGTCCAGTCGTTGCCGTTCCCTCCAGCCCATTTAGCGAGCTGGGCGTTGTCGGAGACCACTTTGAAGATGTGCTTGAGATCATCCTCGACTGTGGCCAAGAAGCAAGAGGAGAGTTGGGAGTGGAGCGTCCCCGAGTTGAAGAGGGTAGGGGTTGAGCTCACATACTCAAACTGGGAGAGGGTGTTGTAGAACTGGATCGCTCTCTCTGTTTTATTCTCCTCGCGGATCGATAGACCCATCGCCACGCGCATCCAGAAGATCTGTGGCGTCTCGATGCGACGGCCGTGATCGTGGATGAAGTAGCGATCGTAAAGGGTTTGAATCCCAAGATAGACAAAGAGGTCATCGCGAGAAAGGTCCATCGCCTCGGCGAGCTTCTCGTGATCGAAGTCTAGAAGCTCAGGGGAGAGGCGATCGATTTTGATCCCATGCTTGATGTAGTTGAGGAAGTACTCTTTGTGAGCTTTGGCCAGGCGTCGATCTGACGCAGGGACAGAGAGTGTCTCTTTGTAAATGGTGTCTAAGAGAAGGCGGGCAGCGACCTTGCCGTAGTCGGGCTCACACTCAATTTTTGCGCGGGCTGCCATCGTCATCGCTGTGTCCACTTCGCTCTCTTTCATCCCCTCGTAGAAGTTGAGAGTTGTTGCGTAAAGGAGCTCATTGGGGCTCACATCGTTGAGCCCTTGGCAGGCCCAGGTGAGTTTTTTGAGGAGGTCTCCCTCGTGGATTTTTGTTTCCTGACCCTCGTTATCGATGATGACAAAGGCTTTTCCCTTTTTGCGGGGGGCACTCTTCTTTTCTGAAGGGGCCACCTGTTGCCCAACTAAAGAGCGGTAAAGGATGTACTCCTTGGCCACATTGAAGTGACCGGCGCGCATCAGCACCTCTTCGATCAGATCCTGAATGAGGCCGACGTAGAGATCGATCCCGTCTCGGTTTTTCTCCGCAGCGGCGGCAATGACCATTTGTGTGAGGCTGTTGATCGTCTCGATCACATCTTGAGGGATATGGTCTGTGATCTGCAGGGCGCGGGTGAAGGCCTTTTCCATCGAGCTGGCCACTTTGATGGGATTGAAGCGGACGGGGGTGTCGCTCCCTTCGCGGTAAACCTTGAGATTTTGAGGGGCATCAGCGCGCAATTGCTTGTGTTGGTCGCGGTAGATGATGTAGTCGCGGGCGACCTCGTGGTGCCCATTTTTCATAAGGGTCACTTCGACAACATCTTGGATCCCTTCCACTGTGAGAGAGACCCCTTTTTGCGCAAGTTGAGTGAGTTGATCGACCACAAGGTGAGTGAGGTGACCAATCGTTTCGGAAATATCAAGGGGGAGGGGATCGGGTTTGCGAACCTGTTTGGTGTCGCGAAACGCCGCTTCGATCGCCGTTTCGATGCGGTCGGCGCGGAAGGGGACTAAGGTGCCATCTCGCTTCACAACGGTGAACTTGAGCGCCCCACTTGGCTGCTTAGAATGTTTGATCCCATCGGCGCACGAAGATAGTAAACCACCAGCTTGCTGTTTATTATTATTCTCACTTGTCATCTCTTGAAATCCCCCTCATTATAAATTAACACTAAACACCACATGTTGTGGTTAGCTTGCTCTTGACTCTACTATATATGGTAGGTTTGAGGTTAAAGTCTAGGAAAAAAAGGAGAAAAAATCCACCCATTTTTTAAGCCCTTGAGTCTGAGGCTTAGACCATGTTATCATGAGGTTATGAAGCAAGTGTATCTCGTTCCCAACATCATCACGGCGTTTGGTCTGGCCTGTGGTCTTTATGTGATTTTCAAGGCCAACTTTGTGGGGGAAGGGATGGGTCCCTACGATATGTTGCACTCGGCCTCGCTCCTATTGTTGCTTGCGGCATTTGCCGATTTTCTCGACGGCGCCGTGGCGCGCGCACTGAGAGCCGAGAGTGAGTTTGGATTGATGTTTGATTCGATTGCCGACGCGATCACATTTGGTGTGGCGCCAGCAGTCCTTCTCATTAAAGCGTGCTCGCCCGAGCATGGCTCAACGCTCTCCTTTTATGTGGTGATTGGGGCGATGCTCTACTCTCTTTGTGGGGCCTTGCGCCTGGTCCGTTTCAATGTCCAAGCCGGGGAGATTGAAGGGGATGAAGAGGCTCAGAAGGAGGCCAAGAAAAACTTCTCGGGCTTGCCCATCCCCGCCGCTGCCATTGCGACAGTTTCCGCAAACCTCTTTTTTAACTCGCCCCTTGCCGAGACTTGGCTCCCTCTGACAGATCTTGGGCGCTCACTCATCACGACATCTCTCACACTACTTGTCGGCTTTTTGATGGTAAGTCGGGTGAAATTCCCCAGTCTCAAGAGCTTTCACATCCGCGTCCCCTCGCTCCAGCTCCTGGTTTTTACAGTCGTGCTGGCGATTTTCCTCCTTTACGGAATACTCTACCGGTTTCCCCTCGCACTGATGGTGATTACCTGGGGGTATATTCTTTTCAGTTTTGCTCTGATTTTAGTTAGAAAACTAAGACATTAGATAGGCGGAGTTTCTCTGCGGCATAAGTGACTAAGTTATCGGCCAATCTCTTCGCCTCTGCATTTTTCGTCTGAAAATCGACAAAGCAATTGATCTGATCCATATAGAAAAGGGCCGTATAAAACGCGATTGTTTGGGGAGGGAGATTGGGCATTTGAAGGCGATATCCACTTTTAAAATTGTCGACAATGGAGTTCACCTCAGCTTCGCTCATCTTCCCTGAGAGGTAAGAGAGCTCCTCAAGATAGAGGAGAGCGCACACATAATCATAGGCTATAGGGCCCCCTCTTTTTGCCCGCATTGAAGGGGACATATTGTGTAAATCAATGAAGGTCACCTGACGTGTGGAACTATCGTAGAGGATATTGCCGATGTGGGGGTCGCCGTGAATGATTCCCGGTATATCGACGATATCGAGCCCTTTAAGGTGCTCGACAAGGTGCTTTGATTGAAAATACCCCAACTTAATCCGTCGTCCAAAGCGCCTGATTGTATCGAGATAGTGATCGAGAATAAAGCTTGATGATTCCCGGTACGCCGAGGCGATTTGATTTTTATGACGGGATGTCTTTTTGTGAAGCTCTCCAAGAGCCTTGCCAGATTCAAAAGCCCCTTCCTGAAGGATTTTTAAGTGGATCAAACGCTCGTCCCCTTTCAAGGGAGCTATCTGTTTAACAAGGGTATTTAATGTTTGCCCTGGAGCCTTAGACATCGCTACTAAGGTGTGGGTTGCCCCACTCTCCTCAAGTCTCTTCACATCGAGGACCTCAGGGGTTTTAAAGTGGGTGAATTTGTGGCGCTTGATCGCCCTCATGGTCTGGACCTCTCGCGGCTCTACGAGACATGTGTGGCGCAACATCTTGACCACCGAGACTATCTCCTCATCCTCATCTTTCATAAAGAAGATATCGGCCGATTGCCCCTCGACAAGGTCCCCCTCATGAGTGTACTCCTCAAGTGTGAGGTTGTACTCTGGACATTCAAAAAGGTGAGCAATCTCAGAAAGGTAGGGGGAGGCAAAGCCAGAGCAAAAAAATAAAACGATAAATAATGATATAAATTTATTCATAGGTGCAAATATTGTTAAGGGTATATTAACAAAATTGAAGATATATTTAAACTAAAGAAAAGTTTCTCAATCGGCTCCGCGTGTGGTATGATAGCGGCCATTATGGAAACACTATTGATTGTACTATTGAGTGGTCTGCTGGTTTTGGCTGCCTGGCAGTGGGCCAAATTGAAAAGTTCGAGTCAGAGTCAAGATGACTTAAAAGAGGCCTTCAAGGCCTTATCACAAGATGCGCTAGAGCAAAATAACCGCCTTTTTCTCTCACTGGCCGAGGGGCGTTTGATGACTGAAAGTGAGAAGGCCAAAGGGGAGCTTGGCAAAAGGGAGAAGGCGATTGAGCACCTTGTCAACCCGATGCGGGAGACCTTAGCTAAATTAGAGAAATCCATGCAGAGCTTTGACAAAGAGCGGAAAGGGGATCACAGCGGGCTGATGAATCAGCTTAAAACCCTCGTCGACTCAGAGCGTCACCTCCGCATGGAGACAGCGGGGCTCAGGCGCGCTCTAAAGTCACCGACGATGCGAGGGCAGTGGGGGGAGCTGCAGCTAAGGCGCGTTGTTGAGCTTGCCGGCATGGTCAACCACTGCGACTTTTTCGAGCAGGTTCACATCGACAAAGGGGAGAGAATTGTCCGTCCCGATATGGTCGTCCAGCTTCCCGGAAATCGCACTGTGGCTATCGATGCCAAGGCCCCCCTTGAGCACTACTTAGAGGCGATGGAGAGTGAGGATGAGGGGCGGCGGGAGCAGAAGCTTACCGCGTATGCCCAGTCGGTCAGGTCTCATATCATCAACCTTGGCAAGAAGGGGTATCACGAGATGCTCGAGACCTCGCCTGAGTTTGTCGTCCTTTTTCTCCCTTCCGAAACGTTCTTTAGCGCGGCCCTTGAGATCGATCCAACCCTTATCGAGCTGGGCGCTGAGCGGGGTGTGATTTTGAGCACGCCGACGACCCTCATTGGCCTTCTCAGAGCGATCGCCCATGGGTTTAAACAGGAGGCCCTTTCGCAGAATGCCGAGAGGATCAGTGAGCTTGGGGGTGAGTTGCACAAGCGCCTCTGCGATATGAGTGGTCATCTCTCGAAGCTCGGCAGGGGGCTCAATACGACTGTTGATGCCTTCAATAAGGCGGTGGGGTCGTATGAGACGCGGGTATTGGTTACGGCGCGCAAGTTATCGGAGATGGGGGCGGGGTCGAAGAAGGTTTGTTTAGATCCTGTCGAGACAATCGAAAAGCTTGCAAAAGAGAAGAGCTTGGAGAGTGAGTAGGCGTTATTCATTCAAGACGGGGGCCCAAAAGGGCTTCGGCAAATCACCTCCTCGTCAGGGGGCTGTGTTCCTCACACAGCTCCCCCTTCGCCCTTCGGGTTCCTGCGGGGGCAATTTGACGACCCTCATTGAGCTCGCTCCACTTCCCCCTGGATTTTTCTTTTTTCCCATCTTGGAAGAGTCATTTTGACCCCTACTTTTACAAGTATGTGATCAAAATGACTCTTCCAATCTGGAAAAAAATCGAAAATCCCTTGGAAAGCGGATCAAGCTCAAAGAGGGTCTCCTTTGCCCTTTTGAGCCAATGAGTGCGAGTCCCTCGCACAACCAAATAAGTTATTGATTTAAAGGCTCGCATCTCAAAATTCTCTATAAATTGCGCAAGAATTTGCGCTCCTTGGTTCAAAAGGGCAAAGGATAGTGGTCCCCGCAGATGACGACGCGTGTTAACAACACGCTAGGAGACGAGGAGGCCGCTAGGCGCAGCCATTTTGGACCCAACCCATAAATAAAAAAGGGGGGCAACAGCCCCCCTTTTTCTATTTAAATGGGTTGAAGCCTATTCGGCGTCTAGGACGTAAAAGGCCGGAAAAGCAAAGTTATTGTTCGGTCTCTCAGTCACAGAGAGATTCACCCGCTTACCAATTAAATTCTCAAGGTCAATCTGCGTGCTATAAAGATAAGCCACAGGACGCCCGTTCTCCTTAAGGATGTAGTCTCCCGGCTTGTTCTTCACAGGCTCAGAGTAGGCCTCCAAGATGCCAATGAGTGATTGCGAGTTGAGCTTCTGGTCGATGTAGTAGTCATCGATAGTTGAAGCGCGGTGCAAAGCCGCCCATGAGCGGTAAAGGGCCTCTTCAATGGGCTCCCAGATCATCATGCGCCCTGTCGTTGAGCTTTCGTGAGACTTGGGCTCGTAGCTCTGAGTCGACTCGTGAGCTCTGTTTTGCGCCCCAGCGAGCGAAATGCGAGAGGCCTTAGCCTCTAGGAAGGCGATCTTTCTCTGCAGATAGGTCTCTTGCAGGTTAGAAAGGAGCTGCTTGGCTGTCGCGACGTCACTTTCAAAGTCTTGATAGTCGTCGATGATACTTTGGTAGTTGCGGGCAATGCGGCTGATGTCCATCTCTTCAAAGGGCTTGCGGAGCTCACTTTGGGTCATCAGAGCGCTGCTCTCTAAGAGTTGGTTGAGCGTTGCATATCGCTTGTCGTAGGCGGCCTTATACTCTTCACCGCCGACATACTCGACGAACTCTTTGGCGACGTAGAATGTGGTATCGGCAGGAGGTGAGATCTCCAGCCATTTGTTGTTCTTGTCGCTGATTTTACCGTCGATACGGGTGCCTGAGCTCACGTGGTTGATCACAGGGGCTTCAAGCTCGGGCTCTAGACGGACGTTGACGCGGTTCCCTTCCACCACATTGTCGAGGACAAAGCTGCGGAAAAGGTAGGCTTTTAAGTTGGATGGCGGTGTCACCATGTAAAAGTCGTTTCTCTCACCGACAACGACGTAGAGTTCACCTTTTGGAATTTCTTTGACAATGGCACTTTCAATGTCAGGTCCTGTGCGGAGGCGGACATTCTTGCCGACGACGCGCCCTGTGAACCTTTTGAAGGCGGGGTTGACATTAGTGCGCGCTCGTGGGTTTTCGGCAAAAGCACACGTTGAACTCGCTAGCAAAAAGGCAGCAGAGACTTTAAGGAGCGTTGATTTTGAGTTGATCATGATAAAGGGTCCCCAAGAAAAAAACGTTTTGGCCTCATTTTAGGGGGTTGTTTTTTTTTGGGCAAGAGTTGTTAGCTTTGAAGGACCGCTTTGATGTGCTCACACCCTTCCTGTCCGCATGTACATCCCACTGGCGTCCCTAAAAAGACCTGGAACGATTCATCCTTGTTTAAAGGGTTGGTGACGATATAGATCTTGTCTCCCACTTGTTGAATCTCCCACTCGCGGAAAGTGAGATCGGCATCGGTGACAATCTCCTCTTGGACGGGCTCATCCTCTTTTGGAGGCTCGCCAACAAGAGCGCGTGCAATCTGGCAGTAGGTGCAGTTGCAGTGAGGCTCGGCCTTAGGAATGCCGTCGCTATTGGTCATCTCGATATCAAGAGCCTTAGTGACAGCAGAGATTTTCTCGAGAATTTCTTTGGGAAGGTTGGGGCTGTCGGCCATTTCTGGGTTGTGCTGCATCATCGAGCTGATACCTGGCATCCCATCGAGGTCAGGGCCCATAGCAAGATTGAAGTCAAAGTTCTCAAAAGCAGGCTTTCGGGGGGCCTTTGGCCGCTTCTTTCGAGTCTGGTTTTTGAGGTAGTCGGCGTGAGTGAAGAAAATCTTTTCTAGGAGCTCGGATGACTGGGAGGGGACTTTGATTGATGTCCCATTTTGCAAGGTGATGATGAGCTCAGACCCCTCTAAATGGAGGGCGCTGATATTTTTCCAAGCTGTTGATATATAAGGGGGTATGCTAAGAATTTCTTCACTGATTTCCATCAAATTTACCTAAGTGTTTTCTCTATACCCCTCCATTATATCAAAGAGTCCTAAGGGGTGTCAACGAAATTAGCACTCTAGGCTTCAGGGTGCAAAATTATTCCTCTTGCGCATAAATTCAAAAAAATACTAAAAAGAAGTTAGTAATATTTATTTTATTATAGGAGGTCATTCTAATAATAAACCTAATTAAAACTATATACTTATATTAATAAGGATAATAAATTAATGAATGACAACCTGTTGGGTATCAATAGACTCAATCTTCAATCAGCAAAGAGCCTTCTTGCTCTAGCTTATAAAAATCATCATCAACAATTAAAAATTAGGAGGGGGTACTAGTGGATCTCATCTCCAAGAATGCCTTGGCGCATTCCAATAACCAAATAGCCTTTGGCTCTCATTATAAGGGAGTTAGAAGGATGTCTACCTCAAAATCAGATATCGATCTCTTTTATGCAGAGGGGGGATTGATCGCAGAAGGGAAGGAATTTCACCCCAACGAATACTGTATCATGACATCTGAAGAAAAGAGCTCTGCCGTCTGTAAATTTAACCATAAATCGAAGCGTTTAGAGCCCCTTTTGGCGCAAAAGCGGGATATTTGGGGGATACAGCCCCTTAACGTTGAGCAAAAGTGTGCGGTCGATCTCCTCCTCCGCGATGATATCAAACTTGTTAGCTTGGTCGGTCGCGCTGGGACAGGGAAGACCCTCCTTGCTCTTGCCTGCGCCCTTAAACTCGTATTTGATGAAAATGCCTACCGCCGCATTCTCGTCTCCCGTCCCATCATGCCCTTAGGGCGCGATATTGGGTATTTGCCCGGATCTAAGGATGAGAAACTCATTCACTGGATGCAACCTATCTACGACAATCTCGATTTTCTCTGTGAAACGAGTGGATCGAGCATGGGTAGTGAGACCAAAAATTGGATCATGGAGAGTGGCAAAATTGAGATGGAGGCTGTCACCTATATTCGGGGGCGCTCACTCTCTAAAGCGTTGATTATCATCGATGAAGCTCAAAACCTCACCCCTCACGAGATGAAGACCATACTCTCAAGGGCCGGCCACGGGACAAAAGTGATTTTAACTGGGGATCCCACCCAGATTGACAATCACAAGCTCGATGAGTTCACCAATGGACTCTCCCATGTTGTCCACAGATTGAAAAAGCATGCCCTCTACGGCCACGTCTACTTAGAGAAGACAGAACGGTCCGATTTAGCGGCTATGGCCATAGACAATCTTTAATATTCCCTTTTTTATGCCCAAACATTATAATGTTTGGGCATGAAAAAGCTCATTATCTCAATTTGCTGCATACTACCTCTTATTGCCCAGCAAGATATCATTATTGATCCCGATTTATCGCCCTATTCCGGCTCATCTGCCTTTCTTTATGGTCAGAGTGCGATTATAGAGTTAAAAGATCGCTATAGTCAGGATACGCAAAACGCCAACTCAAAGCGGGCGTTTGTCAAAAGATTGATTGGCCAGCTCATCGTGTGGGACACCCTTGGCGTTTTGTCAAGTGTTGCCCAGCACGAGATATTCGGTCACGGCTACCGTTTGCGAGAGCTTGGGTACGATCCTCTCGAGTACCAAGTGACCCCATGGGGTGGGTATACGCAGTTTTCTGTCCCTGAATCGTTCACCGTTGGCGAGAATCTCGCAGTGACAGTGGCCGGCCTTGAGGCCGAGGCGATCTTGGCCAATAAAGCCAAGATGAACTGGATGCGCTCTGGTATCATTGATGGGCGCAAAACGGCCCTTTATCTTCAGGCTCAGCAATCGGTTTTCTGGTACACATGGATCACCGACTTAGGGCGCCTCAAGGGGGAAGAGGCAGCTGATGGCAATGATGTCTCCAACTACATATCGCTCCTCAATGCCTCGTATGGGACAGATATCAATTCGGGAGATTTGATGAAATGGGTCGCCTTCAATTGGCTCGACCCGATGACCTTTTACTGTTACTTTGCCAAGCTCAAATATATTTGCACTGGGCAGACCCTAGAGTTTCCCACAATCCCCCTCGGCGACTCTGTCCGTTATCTTCCGAATGCGCGGATAGGGTACGCTCCCTATGGGGTTGAAGCCTATTTTGAGAACTTTTTTGCCATCAACGGTGAACCTCTTTATGCCTATGTGAAAGGGGGCAAACGGAGTTTTGGAATGGGGTTTGCCTTTGACCGAATACTCGCTTCAAAGCGGGGTGAGGTGGGCCTCCATGTCGACGCGTGGCGCCAGAATCGCTTCATCTCCGATAAAACCATAGGAGATCTTGACGATGGACTCTCTGTCCGCTCTCCCAAGCTTGATGAGAAAATTTGGGGCCTTTCTGGCTCAGTTGTGGGGCGTCTCAATCTCAGCAAGGATCTGAGCCTTTACGCTGAGGTAGGGGGGAAATCAGATGGCTATTTGCCAGGATATCCACTCTCAAAGAGTTTTGTGGGTAGGGTAGGATTAACCTTCAAAACCCTTCCTTAAGCTTATTGCTTTTAGGGCGCGTATTCAGGTAGTATGCGCCCTATGAAGTCTTTATTTTTATTCGTTGCTATACTGACACTCCCACTTTTAGGTGTCGAAGATCCACCCCTTTTTGTGGTGACCGTTCCCAAGTCGGGGACCTATCTCACAGCAAAAGCCATCCGTGGGCTCACCGGCATTTCCATTGGGGGGACGCCGATGAACCATTCTAGCTTTTCAAAGCGCTTTGTAGAGAGCCATCCCCACATCAAGACAACAGTCCACCTCATGCCTCAGCTAGAGGCCCTAAAAGAGATATCCCATGCTAAGAAAATCCTCGTGATCCGCGATCCACGCGATGTGATCGTCTCTGCTACCTACTGGCTTGAAAAAAACGACTGGTACTCCCACACAGTCGATCACACCCGCTTCTATCAAGCTGACTTTGAGGGGCGCATTACTTACATGATCGATTTCCCAAAAAAATATGCTGTTTATAGCATTAAAGGTTTCTTTGAACGGGCCCTCACCTGGTTTGATCGCTCTGATGTTCTAATCGTTAGATTTGAAGATTTAATCGGCCCCAACGGGGGTGGCAGCTCGGAGAGGCAACTTGCGACCTTAAGGGCCCTATGTCACTACCTAGAGGTCGATGTCGAAGAGGAAAGGATTCAGCATATCGCGCGCACTCTTTGGGGGCGCGGCGGCACGTTTAGAAAAGGGAAAGTGGGGAGCTGGAGGGAGGTCTTCACCCCCTATCAAAAGATGCTTTGCAAAAGCACGATGGGCGATCTGCTCATTGCCCTGGGTTATGAAAAGGATTTAGAGTGGTAGAGCGGCGCTATCGGGAGCTCTCCTACGATGAAGAGGATGTGATACTCCATCAGGGGACAGAGCCCCCAGGGACGGGTGAGCTCCTTAGTTGCGAGGAGGAGGGCGTCTACGTTTGCAAGCGGTGCGATAGCCCCCTCTTTCACTCTGAAGACAAGTTTAAGAGCCATTGCGGTTGGCCCAGTTTTGACGAGGCCATTGAAGGGGCTATCGATCGACAAAGCGATCCCGACGGAGTCCGCATCGAGATTCTTTGCCATAGATGTGGCGCTCATCTAGGCCATGTATTTGAAGGGGAGCGCATCACCCTAAAAAACAGGCGCTACTGCGTCAATTCCCTCACCCTCCTCTTTGTCCCCTCACATGGGGAGATGGGCTTTGAGAGGGCGCTATTTGGGGGTGGGTGTTTTTGGGGCGTGGAGCACTTTTTTAAACAGTCTCCCGGTGTGCATTCGGTCACATCAGGCTACGCCGGGGGAGAGGTTGTCGATCCCACCTATGATGAGGTTTGCACTGGTGTGACGGGGCATGCCGAGGTTGTTGAGGTGCTCTTTGACTCAAACAAAACCTCTTACGAAGATCTGCTCCACCTCTTTTTTGAGATTCACGATCCCACAGATCGGGGAGGGCAGGGGCCCGATCGGGGTCCACAGTACCGCTCGATCATTCTCCCTTTGAGCAAAGGGCAGTTTGAGATTGCCATGAAGGTGCGGAGCCAATTAAAGGAGAGTGGGCTAAAGGTTGTGACACAGATTGCGACAGCTTCGCACTTTTATCCCGCTGAAGAGTACCACCAGGACTACTATGAAAAAACGGGAAAAGCTCCCTATTGTCATAAGAGGGTGAAGCGGTTTTGAGAGGGGTGATTGTCGGATGTGATGAGTTGCAGGAGTGTCTCCTCCCTTGGTGGTGGAAAAACTACTCAGCCCACAATGACTATCCCGTCACCTTCTGCGACTTTGGGATGTCTAAGAGAGCCTTAGACTATTGTCAAAAACGGGGTGATACCATTGCCGTGAAATCCCATGTTGAGCTTAAGGATGGTCAATGGACACACCACTTTGGGTGTAACATCGACTCAGTGAGGCGGGCTTGGATAAAAAAGCCCTTTGCCCTTCAGAAGGCGTCCTATCGAACCAACCTCTGGCTCGATCTTGACTGTGAAGTGAGAGGGGACTTAGACCCGCTCTTTAATTGCCTAGTGTTTGGAGACGATGTCGCTTTAGTGAGCGATATCGCAGGCTACAACGCCGGGGTGATTCTCTTTAAAAAAGGGGCTGGGCTCATTAAAGAGTGGTGTGAGGTTATAGAGCATAATCCCAATCAGCACGTAGGGGATCAAGGTTTTTTAAACGAAGTGGCTCAAGCGCACTCTGTCACTAAGCTCCCCTATGCATTTAATTATCAGCGGTGGATGCCCCCAATAAACGACCCCTTAGTCATCCACCATACTGAAGGGGCAGGAAAAGAGGAGATTGTCAAGCAATGTATCTTGAGCGAGGCGTGATTATCGGATGTGACCACCGTCAGGAGAGGCTTCTTCAGTGGTGGTGGAAAAACTACTCGGCCCACAATGACTACCCCGTCACTTTTTGTGACTTTGGTCTATCTGAGTGTGCGCGCACATTTTGCGCAAAGAGGGGGAACTTAATAGAGATTGCCCCCCAAGTAGAGATCACCCAAGGGATATGGAATCACCTTTACGAGGGGGATATCGACTCGGCGCGCAAGGCGTGGATGAAAAAGCCCTTTGCCCTCATAAATGCCCCTTACGAGATCAATCTATGGATGGATGTCGACTGTGAGGTGAAAGGGAACATTGAAGCGATCTTCAATAGCCTCATCTTCGGTGGAGAAATTGGTGTTGTCAAAGATGCCGATCGGTGGAGCGAAATCCCCAACTACAACGCCGGTTTGATCCTCTTTAAAAGAATGAGCTCAGTGATCGATAGGTGGGCGCGCACCATCAAATCCTCCCACGACCACTTTCCCGGTGACCAAGAGGCCCTGTGCTATGCCATCACAAAGGCAGCTAAAGGAGAGCTTGTAGAGCTTCCCCCCGAGTTCAATTGGCTCAGGTGGATGGGGCATTCAGATCGAGCTCTTGTCGTGCATCACACAGGTTTAGCTGGGAAAGAAATGATCACTGAGATGGCGGAGTTGGACGTTTGAATCGTAAGAGATACCGATCAAAGTAGTCGGGAAAAAGGGTCATCACAGCAAAGTCAATGGACGCTGCGGCCTTTGAGCCAAGCCGTTTTGAGTGAGAGCTTAAATCCTTTCCATCTGTTTGGGTTTTGCTCTCATAGTTGTGGTTGTAAAGAGCCAAAGATCTCTCTTTGTGATCGGGCAAATCCCTCATAAATTGGTCCAAAATCTCCTCATAGTTGTCCATTTGAAAGAATTGGGCCAACTCCTCCATGACCATCTTAGGGCGCTCGATCAAATCTTCGTAGTAGATCAGAATCCGCTTGTCGGGATCCCACAGATCGTAGCACCTCAGGCAGTGAAAGTAGTGATCCTGATTGAATTCGGAAAGCTTTTCGAGGTTGAAATGGGGCGACTCCTTAGAGCGCCATCGCGCTTCAAAGCGGAGTTGTTTTAAGATGCGGGGGAGGGTTTCATACCGCCTGATGTAGTTTTCCCGGTAATTTCTCACCAAGCAGATTAAATAGTCAGAGTCAAATGACTCTTTATCGAGCTGAAGGTTGGCCGCATTGTGGGCGACATAGAGATTGGGCCCCCCTTTTTTAGGAAAGAAGGGGTGTTGGAACCGACGGTCCGCCTTAGAGGAGACGATGTTGATATCAAAGATCTCATTTAAGCAATAAAACATAAAATGGGAACCCGATCTAGGAGCCCGGAGGCAGTAGACCGAGTCGGCAAATGCGATGCTAAATGAGAAAAAAAGCGGGGCAAAAAAACGGAGCATAGAGAGCAGATCTTAAAGAGTGCTCTCTAAGATATCAATACTTTTTGCGTCTAAACTGGTTTCGGGGTTTCTTCCGTTGCGGTTTAAATGAGCCCTTTTTCGCTCTGGGCTCTAAACCCTTCACCTCAGTGACACCAATTTTTTGACCTGTGAACTTCTCGATCTGTTTGACGAGATGGGCATCTCTAGACGATGCGAGAGAGAGGGCTTGACCGGTGTTGCCGGCACGCCCTGTCCGCCCAATGCGGTGAACGTAATCTTCGGCACACTGAGGGAGATCAAAGTTGACCACGTGGGTGATATCTGGGACATCAATTCCGCGGGCCGCCACATCGGTTGCCACAAGAATATTGATCGTGCCGTTGCGGAGTTGCTTGATGGTCCGTGTGCGCTGGCGTTGGCTCATATCGCCGTGAAGGGCGGCTGAGCGGTGCCCTTTGGTCTCTAAGTCGTCAGTGAGGGTCTCCGCATGCCGCTTGGTCGCTGTGAAGACGATCGCATTTTTGAGGTCATCGCGGCCAAGAATATGGTCGAGGAGGCGGTACTTATGCCCCAAGTTATCGGCATAGTGGATGGTTTGGTCGATATTCTCGTGGCGATCCTTGGTCCCTTCAATCACAATCTCTTGAGGCTCGTTGAGGAGCTTTTCTGAAAGTTTGACAACGCTTCCCTGAAGGGTCGCTGTGAAGAGAAGAGTTTGACGGCTCTTGGGAGTTGCAGAGACGATCTTTTCAACGGGTTTGACAAAGCCCATATCGAGCATTCTGTCAGCTTCATCGAGAACAAGCATCTCTAAACGGGAAAAGTCGATCAAGCCTCTATCCATTAGATCGATCAAGCGCCCCGGTGTGGCGACTAAGATGTCGCACGTGCGATTGAGCTTGCGAATTTGAACAGGGTAGGGGACGCCACCGTAGACACAGACAGTGCGGGCGAATTTCAAATGTTTGCTATACTTTTCAGCCTGCGTTGTGATCTGCAGGGCGAGCTCTCGCGTTGGGGCTAAAATCAAGACCCGCGGTCCCTTGGACTTAATTTCAGAGGGCTTGGACAGGCGGTTGAGGGCGGGGAGTAAGAAGGCAGCGGTTTTTCCGGTACCGGTTTGCGCGGCGCCGCGGATATCAGAACCTGCGAGGGCTACAGGGATAGCCTGAGCTTGAATGTCAGTGGGTTGATTGTAACCCGCTTCTTGGAGGGCTTTTAGGATGAGGGGATCGAGCCCCAGGTCATTAAATGTCATAATACTATATTTGGGAAGAATTTATTTAGTATTATTCTATCACACAAAAGGGATTAAAAGATATCATTTTAAATTCAAAATTAACTTTGATATCCTAAGACAGACTCTTATAGGGCAATCCCTTTATTTTTACCCCACCACCAAACTTCACTGATGAAAGCCATAAAGGGCCAAAAGAATCTCTCATCGGTAAGCTCCTGCCCATCTAGACAAATGGACCAGTAGTACCTGACCTCATTGAAGTTAGGTTCAAACAGCGTCTTTATGCAGGTAAATGATGTGGCATCCTTTAGGTTCGTGACAGTCAATGTCGAGTACCCGTCGGACAGGATAGCCTGAGCAAAGGGTTCATTGTTTTCATCATAGAATGTGAAGTCGGCACAGTCCCAAGTGAAGAACGCCCCATCAATGCATCCTATGACAGTATCATCGGCATCGTGGACATAGAATTTTTTTGCGGAATCAAATAAAGTTCCTGCGGAGTGGAGGAAGCAATCGTGAAAAGCAACAGGTTTGTTATCTTTTGTCAGGGTGTATCCACGCGTTACTCGTCTTGAAAGTTCAACCATCCGTGTTAAATTGTACTGATTGTTATCCAACTTTTTCACAAAAAATCCGCGAGGCTCAAAGTCCGTGAGATAGAGCCCATTGGAGTAGAAAGTCCCGATGGGGTTGAACGTATACTCGGGCTTGCCAAACGCGTGGACAGATGTGAGAAAAAGAAGTAGTGTGATCAGTTTTTTCATGGTAATCCTCCTGCGAAGAGGATAGATAAACTCCAGATATATGGCAAAGAAAATATGAAGGGTGCGCGATTTGATAATAAATAAACATGCTTATATAATGCCTTGGCATTATGAATAAGAATTTTATTTGGGCAGCTTTCGTGGCGTGTCTCCCTTTTCAAAATTTTGCAAGCGAAGACCTTCCTAACGAAGAGAAGAGCGATGTAAAACAAATAGAAGCTTTGGTTTCATTCAAGTTTGGACCCGGGGTCTTTTATAGTCGGTATCCTGGAGCCTATATGGGTTTGACGGCACGAGTTGATGAGGATGTTTGGGGCCTTGACCTCAACTACCGCCTTGGATTCACAGATTCATTCCACTTTGAGAGACATTCAGGCTCAGTGATCCCTTTTTATAAAGCGTTTGAAAATGAATCGGCTGTCCTGCTTTTAGGAGCGGGTCTCGGTTACTCTAAGAGCCGCTTTTGGTTTATTCACCACCCCACAGAAAGATATTATTTTGTCGATACCCATTTTATGATTGAAAATAGGTACTTTGTCAAAAATAGTTATTTTAAATCTTATGGGTTTAACTTGACGGCTAGTCAGCCCACTATTTTGGTCAACCACACCGGAAGGACAGAAAACTATCGCCCCGCCCTCCCGACATTGACCCTCGCCTTTGCCGCAGATTTTTAATCGTTGACAAGGTAGCGCTTAAAGGACTCCTCGTGCCAATGTTGGTATGAGCAGGGGTCTCCAGCGCTCCCTGAGTACCGACTGTCCTCAGTAAGCACAGACGTCGAGTGAATCACTGTATCCATAGGGGCATCGAAGAAAAGAGCCATCGTGAAGCGCTCAATAGCCCCCATTGCCTTGTGGACTCTGTGCTTAGTGGCTCGTATGGCATCATTAGAGGCCAACTGTCCAAATTCACCCACCTGGAAGAGCATCACATCGTCGTCAATTCCCACCACCTTTTCAAACCGTGTGCCGCTAGTGGGTTTGACAAAGAGTCCCGCCTCAGCGGGTTCGTCGATCTTGGTTCCATCCTTGTAATAGGAGGCTGGCAAGAGGGCTGTGAAGGCGCTGTGGTCAAAGTGCTCTCCACACCAGTAAGGGTTGTTGATTTCGCTTCTCGTATCTTTGCAATAGTGGAGCATCCGCCCAGTTTGAGTGATATGGGAAAAATCGATGGGAAGCCCAATGGCGGCCGTCACTTTCTTGCCCATCTCCGCCATTAATTGCCCCATCTCTTGATAGGGCGTTTCAAGATCGATCTCTTGTGGCCACTTGTTGTGAGGTGAATAGGGGACCAAGGCATAAAAAGAGACCTTAAGATCATCGATCACCCACTCGCCGCTTGGGGTTTTGAAACGCTCTTTCCCCCTTTCATAGCCAAGAAAGAGATCTCCCGCCTCACGGTCAGGGGCGCACCGCTCTTTAGCCTCCTCATCGAGGGAGGCAAAGGTGCGGGCGGCTTCAATAAACTGATCATAAGTCTCACGATACCCTGGAATGCCCCGCACTCCGACAATCCCTTTTTCAAAGAGCGCTTTTTTGAGCTCAGTGGTATTTCCACTCTCTAAATCCTCGTAAGGGATCACATCGAGAGTGAACTGAGCAAAACCACTCGCGCAAAAAAGAGTGGCACAGATCATTTTAAGACATATATTCACAAGCAAAACCTCCAGTTTTGCGTTGGGACCCTAACAACTAAATGATTGATTGTCAACATCTGACAAAATATGTTACACTCCTTGACTATGTTGAAACTCCTATCTCTATTTTTTGCCTTTACTCTCCTCGTCGCTAACGAAAAATCCCCAATCCTCATCGATGAGTGCATCTTCGATGATCCCCCATTTGCCTCGTGCCACGCCTCGACACTCACCGAAACAGAGTCGGGTGAGATCCTCTGCGCCTATTTTGCCGGGACATGGGAAGGGGAGTCCGATGTCAATATCTACCTCTCAACTCTGTCTGCACAAAAGTGGAGCGCGCCCAAGGAAGTGCTCACTGATAAATATCCCATGTGGAATCCCGTCTTGATGACCATGCCCTCAGGGGAGATCTTTCTCTTTTACAAAGCGGGGCCAACCCCCCTTTGCTGGTCGGGGGCTTTAGTCAAATCATCAGATGGTGGCAAGACATTCTCAACCCCATTGGAGTTTCCCGCGGGAATCATCGGCCCCGTGAAAAACCGCCCCCTTCTTTTAGAGAGTGGCGAGCTCCTCTGTGGCTCTTCGATTGAAAGCTACAGGCGGTGGGGATGCTTCATTGATATCACCGAGGATGGGGGAGAGAGCTGGGAAAAAAGTGCCCCTATCAACGTAAAAAACAACCTCTTTGGGATCATCCAGCCAACCCTGTTCCACACACACGATGGGGGTATCCGTATGCTGGCCCGTTCACTAAAAGGGGGCGCTATCGTGACAGCGCAATCCCACGATAATGGGCGCACCTGGCACGATATCAAAGAGACCGACCTGCCCAATCCCAACTCGGCCGTTGACGCCATCAATCTCACTGATGGGCGGATTCTTCTCGTCTACAACCACTCAAAAACTGAGAGATACCCCCTAAACCTCGCCCTCTCATCCGACGGAGGAGAGACCTTTACACCAAGTCTGACTTTAGAAAGTAGGCCAGGTTCATACTCATACCCCTGCGTCATCCAAACTCGCGATGGCACCATCCATATTTCGTACACGTGGAATCGGGAGCGCATCAAACACATAGCCTTAGACCCCAAATGGCTTTGAAGCTCACCCTACTTCTCCTCTTTTCTCTCCCTCTCTTTTGCCGTGAGACCGTCTATATCTTGACGATCCCTAAGTCGGGCACCCACTGTATCGAAAAGTATATTCACCTCCTCCACCACATAGGGAGAGGTCCACCGTGTCGCTTGAGGCGCTCCCACTTTAGTGAGTCCTACCTCAACCTCCCCGAGGGGCACTTTGACGACCCCCGAGTTCGCAAAATCCTCCTAGTGCGCGATCTAAGGGATCTCTTTCTCTCAGCGCGCCGCTACATTCTCGAGACGGAGCATTGGCTCAACAGCTCCGTCACACTCAATGGGTGGGAAGAGCTGCCCATTGAAGAGCAACTCATCGAGCTCTTCGACTACCGCCGCCGCCCCGAGCATCTCCTCTGGTCCCATAACGGCCGCACACTCCCCGAGCAGATGAAAAAAACCATCGATAGAGCCCGTGCCCTCATCGCTACTCCACAAACTCTCCTCGTCCACTTTGAAGACCTATCGGGCAACAACGGCCCTAAGGTCCAAAAAGAGACCCTTTGCGCGATCAATACCTTTCTCAACGTGAGGGTGAATTCTAGGCAGATGGACTTTCTTCAAGAGACCCTATTTGGGAATAAATTGCTCAAAAGCGACTACTTCAAAACGGGGAAAAGTGGCACGTGGCGCCAAGTCTGGACAGATGAACTCAAAGAGCAATTCTCACAGCTCTACGGCGAGGGTCTTATGTTTTATAACGATAGATCTCAATCAACCCTTGCGCTTCCATAAGGTGGAGGTGCTCGTAGGCATCTTCAATCTCCACCTCTTTAAGCACATCGACGTGACTTGGGTTGATGAGCTCACCGAGCCAGTCGGTCTGATGGGATAAAAACCCATGGGCGGGCAAGAGGTAGAGCGATCCCTTCACCCCCTTGTACAAATCGAGGGCCCCTTCACACTTTTCAATCAGATGAAAGGTCCCATTATCGCCCAAACCCCGCCTGATCATCTCGCAAGATGGCTTAATTAAGAAACTCACGGCGATGGCCGCATCGCGCGCCGCATAGACCCACTTTTCATTGTGGGAGGAGACATGGGGCTTGATTGTCTTGATCTTCTGAACTTTTGAGGCGTGATAGACAACCTGAGAGGGCTCAGTTGCGCGCAGAGAAAAAACGAGAAATAGGGATAGGAGAAATGCTTTCATCAATGGCTCAAGATTTTATCTGAGAGATCCATTTATTGACAATTGCCTGGGCTAGCGCAGTAGAGGCATCGACAACGTGGAAGGGGAGATCAACTCCATCAAAAACCCTATTTAGATCGGTGCAGGCGATCAACAGGGTGTCGACGCTATTTTCAACAAGATGAGATTGCATTGTTTCCCACAGTTTTCTGTCGGGGTGCCCCTCCTTGCACGATTGAATGAGGCGATCGACCTCTTGTTGCCACTGAGGATTCCAGAACATCTCTCCTTCAAAGGGGTGATCGATAGGGCGATCGAGATAAAATGGGGTGGGGAGGGAGTAGATTATCATCGGTGGAAACTCAATATCGCACACCGCTCCGGTTGTTTTTTGATACCTATCTACCACTTTATCGATGAAGGGCGCTGTCGACTTTGGCCCCATCCCTGCCAGTATTCCAATCATATCTCACCAATAACAAAAACGCATTTTCATGTGTGATTTAATAGACCTCTTTGATAAAACTTTACAATTATGAATCAGATCACACTTTCATTACCAACACTCCATCATTCCTGCGACACGTTTGGCTGTTGTGACTTTTTTGAGTGGATTGCCGACTTGATTTATCAGACCGCACTCTCCATCCACACCTTTGTCTGGAGTCTCATTTGTGGCGTTGAGGAGAGTGTCTACGACGATGAAGTGATCAACGCGATCTACCGCTTGAGCACGGGAGAAGTGAGAGGGCAAGTCAACGGCGTGTATATTTTGACCAATGAGACAAATTTAGAGGCTTCGTACCAAACGCTGTCGACCCACCCCGCACCTAATGCCCCTTCTACTATTCACATTGGGTGTGCAAGTTGGTTTAACTTAGATGTGATCTGTGCGCGGCAGTCGACGTATGGGTTGATCCTCGATTTCAACCCGAAAAATGCCGAGTTTATGCAAAAAACGGCAGAGTTTATCCGCCAATCCAATTCGCGAGAAGAGCTGGTCGAACGCGTCATTGACCACTTGAACTCCTTGTGGGGATCTGAGAGGCGCACATTTTTTCACTGGGATCAGCGGGGATCACTGCAAGAGCGCATACGGGGGGAGCTCACCCGCCCGGGAAGTTGGCTCAGTTGTGACGCGTCGTTCCGGTATATCAAGGAGGAGCTGGTTGAGAAAGATCGTTTGTTGGCCATCACCGAAGACTTTACCAATACCACCTTTTCCGCAAACTTATGTCAACTCCTGGCCACACGCACTATCGCTATTGACACTCTCTACCTTAGCAACGTCTGCAATTTCATGAGGACGGACCGGCAAAGAGAGGCTTTCTCCCACTCTGTCAGAAACCTCACCGCACCAGATACCCTTTTGATCAACTGTCCCTTGAGAGTAGAAAATGGCGAGACTATCAGATTGCGGCAAACCGCAGGCACAGAGCAACACTACCTTTTTTAAAATAATAATTATCCATTGACCCTCACGTAACGTTATTCCTTACTATTGTGGCATCCTTTATAATTAATAAAAAAATAAAGGATTAGTGAATGGCTTATACAGTTGCACAACTCGCGAAATTATCTGGTGTGAGCGTACGGACCTTGCATTGGTACGATGAGATCAAGCTGCTTTGCCCGGCCTACCATGGGACAAATGGGTACCGGTACTACGAGCAAAAGCAGTTGCTCATGCTTCAGCAGATTCTGTTTTTTCGCGAGCTAGGCATGGAGCTAAAGCAGATTCAAAAAATCATTCACAGGAGTGATTTTGATCAAGCGATAGCATTAGGAGCCCATAAACAGGTCCTTAAAAAAAAGATTGCCACAACAAAGAGACTGATAAAGACCATTGACAAAACAATAAAACATTTATCAGGAGATACGACAATGAAAGAACAGGAACTATTTGCAGGATTTAGCAAAGAGCAGCAAGCTGAGTATGAAAAAGAGATCATTGAGCGCTTTGGTGAGCAGGGGAGAGCCCACATTAGAGAGAGCAAAGAAAACACAAAGTCGTGGACAAAAGCCGAAGAAGAGGCATTTAGGAAAGATTTTGTGAAAATCTGCCACGAGCTCACAGCTTTACTCGAGCAGGGAACACCTTGTGATGCCAAAGAGGTGCAAAAGGTGATTTTTAAGCACCACCAGTGGTTGAAACGATCATGGACGCCGACAAAAGAGACCTATGCGGCTCACGGGCGTTTCATCGTCGATTCAGACCTAAGGAAGGCTTATGAGGCCTTTCACCCCAAATTGCCCGAGTTCATCTCAAAGGCAATTGGCATCTTTGCTGAAAATGAACTAGCCTAACCAAAAAGGGAGACGGCTGAATTTATTCGGCCGTCAATTTGATGATGATCACAATTAAAGCAACCATCGTATTTGAAAAAAAGTATTGGGTGGGGATTTTTGAGCGCACAGACAAAGAGGGCTTTGGTGTGGCGCGTCACATCTTTGGCGGCGAGCCCTCTGATGCACAGATCTATGAATTTGTCCTGACCGAGTATCAAAATCTCAAGTTTGGACAGCCCAAGGGAGAGATTAGCGTTCAGATAAAGCGAATGAATCCCAAGCGTCTCAAGAGGCAGGTAAAAAAGGAAATGGAGCGGATCAAAGAGACGATGCGCCCCTCGACGCTGGCCCAAGATGCTATGAGAGAAGATCTAGAGACTAAGAAGAAAGAGAAAAAGAGCCGCTCATCGGCCCAAAAACAAGCGGCCAAAGAGCGCCAATTCACCTCAAAGCAGCTTAAGAAAAAAGAGAAGAAGAAAGGGCGCTAGCCTCAATCGCTGCTTTTTTTCATTATTCTGTAGTTAACACCTCCATCCGGGCTTGTGAAAAAGATCAGTATCTCTTCAACTCGCTGAGTTGGGTTGAAGAAAGTCCATCGTTGAGCATTAATCCCTTTTCGATGGGGCTCAGCAATTTTCACAGGTTCAATCAGAATATGGAAAGTCTCATCAATTTGAGGATTCAAGGCTTTGATGTCAGTGCGCGCATGATCGATGATAGAAAGGTCGGGAAAGTGATTCGCATCCAATGTTAAATACTCAAGTTTTGTTGAGTTATAAAACCAGCCTCTATCTATCGAGAAATAAGCCCATGAAACAAATTGATCATTGTCTGTAAATAACTTGCCGATCACGCAAACTTTTCCAATCTCAGAATCTTCAAAGACCTGGTCACAATAAAATTCCCGGTCTGCATTTTCTTTACAGATTGGCTCTAGATTCAAATTTTCAAAACACTTCGAAAGCTCATGCGTAATACTGGATTCAGACATAGATGAGTGGTTGACTGTTTTCCTCCCTGTATCATCAAATGTGGCTCCAAGGTTTGGAGTTAAGAACAGCATTAAAATAGTGAGGACAATGACTTGAGATATTTTTTGATATTTCATAAGACTCTCCTATTGTTTTATGAATTTGGGCATTAAGTCATCCGGCACATCCATGATCACATAATCCATGCCCCCATCGGCACATTTGCGGAGAACAACAATTTTTGAATATTGCCTATCTTGAGCAAAACAGGTCCAGATTTGACCCACATAGCGCTCTGGCGCACCTTCGAGCTCAGAAATCACAAAGAAATGGTTCTCATCGATTGAGGGCAAAACACTCATTAGTCCTCTGCGGATATCGTTTATAAGAGTCGGCTCGGGAAACAAATTATCTGTGATTGTCAAATATTCAAGTTGCGTTGAGTTGTAAAACCACCCCTTTTCAATAGTGAAAAAGGCTCTAGATAGAGGCTTGCCATTATCTGTGAGTAAGACGCCCAGTAGGCACACTTTCCCAGTCCTGGGATCTTCTGAAATTTGCTCGCACACAAACCTCAGATGGGCCTCTTTATCCAAAATGGGAGAGAGAGAAAGACTATTAATATAGGCTTTCAGCTCATATTCGATGCTCGATTCCCTCAATGAAGAGTCGTTTCGACCGTCAAATGTAATCTCGCATGGATGAGCCGAAAGCTTACTCGATATGAAGACTGCTAGTAATGCGGTAAGTCTTAGCAAATTTTGTGGTTTCATTGTTACCTCATTGTGATTTGGAAAAACAGTCTAGCAGAGATGCATTTTTCTAGAAAAAATTTTCTCCCTGTGGCAAAAAGGTTACGGTCAAGATTTTTTATGAAATTACGTCGTTTTCTTTTCATCTTTGTCGCTCTCTCTTGTTCCCAGGGGCTCATTGCTCAAGAGGGGGAGTCTCTTCAGGGCATTCCCAATATCTCGGCTCGCCCAACCTGCGCCTGTCAAAGCACCAACGTCTTTGCTCACCTCCTCGTCTGGACAGCGCGCGAAGTGGCTCCAGATGATTGGGCTGAGGTTATCATTCAAACTGAGCAGCGCTCTTCGAACACATTGCGCCCTGTGAAGTTTCATTACGATCCCGGGTTTCGCGTGGGGGTAGGCCACATGATGGCCTATGATCAGTGGGATGTGAAGGCCTACTACACCCGCTTTCATACAGAGGGGAAAGATCGCGTGACAAGCGTTCCGGGGTCGGTGCGCTCGACCTTTCTCGGCAACTTTTATGTCCGAAATAGCACAGGCTCTGGCCTCTCAGGCCCCGGCTATCGCAAGGCGCGCATCCGATGGGACATTGACTACGACATTCTCGATGGAGAGTTGGGGCGGAACTTTTGGGTGAGCCGCTATCTCTCTTTGCGCCCTTTCCTGGGTGTGAGAGGGGGATGGATCGATCAAAAAGTGCGCTCAAAGTGGGAAGATCCAACTCTGACCGAGGGCCCTTTTTTCACTAAAGGAAAAGAGACGATAGAGAACGATTTCTGGGGTGTGGGTCCGGCAGGAGGTATTGAGACAAAGTGGGCCTTTTTCTGTGGGCGCAATGAACTCTATGTCTTTGGGGATCTCTCAGGGGCATTGATGTGGGGGCACTGGTCATTTCGCGATGTCTACTCCAATGATGTGGGGGATAGGGTGACTGTTACATCAGATGATCTCGACGGTGGGGCCTCAATGATCCGCTCCTTTGCCGGTCTTGGATGGGATTTTCGGTTCAAAGAGGGGCGCTACCGCTTGAGAGCGCGCGCCGGTTACGAGATGCAAGTGTGGTTCAACCAACTCCAATACTATTCGTTTGTTGGGGGAAGATTGGGCAATAGCTTGACACTGCAAGGGGGGACGCTTGAGTTGCAGCTTGATTTCTAGACGCCTTGTCCTCCTTGTCGGACTCCTCTCTCAGCTCTACGCTGGGGTGCCCAACATCTCGACACGCTCTCCATGTGTCAATTCAACCTTTGGCATCTCGGCCGACCTGCTCGTCTGGTACGCTTCACAGGAGGTGACAGCGATTTGGGCCGATCGCATCTTTGTCGGCGACAATACAAGCAGCTGGACGGCAGAGGGGTTTGATTTTAACTGGGATGTTGGGTGCCGCGTTGGAGCTCACTATGGAATGGCGCACGATCAGTGGGATACATCGTTAATCTGGACCTACTTCCGCACAAGCCGTAGAGAGTCGATCCCTTTTGCTGAAGATACGGTCATTTCTCCTGAATTTTTTGCGGCTTTTTTAAGTGGCAATCGCCCCCGTAGCTACAGCGCAAAGTGGGCCATTTTAATGAATATGTTTGATTGGGACCTTGGGCGCAGCTACTGGGTCAGCCCGCGCCTTGCCCTTCGCCCGTTCATCGGGGTGAAGGGGGGATGGATCCGCCAATCGATCGAGGGGTGGTACCGTAATTTGACCATTGATGATGTGGCGACAGATGAGATGGGGCACGAGCGGATCAAAAACAACTTTTGGGGTGTTGGCCCTCTGGGAGGGATCGATACGACGTGGAGGTTGGGGCAATTCACCCACAATGCCGTCGACCTGTTTGGCGACTTCTCACTCGCAAACCTATGGGGCACTTGGACCTGCAACGATACGTACACAAACACCACAGACTATAAGTCGACAGTCAGCACAAAAAATTCGAGCCTTGGCGCGCTCACATTCCGCGGGTTTATGGGGCTTGGTTGGGAGTGCGATTTTGATGGAGGCCAAAAGCGGCTGACGACCAAGCTCGGGTATGAGATGCAAATTTGGTTTGATCAGCTTAGGATTGCCACCTTTCAGCTTCAGCGGCTCCATGGTGACTTAACCCTTCAGGGAGTAACATTAAATTGTCGATGCGATTTTTAACAAAATTGAGTCTACCCCTTCTTGTTGGGAGTTTGTGGGCAGAAGGGGGAGTGGCCAACCTCTCCGTTAGGCCAGAGGCGCAGCCCAAGACAGTCGCTCTATTTGCCGATTTCCTCTACTGGCACACGAGCGAGACCGTCGACTGGGCCTTCACCCTCTCAACCGTTGGTAACTCCACCAACACCTCCTACAAGACCTTCTCATTTGACTGGGCTCCGGGCTTTCGCGTGGGGCTCGGCTACAACATGGAACACGATCAGTGGGATACCAGGGCGAGTTACACCTGGTTCCAATCCAAAGCCATCGCATTGACATCTGGGAGTGTCACACCCGCATTCTTATCGGCGCGCCTCTCTCTTCTCGAGCCCTTCGCTCGGGGCAAGGCAAGCCTCAACCTCCACTACAATATGTTTGATTGGGACCTCGGGCGTCAATTCCTAGTCAGCGAGCACCTCCTCATCCGCCCCGCTATTGGCCTGAGGGGAGGGTGGATCAGCCAATCGATCCAGTCCTACTGGTCAAAACCCTCGCTCTTTGACCTCTTCACAGTCACAGCCCGAGAGCGCATCAAACACCGTTTCAAAGGAGGGGGGCCAAAAGGGGGCATTAGCGGCAAGTGGGGCTTTGGGGACTTTCGCAAATCAGCCTTTAGCCTGATTGGAGAGTTCGAAGCGGGCTACCTCTGGGGCCACTGGTCAATCCGGGATAAATTCACCGACCTCTTCAACACAGAGATCAATATTTTCACAGACGATCGGAACTTTGGCTCCTTCGTCCTTCACACCTTTGCAGGGTTGGGGTGGGATGTCAACTTTAACTGCGATCGCTCCCACTTTAGTTTCAAGGTGGGCTACGAGCTAGAAGACTGGTTCAACCAGTTCCAGATTTTCTCCGACACCTCGGGCTCGCAAAACAATAATCTAGTCCTCCAAGGGCTCACAGCCAACCTCCGCCTCGACTTTTAAATAGACTCTAGCACCTTGTGCCTTTGACTCTTATCAGTAATAAAATCGTGTTGGATCTCAAGTTTTTCGCAGGGAATCCATCGGTTTAACTCTTTCACAGTTTTTGGTGGGCACCACTTGTCCCGATCGCAATAGATCAATTGGAGTTTGTCTCTGACAGATTGAATCCTTTCAATGGGGATCTTACCCCGCCCAATCACTCTGTGCTCATGGGCAGCTAAGGCAATGCTCAGCGCAATTTCTCGATCGGTCACATGCTCTAAATCGCGAATCCAACGATTTAGAAAGGGGCGCTGTTTCAGCAATAGTCTTTGAGCTTTTTGGCTTTTATCGAGCCAGTGCATTCCCTTTAAAATCATCCGCCCTTTGAGCCCTGGCCTTTCTAGAAATGGGGCAATGAGAAGGCACTTGTTGATAAGATTAAGGTGTTCATTGAGCAGGTGAAGAGCGATCCATCCCCCAAGGGAGTGGCCGACGAGTTTGATTGGTTGGCCGTGAGCTAAGTGGAATTTGCGCAGAGTTTGGCCATGAGTTGTGATCGTATCTGTTAATGATGTCAATGTATTGGGATAAGGGGAGATCATGACGCGAACGCTCTGGTATTTAGCTTCAATCTCTTTAGCCCATAGCTGATAAAAATGTTGAGCTGGAGGATTCCCAGGAATCACAAAAACGTGCACAATTGTCCTTACAAAAATGGGTGCTATCACTGACTAGGTTACAAGAGCAAACAGAAGAAATCTATCCTGAACTACAGCTATGCAATGAGCTCGTGTTCCTGCCACTTGGGTTTAAGATCTCTAAAATTCAACGTGAGGTCGAAAGCACCCAGTACTGCGCGTGTGCTTTCAGTTTAAATGGAGCGCAGTGCCGTTTTAGGGTGGGTAAAGTCACCCCAAAAAAAGTGGGTTTTTTTGCTACGTTATGGAAACGGAGTGAAGCAGGCCCGATCGCTCCGTTTGATAGGGATGATCCCGTCGATCTATCGATCTTTTACGTGTGCGATAAAGAGCGGATGGGTCTCTTTGTGTTTTCAAAAGCTCTTCTTATTAAAAAAGGGGTGATCTCAAAAGGGGGAGTGGGAGGGAAGCGGGCTCTGCGTCTGTACCCTTCATGGAGCGTCCCAACAAACGAGCAGGCCAGAAAGTCCCAGATCTGGCAGTGTGAGTCCTTTCTTGACATTGACATAAGGGGGCGTTACGATGCCACCCGTGTTCGTAAAGTCTTTTCTTCCTAACCATTTGTTTCTCTGTTTATGTCTGACGGTGTCGGCATTTTGTGGCCGCACCCACTATGAGTTTAACTTAGAGCCAATCGATGTTGTGATCCCGTGTGCCCCGTGTGATCAGGGGAGTCTCGATCTGTGCATTGAGGGGATCCGCAAGTATGGCAAGGATATCGGACGCATTATCGTCATTTCGAAATCGCGGCTGACCGACCAGGCCGAGTGGTTTGACGAGGCGAACTTCCCCTTTGACAGATGGGCGATCGCCAAGGTCCTCTTCGATGGCGATGAAGAGGGGGCAAAAGAGCACATGAAAGGGCCCAATCGCACGGGGTGGATTCTGCAGCAACTCCTTAAATTTTATGCCCCGACGGTGATCCCCGGCATCTCGAGCAATGTTCTCATGCTCGATGCCGATACAATCTTTCTCAACCCCATCTCGTTTAGAAATGGAGAGGGCGCCCCCTACTTTGCCACGGCGGGTGAGTACATGGAGCCCTATTTTTCCCAGATGAAGAATTTAATCCCGTGGCTTAAACGAAAAATGCCCCATTCGGGCATTGTCCACCACATGCTTTTTCAAAAGCCCGTTTTGGATGATCTCTTTCGCACCATCGAGTGGTATCACAACCGCCCCGTTTGGGAGGCTATGGTGGCGAGTGTGACAGAGCTTATGTGGGCCTGTCTTTCCGAGTATGAGATCTACTTTAACTTCATTTTGACCAAAAGTGACCAGCCTGTAATCCGCCCTCTTCTTTGGAAAAACCACCACTCTCTCAAAGACTTAGATCACTATCGGAATAAGGGGTATGCCTACGTCACCTGCCATAAATGGATGCGGCGCGATTGAGAAAAGCGTGGACAAAAATCGGATCTGGAGCTAGCGTTATAGTTTTTTTGAAAGGAGTTGTCATGACGCGGATTTTAATGGGGGCCCTGCTCACAATTTGCCTATTTTCTCAGGTCGAGGCAAGGCGGTGCTATAGTTGTCTAGACAAGAGGCTGCCCGATGACAACATGCGTCATCACACGTTTAAGGCTGTTTTAGAAAGGCTTGAAAGAGATGGCGCGCGCACCCTAGTTGAGACGGGGACCTCGAGATACGGAGATGGCAATTGCGCAGGCGATGGGTGCTCCACCTTGATTTTTGGAGAGTGGGCCGATCAAAACGGGGCAACGCTCTACTCAGTTGATAAAGACCCCAAAGCATTGAATAATGCAAAAAAAGCGCTCATGCCCCACGTGCGCAACAAAGAGTGTGTCCAGTTTGTCGAGAGCGATTCTATCGCATTTCTCAGAGATTTTGGACAGCCCATCGACTTTCTCTACCTCGATAGTCGCGACTACGGCGATTGGGATCCCCACCCCTCACAAAGACACTGTTTAAACGAGCTCATCGCCGCCTACCCCAACTTCACTGAAAAGACCTTTGTGATGGTGGACGATAGTTGTTTCCCAAGGGGAGGGAAGGGAAAACTCGTCGTGAAGTACCTTAAGGATCGAGGTTGGCGCGTGCTCATTCACAGCTACCAAGTGATCCTGTGTCCTCCAGAAGATTGAGATGCGATTAGGGCCTTTTTTTCTCGGTCTACTCCTTATTTGCGGTGCCTCTTTACAGGCGCAAGTGTTTGACTGTTTTCTCTTTTTCAATGAGCTCGATCTGCTTGAAGTGAGGCTCTACGAGCTTTACGATCATGTCGATAAATTTGTGATTGTTGAATCGACGGAAACCTTTAAGGGGAGACCCAAAGAGCTCCACTTTGAGAAGAATAAAGGGCGCTTTAGCCAATATCTCGACAAAATCATCCATTTGGTTGTCCCCCTCAATCGGTCAACCTGTGAGAGAGAGCGGAAACAGAACTTTAATCAGAGACGAGAGCGCTTTCAGAGAAATGCGATCATGCAAGCTCTCGGTGGGTGTTGCGATGACGATATCATCTTGATCTCCGATCTCGACGAGATTTTTCGCCCCTCTGCCCTTGAAAAAGGGGTCAAAAAGCTAGAGAATCGCGAGTGTGACTCCGTCGCCTTTGAAATGAGACTCTATCGCTACTACTTGGATCGCTACCACTGTGGTTGGAAGGCGGCGGGGGCGACGACATATGGGTATCTCAAAACCATCAATCCCCAGAAGTTTAGAACGATCATCACAGGGTGGGGAGAGACGCGCCAATTCTCTCGCCCTCACCTTATCAAAAATGGGGGGTGGCACTTCACTTACATGGGTGGGCATGAGAAGGTCATAGAGAAAATCGCCGCCTTCAGTCACGTAGAGGGGAAGCGGCAACACTGGTCAGTAGATCCACAAACAATCAAAAAGACCATCGACAACCAGACCACCCAAACGCGCATAGATGCCACATACCCTCGATTCATTTGGGAAAATATCGGCTACTTTGAGAAAAAAGGGTACATTTATCGAGGGAAAAAGCCCAATTGATTCTCAATATCCCAGTTGAGATTTTCAAAGATAAAGTCGAGATTTTCAGGAGTTATTGGCGCATAGTTTCTCGGTTTATAGGCCCGATTTTTACACCCTTTGTAGGTGTTCACAGAAACAAATCGGCGGGATCGCTTCAATTGAAAATAGTTAGCTAAGTACTCAATAAACCCTTCGGGATCGCTATTAACTGTATCGTAAGAGACAACAGCAAAATTTTTCACCCTCTTTCCAGCCTCTAAAAAATTGGCAATTTCATAGTTTCTCATCGCTAGTATATTGGAAAATGGGGGATTGTTGGTGCCAAAATGGGTATCAAAGCGACGGTCTTCAAAAACATGGCGCGCTTGACATCTTAAGAAGGTGCTAAAGTTCTTTCGGCGCATTGCAAACATCAACTCTGAGTGGATAAATAGGCTGCTGAGCCAATCGTAGGGATTGCGTACGACCAGTACGAAAAGACAGCTGTCAAAGTGGAGAAAAGGGAAGTCGGTGGTCCCATCAATTTTAGGCCAGTGGTGTTTATGGGGCGTATCTTTAACATTATCTGTGACATAAAAACGGCAATTAGGAAAATTTTTCTTCATAAGGTGCTCGACAAAATTTGTGCCAGAACACCTCTGTCCTATCAAGGCAAATCGCTTAATCTTTACCCCTGAGCCATGGGTGAATGGACTTGAATGATCGACGGTCCCAAATAGCGATGTGCAGATCATAAGTCCGATGAGGCCGTAAAATATCTTCATACTGTTTGCCTATAAATGTTTGCGCTTTAGTCCCCTAGAATCGACTGGGGGATGGGGTTATTCGCGGAGAATCCAAAACCAGTTGTTTGGAGTTTCGATTCTGAGATGGTTTTTCGCGGCAAACCGCCTCACAGCTCTCTGTACAGGGAGATGGTGTCCATATCCCCAATCATCTCCACAGATGACGCCGTGCCCTTTGACAAGAGGGTAGTAGGCCACTAAGTCATTGTAAACATCTTTCTCTTCATGCGAAGCATCGACATAAATGAGATCGGGTTTAATCCCATTTTTGCGAAAATAGTGAATCGCTTCTAAGGTGGTCTTTTTTATTGGGATAATTTTATGAGCAAGTCCCGCATGAATCACGTTTGAGAGAAACTGGTTATACAAAGTTGGGATTAAGTGGGGAGTATTGACGCGGCTTTGGGGATTTCCTAGCCAGTGATCGACCGCATATAGGATGCCATCATCACGGATTGTTTCTCCAATGTGTCTTGTTGAGAGTCCAAGCCACGATCCCAGTTCGATTACAACTTTTGGATCGACTTCCCCAAGCAGGGCCTCCATAGGCTCGCGGTTCATGTACCAGCCATGTCCTGAAAACTCCATCACTTCGTCTAAGTGACAATAGGGTTCGGGTAAATTTGCCACCTCTGGACACCCCGCATGGAGTTGAGGGCCAAAAATCATTAGAGCACTAAAAAATATCTTTTTCATAATAACCTTCTTTTATTCATTGTATGTGGGTCTCCCTAAATCGGAGATCCATCCACATTTATTGGAAACGATATCGTCCAAGACGGTGTAAAGATACATCCCCTCGGGTGCGTTCATTTCAAAGTCTATTGGGAAGTACATTTGATACTTTTTAAAAAAAGTTAACAGCTTCCTGATGGCATGCCGTCGAATAATCATTGAATGGGTGCCAAATCTAGCCCCCACCTGCCTGAGATTTTTCGAAATTTTTCGATCAGCTGTAATGCGCGCTCGATTTTTGGGCTTGTAGTTTGGGCGTCTCGCATACCCAAAAGCTGGGACATAGTTGCCAAGTCGATCGCGATGGTCGTAATCTGTGTACAAAACTCCCCATTTTTTTCCGACCGTCTTATCCAATTCATCGATCATATCAGAAATAATGTGGGGGTTGCGAAGAACCTCAATATCGTCTTCCATCACCCAAATGGTTTCATACCCTGAATCATAGGCATCCTTGAGGATCGATAAGTGGCTCAGTACACATCCCATTCCTCCACGGGTCAAACATCCGACAAAGTAGGTCTCACCCAGTTTTTCGAGATCCTCTAAGATATGCTCTTTTCCCTGCTGAGGCTTCTTTAAAAGATAGCGGGTGGCTAAAAAGCCATGGTCCATCCCCCTTTGATATTTGACCCCGAGATCGGCAATGTCACTCAAAGTGAGCTCAGTCCACCCATTGCACGCAGAGACTCGAAATGGGACGATCCCGTAGGGAGCCAGCTCCCTTAAGCTCGCCTCGTACTTTTCAGGCCTTTCATCGAGATTGATCATATAGGCATAGTCGACCCCTCGGATACTCTCGACTTTGGTCTTTGTCCCCATGGGTTTCAGGTGGTCTAACACCCCCGAAAAAAGGGGGTGAGTCAGCGATAAACATGCCGCAAGTGCGATCCCTTGCACTCTATTCATATTTCTTAGCCTCTACCCAATTTTCTACCATTTCAATCAGGTCATCTCTAATCTTTAGATAGTGATGGGGGTTTTCAGGAGGGTTGTCGACATCATAGTCGTAATTGCCATTCATGAAGTCGGCACATGAGCAGTGGTGGGCTAGAGGGGCGAGACCGTGGAAGCGTCCGCCGTCAGACCCAAAGAAAAGAACGGGTGTTTGTAGAGCTAAGCAGGGCATTGTCGCATGCAGTCTGCTCGTGATGACACACTTGGCTCGGCCATATTTATTGAGAAGGCCCTGAGCATACCTGAGGCGCGCTTTGTGGTTTCTGGCGATGTTGCCAGGAACCCCATGAGAGATTTCAACAACTTTAGATTGGGTTTTAGAGCGGATGTACTCGACACACTCTTTTGAAATGTCAATGGCATAGATAATATCGTTTCTTTTCCCTTTGTAAGGGTTATCTAGTGTGAGTGTCAGACACCCTGAAAAGTAAGAGGGGATGCCATGCTCTTGAAACTTTTTCAGTGTGTAGTAGTCGCGCGCTCCTATGGGGGCGTGGGCTTTGAAGTACTCGACCCCTTCAGGTGAGAACATATCAGCAAAGGCTGAACCTGTGATGTGCATGGAGAGGATTAACGGATCGATACTTGACGATGGGGGCCAGGCTTTTGTCGGTTTTTTAGTGTGATGCGTGTGCAAACCAACAGCTTTGCCAGTGTGCATAAACCACCCATTCACGATGGTAGGCACTACGGCACGGCTTTGAAAATCGGCCAAAAATTCCCGGTCGATATGGCGGCTGTTTTTGGGGAGAAGTCTCTTGGCCGCAATGGCTTGGATATCATCTCCAATGTTTGTGGTTTCATAACCCATGTAACCAAACTGTCTATTAGGATTGCCATAACAGACACATGATAGTAAGACAAATAAACTTAATATATATTTCACAAATTACCCCCTATTATTTTTGTGGATAAATTCCATTAAATTCTACGAAAGTTTCTGCTGAAACTCCGTGTACATCATTAGAGCCATTTCGGTCATCGGATTGGCTAAACCAGTAGAACCGGCCCCTTGTTGGTCGCTTATAGTTTCTAACTCGTGGGAGTTCACCAAGGTAGCGCCCATTTTTTTCTTTGCAGATTTCTTGGACAATTGTGTCGACAAATAGGTAGCAATCGGTGGATGTCTCAATGATCACGTCGTTGCCCATTGATAGAAAGATATCGACAAACTCGCGGACTTTGTCTTCTGAGATGTGCCCTTTGTCATCTGATGCCATCAGGTGAACCACTAAAAAAGCTAAAACGACATCGAAGTGCTCTTGCTCGGCCATTTTTGTTAAAGAGGGGACTGTGAGGCGGTGGGCCAACATTTCAATATTGTTCAATTGCGGGTTGTGTTTGCAGATGGTTAAAAGGTTATCTTGGGCGTAGCTGTAGAGTTTACCTTTTTGATCGCTGCTGCCTCCTTCAACCATTGTGCAAAAGGCGCCATAATCCTGAGCAATTTTCAGTGAGAAATACCCCTCAAGTGCGCCGACATCCAAAACCGTGAACTTGTTTTCGTAAAGATCGAGAATAGGGCGGATTAATTCGTAACGCACAGCGCAAGGCACGTACCCTTTTTGCGCGAGATCGCCCCCTACAATGATATCTTGATAGCTCCCTCCTCCAATCGGGGATTTAGGGGCAGCAAATCCTTTATCAGCTAAAAGTGTCAAGCCGAGTATTGCCACAGCGGCGAACCTTGTTTGCTTAAAAATAGCGCTCATAACGTCTCCTTTTCTCCATCGTGAGGGAGCGTGAAATCATAAATTGAAACAGCACTGGGCAGTTCCAAGGCGCCATACTAAATGGTGCTCAGATTTTAGCATAGAAAAATTTTACTAAGAGGTTGAGCGAACGTGATATAGGTCTAAGATTGGGTTTGGAAGGCGAGGTCAACGACCCCTTGGGGCTCAAACATGGCAACAAAGTGGTTGTACATTTCTAGCTTTGCGGTGATTTTTGTTGGCTTCAGGAGTATTTCCTCGCAGTAGATCGCAATGTCTTCAAGAATGCGGACACAGCGGTAGTAAGTGAGGGCAGTTGCATTAATGTCCACTCTGCCATAGCCCTTATAGAAAAGGGGCTCTTCAATTGGGTCGTTCCACGCATTCCCCACACCACCCCCAATGAACATCAAATCACGCTCCTTTGGCGCCAGAATGGGCGCGTCCCAATCGACGATATAGATGTTGAAGTAGGCGTCAATTAAGACGTTGCCGGCGTGAATGTCTGAGTGGCACAGCACTCTTTTAGGTGGAGAGTGACGGAGTATAGCCCCCAGCTTCTCTGAGCGCTCAACAAGCTGAATAATCTTTGAGTGTTGCCCATTCATAAATTTGTGGAGATTGATCGATACTTCATCGCCAATAGGATCAGCTTCAAGGAGGGGATAGGTAGCGCGCACGGCTTCTTCCCATTTTGATGAGTAGCTCTCCACTTGAATCTTTTCTTCGAGTGATTTTGGGAGTTTTAGCTCATGGAGTTGTCTCAATGCTTTACCTAGATCAAACCATTGCTTCGGTGTCAGGTTTTGGATAAATCCATTTTTTCCTTCAATAAATGGATAAACGGTGAGGGTGCAATTTTCGATAGATTGGGTGGTTTTCCCTTCAATCGACTTGATCGGAGGAATCACTGAGCCTATTCCCGAGCGGTGCAGCCTTTCGATTATAGCGAGGCCAAGGTTGTTGCTGGGGCCTTTTTTGATTTTTATGAAGTAGGGGGTATGGTTGGCTGTATCAACTTTGTAGAGTGAAGCATTGATGTCTGCTCCATCAGGGAGAAGTGTTAGGCTTGTGGCTCCAATGCCGTAGCACTTCTCTAAGTGTTTGGTGAGGGTCTTCTTATCCATTTTGTCTTAAAGTTTGTTATGGGAATAATCTGTTTACAAGTTCTTGCTCGATTTCCTCAATACCAGGAAGGGATCCCTTATAATTGTTAGGTAGAGATTCGAGGATTTTTGCTTCATATTGAGAGATGCCAATGTGTTTATTTATATCCCGGAGGGCATATTCTACAACCACTCTGTTTTTTCCCTTACAAAGCAAAAGTCCGATTGTTGGTTGGTCATCTCGGTGTTTCATTTTGTCATCCACAGCAGATAGATAAAAGTTCATTTTCCCAGCAAACTCAGGTTTAAAATCGGTGGTTTTTAGCTCCACTACTACAAAACACCGAAGCTTGTAATGGTAAAAAAGTAAGTCGATATAAAAATCTTGATCTCCAATTTCTAAATGCACTTGACGGCCAATAAAAGAAAAGCCAGCTCCTAATTCGAGAAGAAATTTTTGTACATGATCTAATAGACCAGATTCGAGCTCTTGCTCATTGTGTTTATCTGTTAAATTGAGAAAGTCAAAGCAATAGGGATCCTTCAATGATTGATGAGCTAAATCTGATTGGGGGGAAGGGAGTGTCTTTTGAAAATTAGTAATGGCTTTACCTTCCCTTTGATGAAGATGGCTATCCAACCAGTGTAGGAGGACTTTTCGACTCCATCCATGCTCAAGTGTGTTTTGGGCATACCATAGTCTTTCTTTGAGAGTTGTAAGTCTTTGAAGAAGAAGGATATTGTGCCCCCATGGAATTTGGCCAACAACCTGTTGGCCAATTGGAAATTTCGGGTATTCCTTAGCAAATTGAACCATATATTTGATATTAGTTCACGAAAATCCTTTTAGATCGGGAAAGGAGGATTTTAGGTCTTTTGCTAGGTTGTCAATCGTTTTAGCTCCCCACCCATCTTTTTTCTGTTTGAGGTGTATTTTAGATCCGATTTCCCAGTAGAGTCCAATGAGTTCTTGGTTGACGGCTAAGGCCGCTTTAACCTGAGAGGTTAGGATCTTTTCTTTTATCTCTTTGAAGAACGTTTTGTATTCCTTCAAATCAGTGACCAGAGCTTTTTCAACCGTTCTTTGAGGCATTTACTGTTCTTTGGTGAGTTTGTGAAAAAAGAATAGCAGAAAGTTTGAAAATGCCAAATAGTTTTTAGACGATTAGTAGCAATTTTTGCCAGAATCTGTTCAGGGGAGAACCAGCCTTGACGCAACTTTTTCTAAGTCCCCACAGGGTCCTCGAAAAAATTTATCGCCAATACCGATATGGGTCTTATGGAGGTGGAGAGACGCATTCAGAACTTTTGATTGGAGCAGAATAAAAATCCTAAGTGTGTTAAATTCCTCTCATCGAGCACAGAGGATTGATTAATAAAATTCCTCGGTGTTAGACTCAACCTTGATAATTATTCCAAGGAATTTATATGAAAAAGTGCATCCTAATTTTTATAGCATTTGTTTCCACAGCTTTTGCCGATCGGTTAATTGATGATCTGACATTCGAATGGGTAGACCCTTCACAGCATGTTGAAATTGCTTCGGAGTTGAGAGATCTCATTCGAGTTAATCATTCTATGCAATTCATGCTCTTAGGAGATGCGATTGCAACGTATTTCGATGAGGCAGTAGCTATTACTCTGGCAAAAGAAGATGGTAAAATTGTAGGTTTTTGCTCAATAAACAAGCTTCGTCCAGCTGAAAGCATGCTTGAGATTGAGTGCGCATTTGTGGATCCTTCCTATAAACATGTTGGGATCAGCGATGTGCTTACAAATATGATGCTTGAGCGTTATTCTGATTGTAGTGTTATGGTATTAATGCCATTAGGCTTCATGAATCACGCTTGGTGATTAAGCTGAATATAAATCCGCTTCAACGCTCTGACGCATTTTGATTTGCCTCTGTATTTTTCACAAAAAATAGCATGCTTTGTGAAAAACATCCAGATAAGATGACCAACATGCCAACAGAAAGAAAAATCAGATTCTACCGCAGTTTCATTCATTCTAATGCGTAATTGGGTGTTGCGCAGTGGAAATTTCCGATAAATTTCTTTGATGCTAAGCAGCTAAAATAAAAGGCTTCAGTCGTGAAACTGAAGCCTTCATTTTGATTGGAGGTGGAGAGACTCGAACTCTCGTCCTTAGTAAGCTAGCGCTAAAGATATCTACATGCATAGTACCTTATAAGTTTTAGGTATGCACCCTGATGTAAGGTACCCCACTTAAAGCGCACACCACCTCTATTTGTCTCGAAAAAGTGCCCTAGAGATACAAACACTCCTCACACCAAGAAAATTGACGATAGTTTTAAAGCTCTTGGTCACACTTTAAGCTATCGAGCGCCAAAGACGGTTAGGTCTTAAGCAGCATGTGCAAGTTGAACTTTCGCTGGGCGGAAGTCAACATTGACAGTTTTTTTAGAGTTGCCGTTTACAACTTTTTGCCGGATGATTAAGGAGGCCAACCGACGTCCTCCGCATGCCATCAATAGGTGACTCCCAAGTCGAAACCTGTTCACCCCCATCTGTAATTATACCACTTTTTTCAATTTTTGGGCAAATGGTAAGCCCTTGGTTTTCAATAGGTTTCTTATTCTACTTATTTGGGGGTTTTTTGGGTAGGCCAAAAGGGAAATTTTTGCTATTATCTTGGTCAAAAAAGGCTTACCTAACATGTTCGATATCAAGGATGAGAGCTTCTCCCAGCGAGAGGAGCGAATTCTCGCCCTCTGGAAGAGGGAATCTGTCTTTCAAAAATCTGTCGATAACCGGGCAAAAGCCCCCCATTTTGCCAGCTACGATGGCCCCCCATTCGCTACGGGCCTTCCTCACTATGGCCACATCCTTGCCGGCACCATCAAAGATGTCGTTTTGCGCTACAAGACGATGGAGGGATTCTACGTACCCCGCCGCTTTGGGTGGGATTGTCACGGTCTCCCTGTCGAAAATGAGATTGAGAAGGCTAAGGAGCTCTCGGGCGCCCCCTCTATCGAAGCATTCGGAATCGACAAGTTCAACGAGGAGTGCCGCAGCATTGTGCAGCGCTTTACGGGTGAGTGGCGAGAGACCGTCGAGCGGATGGGCCGCTTTGTCGACTTCGACGGGGCTTATAAGACGATGGATATCTCCTTTATGGAGAGTGTGTTTTGGGTCTTCTCTGAGCTTTGGAAGAAGGGGCTGGTCTACGAGGGCTTTAAGGTGATGCCGTTTAGTGCGCAGCTGGGCACGCCCCTCTCGAATTTTGAGGCGAATCTCAACTACCAAGAGGTCGATGATCCCTCCCTCTTTGTCACGATGCCCCTTGCCGATGAAGAGGCAACTTCGCTCATTATTTGGACGACGACTCCTTGGACTCTTCCCTCTAACTTAGCCGTTGTCGTTCACCCGAATATCACCTATGTCCGAGCGCGCGAGCCCAAGTCGGAGCAGAGCTTCATTGTGGCAAAGTCCCGCCTAAGCGCTGTGGGCGAGCACTTGGAGGTTGTCGAGGAAATGAAGGGGAGCGACCTCGCTGGGCGCTCTTACATCCCTCCTTTTGACTACTTCAAAGGGCAGGAGAATGCCTTTGTGATCTTGAGTGATGAGTTTGTCGGTGAGGAGGATGGGACAGGCCTTGTCCACGCCGCTCCCGCATTCGGTGAGATGGACTTTTTTGTCTGCAAAGAGGGGGGTATTGAGCTCGTCTGTCCAGTCGATCAAAATGGGAAGTTCACCGATGAGATCCCCGAGTATGCGGGGCAGTTTGTCAAAGATGCCGACAAGGGGATCATCCGCGCTCTGAAAGAGAGGGGGCGCATCTTTAAACAGGCGACGATCCGTCACCGCTATCCCTTCTGCTGGCGCTCTGACTCGCCCCTTATTTACAAGGCGGTGAGCACGTGGTTTGTGAAAGTGGAGCCCCTCCAGGGGGATCTGCTCAAGAATAATGAGGAGATTCACTGGGTGCCGGGCCATCTCAAGAAGGGGCGCTTTGGGAAGTGGCTCGAGGGGGCGCGCGACTGGGCGATCAGCCGCAACCGCTACTGGGGCACGCCCATTCCAATCTGGCGCTCTGAGGATGGTGAGTGCATTGTCATCAGCAGCATCGCCGAGCTCGAAAAGCGCACCGGCACTAAGGTGACCGATCTTCACCGCCACTTCATCGATCAGCTGACCTTTGAGGAGAATGGGAAGACGTTTAAGCGGGTGAGCGAGGTCTTTGACTGCTGGTTTGAGTCGGGATCGATGCCCTATGCGCAAAATCACTATCCCTTCGAAAATCGAGAGGAGACCCTGGAGGGGTTCCCGGCCGAGTTCATCGCCGAGGGGCTCGATCAGACGCGGGGGTGGTTCTACACGCTCAATATTCTTTCGACAGCTCTTTTTGACCGCCCCGCGTTCAAGAATGTGATCGTCAATGGGATTGTTCTCGCGGAAGATGGAATGAAGATGTCAAAGCGTCTGAAAAACTACCCAGAGCCGTCGATCGTGATGGATCAGTATGGGGCCGACGCTGTCCGCCTCTACTTGCTCAATTCTCCGGCGGTGCGCGCCGACGATCTCCGCTTTTCTGAGCGGGGTGTTGAGCTTGTCTTGAGGCAGTTTTTGATCCCTTTTTGGAATGCCTATTTTTTCCTCGCTACCTACGCAAAAATTGCCAAGTGGACGCCAAGTCCTAAGGCCCACCTCAATCCCGCGGCCCCCATCGATCGGTGGATTCTCTCCTGTCTGCAGCGCTTGATTGGCGATGTTAAGGGGGCGATGGACCGGTACCGCTTGGACGAGGCGGTGACCCCCTTTGTCGAGTTCATTGAGCAGCTCACCAACTGGTATATTCGCCGCTCCCGCCCCCGCTTTTGGTCGAGCGAGGAGAGCCAGGACCGGACGGAGGCCTTTGAGACTTTGTATCACGTCCTCTACACCCTAACCAAGGTGGCGGCCCCCTTTGTGCCGTTTCTCTCCGATGCAATCTATCAAGAGCTCAAGAAAGAGGGAGATCCCGAGTCGGTCCACCTTTGCAACTTCCCCCTATCCAATGGAGATTGTTTAGACGAGCGGTTGGAGCTCGAGATGGCTCTTGCCCAGACGGCAGTGAGCTTGGGTCACTCCTTGAGAAAGGAGAAGAAGGTGAAGGTGCGCCAGCCCCTTTCTAAGGTGACCCTCATCACAACGAGCAACGAGGAGTCAGAGGCTCTCAACCGACAAAAAGAGCTGATAATGGAAGAGCTCAATGTCAAAGAGTTGGCCTTTTCCGCTGATGAGTCGGCCTTTGTCTCCCTTTCGATCAAGCCCAACTTCAAGTCGCTCGCTCCCAAGGCGGGATCGAAGATGGGGCCGCTGCGCGCAGAGATCGCCAAGCTCACTCAAGATCAGGTCAAGGCGCTTCTAGAGGGACACTCTGTCGATTTAGACCTCGGCTCAGATGTGTTTTGTTTGGGGCCTGACGATGTGTTGATCGATCGCACGGTGAAAGAGGGAATGGCGGCGGCCTGCAAGGGAGGCCTAACCGTCGCTCTCGATCTCGAGCTGACCGAGGCCCTTAAGTTGGAGGGGCTCGCTCGCGAGATGGTCAATAAGATCAACACCATGCGGAAGAATCAGGGGTACGAGGTCGTTGATCGGATTGAAGTGATCATGCAGGCTTCAAACCGCGTGAAAGAGGCCTTTGAGATCCATAAAGAGTTCATCTGTGGCGAGGTGCTCGCCACATCCTTCACCTTCAAAGAGGAGGTCGAGGGGACTGAGTGGGATCTCAATGGCGAGATGGTGAGAATAGAGCTTTAAACGAACCAAAGGGGTAAAGGATGGCAGGCATAAATCCAAGGGTTGATATTGCGTTTAAAAAAATATTCGGCGTAGAAGAGAACAAAGATCTACTCATATCTCTCATTAATGCCGTTGTCTCTGAGGGCGATCGTGTGCGCGATGTGACCCTTCTCAATCCATATAACCAAAAGAATTTTCGTTTGGATAAGTTGTCGATTTTAGATATCAAAGCCCAGGGGAATAATGGGCAGTGGTTTAATATTGAAATCCAAATTACCGACGAAGCTGACTACGACAAGCGCGCCCTATACTATTGGGCGAGGATGTATACGAATCAACTGAAGGAGGGAGAGCACTACAAAAAACTCGCCAAAGTGATAGGAATTCACATCCTAAATTTCGTATCGATACCAGACTCCAATAAGTACCATAATACGTTTCATGTCACTGAAAAAGAAACCAATTTGCCTTTTTTTAAAGATCTTGAGTTGCATACGATTGAGTTAAAAAAGTTCACTGACAGTCTTGGAGAGAGGTTTGGGGATTTCCCAGATAAAATACAAAGTGCTCTCGATATTTGGTCAGCCTTTCTGACCCGGCATGATCTTCTGTCCGATGCTAACTTAAGCGATCCTTGCGTAAAAAAAGCGCTCAATGTTTTGAATGTTATGAATCTTTCTGAGCAAGAAAGGGAGGCCTACGAGGATCGTTTGGATTGGTTGCGTATTGCATCGGGAAGTCTCTTAAAAGCCAAAGAAGAGGGAAGAGAAGAAGGAAGAGAAGAGGGAATAAAAGAGGGTATTAAAAAAGGGGCGATCCAAATTGCAGTTGCTATGCTGAGAAAAGGGATGGACATCGAGGAAATTTCCAGCATCACGGGTCTTACGGAAGTGGAGATTGAGAGGGTTTCTCTTCTTAAGGTCAGTGCAAATAGTCAGTTAGAATAGAGCTTTAAACGAGTCGATCGTCATCTCGGGCTCAAACCCCTCTGGGGGCTGAAGACCTTTGGGGTTGTACCAACAGAAGGGCATCCCTATGTTTTTGGCCCCAATCCCATCACTTGTGATCCGATCGCCTACCATGAGAGTGTGGGCAAACTCTTCGTTGATGAGCGCCTTGGTGTGCTCAAAAATCTTGGGGTGGGGCTTCGAGAATCCCACCTCTTCAGAGATCACCAAAATATCTGAGTACTCATGTAGGGCGAATTTTTCTGACTTTTGCTTCTGAACGTGGGCAAATCCATTCGTCACAAATCCAATCTTGACCCCTTGCTCTTTGAGGCGGCCAAGGAGCTCTTTGGCCCCATCGGTCCAATCGGAGTTTTTGACGAGTTCATTTTCGTAAAATGGGGAGATTTCAGGGTTGGGGGGCATCTCATAGAGACTGGTGATTTGGTCAAAACGCATTTTTCCAATTTGCGAGGGACACAAAACGTGACTTTCAACCTGGTGCCATAGATCGGCATTGATGGCGGCAAAATCGAAGTGAAAAGAGTCGTAGTCAGTGGCCTTAGAGAAGTACTTTTCGTAACAATCTTTTAAGCTCAGGGACTGACTTTTTTCAAAATCTATCAATGTGTCGTCTATATCAAACAAGACGGCGTGGAAATTTTTCATTCAATATCCAGGGGCAAGTGTGTCTGTTTTTTAGAATAGCGGTACCATAAGAAAAAGGCAATGAGGGCCAGGATCCAAATGGTAATGTTGGGAAAGGTGAAGAAAGGATAGGGGGGTTGATTCAGCGTTCCAAAGTTGGAGCCGGGGGGCCAAAAGGTGAAGCTGGGGGCGCCGCGCAGATTCCCTGCGGGGACAAAACCAAACTCGCGGCTATCGGAGCTCATTGCGTAGTTATCCCCAAGGGCCAGGTAGTGTTCTTTGGGGACAGTGAGACCGTAGTGGGTGATAAGCTCGCGATCAATGCTTCCATCTTCTAAAAGAGGGGGGCCGTGGTCGACAAAGGCCTTCTCTGTCTCGAGGAATGTCTTCAGCGTGGGGCTCTCTTGTGTGTAGAGAGGGCCCCCCATGACAAAGAGGTCCCCATCGCGGTAATAGGCAAAGCGGGAAGGGACGAGAATGTCTTTATACTCACTTTGCGGAGAGAATCGCGTGTCAAATTCAATGCCGAGGTTCACGAGCGTGATGAGATTCTCGCGGCTGAGGTTGTTTAGGGGGTGATCGGCACTTAGGCAGGTGGAGACGCCGCGCCACTTAATCTGGTGGGGGGTGCCGTAGTAAAATTCGTAGGTGCCGTTGGGGATTCCCTTAAGTTTGGGCGAATAGGGGGTGAGCTTGCTGCCGTAGCGGTAAGCTTTGCCATCTTTGACAATAAAGCGGGCGGTGTAGAGGGTGCGCCTTAGCGCTTCGTACCCTTTGTCAGTGAGGGGGATTTTGGAGGATTGCGTCCCAACTTTTGGCCGAATCCGCCCTTGCTGATCGCGCCCAATGACCGCATTTTTTAGGCTGGGGCTGTGAATGATTTCGAGCTCATTGCCCGGTAAAATCCGCACGTTAGCGTAATTTTTAAAGCCCCACAGGTCCCCATACTCTGTCACGGGTTGTTTAACGACTCCAGCCCCTTTGGGGGGAGGGAGCATTTCAGAGGCAATTTTCCCTTGGCCATCGATGTAAAGGCGCGCGATGGGCTCATTCATCTGGTAAATGACAACAGGGGAGAAGATGCCCCCCACGGGCTTGGGAGGGGTGATTGCATTGCCACCCATTCTTAGATAAGGGACGTGGTCGATCCGAGCGAGGCGCTCGAGCTCTAACTCTTCGGTGATATCGTTTCCCTCTTTGTCGATACCGTAAAGGCGCCCGCCGTAAAAATAGACTGTATCGCCCGGTTTGCCCATCATCCGCTTCACAAACTGCTTTTTTCCGGGAAAAATCCAGAAGTAGAGGGTATCGACGTCGGGAATAGGGAGGTCTTTTCCCGTAAAAGTGAACGTGCCCGCCCGTTTGACGAGGTCGGGTTCAAAGTAGATATGTTTGGCCGAGAAGGGGAGATTGATGCCAAAGGTGGTTTTGGAAACGACCATGCTGTCTTTTTCCTTAATTGTCGGTCGCATCGATCCTGTAGGGATGGTGTAGAGCTCAAACCACATCTGGCGCAAGACAAAGGCGATGGCGATGGCAATGATCAGTCCAATGATGAAGTCGCGCGCTTTCTCAAAAAATCCCTTATATAGATGGGTTTGGAAAAGGCCTCGAAGTTTAGTGTACTCGCTATTGGCCCCTTCTCGATCTTTTTTGAGGATCTTCTCTTGAAAGGCCTTCAAGTGGCTGGCGACCTCATTCTGAGTGGCCGCGGCCAAGCGGGACTTGCGTTTGCGATAGAGTTTGACAAATTTGATGAGTGCATGTCGGCACTTATGGAGAGTGGCTGAGCGTGTCATGGGGGAGATCATAGCCTAAGAGAAGGCAATTTGCAACCCCTTATCTAGGGAGAATTAAAAATATTAATATAATATAATTTATATAATTAATGTGTTATAATTCTTTTAAATTAATAAATAAGAGGAGAAAAAATGAATGTTATAAATAATAAAAACGCCAATTTATCAGAGTTCGAAAATCATAAATTACAAGTTCACTATTTCTTAGATTCAGTAGAATTATGTAATTATGCTGGGATTAAGCACCTATTCGACAACAATTTTATTTTGAAGACTTTTCTATTCAAAAAAGCCCTTCAACGTGGTGGGGATCAAAAGATCTGGGAGTTGATCGTTTCAAAAATGAAAAGTCGTGCTGAGTCAGAAGGGGGGAATGCAATAAGACAACTCACAAGGAGTACTTTTATGAACGCTTGCTCTCAAAATCGTCCTGATGTGACTAAAATACTCATCGACTCTGACTTTCTTGTGACTGATACGGAACTCTATGACGCTGTTTCAAAACAAAATGTAAAAATTGCTGAGCTTTATCTTAAAAAAATCCCATTCGATACAATGCATTTTCATTGTGCCAATGATAAAAATGACTACAAAATGTTAGATGTACTGTTCAAAGGAACACCATCTCAAGACGTTAAGCAAACATTTTCTGACGATAAAGAACTAGTTGCGGATGCCGTTAAAATAGCTACGCAGAACGGATTAGGCTATTACAGACGATTCTTATTTGATTACGAGGAATCCTCAAATGTATTAGACAACTCGTGGGTATTTAACGCCGTTTGCCCAGTAGATTTAGAAAGTGAATTTTAATTGTCCGGTGAACCCTTGGTAGCCTAAGATGCCTCGCGATAAGATCGTGGGGCGGGTGATCAAGGGGGAATTCACCTCAATGGCCGATTGGCTCTGCTCTTGGAGATTGAACCAAGTGTTGAGCTCATATCCAGCAAAGATCTCAAAACCCCACCAACTCACTTGCTGACCGTAGCGCGGTCCCATGAGAAACTGAAGGTTGTTCACAAGGCGCTGATCGGAATAGGTGGTGTCTTGGATATCGTAGGGCTCTAAAAAGATGGTGTTGGCATTGTTTGTGTGGGCCTTGATCTCATTTTTGTAAAAGCCGATGTAGGAGGCGCCACTCACCTTGCCAAAGAGGCTAAAGCCTTTCCCAATGTACCAGTCTGTGTCAAAGCCAAGGCGCATTCCGCCCCCTTTAAACGACCAATCGTGGTCGTGTTTGACCTTGATCCCTCCCGTTCCCTGGTATTGGAATTCCCACTCTTGGTCGATCCACGTTCCCGTGAAGGCCATGGAGAGGCGTAAGATGAGGTGATCCTCAAAGAGGAAGCGGCGGGCGAGGGCGAGGTGCGCTGTTTGGTGGGTGAGATCTAGGTGGCTTGGAGCGCGCGAGATGACAAACTGTCCCCCCTTGAGGTAGGTGCTGGTGAGGTTACGTGTGAGGTCAGATGGGGCGTTGAAGGCATTGGAGCCGTTGATGTTGATGTAGGCGTACTCGAGCTCGGTCTCCCAGAAGCTGGGGCAAAAGCGGTAGGCCAAAGAGGCGCGCACGCCGGGATCCCAATCAAATTTGGACTTCTCTAGATCGCCACTTTGTCCAATGTTTTGTCCCGATGGGGGTGTGGGTTGCCCTTTGACAGCGTAGCTTAAGGCCCCCTCTTCTGCGGTCCACCATAGAAAGTCGACAGAGACAATGGCGGCCGATTGTTTGATCGGTGCGCGGTAGCAGGTGATGTCGGTTGCTGGGCAGGGGCAGCAACTCTCCTGGGGTTTGACTTGATTTTGGAGCTCTTTGGCGATTTCTGCTTTGGTCTGATACTGGTTTTCAAGCTCTGAGACAGTGGCCGCTCTCACAGCTTGGAGTTCCTCGAGCTCGTGTTGAAGGCGCTCGATGGTTTCCCGATCCTTGTTGAGCTCATCGCGCAGGTTCATGATGTCGTCCAAGGAGAGATCCTGTGCCGCTAAAAGTAGGGGAGTGAGAAGGAGGAGTGAGAAAGGGGTTTTCATGTCTTTATCCTAAAAGTTGACCTTTGCTGAAGCTGTTAATCCTTGGGGCGCTACGAGACCTCTCGAGAGGCGGCTGTCGCGGCTTGTCGTGCCACTCGCAAAGAGGGCGCGGTTGACTTCATGCAGATTAAACCAGGGTTGAATTTCGTAGCCAAGGAAAAAATTGAGATTGCCGCCGCTTCTGAAATTCATGCCCCAGTCAAGACCGAGTTGGTATTGAAGGTTGAAAACAAAGCGGGTGTCGTCAAAGCGACTGTCGCGGCGGGTGTTGATCGCCCCAAGTGAGGTCTGCTCGGTGTACTTGCTCGTGTTGTGGTATGAGCCGACATAGCCCGCCCCCGATAGTTGTGTGTGGATGCCAAAGCCCCAACCCAAAAACCAATCGACAAAAAAGCCCGAGCGGATGCCGCCCCCACTAAAGTCCCACTTGAGTTTGAGGAAGTCGTTGTTGACATTTGATTTGTAGTCAATGCGCCACTCTTGATCGATCCACGCCCCTGAGATTGCTGTGAAAAACTTGAGGAGGAGTTGATCTTGGATAAAGAGGCGCTTGCCAAGGGAGAAATCGATAATATTGAAGGAGATGTCGATATCACTTTTAGCCCGGAGCATCACCCCATTTGTCGTTTGGTTGAATGTGCCGACAAGGACAGAAAGTGAGGGGGAGATAGGGGCGCGCACCAATTGCTTTCCGCTATTGCTAAAGTAGGTCCATTGCAAATTGGCTTCCCAGAAGTTGGGTTGAAAGCGGTAGCCGACGCCAATTCTCAAACCGCTATCCCAGTCAAATTTTGCCTCTTTGTACTTCCCGATGGCACTCGATTCAGTCGGTGTCGGTGTCTGATTGAGTAGCGCATAATCGGTTGTCCCCTCGAGGGTGCGCCAGTAGAGGTATTCCCCGGAGATCATAATGGCGGCTTGGCAGGGGTCGGGGCGGTACCGCTCGAGCTCTGAGCAGTAACATTTTTCGGGAGGAGGGGGCTCGCCGCACGGGCTGAGGGCCTCTTCAGCTTGGCTGTCTGCAATCAGAGCGGTTAAAACGCCAATTTCAAGAGCCTTTTTTTCAGAGATCTCGCGGAGGGTCTCGGCCATTTTGACTTTGGCCTCAATCTGATCGGCAAGCTCTTGATCACTCATTTCCCCAAACAGGAGAAGGGGGCAAAGAAGGGTATATTTCACACATTTCATCAGTAGCTCATCTCCAATTTGAGTGTTAGTCCTTGCAGCGTCACTAAACCTCTCGAGATATGGGAGATTCGAGGGGTCGTGCCACCTGTATCAAAGCCTGAGCGGTTGATCTCGGCGAGATTGAAAAACGATTGCATCTCATAGCCGGCAAAGAGTTTGAGGGCCGCGCCGCAGAATTTTGTCCCAAAGTTGGGCCCTAAGTTGATCTGCACATGGGCCACAGCGCGTGTGTCGTCATAGTCGGCGCGAGACAAGGTTTCGCTTTGATTTGTGAGGAAGTTGGTCTCTTTGTACCGCCGTTTGTACCGATACGATCCGACAAAGCCAGCTGTTGTCACCCGCGATAGAAAGCCAAAGCCTGCCCCTAGGTACCACTCGAGATCAAAGCCAAGGCGAATCCCTCCGCCAGAAAAATCCCAGTCGTTGTTGATCTTATCGATAAAGGCGTCATCACCGACATTGTAGGGGAAATACTCAACGAGCCAGTCTTGGTCGATGAAGAGGCCGGTTGGCCCCGATAAAAAGCGGAGTAAGATGGTGTCTTGGATCAAAAAGCGCTTGGCGAGGTAGAGATTGACAAGGTGGAGGTTGAGGTCGAGATCGCTCTTGGCAAGGCGCATGGGCGCATCGGTCGTTTGGGCAAATGTGCCCGCTATGGTTTGGCTTAAAAAGAATGACGGGCTTTGGATGTGATCTTTGCCCGAGTTGTGAAAGTAAGTGTAGTCGGCCACAAGATCCCAAAAGCGGCAGGGGAATCGACCGCCAAGGGCCACGCGGAAGCCGGGATCCCAGTCGTAGGAGGCGCTTTCATACCGTCCGATCGCGCTGGTCTCTGTGCCTGCGGGGGGGATGGGTTGACGGTTCACCACAAAGTCGAGATTGCCCTCGAGGGTGCGCCAGTAGAGAAATTCCCCTTCACAAATGAACGCCCCTCTATCGAGGTCGGGACGTTTTTGGAAAATTTTCGCACAGTCACCAAAGAGAGATGTTGTGGCTATGAGACAAAAAAATGTGGAGCGCACCATGGAGCCCACACTAACATATTAAAAAAAAATTACCAATCAAAACCTAAAGTCACATTGAGACCCTGTAGTGTTAAAAGGGAACTATCCTGTGTGGGACAGAGATTAAACCAAGGATTGATCTCATAACCGGCGAATAAATGGAGCCCCATCCGCTTGAATTGGTGGTCAAAACTCGGGCCCACAATGAACTGCAAGTTGAAGGCAAAACGGGTCTCATCGATTCTCAAATTGCGCAAGGTGATCATTTGCCCGGTTGAAGAAAAGGTCTCAATAAATCGATCGATTTTATCGTAGGAGCCCAAGTAACCTCCAAGTGCGAGCTGGCTAGATAGGCTCACCCCTTTCCCAATCAGCCATTTGAGATTGCCCCCCATGCGAATGCCCCCACTTTTGTAATCTAAATCGATCTTGCCAAGCGTGCGGTTGTCGAGGGCAAAGTACTTTAGATCCCACCTTTGCTCGATGAAGGCGGCTGATGGGCCCATAAAGATGCGAAAGTGGGAACTTGAGCGGGTAAATGAGGTGCCAAGTAGAAGGTGGTAGAGTTGATAGCGCAGGTCGAGATCGTAAGAGGCGTGGAGGTTATAGGGGGTGGCGCCCTCTGAAAAGATCTGGGGGAAAGGGCTGATCAATCTGGGCGTGTCAAGTGTGAGCGATTTGGGGACGCGCCCCGAGCCTTCGTTGTGCAGATAGGTCCCCTCGGCCTCGATCTCAAAGTTGCGCGGGGCTATTGTGACGCAAAGGGCGGCGCGCACCCCAGGGTCCCAGTCGTAGCGGCTGCTGTGACCTCTATCACCACTCGATGTTGACTCAATCACGTATTGACTATTGTCGATCAATGTGCGGAAGTAGAGAAACGATCCTCTGGCCGAGACAGTGTGAGCACTTAGCGCCAAGGGGAGTAAGAGTCCAATGAGGGCTTTGATTATCTGAATAGGAAAATCCTTGGGTGATCAATCATCATCTCGGGGTGCCCTTCCAAAATAAGAAAGAAGCGGTATCGATGCTCTTTTGAGAGTAGGCGCATGATGTTGTCGTGGGAGATTTTGAGTTGATCCCCTTCGGCTTTAAAAGGGATAGGGAGGGTCCTTTTCGGTTGACTCGATAAATCTGAGGCAAAAAGGTAGGTCTTTGCCGGAGGCAAATCGCGGGAAAGGGTGAGGACAAGCCCTCCAGTATCCCGCCCAAAGTTGGGGAGGAAAGCGGGGAGGGTCATCGGAAAGTGGTGGGGAAGGGGAGAGAGGTTGGATCCCGTATCGACGCACCGCATTTTTAACGTGTTTGAGCCGTCGGAGACCTCCATCCAGCACGGGAAGGGGAAGTCGGGACGGAACTTGTCAAAGTAAAGATTGATGAATTTACGCGAGAGAAGGGTTTCATCTTTGGGCCACCGTGTCTGATAGGCCAAACATTCCCGTTTTTTGATCCGCTTTCCCTCAATCACGACAGGGGGATTCCAAATTTTTCGGGTATCTAGGCTCTCAGTGAGCGATGGGGGGCCTATCCGCTTCCGATCCTCTCTGGCAATGGGCGAAAGGGGCATAGCAAAGAGTTGCGTGAGAAAGGGGTCAGCGGCGAGAAAAGTCCGCTTGGTGAGCGAGTATGAGCGGATCAATTTGTGCTCTTTGAGGTTGATCTCGTGAAGAAGGTGGGATGAGGCTCCCGGCGCACCCTTTTTATAGTACTGTGACCACGACTCGCTTTTTTTCTTTTGAGAAGCTGGCACATTGATCTCTTCTAATATGAGGTGGCCCTCAGAAAGATCGGCAATGAGCAACAAACTAAAGAGTTTACTCTGCTCCAAGACAATGTAGTCTCCCGACTTGGCTGACAAGAGGCGCTCTTCAATCGATCGGACGCTTCCCCAAAGGGGAAGTAGGAAAATCGTACTGATAATTAACAGAAATTTGGCCATAGTTTGATTATACAGAATAAATCAATTCTCGACGAATTGAAAAAATTCTGATAGTGTGAGGATATCTGTCAAGAGGGTAGGCCCATGTCAAAACATTTCACATATTTAATTGGCATCACAATGCTCTTTGGAGCGTGTGGATCAAAAGAGGCCCCTCAGGCCAAATCGACTCACGATGCCCCCTCAAATATGACCGATTGGCAACACGAGATTGTCGCCATCGATCAAGAGATTGAGATGAAAACCAATCAAATGAATCTCTTTGAAGCGAAGGCCGCGCGCGCTCAAAACTTGGCTGATAGATTGCAGTTTAATTCCCGCGATGTCACAGAGGCGAGGCGGTATTGGCAACTCGCCGACTACTACACTGCCAATGCCAAACTTTTGGAAAAAGAGATTCACGATCTCAAGGTGAAGCGGCAGGGAATTCTTGACGATAAAAATAAAGGCAACCCCTGGCCTTGACATTATTGTTGATTTTCAGTTAAGTCTACCCCAAGAAATTTGTAAAGAGAGCTCAATGCTATCAATCCCACCAACACCTGATTATTGTTTTGATGGTTGCCTCATTCCCCTAAATCCCGGCTACTTGCTCGGCTCAGCGGGGGTGGTGTCTGCAGTGGCTGTGGTCTATTTTGGAGGGCCGCCCCTGCTCACTATTGGTCTTGTCACTTTGGCGGCGGGCTCTGTCGCTTGTGGAACGAGTTACACCGCTGCGACACTTTTCACCGAAATCTTTATCTCAGTGGTCACATTTGGGATGTGTCTTTTCTTGAGCGGGCTCCTTTACGATGTCTTTTCCGATGGGAGTTTGGTGGCAGATATGGCCAACCATGTTTTCGAGTGGCTCACAACATAAAATTATCCTTTTCTTGACATAAAACTTACGAATTAACTATCCTCTCGTCTGTTTTTAAACTTAAGCCGGTCTAAATCTAAAACCTCATGGTGCGACCTAAAAGTCTGTCTGCGAATCTAGATAGTGTCGTCAAATGGCTTTGGGGATTAGATTTCACGCTTTTTCTGCTTATTTTTGAACGGAAATTTCAGCTGAATTTGTAAATTCGGCGAAATTGAGCTCAAAAATGGAGCCAAATAGCGAGGAATATAATCTCCGAATGCTTTTGACGAC